>JAESFT010000261.1_pt1 | contig 44887 bp, 46 predicted proteins | sample 9269451 | NCBI WGS metagenome assembly JAESFT01 (sample SAMN14502557, study PRJNA617106) | algae metagenome | isolation source: Scytonema hyalinum WJT4-NPBG1 and co-occurring heterotrophs from well... | place: USA: Mojave Desert, Joshua Tree National Park, California | collected 2006-05-25
CTAGCCTCTCCGGTGGTGGCCTTCACGGCAGCCAGGGCCTGTTCACCGGACAATTCGAGGGTGCCGAGCATCGAGTCGGTAGACCCATGCTGGCTGCCTGCTGGATCAGCAGACCGGCAGTTTCTCCGCTGCACGGTAAACCCCTCAACACAGCTGCAGAAGATTAATGCGGAGTCCCGAATTAGCGATTACTTAAGAATACCGAACCTTAGATAGTTGAGCGTACCCTTTTCTTTGCTCGGTTGCTGGTCGGGCCAAAGGAACCTTGAAGATGCTGCACTTGTTTGGCCAAGACGCTCGGAACGACAACCAGGCCAAGGTGGACGCCATAAGCCGCAGCCAGGCCGTGATCGAGTTCAGGCTCGATGGCACGATTATCACGGCCAATGAGAACTTCCTTCAAACGGTGGGGTACGATCTTGGGGAAGTCACGGGCAAGCACCACAGCATGTTCGTGGATCCGGCCTATGCTCAATCCGGTGAGTACAAGCAATTCTGGGACGATCTCGCCAAAGGCAAGTTCCAGTCTGCGGCGTTTCGGCGGATGGGCAAGGGGGGACGGGAGATCTAGATCCAGGCCACGTACAATCCTGTATTTGACAAGACGGGCAAGCCGGTCAAAGTCATCAAGTTCGCCACCGACATCACCGAGCAAAAGAACCGTGCGGCTGATCAAGAAGCCCAGATGGCAGCCCTGAGCCGGGTTCAAGCCGTGATCGAGCTCAACCTTGATGGCACGGTGATCTGGGCAAATGACAACTTGCTCAAGACCATCGGGTACAACCTCGATGAGATCGTGGGCAAACACCACCGGATGTTTTGCGATCCTGCGTATACCCGCACAGCAGAATACGAGCAGTTCTGGGACCGACTGCGTTCCGGTGAAGTGATCGTTGCCGAGTTCCAGCGCTTCGGCAAAGGTGGGCGGGAGATCTGGATTGATGCGTCCTACAATCCCGTCTTTGACGCCCAAGGCAAGCTTAAAAAGATCATCAAGTTTGCAACGGACATCACCGAACGTAAACGCGCTGAAGGCATCATCGCCCAGCTCACCCATAGCCTTGCCAAGATGGCAGAAGGTGACCTTACCGGTCGCATAGATACTCGCTTCACTGGTCAGTACGAAGAGCTTCGGGTTGCCTTCAACCAGTCGCTTGGACGCCTGTTCGACATCGTGACGGGTCTGCAGGAAACGTCACGGTCGCTCAAGGCGGCAACCGGTGAAATCCTTGCCGGCGCCAATGATCTTTCCGAGCGCACCACCAAACAAGCGGCAACCATCGAGCAGACGTCCGCTGCAATTGAGCAGTTGTCGAGCGCCGTTGTGGAGAACGCCAGGCGAGCAACAACAGCAAGTGAAAAGGCCAGCGGTGTCGCAGCCAGTGCAACGGAAGGCGGCGTGGTGATGAGCAGTGCCAACGAGGCTATGGCAGCCATCGAAGCAAGCTCGGCGAAGATCTCGAACATCATCGGTCTGATTGACGATGTTGCCTTCCAGACCAACCTCCTTGCCCTTAACGCCTCGGTTGAAGCAGCCCGAGCCGGTGATGCGGGTAAAGGCTTCGCCGTGGTAGCGGTGGAAGTCAGGCGGCTGGCGCAATCGGCGGCTCAAGCCTCCAGCGAGGTCAAAGTGCTGATTGAAGCAAGCGCCGGCGAGGTAAAGATCGGATCGCGCCTGGTTGGCCAGGCCGCCGAAACTCTCAAGACCATCTTGGAAGGCGCCCAAGAAAGCTCGGCTTTGATCGAGCAGATCGCTCAAGCCAACCGTGAGCAATCCGGCGCACTGGAAGAGGTGACCATTGCCGTGCGGCAGATGGATGAGATGACTCAGCACAATGCAGCTCTGGTGGAGCAGACCAATGCCGCAATTGAGCAAACCGAGGCGCAGGCGTCTGAACTGGACAGCATCATTGACGTGTTTAAGATCCAAGACCAAGGACCTTCAGGGCGAAAACAGGCGGCATAATGCTTGAGACCGAGGATTCTAACGACATTGGCAAGGTCGCAGGTGCCGTAAGAGGCTATGGTGCAGCCGTGCCGCTCAAACATGTCTGCTTTGGGCCAACAGACCGGGGCAGAACGTTGAAGAAAGTTCGGTTGTTGACGAACCTATTCGGAGGCGCTTGCAGAGAGGCAGCTTTCGGCAGAAAGGCACCGCTTTCAGACCTGCAGCCTACTTGAACAGAGCTCGCCCACTCTCCATTGTACCGTCCGGAAACTGGCTGATTAGGAATTGGACAAAGCCGTTCACCCGTGGGCTGATGAGGCGTCTTGAGGTATGCAAGACCCAAACTTCGATACTCGGTGCTTTCAATGTACCCCAACTGACAATCTCGCCAGCATCTAACGCTTCGTAGACCAGCGACTGCGGAAGCAGTGCCGCACCTGCCCCAGAGCGGACTGCGTTCAGGATCATGGTTATCGATGACAGAAAGAGAACTGGTCTAATCGCGTATTCCTTTTCTCCCTCCGGTGTTTCGGCCTTCCAGGGCTCTGAAATGGCTTGGGGATGTACCACTGCTGGAACTGCTTCATCACCTTGTGGTTTGGCCAATTTAGCAGGCGCGACTACAAGCGTTCTATCCGTAACAAAACGGCGGCCAACTAGGGTTTCGTTCGCTTTGGGATTTGCGCGGATCACCAGGTCGTACCCCTCGTCTATAAGATCGACGGTTCGATCTTCGGCAATGATCTCCAACTGCACGCCCGGATGCATTTCGATGAATTTAGCTGCGAGTTGGCCCAGTGCCATATGAGCTAGTCGAACAGGCGCGCTGAGACGAATATGCCCTGACAGGGGACCCCCGTCGGTGCGTAAATCTTCGCTTGCTTGAACCAGATCGATGATCTGGCCGCTTGTTCTGGAAAACAGCACCTCACCTTCTCGGGTCAGGCGAAAGGCCGTTGAACTGCGCTCGACAAGCCGAACTTTGAGCGCAAGCTCGAGCTCGGCCACCCTTCTAGACAGGGTGGATTTAGATCGTCCTGTCACTCGGCTTGCTTTTCCGAAACCTTTGTTGGACGCGACCGCCACAAAATCTGCAAGCGCATCTAGGCTGATGTGTCCCAAATTTGCAACGCCCTGTTCTTGTGCTGCCTACTTCTATGAGATCACGGAACACGTAAGTTCTCCCATTAGCAAGGAGAACTTACATGACCAACCGAGCGCTTGTTGTAGATAACTATGGCGGCTCTGACGCCGCAAAGGTGGTGCCGCTTCCAATTCCTCATCCGGGACCAGGCCAGCTTCTAATTAGAGTCAAAGCGGCGGGTATCAACGGAGTAGACTGGAAGTTCAGGGAGGGTCTCATCCGTGACAAATTCCCACTACCGCTGCCAGCCGTCTTAGGGATGGAGTTTGCTGGCGAGGTCGTAGCTGCACCAACAAATAGCGAGTATTCTTCTGGGGACCGCGTTTTCGGTCCAATGATGAGCTTAGGAGCGTTTGCAGACTACATTGTAGTCGATGAACACGTTGTCGCACCCATCCCATTGGATCTCAGCGACATCATCGCAGCGTCACTACCCGTGTCCGCACTTACAGCACGTCAGTTGATGGTGAAACTTCGTTCCGAACAACACGTTCTAATTCACGGCGCTTCTGGCGCAGTCGGAGGCCTTGTCGTGCAACTCGCCAAGCGAAAAGGGCTGCAAACTACGGCGGTGACATCCGCCAAGCACGTCGATTACGTGAGGTCCCTTGGTGCGGACTGTGTCATTAATCGCGATACGCTCCAGTTTGAGCAGGCCGTGGATCCGTTAGATGTGGTTTTGGATCTGGCCGGCGGTGACGTTCAGGAAAGATCCTGGTCGGTTCTTAAGCCAGGGGGTGTGCTCTATAGTATTGTTCGGCCGAATGCTGCCACACAGGCACCGATCGGCAAACGCGGTGAGTGGGTGTTCCTCCAGCCTAACCGCTCTGACTTGCTTGCAGTTGCACAAGACGTCGCAGAGGGGAGCATGGTGTCTACCATTTCAAAGGTTCTCTCCCCGCCGGAGCTCCCACAGGCCATAGAACAATATCGATTTGGAATTGGAGCGGGCAAGGCTGTAGTCGATTTTACAATGCAGTGACGCTGCGCGAACGTGTCTCCAAATGTCGCCGTAGCGTAGCGCATGAAGGTGCTAAGGCGTTACGCTGCAAAAGTTCTATTGAGACGAGTTTGACTTCTCCAGAAGATCGGAAATTCACATGAAAGCCAAAGATCCCAATTCACCTAACCTAGTGCCGTCACGCTGGCGCATGGCTGTGCTGACGCTGTTTGGAGTGTACCCACTTATCACTCTCATCTTGTACATTGTCCTTCCCTTAACTGCCGGGTGGCAGATCTGGCAGACCTCCTTGGTCGTGGCTCCCGTGATGGTCACAATCATGGTGTTTTGGATCGTGCCTTTCATCACCCGCAAGTTCCATTGGTTGATAATGACTGCCCCGAGACGCGAAGTGAAAGCCCACTAACTACGGTCAGTCGGCGTGTCTCTACCGAGTCATGGTCCCAAAAGATGTTCTGCTATTTTCAAGATTTGCATCGGCTCTCTGCATTCGACTGCCCTTGTGAGCAAGAGCTCCGCTAAGCCATCCAGTTGATACGGTATTTTTCAGCGCTTCGCGGGTGTGAGCGCAGGTAAATCCTCGAGCCAAATTCTCAAAACGAATATCAAGGTATAGCAAGGATCGATTGGATCAATGCTGAGTGTTCAGGCAATCCAAGGTTGCAACGAAGGATCCTGACATGAAAAACTATCTAATCACTACCGCTATCGCTACTCTTATCGCCTCGACCAGCTATTTAATCTTGCCCGTCGGAGCTGGGGAACTGTCCGAAAATACCTCAAAGCAAGTTGAGATCGATCAAGCTGCGCCGGTTGTAAGCCGCAAGGAAATCTTCATTGCAGCGCCGGCAAGCATAGTTTGGCAACTGCATACGGACTTCGCAAGCTGGCCCGAATGGCAGCCCGACATGCAATACATGCGGGCGCCAACTATTGTAGCGCCTGGTGAGAAGTTTCACTGGCGGACCGAAGGCCTGGAAGAAATTGCATCCACCATTCAGGAAGTGAAATTGGAACGTAGCATTGCTTGGGGTGGGAGCGCTCAAGGCATCACGGCAGTACACGTCTGGATCATTGAGCCTGCTCCCGGAGGTGTGACGCTCCGCACTGAAGAGTCCTGGAATGGCCAGGGCCTCAAGGAGCAGGCAGCGATGCTCCAGCCTCTTCTGGATGCATCACTTGATCGGTGGTTAGCCGCCATCAAGCAAGAAGGTGAGGCGGTGTATCAATAAGCTTAGAAAGCACTTTCTCGAGCAAGAACAGCCTCATCAAAGCACGCTTGAACTTGCGTTTTCGCAAGGTCGAGCGTGTTTCGCTTTGTGCAGCTATCAGGAACGAACCGCATTATGACGCCAACTGCCACGGCCGAATAGTGATTGGCAAGTATGGAGCACACTCACTCTACTAATTCATGTGATAAATAGTACGGTATACAAACCATCCATTGGAGAAATGTTGGTGAGAGGCTCATATTGTGGACATCAACCACAAGGAGTTACAAATGAACAACCGCACTATCGCTCTTCTCGCTGCCGTCGCGACCTCGATCGCTCTTCTCGCTCTGCCTGCTCAGGCCGAGCAGTCCTCCACCGACAACAACACCAAAATCTTCAACCATGAAGAAGCCGCTGTGCTCGGTGCCCTGACCAGCCGCGGGCTGGATGTATCCGGGGTCGAGGAATGGGGCGGCCTGATCCGTGCCTTCGTCGTCGATGCTGATGGCTCCACCACCATGCAGTTCTTCGACAAGAGCGATCTCTCCAGGACGGTTTCTGCACACCGCTGAATTGGAGTCCGACCGGCTGCGTGGCTCCAAAACACGCGGCCGGCAACTGAACATCATCGACCAAGTACAGCGCTGCTTACTAGCCATGCCCTTCCCTGGTCCAACTAGGTTTACCCTCATGACAATCAATTCAGAAGACTTTGCGGCCGCGCCCGTATCTACAAAAGCACCCGCTTACATCACTTATTCGGCTTGGGCGGTTCCCGTCCTGGTGATCGGCCAGTTTGCACTCCTTGCAGCTGTTCCAGTCGCCCTCATCGTCTTCGGCGCATTCAAGGACAGCCGTGTTCGAGCCTTGCGCTGGTGGGCTGCCGCTCTTGGCATCCTTTATGCCAGCCCATTGGTGTTCTGGCTTTCTCGCGATGATGGTGCCGAAAGTCTATCGAAAGACATCCATCCCATCTTTGTAGCGCTGATCGCCGCCACCTCGCTGGTCATCGCGGTTAAGGTCTATCAAAGCCATCGTCGCTGAACCCAGCTAACCGCTTCTCCTCACCTCAACCTAAGGAATGCAAAATGATTCTTCTTACCGGTGCTACCGGCTCTGTCGGCTATGAACTTGCCAAACTACTCTCCAGCCGCGGCATTTCCGCCAACGCCATGGTCCGTTCAACCGAAGCTGCACAGAAACTTGCTCACCTGGCTGGCATTGTCCCCGTGATGGGCGACTTCAACGATCCTGTTTCCCTATCGGGAGCTCTTGCAGGGGCGACGCGCGCGTTTCTTCTGACAAACTCCTCCGAAGAGGCCGAAGGCCAGCAGTTGGCGTTTGTTCAAGCTGCGAAAGAAGCTGGCGTGGAGCATATCGTAAAGCTGTCACAACTGCATGCCGACATTGGTTCCCCCGTTCGGTTCTTGCGCTATCACGCAAACGTCGAACAGGCGATCAGGGGCAGCGGCATGAGCTTCACCTTCCTCCGTCCAAATTTGTTCATGCAGGCGCTGCTCGCCTTCAAGGACACCATTGCTCAGAGCGGCAAGTTCTTTGCGCCCATTGGTGACGCACGTGTCAGCCTTGTTGATATCCGGGACATTGCCGAGATTGCAGCTCAAGCGCTGGTCGGTTCAGGGCATCAAGGCCGCGTTTATGACATTACCGGGCCCCAGGCTCTGACGCATGCCGAAATTGCCCTGCAGATTGGCAACGCCATGGGTCGACCTGTAAGCTTCATCGACGTTCCACCAGAGGCTATGCGCCAAGCTGTTCTAGATGTCGGCTTTCCCTTGTGGCAGGCAGACGGGTTGATCGAAGACTACGCTCATTATGCCCGTGGGGAAGCAGAAGGCGTGAGCTCCCATTTCAATGAGGTGACTTCCCAGCCAGCCCGTAGCTTCGCCGAGTTCGTCGCTGACTACGGATACTTGCTAAAGCAGTCGGCTTGAAACGGGTCCTTCAATTCCGAAGCGAGTGATGGGCTCGGCTGCTGAGGCAAGAGCAAGCAGCTTACGTTCATCCGGGCTCATTACCTTCCTTTCATAAGGAGAGAATTTTGAAATCTTACCTTGTTGCACTCATCATTGCCGCGTTTGCTATGCCAACCTCAGCTGCTGAGCTGACTAGCCAATACACTCGGCTGAACCATGAAACTGACTGCAAGGTGGTTCGCCAAGCGCCCCCCGGCGAAGGAGACTGGTCCGACAGGGTTTGCCCCGGTGTTGGGCAAACCTCATACCTCCTTAGTAGCACCGATGGCCGCGAGACGGTGACTTATGGATATTCAGGAACACAGGTGATGGCTGGCTTCAGCCCGTTCAACTATGCAAACGGAACAGTGGAGTGGCGCATGGCCAATGCCAATGGGCGGCAAACGCCACTTGCCGCTATCCAGAGGTGGTACCTCGCTGACGCCAACGGAGATTGGGGCACACAGATTTTGGTGGTTTCTAAAGTTGGCCTTCGAGGTGGTGATGGAGCCTGTGTGATGGGTTATGTTGCGGCAAACGAAGGCGCCAGTGCAAATCAGCGGGCCCGTGAAATTTCGAACCGTGCTGCCTCTTTCCGCTGCGGGCGTGACAAACCCCTTGTGGAACGGGGAGTGAGTCATTTCCTGCCACGATAGCAGTTGCTCCTTGCGCATCAGCGTATACCAATCCAAGCTCGAAGCAATATCGTGAACATCAGGTGTCGCCCTGAGCGCGTGCGACTACCTCCCGAATTCGCGAGACCAGATAATCTGCCGTCTGCGTGACCCTCTTGGGAGTGCTTCGGCTCGCGGGTCGTACCAAGAACAAGTGTGCATCATCCCCGGCCCACTCGGCCATGACCCGGACAAGTCGCCCACTATTCAGGTCTTGGTTGACCAAGAGCAGGGGAGCCATCATTAAGCCGGCGCCAATTTGCAGCGGATGCCGGAGTGCTCCCGGATCGCTTGCAATCATCACAGGCTTGATCAGACTTTCAACGAAATCGGATCCGTTGCTCATGCGCCAGACGTATTGGCCAGGTGTAAGTACATGACTGGCCAAAGTGCGATGCTGTACGAGGTCTGCTGGTTCTTCTGGTACTCCAAATTCTTCTAAGTAAGCTGGACTGGCAAAGAGCCCCGTTCGAAGCGTAGCAACGTGTCGCACCAAGGCCGTCGAATCCGGCATTGAGCTCGTCCAAATACGAAGGGCTAAGTCAAAGTCATTACGGATTAGGTCCGCTACGTCATGGCCGGTTACCAGCTGAAGCATAATATCCAGATGCTGTAAGGAAAAGTCGGCAAGGATGGGCCCGAGAAGGTCGGCAGCAAACCAGTGTGGGCAGGTGATTTTCACCAGACCTTTGAGTTGTAAATGCATGTCTCCGACCGAGCGTTCAGCATGCTCGATTGCCTCGAGACCAGCAGCGCTGGATTCATAGAAGATCCTACCCGCGTCCGTTAATCCGAGGCTTCGCGTGCTACGCTTCAGCAACTGCACCCCTAACCGCAACTCGAGCTCCTTGACCTTCCGACTTAGTCTACCTTTAGGGACCCCAAGCAAGCTTGCAGCTGCAGTGAAACTGCCGTGCTTGACGACGCAGACAAATGCAATTGTGTCGCTCAGGTCTGTAAACATCCGTCCGTGTTGAACTCGTTCAGATAGAACTCCGCGCAAGGAAGCCACCGCATTTTGCATGTAGCCGAGCATAGCATGGCGAGTGGAACATTAAGTTACGATTTTGCGAACTAACCCCAGGTGAAAAAGTCTGCTTTGCTGCCCGGGGAGCAAAGACAATACTCTGACGGAACCTGATACGGTTCGCAGCTTTGATTGGATGCTCCTACCTTCAAAGGAGAGAATTTTGGCACTTAATAAAACCGTGCTTGCAGCAGGGCTTTTGACCATCGGCTTGACTGTTGCAACTGACGCACAAGAAACCTCGCAAATGGTCCCGTACGAGCAAATTGAATTCGCTCCTCAAGCTCCCGGATCAGAACTGCAAGTGGCAGTGCTGTGGGGTGACCGTGACAAGGGTGAGTATGGGATGCTACTCAAGTTTCCACCGGGGTATGTGGGAGATCTGCATTCACATACCCATGACTATCACGCCGTCAACCTAAAGGGCGTGTGGGTACATACCATCGGCCAGGAAAAGGCAGAGCTGCCGGCGGATTCCTATGTGAGGCAAGGTGGCGGCGAGGTGCACAGCGATGCATGCAAAGGACCGGAAGAATGCGTGATCTTGGTCCACCAGAAAGGGCATGGCGATTTCATCCCGGCTCACTGACACAGGGCCATGCTAAACAAAAGGACGGGCCCATTCGCAATGGAGCGCGGTTGGGCCTTCACCTTGCGTACTGCCCTTACAATCAGTGTAGGATTTGTTGGATAAGTTGAGCCACGTGCTGCACAGCAGGGTCGCTGTCACGGCGCATGTGCCATGCCAAGTGAAGCGGGAACCCAGCGACGGCGATCGGAGGTTCAAACACCGCGAGCGTGGAAGAACTATCGTTGGGGACACCACGGCTCGGAAGCATCCCGATGAGATCTGATCCAGCCAGCAAGGGTGCCACCATCAGAAAGCTCGGAACGACCACGCCGACCCGACGTGTTCTCCCAATCCCCATAAGAACGTCATCTAGCGCTCCCCGCGTGTCCCCACGTCCAGACACAACGATGTGCGGATACTCAAGCCACGTGTCCAAGTTGAAATCTTTCGCCGCAGGATGATCCTTGCGCATCAGCACGGCATATTTCTCTTGAAGGAGCTCCTTGCGGCGGAAGGAAACGTCTGTGGAGGGAAAGACCGAGCTTGCGAGATCGATGGTTCCCTTTGCTAAGGCATCGAGGGCTTCCGAAGCACCGTGCCACGGCTGAACAACTAGGTTGATGTTAGGCGCGGTCTCAGCCAACCGCCGATGTAGCGGACCGGCGACGATGTTCGCAGGGAGATCCGCCATCACCACGCGCACAGTCTGGCTTAGGGTCATTAAGTCAATCACTGGCGGCTGAATGATGGTCGTTACCGCAGAGAGAATGTTCTTGAGCGGCACGCGGAGCCCTTCCGCCTTCGGCGTCAGACGCATCATTCCCTTGCCACGTTCCAACAAAGGGTCATCGAATAAGTAGCGACACCGTTCTAGCGCACTGGAAGTCGCAGGCTGGGACAGCCCAAGACGGTCGGCGGCACGAGACACATGAGCTTCGTCCAGAAGAGCATCAAGGACAACGAGTAGGTTTAGATCAATCGAGCGTAAATTCATGACATGAATAGTACCATATATAAATCATGAATTGGAACGGGTTCGAGCTCGCGCCCATAGTCGCCAGGCGAGCCGCAGGGAGCCCATAGATGGACCGCCATTCATACTCACCTCCGGGCAACCGTACGTTTCGGTGGCGTCTACCCGGAGGTGTGGCGCTCCAGTGTTTGGAGGCAAGTCATTTCAAACGCCCGGGCGACACCATCGTTTGAGCCGAAACAACCGAGACTCCACGCTCAACCCTTCTATGCGGCTCCAGGCGAACAAACAGTGGGGCGGTAGTCTCCAGCACTCTCAACTCTTGTTAGTTCCAATGCCTGCACAGGGCTTGGAACGAGCAGCCCCGTAACTATTTTGCCGAACCGGCACATAGAACGAAACTCATCCAAAAGGACATTCAAGATGCCACTCCAGAGTCCAAAACCGCTGCTGCTGTCGACAGCAATGACCGGACTTCTAATGCTACCAGCATCAGCTCTCGAAACTCAGGCCTTTCTGGATCGCGTCGCCGCTGTGTACGAAAAAATGGGTTACAGTGTAGAGTTTGGTGCAGCTACAACTAATGGCGACGCCATCAGGGTCGACGGAGCCACAATAGGTATCTTGGGAGTCGGAAACGAACCAACTCGGCTGAAAACCGAGAGACCCGTTGAGTTCGTCGGCGTGAGAGAGCGAGATGATGGTTCATATTTCGCCGAGTTGTTGAGAATACCCAGTCTTGGCGGCCGCTTCTCCGCCGATCCGGAAGGCTCCGTTCAGATCAACGATATTCGTGTTGAGAGTATGTTCATTCCAGCGGAGGCGAATCCAACTGCACTGCAGATGCTGCAGTTGATGGGCACTCTGAGCACCGGTTCACTGACTGTCACTCATGGCGACAAAGCAGTTGTGTCGCTTTTCAGTCCGGCGCAAGGAAGCGACGCTTTGGCTGAGCTCAGCGCCAGCCTAAACCTTCGTGGTTTGACCTTCCATGTTTCCGATGTTGAGCAAACCGGCGGGAACAATCTAAGCGAAATGGGCGTAGAAACAATCCAAGGCGATGTGAACCAACAACTTAGATGGTCTATCGAAAACGGCCGACTAAGCATCGACGAGTTCCGGTTCGATTTCGCTGATCTCGGAGCTTTAGACATAAATCTGGACGTCGAAGGCGTGACGCCGGATCTGCTGAGCCGGATTAATGAGATGCAGGCACAGAAACCGGCTCAGGAAACCGCAAGCGAAGATGAAGCGCACTCTGAAATGATCCAAAGTTTGGCTCTATTGGAGGAAGTTTCGATTGTTGGAGCCTCCGTGCGCTTCGATGATGCTTCGATTACTGACCGTTTGCTTGACTTCTATGCAAACCAATCAGGCGTCGACCGAGCTGACTTCGTTAGGGGCCTTAAAGCCCAGATTACGGGCGCCATGGGTGATCCTGGCGGTGCCTTAAGCGATCTAGTCGTGCCAGAAATCTCACAATTCTTGGATGACCCTCAAAGCATCGAAGTTGCGATTGCTCCATCTTCTCCCGTCGGGCTGCTTCTGTTAGTGGCAGCCGCTAGCGACCCGCTGAGTACTGTTAGAACTCTTGGGCTCACTGTGAAAGCAAGCCAGACGGCTAAGTAGGCCGGCATCTGCGAGCTACCGTGGCCCCTCTTTCCGCTTGCGCCAGCCAGCGGCAGCGGCTCCCCACTTATTTGCCAACGCAAGTACTTAGAGCCGGAGCCGCTCATTCCATCATCATAGACGAATAGGGTTGAAATGAACCGTCTACTCGGCGCACTGGCGCTTATCCCTTGCCTCGCTGCGTGTGTATCAATTTCACCGCAACAGCGATTGGCAAACAATCGAGCTTCCTGCCAAGCATATGGATTCCGGATGGGAACAGATGCCTACGCAAATTGCATGTTGCAGAGAGATTTTGTCGACCGGCAGGAAGACGTCATCCGGGAAGACCGTCTCGATGAGTCGATACGAGAACTGCACGATGACCTTAATTCCTAAGGTTGGTCCCCTGTTGAACTGCTTATTATCGGCCATACAATAACGGCTGACGGGAAAGCACAACCAGTAGGTGATCACTCACTTGGTCAATGATCTATAGGGTAGACTGTTTCTGCCGTTCTTTCGTGAGGTGAGTAGGCGGTGTAAAGGCCGCGGCCTTGGAGTTATGGAGACAGTCTTCTAGTAGTTCCGACCCGATCGACGCGCACAGCTATGCCTTGTAGCTGCGCTGCTAAAGCTGCATTCGCTTGTAAGTTCCTGCCGATTGGTTTGTTGCACGCTAGGCTCCAGCCTAGGTCGACCGTCTGCGGCGCGAACTCCGGCCATGAACTAGATGGACTATTGAAGATGATCAATTTATTCCGCTGCCTGCTCCTAGCTGCAGCTACTGCCAGCTCAGCCTCAGTGGTTCGCGCTAAGGAAGCGTCAGACCCCATCCTGACCCTGGCGCAACAGATTGAGAGCAGGTTAGATGCCCGCGTGGGATTGGCGATTTATGATCTTCACGACGGCCGTTCTTGGGAGTTCAGGGAAAACGAACGTTTCCCTATGGCGAGCACATTTAAGGCCCTTGCCTGTGCTGCTCTACTCGCTCGAGATGAGAAAACCGAAGCAGCCGCCGTTCAGATTTCGGCATCGGAGTTGGTGCCCTATTCTCCTGTAACTGAGACGCTTATCGGGAAAACCGTTGCAGCGTCCGAACTTTGTAAAGCAACATTGCATACAAGCGACAATACAGCGGCCAATAAGGTGCTTGAGGTGCTCGGTGGGCCCGGTGAGGTCACCGCCTTTCTCCGCACCATTGGTGACAAACTGACTCAACTCGATCGGTGGGAACCAGAACTCAACGAGGGCACGCCTGGCGATATCCGCGACACAACTACCCCAAGCGCTATGGCTGCCACATTGCGAACCTTGCTATTGGGCGACAGTTTAGATGAAGCGGCGAAGGACAAGCTAACTTCTTGGATGTTAGGCAATGAAGTTGGTGGGCCTCTCCTCAGAGCCGGTGTTCCCACAAGTTGGAAAATAGCAGATCGTACTGGCGGCGGCGGTCACGGCACCCGAGGCATAGCGGCAATCATGTGGCCGCCAAATCGCCAACCTATCGTTGCAACGATCTATATTACTCAAACTGATGCCTCAATGGAGGAGCGCAACGGTGCAATCGCCGACCTAGGACGGACTTTGGCCTCTGTGGTTGAAAGATCACCGGCTCTGGATCCATAGCTTGAAGAGTTGTCATGAATTCCTCTGCCACAGTATTCATCGAGCGCCATTTTGAATTAAGAAATATGCGGCTTACCGCCCAACTTCATCAGCCCATTGAGGCGCCTGGAGGTGAGTATCGCTGTCGCTGGGAACTAATTTGGCCAGATGGAAGCGAAGCGGGTGAGGCGCCAGGCATGGATGCAGTCCAGGCTATGTTGCACGCGTTGCGCTTAGTCCATGACCGTTTATTGGCAAGCAAAGCCTATCAAACTGGCGAGATCACGCTTTGGGGGCAGCTTGATCTTGAACTGCCACCTGGCTGGGGTGGTGGGTCTTTATATCCAAACTTGGAGCATAAAAATAAAACTTGCGGGTGAACGACTGCCGAGGCTTGGTTGAGGATCAATCAAAATGCACTCTATATCATCTTAGGACCTGCGACGGTCGCATTGGCCGGGATTGTGATGTTGCAAGTTACGGGATCGGTGACTGTCTGTGATCGTACGAATGCTACTTCAGCAGCATGGATTGAAAGTGTCGAAGGAATGCACAATCTCCGGCCCCTCCCTGGTAACATCTACATCGGCATTCCAAAATACGACGGCTTGGTGAAGGTACGTTGCCGCAACGGATCCATAACACCCTTGGCTTATGCAACTGCAGGACTGCACAGCTGGGTCACACCTGAACTTGCTTGTGCTACTAAACCATAGGGCTGTGTTGCTACGTTCAGTTCAGCGATAGCCGACCCGTCTAGGGGTCGGCTATACTTGAACGCAGGTCAAAGAACAGCATCGTCGATCCAGGAGCCATGCACACCGGCAGGCACCCAAGCCGGCAACTCAATCGCAGCAACTGGTTTGCCTGTGATGTTGGTCGCATCTAATATCCACAACTCAGCCGCCTTGGTACGCAGGTCAGTGACGTAGGTCAGCAACCATCCGGCATCTTCACTCGTCCCTGTGGGATCTGCGACGAAACAAGGCTCTCCCGCCATAACACCATCTGGCAATTGCAGTAGGGTGCGCTCACCAGTCTGCATGTCGTATTTGACCAAGCCACAATGCTGGTGGGCCGCGTCCGGGAAAGACACTGCATAAACAAACCTGTTTTGCAGACCTGTGAGTTGCAGGTTGATGGTAGGAAACTCAATCGTTAGATCGTCAAGTATGGCGATCTTAGCGGTCTTGCGAGAGACGTCTATCGTCCATCTTCCTCGGACACTTCCGTCGGCAGGTGCTTGTCCGTGCGGAGCTGTACCATTGATGAAATCAGATGCGCGGTCCCAGGCATACTCGTTGAAGTAGGGCCCCTCCACGGTGATGCGCCCGTCCTTCTCCTCCCAAGCGTTGGCAAAGTGCAATACGTAGTATGGCTCAACTTCGATCCAAGTCACGCCGCCTTTGGTCCTGTCGCGTGGCATTACACCGATACGTGCCGGGTAGTCCTTCTGCCAGGTATATGGGAAGGCAAGTCCCGAACTCATGTCCAGGGCGACGTTTGGATCGAACCAAAGGACGTAATTCTCTGTGATTGCAAAGTCGTGGATCACTGACCCACTAGGGCCGTCGATCACCTCGGAATGGATCAGGCGCCCTTGCGCATCAGCAACATGGTATGTGAGATGCGGCGTCAGTGGCGAGTTGCCGAAGAACAGCAATTCTCCAGTCTTTGGACAGACCTTTGGATGAGCGGTCATCATGGTCTTGAGAGCACCATCGAAATCATAGGCGCCAACCGTGGCGAGTTCCGGCGTGATTTCAAATGGCAGATTGACTTCCTGAAGCGCCAAGATGCGCCCGGCGTGTGCAATGACGCTTGTTCCGGCTGCACTTGCAGTAAGGTCAATGGTATTTGCATCCTTGAACAAGGGCGCGCCTTCTAAAGCTGGAGTGCGGACCCAGTGGTTGCGATACCATTCCGCCCGGCCTCCGCTGATCCTCAAACCATGGATCATGCCACTACCATAGAACCAGGCTCCTGGATTGATACCGTCCTTTGGATTGTGCCCGTTTCGGAAGTACCGACCTGACAAAACCGAGGGAATAGCCCCTCGTATAGGAAGGTTGAAGGCTTCTGTTTCGTCGTTAACAGGGCGAAAGTGTCCATCTAGAAAGCTGGGGATGTGACCCGCCAAGGCAGCATCGCCTCCTGCGGCGAGCGCTTCAAAAGCAAAGAGCGAAGTTGCAATAGAGCTAGCGGCTAAACCGCTCGCCATACGAAGAATGTCGCGTCTATTCATATTCATTGGGGTCTCCTAAGGTTAACGTGGACGAGCGAGACCCGCCTCAAGGAAGCAAGTCGGCGGGGGCATGATGGTTGAGGGATGATGCAAACTGAGCGCGGACGCCCTAATCACGCAACGGCGAATTTGCGTTAGTTAAGTCGCCATAGACGTTCAAGGACGTCAGTAGTGATGTGCAAGCAGGTCGGCGAATACATACACTGCACTTGTGAGTGCAAGATGTGTGTACGTCGGCCGGGCTTGCATGTTTTTGTCGGCACTGGGCAGTTACATGAGCAATGTTTTGAGCAGGCATGGCGTATCTCCTTAGTTGGAAGATAAGATGCTTCTCGTTTCATCATTCGTCTAATTGTTTATCTGTATGTTGTCATATTTGCTCCATCAATTATCCGAACTGTGGAGACAAGCACCGTGATCCCTGCGGCTTGACAAGCGGATGTCAAAAAATCTTGGCGAGATGCAGTATTTTGTTTGTGCCACAAGCAGGCAAAGTCTGGATCTGAGCGCCTTGGCCTGACGCCCAATCACCCATGGATCGAGAATGCATAACTTAGGTCCTGGATTATAGTCCTGGTGGTGGGACAGTGTATTCCACCTGACGAACTAATCCGAAGATGGATGCTCACCTAGGTAATGGAGGGCAAGGACCAAAAGGATTGTTCAAATGTCAAAACTTACTTTGTACTCTATTGCTATGCTTCTCATCGCTTCGCCAATTTCCGCAAACGAAGGCTTGTCTGATGATGGAGAAATCAAGGGACGTTCTACATTGTCCATTGTTTCCAGCTTAAGAGAGAATGGCATATTGGCCACCCGCGTTGAGGAGTGGGGAAGTGCAATCCGGGTTTTTCGCGACGGCGATACCGGCGTGTTGCTGGTGGACAAGGACACGTTGCGTCCCCTGGCTGTCGTCGCGTCGGAGCCTTTGGCCATTGACAAGCGAGATGACCCTACCCGCGGCAAATTCGACGAGGAAAGAAGTTCTCTGGTTGAAAGTGGCGACGACTGAGCGGGACATGCTCGCCCACGTAACCTCTAGCCTGCAATCACCTTCTGCAAAGACAAGATTGACCAAGGAAGGTAGCCAAGGCTCGCAACCAACCTCCGCTGCTACTCAGGCTTAGTCGTAGGTGAAACAAGAGTCACCAAAAAGGTGCTGAAAACGCATATTGATCAGCGCCTAGCCCGAACGTCACCGTGCGGAATACTTCTGCCGGTGACATTCTTTTAGCACCCTAGTGGCAGCTTTTGGGAGAATGAAACATACATCTGAACGGCAGACATGGGGTCGATGGCAGACCGGCACCTGTGGGGTGGGAAACGGAAGGTCCGCTTTTAGATCACGCAATTGACAAGCAGACGCTACCGGCCAAAAAATCTAGCGACTACGTCGAATTGCCTGACATGTGGCCAAGCATACCCATTCAAAAACGAATGTTCATGAAGGTCTAGAAGGTGCCTGCTCTCCGCGAAGACTTCGCTGCTATACTCAAAATTCTTCGTGGGTGGCCGGATCCGCGTCAAAGATGCGTCCATTAACACGCGTCAAGCCTGCAATAGCTTCCATGTGTTCTTCCGTGAGTTCGAAGTCCTGCAACGCTAGGTTCTCCACTCGGCGTGATGGTGTTGCTGACTTAGGTATTGGCAGCACGCCAAGCTGAAGGTGCCATCGCAAGACAACTTGCGCAGGCGAGCGTTCTAGTTCCCGAGCGATTTTTGTAATTACTGGTTCTTCGAGCAACGCAGTTCGTTTACCAATGGGCGTCCAAGCTTGTGTGAGGATACCCCGCTGCTTATCCGCAGCACGTTGCTGCGCCTGGTTGAAATATGGATGTAGCTCGATTTGGTTGACGCTTGGAGTTACCCCGGTCTTCTCTATGAGCATATCCAGATAATCTGGAAGGAAGTTGGAGACGCCAATCGATCTCACCAAGCCACGCTCTCGCGCCTCAATCATTCCTTCCCAGGCTTCGAGGTAGAGGCCTTGGTTGGGATTAGGCCAATGGATGAGGTACAAGTCGAGATAATCAAGCCCAGTTCGGAATAGCGACTCCTCAATCGTGCGTGCGACCGAACTTTTCTTGTGATGACGGCCGGGCAGCTTCGAAGCAATGCGAATTTGCTCCCGCGCTACACCTGACATCCGGATTGCTTTTCCAACAGCGCCCTCGTTCTCGTAGTTTACTGCGGAGTCTAGAAGCCTATAGCCCTCCTGAAGCGCAGCCGACATAGCTTCAACCCCAGCTAGACCCCAAAGGCCATACGTTCCGAGACCAATTCTTGGCAAAGTGGTCCCATCATTAAGCACGTATTCTTCAGCCATACGTCTTCCCTATTCGTGTTCCAATCGTGGGAACGAAGAGACCCAAACCCTTTAATAGTCACCTTTGTGATTTGGATCGTCGCAAAACTTCGAAGCGCCAAGGTCCGCTGACTTACAGTGAGAACCTCAGACAAGCTCTGTGACATTCCTACGTGCTTTCTACATCTATCTTTCACTTTGAGAGCAAATGCGCAGGGCCGACTTTATGAAATCCGGGTGCGCTCCAGCCGTTTAAAGTGCCTCCACCATGGCCTGCTCCAAAATCATGCGGTAGTCCTCCGCTGAGGGCGGCCGAGGGTTGGTTGCATGGCTGTGATCCGCCAAGGCCCGCTCGATGATCCAGCTGAACTGCTCATGCCGAACACCCATTTGAGCCAAGCCGGAGGGCAGGCCGAATTGGCCATTGAGACGGGTTAACTCATCAGCAAGATCGTCACCATCGCCCAGACCCATTGCAGCCTTGAGCCGCGTCAGCTTCTCGCCAATTGCTGGCGCATTGAACCGGATCACCAAGGGCATGAGAATGGCGTTCAACGTGCCATGATGGAGTTTGAGGTCCTGCAACCCGCCCAAGGCATGGCTGAGGGAGTGCACCGCACCCAAGCCCTTCTGGAACGACAAACCGCCATGCAGCGCTCCGAGCATCACCTCATTGCGCACCGCGATATCCGTCCCGTCAGCAAAGGCACGCGGCAGGTTGCGCCAGATCCGCCCTGCCCCATCAAGCGCAATGGCTTCCGCCGTTGGGTTGAAGCGCGGCGAGCAGAAGGTTTCGATGCAATGCGAAAGCGCATCAAGACCTGTCGCGGCAGTCAGATATGGTGGCAGTCCGAGCGTCAGTTCGACGTCACAAATTGCGCGGCGGGGAATCAGGTACGGGCTGATGATCCCGAGCTTGCGGCCATCGCCCAATGTCAGTAGCGCAGCGCGGCCCACTTCTGCGCCCGTGCCGGCAGTCGTCGGAATGGCAATCATCGGTGCGACATCGGCCTTGATGCGCTCGAGCCCGCCATAAATGGCAGCATAGTGCTCGAGATTGCCCTCATGGGTCGCTAGGAGAGCCACCCCCTTGGCAAGATCGATGGGTGAGCCGCCGCCTAACGCCACCACCCCATCGCACCCGTTCGCGCGATACATGTCGAGTGCGGCATGCACGGCGCTTTCCGTCGGGTTGGCCGGCGTTTGCAGAAACACCGCACTTGCGTCTGGCAGGAGCGCCTCAACCCTTTTGAGCAAGCCCGATGCCGCAATGCCATGGTCCGATACCAGCAAGGGCCGGCTGATCTTGAGGTCGCCGAGTGCCATCGGCAGGGTGGCGAGTTCACCCTGCCCAAAGTCAATCGCCGTCAGATAGTTGATGCGCGCCATGGCGGCTTCTCCCCATGCTGTCGCGGGCTATGGCTTAAAGAAATCCATGTCGTCTTCGAGCAGGTATTTCTTTGCGCCCTCCGGATCGATATCGAGCCCCAGGCCCGGTGCCTCGAGCAGATCCACCATGGAGTCCTTGACGATCTGGTCGGGGAGGCCGATCACGATGTCTTCCCACCACGGATCGGATGCGCTGGGATATTCAAAAGCGATGTAGTTGGCCGGCAAGGTCGCGCAGACATTGATCAGCGCGCCCAGCCCCAGAAGGCCGTTCGCCGTGCCATGCGGCGCCATCATGATCGAGTGCATGTAAGCGTGCTCGGCCACCCACTTGAGCTCGGCAATTCCCCCGATATCGGCCGGGTCTGGCCCCACGACGCGCACCGCCTGCGTTTCGATCAGCTCCTTGAAATTATGCCGAAGATAGATCTGCTCGCCGGTGTGGATGGGCGTTGAGGTGGACTGCGTCAGCTCGCGATAGGCCTGTGGATTGACCCAGGGCACATAGTCTCCCGTCAGCATGTCCTCGAGCCACATGAGATTGTACTTCTCCACCGCCTGGGCGAAGCGGATCGCATCAGGCAGGAACCAGCCCGGCCCGCAATCGAGCGCCAGGGATACCTTGTCGCCCAGCACTTCCTTCATCGCGATCACGCAGTCTAGCATGTGGTTGAACCCGCGCTCGCTGATCTGCCCCTGATCCATGGCCCCATGAAACAGCGGCGGCTGCCGCACGCCATAGTGGAAATCGGGCACGTTGGTCTTCATGTTGGAATGAAACGAAATGCCCTGCTTCACCATGAAGAAGTTCTGCGGCTGCTCCATCATCCATTTGACGTCAGCCGCATAATCCTCTGGCCGGTCGCCCGTGCGCTTCTGCCGGATCGAGCCGTTATAAACCCGCACCTTGTCGCGCACCTTGCCGCCCAGGAGCTTGTAGACCGGCACATTGGCGGCCTTGCCCGCGATATCCCACAAGGCATGCTCGATGGCACTCACCGCCGCGCCATAAGGCTTGAACGAGCCGCGCTGCCGGATCTTGAGCATGCAGCGCTCGACATCAGTGGGGTCCTCTCCGATCAGCGCATCCCGGAAATGAAGCACCCAGGGCTTGAGATAGGTCTTGGTGAACTCCACTTCGCCCAAGCCATAAAGCCCCTCGTCGGTCACGATACGTACGATAGGGTGCCGCCCAATAACGGCACAACGCAGATCGGTGATTTTCATGGTTCCTCCCTGAACCCTTTTTGCAGTGTCGCTGAAGCGTCAGTCGACACCCTCCGCCTTGCGGGGAGGGATCAAGGGAGGGGGACGACTGGCCCCGATATCGCGGCTCTCCGCACCCCCTCCCAACCTCCCCCGTCAAAGGGGGAGGTGCCGTTCTGTGTTTGGGCAATATTGTGCCTCTGGTTAGCTCCAAGTCCGATCCCAGGAATACTCATTGTCCCAGTGATCCGTGGGCTGCCAAATCCCGGTCACACCCTCCTGCAGATGCTCGGCAATGACATCGTCCACGATCTCGTCGATCCCGAGGCCCGGCTTGTCGGTCATGGTAATGAATCCGTTCTGCACGAGCGGCTTCGGCAGGCCAGTGACGATGTCGTCCCACCAATCCACTTCCACGGAGTGGTATTCGAGCGCCATGAAGTTCTCGGTGGCCACGGCGACATGTGCCGCCGCCATACAGGCAATCGGGCTTTCGGCCATGTGGATGGCCATGGCGATCCCAAATTCCTGCGCCGCATCGCCGATCTTCTTGGTTTCGAGAATGCCGCCCGAGGTCAAAAGATCGGGGTGAATCACCGAAATGCCCGAGCGCAGCAGCGGCTCGAAGCCTTCCTTGAGGTAAATGTCCTCGCCCGTGCAGATCGGCACGGTGGTTGCTTCCTGCAGCTGCCGGTATTGCTCGGTATACTGCCAGGGGATCACGTCCTCGAGCCAGGCGGGCGCATATTTCTCGATCCGCTTGGCCAGCCGGATGCCGCTTTGCAGCGAGATATGGCCCACATGATCGATCGCGAGCGGGATCTCGTAGCCAATCACCTCGCGCACTTCATGGATATACTGCTCGAGCCGCTCCAATCCCTGCTCGGTGAAGTTCAGCCCGGTAAAGGGGTGGCGCACATTGTGCGTGTCGTAAACGGCATTGCGGGCGCGCCGGTCTTCCAGCGTCTTGCCCGGACCGCGCTCGGGATGGATGCGGTAGTTTTCGAGCGAGCCCGCCGGCGCCACAACCGATCCGGGCGTGTCGACGACCTGCATCAAGCCAAGGTCCATTTTGAGGAAGGTGAACCCCAGTTCCATGCGCTCCTTGAGCCGCTTGCCGGTTTCGGTTCCGCTTGGAACGGAGGCATCGGTGTCGCAATACATGCGCACCCTGTCGCGGAACTTGCCGCCCAGCATCTGGTAGATCGGCACGCCATAGGCCTTGCCGGCGATGTCCCACAGCGCGATTTCGATGGCCGAAACGCCACCGCCCTGCCGCCCATGGCCGCCAAACTGCTTGATGCGCCGGAACAGCCGGTCGACATCGAGCGGATTTTCACCCAGCAGCCGGCTCTTGAGCATCAGCGCATAAGTGGCGCTGGCGCCATCACGCACCTCGCCATACCCAACGATACCTTGATTGGTGTAGATCTTGAGCAGCGCCGTAATGAACGGCGCCCCCACGATCTCGGCCACCCGCATGTCGGTAATGCGCAATTCGCTCGGGCGCGAGCTCGTGCGCACATTGGTCTGGATCAACTCATCTGTGTTGATGCCGTCCATGTTTCCTCCTCCCACCTTTTTAGGGGTGTTGATCTGCTTTTATGCGCACTCAGGCGAGATCGACCAGATTGGCCTCCAGATAGGACCGGTCCATCTCGATGCCCAATCCCGGCGCCTTGTTGAGCTTGAGACTGCCGTTGGAATTGTCCAGAGGCTTATCGATCAGGTGATCGTACTTGCTCAGATTCCATTCCGACGTTTCAAGCCGGTAAAAGTTAGGCACAGTCATCATGACTTGCGCACCAGCTACGACGTTGATAGGGCCGGCCGCGTCATGTGGAGATACGGGGATGTAGTAGGCCTCACACAAGGCAGAAATCTTCTTGAGCTCCGTGATTCCGCCAGTCCAGGTCACATCGGGCATAATGTAATCAGCGAGCTTGTTCTCGAGAATCGGGACGAAATCCCACTTCGTGTGACCACGCTCGCCCCATGAGATTGCGGCGTTCACCTTCTCGCGCACTTGCTTAAGCGCGTTGACACTTTCCGGCGGAACTGGCTCTTCGAACCAGTCGATGTCGCCTGCTTCCTCTAGGCTACGACACAGCCTGATTGCGGTGGGAACATCGAACCGTCCGTGGGCATCAATAAGGATTTCAATATCCGGACCAGCCGTCTCACGAATAAGCGCGGTGAGTTCCGCAGCTTCCCGCTCGTCCTTGCGCGTCATGGAGCCATCAAGATAGCCCTCCGACTGCTCACGAGCGAGACCGTTGGGGCCCACTGTCCCCTGCTGCGCAAACGGATCGAATTTAAGCGCCGTATGACCCGAGGCAATGATGTCCCGAATTTCTCGGGCAACCGCTTCGTTGCTTGTAAACTTCCGCTGATCGGGATGCGTATAGAGCAGAATATCGTCGCGAACCGGTCCGCCGAGCAATTCATAAATCGGCTGCCCTAGGACCTTACCGCGAATATCCCAAAGAGCGATGTCAATAGCGCTTACGCACTCCACTGCAGCACCACGGCTGCCCATATAAGTGAAATTGCGGAAGATCTTGTGCCAGATCCGCTCGATGTGGGCCGGATTGTCACCTTCGATGATTTTGCTGATCTGCCGGAGCATGACGCAGAGCGCGCGGTTGGCGACAAACGTTGTGGTCGTGATTTCTCCCCAGCCCGACACCCCCTCGTCGGTTGTCACCTCTACAAACAGAAACTCCCCCCAATAAGACGCATCGGACTTGATAAGCCATGGCGTCACGCCGGTAATTTTCAATCCTTGTCCTCCCTGGTCCGGCTAATGCCGGATGTTTTGCTTAGCTTGCCCGGGCAGTCTCCGCTGCACGCATGTGCTCAAGCACATGGCGGCCCGAGCCTTCCACGTGCTGAGCCACCAAGGCGGCCGCCTCCTCGGCCTCCCCGTTCTTGATATGGTCGATCAGCTGTCGATGCTCGCGCAAAATCTGAGCGCGCCGCGCCAACGTGAAGTTGAACCGTCGGCTGACCGCCCGCAGCACCTCCCTGTGCTTCCACCAAAGTTCCGCTGCATGCTGGTTGTAGTGTCGCTCGTACATGATGGTGTGAAAGCGCGTATCAAGCTCACTATGCTTGATCTGGTCAGCAAAATTGTTCCGCTCAATTTCGCTTTGCACCAGCTCCAGTTGGGCAATGTCCTGGTCTGTTGCCATGCCAACGAACCAGCGCACCAATGCCGGCTCAATGAGCACTCCGATCTCGTAAATATCGCGTACGAAGTTCTGATCGATTGGCCGAACGCGCGCCCCCTTATTCGGCGAGATCACGACAAAGCCTTCACCACGTAACATTTGCAGGGCTTCGCGAATTGGGTTTGTTGAAGTGGAGAAACGTTGCGATAGCTCCGCAACAATAAGGCGTTCATTCGCCTTGAGACGCCCTGATATGATATCATCGCGGATCTGATGATACACAGTGTCGCCTGCTTTAGACGCCCCGCTCTCGGCCATACCCGCTGGTGGCGGCGCTATGAAGTTGCTCAACTTGCTCCGCCCTCCTTACACGCCCAACAGTTGTGGTCGCACTGCACTACACATGGACCCATTGAGCAGTGAATATTATGTCACGTTATCGCTGGATTGTGTATAATTCAACTGCATTGACACGCAATATTCTTTCTGTAACGGTGCTGATAAGGCACCAAACGCATAAGAGGCAAAGCCCGATGCGCGCAGCCCAAGGAGGGTTCTGCTGCGAAAGGACGCAAGCAGGATGACAGGAGGAGAACATGAGCATTTCAAGATTGGGCCGCGCGTTCGTGCGCGGCGCAGTGGTCTCTACGCTTGCCGTTTCGTTAATGAGCACTTCGGTGTTCGCGCAAAGCGTGGATCTTAGCCAGTGGTCGCCCGAATATGTGCGCTCCATTGCTGGCACCGAAGAGTTTAACACCGCCGAGCAATGCGGCGCCGTTACTCCGTTGGATTACGAAGGCAAGCTGACCTTTTGGTATCAGGGTGTGTTCGAGGGCGATCCGGACCTCCTACGCCAGTACTACAAGGATTTCTTCGTCGCCTTCCGCGAAACCTATCCCAATATTGAGCTCCAGGAACAGGCGCTCACCTATAATGACCTGCTGGACAAGTTCCGGACGGCTCTCTTGGGCAATGCCGGCCCGATGATGGTACGTCTGCAGATCCTAGGTGGCGTGGAATTTGCGTCCAAGGGCTACCTGCAGGAGCTTGGGCCTGAAGATCTCGGCTGGAAAAACGAAGATTTCTGGCCCGGCGCCATGAAGTCCGTAATGTGGGAAGGCAAAACCTACGGTGTTCCCACCAACAACGAAACAATGGCCTTCATCTGGAACGCCGACATTTTCGAGAGAGCCGGGCTTGATCCTGAGACGCCACCCGCAACCTGGGACGACGTCGTTGCCTATTCCAAGCAGATCCACGACAAGCTCGGCATCGCCGGTTATGGCCTGGTTGCCCGCAAGAACGCCGGCAACACGCCTTATCGCTTCATGCCACAGCTATGGGCCTATGGCGGCGGCGTCTTTGATGAAGCCGATCCGGAGCCCACTTACGAGGAAATCCGTCTCGACAGCCCCGAAAGCAAGCGCGCTCTGCAGGCGTCGTACGACATGTACGTTCGGGATCAGTCCGTTCCCGTTTCTGCCCTGACCAATCAGCAGGCAGACAATCAGCCGCTCTTCCTGGCTGGTCAGGTTGCAATGATGATTTCGCATCCGTCCGACTACGACGTGATGCTCGATCTCCAAGCCAAGGCAACCGGCGAGGACAAGGAAAAGGCGCAAACTGTTATCGACAACATGCGCTATGGCCTCATCCCGACCGGCCCGGACGGAAAGCGTGCCGTGGTGTTTGGCGGCTCCAATATCCACATCCTCAAACCAGAATATGTGGATGGTGGCGTTGTGGACGAGCCGGCGGCCAAGGCTATGGCCTGCTTCTGGACCAGCCCCGAATGGTCGCTGAAGATGGCCTATGCAGGCTCTAATCCAGGCAACCTGAATGGGTTTAAGACTATCTGGATGAAGGAGCGGCTGGAGAACATCGAGTTCCTCGATGTGACGACCTCCATGCTGCCATACGGTATTCCCTTCCCGACTTTGCCCCAGACGCCTGAGATCATGAACATCATCATCCCGGACATGCTGCAGAATGCGCTCACAGGCGCCATGACTGTGGAACAGGCTGCCGATGATGCCGCTCAGAAAGTCAGAGATCTGACCGAAGGCGGCGGGCTCTAGCAACAGCCTCTTGCGGATAAGCGGCAGGCGGCGCCCAGCGCTGCCTGCCCCACTCCCGATCAATCGAGCACTGTTATGACCACGCAGATAGGCTATGCCGAAGCGCCTGCCAAAGCCCGTCCGGCTCGGCCCAACATATTTCAGCAGATGTGGGTTAGTCGTGCAGACTACCTGTATGTCCTGCCCGCGATCGTGGTGATGCTGATCGTCATCGCCTATCCCATCTATTACACAGTCGAGCTGTCGTTCTTCAAAACCCCGCCGGGACTGCAGCTGCGTGACAAAATATTTGTTGGCGTCGACAATTACGCCCAGATCGTCTCCAGCGAAGTATTCTGGAAGGTTACGGTCAACACGGTGATTTGGACGATCGCATCCACCTTGATCGCCTTTGTACTCGGCTATGGCGCCGCCCTGGCCTTGCACCGCGATTTCCCCGGCCGGGCTATTCTTCGCGCAATTCTTATTATTCCTTGGGTCATCAGCGCCGTTGCCGCGTCCTATATCTGGAAGTGGATGTACCATTCTGATTTCGGCATTATCGGTGCCGTGCTGGTGCAGCTCGGCATCTATGATCGGCAGCCGAACTTCATCGACAACGTCAACACGGTTCTGCCCTCGCTAATTGTAGTCAACATCTGGCGTGAATTTCCCTTCGCCATGATTATGATCATGGCCGGGCTGCAAACCGTGCCCGAGCAGTTGCTGCGTGCGGCCAAGGTCGACGGCGCATCCGCCTGGCAACGCTTCTGGCATGTGACATTTCCCTATCTGAGTGGCGTGTCCACCGTGACCATCCTCCTTCTGGCGGTCGCTAACTTCAATTCCTTCATCATCCCTTGGATCACGACAGGCGGCGGGCCTTCCAATGCCTCCCATATCTGGATCACGCACATCTACGAATTGGCCTTTGGTCGCCAACGTTGGGGCGTGGCTGCGGCCTATTCGGTGCTGCTCTTCGTCATCCTCATGGCCTTGGGTTACTTCTATGTCCGCGCTTTGAGCGGCAATGAAAGAAAGGAGCAAGGCGCATGAGCACGATTGCTGCCTCCCCAGCGCCTCGCGTGCGCAAGCGTGTGGATGGCTGGCGTTGGGCTGGACGGGTTTTCCTGTTCTTCATGCTCGCCTACACGGCGTTCCCGATGGCCTGGATGCTGTTGACCTCAATCAAGTCAGGCTTTGCGGCGACGCAGTTTCCGCCGCAATGGTGGCCAGCTGAACCGACCCTCGCCAGCTATCAGAAGCTGCTGGATCCGCAAAACAGCGTTGGCCAGGATTTCCTGCGCTTCTTCTGGAACAGCCTCTTCGTTTCAGTGTGCACCACCATCCTGGCGGTCATCGTCGCTGTTCCAGCCGCCTACGCCTTTTCCCGATTCCGCTTCCCCGGCCGACAGTTCCTGTTCTTTGCAGTGCTGCTGCGCAACATGTTCCCGGCGGTGATCTTCCTTGTGCCGCTGTTCATTTTGATGCGCGTGCTTGGGCTGGTGAATACCCATGGCTCGCTCATCCTGACCTATCTGACTTTCGGCCTGCCACTCGCCATCTGGTTGCTCAAGGGCTTCTACGACAATATACCCGTGCAACTCGAGCAAGCCGCACGCATCGATGGCGCCACACGCTTCCAGGCCTTTGTGCTGATTGTTACGCCGCTCTCCGTCCCCGGCATCATTGCGACCGCGATCTACTCGTTCATCGGTGCCTGGAACGAATACATCTATGCCGCCACGTTCCTCAGCAAGAATGAACAGCTCACTTTGCCTGTCGGCATCCAGCGGTTCTTTTCCGAAAATACCACGGATTTCCCTGGCCTCATGGCCGCCAGCTTCATGATGAGCGTACCGGTCGTGGTGCTCTTCCTCGTTCTCCAGAAATACTTTGTACGTGCCCTCACCGAAGGCGCCGTCAAACACTAAAAAGGTTTCCTCATGGCCCAGGTGGTTCTCAAGGATCTTGTTAAGACCTATGGTTCGGTCTTTGCCGCGAAGGATGTGTCCCTAACGGTGAACGATGGTGAATTCGTCGCCCTAGTTGGCCCGTCAGGCTGCGGCAAGACGACGACGCTCAATCTGGTGGCGGGACTGATCCCCATCACCTCCGGCGACATCATCATCGGCGATCGCGTGGTCAATGAGCTCGATCCCAAGGATCGCGACATCGCCATGGTATTCCAGAACTACGCTCTCTACCCGCAGAAAACCGTGTTCCAGAACCTTGCCTTCCCCCTGCAGATGCGCAAGCTGCCCAAGGCGCAGATCGATGCCAAGGTCAATGAGGCCGCACGGGTTCTTGATATCACGCATCTGCTCGAGCGCAAGCCGCGGGAGCTTTCGGGTGGCCAGCAGCAGCGCGTGGCTCTGGGTCGTGCCTTGGTGCGAGATCCGGCAGTCTTCCTGATGGACGAACCGCTCTCCAACCTCGATGCCAAACTGCGAGTGCAGATGCGCTCCGAGATCAAGCGCTTCCATCAGGATCTCAATGCCACCATCATCTACGTCACGCATGACCAGCTCGAAGCGGTGACCATGGCCGACAAGATGGCGGTTATGAATGGTGGCCTGCTTCAGCAATACGATACGCCAGCCAATGTCTTTGCCAATCCTGTCAACATGTTCGTGGCAAGCTTCATCGGCAGTCCTGCCATGAGCCTGATCCCGTTGGAGGCGCGGACTGCCGACGGACGCAGTGCCCTTCACAGCGCTGAGGGTTGGGACTTGCCGCTGTCCGACCTCAACGCGCGCAAGATCGCCGGTGCCAAATCCTCAAAGATTGTACTCGGGGCGCGGCATTCCACTATCAAGTTGCACAAATCGCCTTTGGAGGGCGCGGTACCCGCCCGTGTCTATACAGTGGAGCCAACAGGCGACATCACCTTTGTTCAGGCGTTCCTATCGGGCTCCATTGTCAACATCAGCCTGCCTCCCACTGTGCAGGTCGCGCCGGACGAAAAGGTCTGGCTAGAATTCGATCAGGACCGCATCCACCTTTTCGACGGCGACACAGAAATGGCTCTGCGTGCTGCCTGAATTCCTCAACCAGAAGAATAAATGTCCCTTAAGCTCAAGATTACCGACATCAAGACCTACCCTGTCCGGGTCGGCATCCGGAACCAGTTCCTGCTCAAGATCGAGACCGACCAAGGCGTCTTCGGTTGGGGCGAAAGCGGGCTGACCGGGCGCGAAAAGGCGGTCGCTGGGGCGGTGGAGCACTATCGCGAGTTCTTGCTGGGCCAGGATGCTATGCAGATCGGCCGCATCTGGCAGGAAATATATCGCAGCCAGTATTTCGAAGGTGGCCGTGTGCTGCAGGCTGCTATTTCGGCCATCGACATCGCCCTGCACGACATAAAGGGAAAGGCTCTGGACGTACCGGTTTATGAGCTATTGGGGGGCAAGCAGCGCCACGTTATCTCGACATTTGCCTCTACGGGAGACAGTGCAGGCGAAGGCGCCATCGAGCGGGCCAAGGAACTTATGGCGCAAGGATTTGACGCCATCCGCTTCTTCCCGATTGGTCAAGATAGCCGCGACTTCTTCGAGCCGCGTCAATCCATTGCCACAACGGCTCGCTTGCTGAACCGCGCGCGCGAGGAACTGGGCAGCGAAGTTGTTTTGGGCATCGACTACCACCATCGCCTCTCCGTTGCCGAAGCCGCTAGCTTCTGCGCTAAGCTGGACACGGGCGTGCTCGACTTTCTGGAAGAGCCCATTCGCGACGAGACGCCCGAGGCCTATGAATCGCTGCGCACCATGACGAACATTCCCTTCGCCATTGGGGAGGAGTTCGCCAGCAAATGGCAGTTCATTCCGTACATTGAACGCGGCATCCACCAGTTCAATCGGCTTGACGTCTGCAATGTCGGCGGCCTCACCGAAGCCATGAAAGTGGCCGGCTGGAGCGAGGCGCATTATGTCAACCTCATGCCGCATAACCCGCTCGGGCCGGTTTGCACGGCCGCTACCATCCATATGGCAGCCGCCGTTCCTAATTTCGCCTGGCTCGAGACTCGAGCGCCCGAACGCGCGCTAGGTTTCGATAACACAGATTTCTTCCCTGTCCAGCCACAACTGGAGGGCGCTGTGTACCCCGTTAGCGACGCGCCTGGCTTGGGCGTGGAGGTGAACGAAGACTTGCTGGCCAAGCAGAGCTTTGCCTTCTGGGAAGCGCCACATCTGCGGCGCACAGATGGTTCTGTGACAAACTGGTAAGAAACAAGGCCTTATAGGAGATCTTAGCTGTGACGCATACGCCAGGCATTAATCGTCCGCCCAAGGACATCATCGAGGCGCTCAAGGACATCGGCGCCGCTACCGTGGCTGGCACGCTGGGTCACATGGGCATCCGCAATCCCCATATGCGCGGGCCCGTCAGCCAGAACCCGGGCAAGTCAGTGGTCGGCCCGGCCCTGACGCTGCAATTCATGCCTAAGCGTGAAGACCTCTATGATGAGGGCGAATATGCCGATCCAGAGAAGCAGCTCCACCGGCATGTTCTCTATCATGTAGAGGAAGGCGATGTTGTCGTCGTCGATGCCCGCGGCGACATGAGCTCCGGCGTCTTTGGCGACATGATGAGCACCTACTTCAAGGGCCGCGGCGGTGCCGGCATCGTGATTGATGGCTGCATGCGCGATTATCCCAATCTCAAGAAGCTGGACTTGCCCTTGTGGCTCCGCGGCTGGACTCCGAACTTCCACGTCCAAACGTCCATCATCCCCTTTGCCGTCAATGTCCCGATCGCCTGTGGCGGCGTGACGGTCATCCCCGGCGACATTATCGTCGCCGATGATGATGGCGCGGTCGTGGTTCCCGTTGCTCTTGCACCCGAGGTCATCGCCAAATCCAAGGAGCACCATGAGTGGGAAGATTTCTCGCGCATGAAGCTCATGGAAGGCGCCCCCCTGCAGCGCTACTACCCTCTCCACCCCGACGCACAGGAAGAGTACCAGGCCTGGCGCAAGCTCAACCCCGTCAAATAGCGCGTAACCAAGACTAATATCCCGAGGCGCATGAGCAGGACGGCTCGTGCGCCTCGATCTATCAGCAACCAGAAGGAGAGAGCCGATGAAAAAGGTTCGCTGGGGCATTCTGTCGACCGCCAACATCGGCATGCAAAAAGTCACGCCCGCGATCATGGCTTCGCCGCATTCCGAAGTGGTGGCGATCGCCTCGCGCGACCTCGGCAAGGCCCAGGCTGCCGCAGCGAACCTCCGTATCCCCCGCGCCTATGGCTCCTATGAGGAACTCCTGGCCGATCCCGAAATCGACGCCATCTACAATCCCCTGCCCAATCACCTTCATGTGCCCATGACATTGGCCGCCGCCAAGGCGGGCAAGCATGTGCTGTGCGAAAAGCCCATGGCCATGTCGGCGGCCGAGGCAGAGCAATTGCGCGAATGCCCGCCCGATCGGATCGTGCTCGAAGCCTTCATGATCCGCTTTCATCCCCAATGGCTGCGCGCCCGGGAGATCATCCGCTCCGGTGAACTGGGCGAGATCCACGCCATCCAAGCCATCTTCACCTACCACAACACCGACCCCGCCAATGTACGCAACCAGGCCGACATCGGCGGCGGCGGGATCATGGACATCGGCTGCTACCCAGTAACCGCCGGACGCTTCCTTTTTGAAAAAGAGCCCGAGCGTGTCGTTTCCCTCGTCGAACGGGATCCTCAGTTCGGGACCGACCGGCTCGCCAGCGTCCTCATGGACTTCGGCAACGGCCAGCAGCTGAGCTTTATCTGCTCAACTCAAACTGCCGGAGAGCAGAAGGTGCATGTCTTGGGCAGCAAGGCTAAGCTCACCATCACTGTCCCGTTCAACGCGCCAGCCAATGAACGCACCGCCATCACGATCGATACGGGCGCGCCTTTCGACGGCTCACTTGCCCGCCGTGAGATCCTGCCCGCTTGCGACCAATATACCGAGCAGGCCGAAGCCTTCGCCCTGGCCGTTCTGGGCGAGCGACCCCTCCCTTGGGACACGGAAGATGCGATCAGTTCCATGAAGGTGCTGGACGCGATCTTTGCCAGCGAGAAAACGGGAGGCTGGGTGGCTGTCACCTAGCTACCCGCCCATCACTGGCGAAGGCGCCTAAGCGAACCAGGTTGTTCCAGGATATTGATGAGCCTTGGCGAGTTCCTCGTTGAGCTCCAGCCCAATTCCGGGACGATCGCTCAGGGCAATCTTGCCGTTCTTGATGATGTCGCCGCCATCGGTGATCGTGGACCAATAATCCCGATGAAACCAGTGGAACTCCAGCACTAGAAAATTGGGCACAGTGGCGCAGACCTGTGCCGATGCCATGGTCCCGATCGGCGACGAAACATTGTGTGGCGCAAAAGGAATGGAGTGCAGGTCCGCCAGTTCAGCGATCTTGCGGCATTCCGACAACCCACCGCATTTGGGAATATCGGGCATGATGATGTCGACCGCCTGCTGCTCGAGCAGCTTGCGGAATCCATGCCGCAAATAGAGGTTCTCCCCCGCGCAGATCGGTGTTGAGGTGCTCCGCGTGATCTCGGCCATCACGTCGATATTCTCAGGCGGAATTGGCTCTTCGAGCCACATGAGCTTGAGCGGCTCAAGATCGCGCGCCAGTCGGATCGCGCTGTGCTTGTCAAGCCGTGTATGAAGGTCCGCCGCAACGTCCACCGTGGGCCCGGCAGCCTTAACCGCCATCTCGGCCAGTTCCACCATGCGGTCATGCTCCCACCGATTGGGAGTCATGTTGAACTTGTCCTTTTCATACCATCCGGTTTCCGAGCCGGTATGTCCATAGGCGCGAATGTCGAGATCAACCTTGAGCGCCGTGAAGCCTGCCTCCAGGACCTCATCGACAACAGCCTGTACTTCGGCCATGTTCATGCCGGGCGAGACTTCGCAGTCGCAGTAGACGCGGATGTCGTCGCGGAACTTGCCGCCCATCAGTTCATAGATGGGCACGCCAAGCGCCTTGCCCTTAAGGTCCCACAGCGCGATTTCTACTCCGGTAAGTGCCGTGATCAGCGCGCCGGCAAAACCGCCCTCGAACACCAGGCTGCGCCTGATCTCCTCGAAGATTGCATCAATGGCAAATGGATCCCGTCCGATCAGTTTTTCCGCCAGTTCGTGCTGAATAATGGCGATGGTCTGATGTCCTCCATGCACGCATTCGCCCAATCCTGTAATTCCCGCGTCGGTTTCGATCCGCACCCAAAGGTGCATGCAATGGCCTGATGTTGCCGCTGTTTTGACTGAAGTTATTTTCACCTAATCTCTCCTCCTGCTGATGATTTTTCACTTTGCTCTTATAGTAGACCTCAATCGTAGCCGTTGCGACATGTACAAAACCGGTCCAAAACGCTGAACATGCTATTGAGCGTGAGATGGTCGCTTGGAGCAATGTGTGGCAACGCGGCTCTAATAGGTGCCTATGGTTGGCCGCCAGGTGAGATCGCGAGAACTATCCCCGAGCTTAATGCCGAACTCGACATGTTCTGGTTCGTAGCTCAGGCGGAGCTCGTTGACAGTCGATAAAGAGGATGTCCAAGTACGTCTAAGAGGCAATTGACATCATGAGCAAACGTATTGTTTTTACGGGCGGCAGCGGCAAGGCAGGCCGTCACGTCGTGCCCTATCTGCTTGCGAAAGGGCACCAAGTCCTTAATCTCGACCTTGTTCCATTGGCGCAGCCCGACGTCCCTACGCTCAATGTGGACATTCGCGACAGTGGTCAAGTTTTCAATGCCCTATCCATGCACTTCGACTTTGAAGGACTCGAAACAGGGCGAGGCCCGGCGCCCGTCGATGCAGTCGTGCATTTCGCTGCCGTGCCACGGATCCTGCTCCAGCCCGACAACGTGACCTTCCAAGCCAATGTTGTCTCCACCTACAATGTGGTCGAAGCTGCGGTTAAACTAGGCATTCGGAAGATCATCATTGCCTCAAGCGAAACTACTTATGGCGTGTGCTTTGCTGAAGGCGACAGGGATTACCAGAGCTTCCCGTTAGACGAGGATTATGACGTCGACCCGATAGACAGCTACGGTTTATCCAAGGTGGTCAACGAGAAGACCGCTCGTGCTTTTGCTATGCGCTCGGGCGCAGACATTTACGCTCTACGCATCGGTAACGTGGTTGAGCCGCACGAATATGATCGCTTTCCTGCCTTTGTGGCCAATCCTTTATCGCGCAAGCGCAACGCGTGGAGCTATATCGACGCGCGGGACCTTGGTCAGATCGTTGACCTCTGCATCGCACGAGACGGGTTGGGTTTCCAGATTTTTAACGCGGTGAACAACGAAATCACCGCCAATGAGCCGACGGCGGAGTTCCTAGCCAAGTGGGCACCCACTACCCCGCTCCGCAGGCCGATGGTCGGGATGGAAGCTCCTATCTCAAACAAGAAAATAAGAGAGGTCCTCGGTTTCAAGGAAGAACACAATTGGCGCCGCTACGTTGATCTTGCATAACGACGCCGCGTCCAAGTGCTGAACCCATTGACGGTGTGCAGTGACCGGTTAGGTGCTGCATTCGTGTGCGCTTTCGGCGATTGCAAGCGCCTGCTAAATTCACCATTGCGGGGTGGATACCCGACATTCCGCTTTTGACTGCCAAATCGTCGAAGCAGACGTTAGGTCTTTCAGGAAAACCCTCGTCATCTATGGCCGACCTTCGCCTGTTCCGCATTCTAGAAGTTTGTGATGCTGGATTGAGATGCTTAGCCGATTACCAAATCGACGTGGCCGTCGCACTAAGCAAGATCAGGAGTCTGCCTGCAGGTCCGCGAAGGCAACCGTCATGGTGCAAACCAAGCCAGTTGGCTCGAACTCCATCGCTACATGGCTCGACTGGCCAGCAATGCCGCTTCTGATCAGCCGTGTGCCAAACCCTGGATTGGACGGCTGAACAACAGTTGGTCCATTCGTTTCTCGCCAATCAAGCCTGAACACTTCCCCCCTTTCAATCAGATCCCACTTGATCATGACCTTGCCTCCGGTCGCGGAGAGGGCACCGTACTTGACAGCGTTGGTCGCTAGTTCATGAAGCACAAGGGACAGAGACAACGCTGCTCTTGGTCCCACTTCCAGATCAGGGCCATCGAGGATGAAGCGGTTGACGTTTCCATCCTCATGCAGATGCACAGTCGTCTCGATGATCTTTCGGAGTTCTGCTTTCTTGGTCAGTCCGGCAACAACCAGGTCATGCGCTTGCGCCAGAACGCCCAATCGCTGCACGATATTGTCACGTGCAGCCACCACATCAGTCGCCTTGCGTAGCGACTGAGTAACAATCCCTTGCACAAGGGCGAGCTGGTTTTTCAGGCGATGGCTGAGTTCCTGATTTAAGACCGACTGGAGCTCCTCGGCACGTTTGCGAGCATCGATGTCCATGACCACACCAACCAGCCGCACGGGCTGACCGGCTGCATTGTTTACAAACTCGGCTCTGAGCATCAGCCAGTGCAGAGATTGGTCGGGCCATACATATCGATATTCCATCTCTATGAAGCGCTCTCCGCGCTCAAGCGCCGCCTGGGCGATACTCTGCATCCGCTCTTGCTCACCGGGATAATACCGTGATCGGATCTCATCCATGCTGGGCTGGGCATCAGGAGCAAAGCCAAGTAACCGGTTTAGCTCCGGGGAGGAGGTAAGCTGTTCCGTAGCTACGTCCAGTTCCCAGACGGCCATCTTACCAGCCGCCACTGCGAGGGCTAGCCTCGATTGGCTATCTTGAAGTTGCTGCTGCATATGCATGCGCTGGGTTATGTCTTGGATACTGCCGATGTACCGTACGGGTCGAACGCCTTCTGACAAAGGCTCGAACACCGCTTCGCCTTGTGCGAGTACCCAGCGGACCGAACCATCTGAAAGAATGATCCGGTACTCATAAGGCAGACGTTCCCTAACAGCGGGATCAAGCGCCCGCTTTGACATGGCGGATGTGCGCGGCAGATCATCGGGATGCACGATCCTGCGCGCATCTTCAAATGTAACCGTGTGATCCACTGGAAAGCCGCAGATGCGCTTGGCGATATCAGAATAGGTCATGCTTCCGGTGAGCAGGTTCCAGTCCCATATGCCGATCGACGCAGCTTCTGTCGCAAGAGCCAGTCGTGCTCGGCTTTCCTCAAGTGCCTCGACGGCCTGACGTTCTGCGGTGCGGTCCCGGAGGATCTTGACAAAGCCTTCAGGTCGATCTTCGTTTTGCAGAAGAAGTAGCTCACCGCTTGCCCAAAACCGGGATCCATCCTTTCGCACATGCCAGCGTTCATCCATGGCACGCCCTGCGGACAATGCTTCACCCATCTCGAGCTGGGAAACTCCCGAGAGGATGTCCTCTGGGGTGTAGATGAAGCTCAGCGGCTGCCCGTCCGCCTCCGCTCCACTCCATCCCAGCACCTTTTCAGCGCCGACGTTCCAGGTGGTGACCACCCCTTTAAGGTCGGTGGTGACAATGGCGTAGTCTGTGGCACTTTCCAAAATAAGGTCTGCGATGCGGCGAGTTGCCATAAATTCCTCAATGGGGCGACCGAGCTCGGGAGAGGGGCAATTAGACGTGTAATATTGCAAGCTCAAGCATAGTGTAGCAGGAGTATTGTTCCCGGTCTCCTTGTTCCCGGGTCGCTGCTGCACCGGTTTGATGTAAGTACCGTGTTCTGCAGAGCGGCGGTGGGGCATCGTCCAGACCTTCGAAGTTGATCGACTGCTTCGGGAAACATGAGCGTCATCAAACATTAAGGCCGCACCAGATAGGAGGTGCGCTGTGCTCCCTGACAAGAAGAAGATCGAGCTGTAAGCGATCCTCCCTTGGTCGCAGCGAACTCCGTGCTTCCTGATCGCCAGCTGCTTGCTGCCATAGCTTTCGAGCGAACACGAATGCCGATGGTGATTACCGATGCTCGGCAGCCGGACTACCCGATTGTGCTCGCCAATAAGGCATTTCTGGATCTCACCGGCTACAGTGCCAATGAGGTTACTGGGACGCAACTGCCGTTTCCTCCAAGGCGAAGACACATCAGCTGCTGCGATTGCCGAGATCAAGAGGGGGCTGCTCGCCGGTACGGACGTCGCCGTGGAGATTCTGAACTACCGCAAAGACGGTACGCCATTTTGGAATCAGCTGAACTTCAGCCCGGTGCATGATCAGTCGGCTCGACTGTTGTACCATTATGGCTCTCAGATCGACCAAACCAAGCACCACCAGGTACGGGAACTGGAAGCCTCCGAGCATCGCCTGCTTATGGAAGTGGACCATCGAGCCAAGAACGTCCTTGCCTTGGTCGATAGCATCGTCCGACTGAGCCGAGCTGATGAGCCGGCTCGGTATGCGGCTGCCATTCAACGTCGAGTGCAATCACTTGCCCGCACCCATGCGCTACTGGCGGAGCATCACTGGCGGGCGCCACGTCTAGATAAGCTGCTCACGCAGCAGCTGCAAACACTTGCCAGTCAGCAGGTCATTCTCAAGGGACCCGATCTCGAAGTTACTCCATTGCTTGTCCAGCCTCTTGGTCTTGTGCTGAACGAGCTCGCGATGAATGCTGTAGAGCATGGCTCCCTCTCTCGATCAGGTGGATGCGTGACGATCCATTGGATGAGAACATCCAGCCCGAATGGCTTCTTCATGCGATGGGTGGAAACAGGAGGTCCTCCAGTCCAAGAACCAGGAACAGCAGGATTTGGCCTCTCCATCGCCGATGGCATTGTTCGTCGGCAGCTCTTTGGAGACATAGAACGGAAATGGAAGCCGTCAGGCTTGGTGGCGAACATCAATGTGCCTGAGCCGGTGACGCATTGAGCATGAGTTTGGTCATGTGGAGAGCGCTTGCCTTAGCAACACCTCACCTGGACAACTCGCTTCGGCCAAGCTGTAACGCTACAGCCTGCTAGAAGTCCGGCGCTATATTTCAATAGTATCTGTCACCCGTTTATGGCCTTTGAGGATGTGGTATCCATGCATCTCAATATCATCAAGACATTCACGGGTGCGCACCATCGGCCGGTCGTCATCCTCTGCTGACATGTCCAGGCGGTTGGTGAGGACCCAAGGGCCATGTGCCTCCGGAAGATTGCTCCCCTCACGTTCCGCAGTGAACCCGCAGAGCCTCTCTGTTCCCGTAAAAACATAAACGTACATTGCAACTTTCAACGAAAACGAACGGGACCATCGTTCTTTGCGACTCCCGATTGCATGAACGTTTCGGAGAGGCATCGGTTCAAGAAAGTAGCATGTAGGTGCTCAGCAAAAAGCCCCGCTGAACACCGGAGCTTCTCGCCTTGTTCGGAATTTGAGTTCAGAAACGATACTTGAGCGAAGCCTTAACGGTATGGAAGTCCAGCATGTAGTCTGAACCACGCAGATCGGACCCGGCTGGGTTCACTGCCCGGAACGGGGCGTTGTTGAAGCGGGTGGTAAAATCAGTGTCGCCTAGATTTGTGTAAGCGTACTCGAGGCCTACGGACACATTGCTGGTCACTTTGGCTTCCACGCCTGCACCAACCTGAAAACCAACTGACGTCTCTTCACCGCCTCGAGAAACGCCGTTGGGGTTTGTAGAAGAGAAGCTGAAGTCCGTTCCGCCAACGGCGAGACCGCCATGCACATAGGCCAGCACATCGTTAGTGACCAGATAGCCTGCGCGTGCGCGGATGGTGCCGAGCCATTCAACGTCCGAGATCTGAGTGTAGGACGCTGGCGTTGAGGAGAACGCACTCTGGCGATCCTGGTAGTCGACATATGCGATGTCGATGATCCCGCCAACAACGAAGTTCTCGATCTGGTAGTCGTAGCCTGCCTCAAGACCAAGCGTCAGGCCTGCATCGTGAGAGCCAATGAAGTTCGACCCGAATGCACCGAGCAATGGCGCCACCAGCGGCTCATCGAAGTTGCCATCCAGGTCCTGGTCGATCTCGATCGTGCCTGCTTCAGAAGGGTTGAAAGCGACACCGCCGAACACACCGGCATAGAAGCCCGTCCAGCTCGAGGGCTCGTCATAGGTGGGCATTGCTGCAGGTGCGGAAGCATAAAGATCAGCTGCTGTAGCTGAAACAGTCAAGGCGGCAGAGGCAAGAAGCAGCACGGTCAAGCGCATGGTGGTAGTCTCCCAACGATCAGTGGATCGGAAATGTCGATGATCGTTGAGAGCAGCTACGGAGCGGCTCAGGGAAAAGGTTCAGCCCAGATCTGCACATGTTGATCATGGCAGCGGTGTGTTGCAAATACGGCACAACAGGAGCCGATGCGCAGGTTGAGGGGCAGCCTGAGCTGCCCCCCTGGCGCCACAGGAGAGCGCCGTCTCTGTTACATGGCCGACTTTGGCGTCAGAACCGCATCGATCACGTGGATCACGCCATTGGACTGGATCACGTCGGCGATGGTGACATTGGCAACCGTGCCGTTCTCGTCGGTAACCGTGACCTTGCCGTCAGCAGCCTTGAGGGTCAGCTTGCAACCGCCGACGGTGTCGACAACATGCTCACCGCCGTCTTCTTCAACCATGCTGACGATATCGGTGGAGAGGGCCTTGGCCGGGATCACGTGGCAAGCCAGAATGGTGGACAAGGTTTCCTTGTTTTCTGGCTTGAGGAGGGTTTCCACAGTGCCTTCCGGCAGGGCTTCGAAGGCAGTATTCACAGGGGCCAGCACGGTGAAGGGACCTTCACCCGAAAGGGTTTCAACGAGGCCGGCAGCCTGAACGGCAGCCACAAGGGTGGTGTGGTCGGCAGAGTTGACAGCGTTTTCGACAATGTTCTTGTCGGCGTACATAGGAGCGCCGCCGACTTCTGGATTGTCCTGGGCATAAACAGCAGCACCAGAGAGCGAGCCAACAGACAACATGGCGGCAAGGGTAAGAGCGCGAAGATTCATTTAGTCGTTCCTTCCTGTGATTGGATCCCATTGTTCGTCTGGGACACAGGAAATTACGGAACAGGATCAGAGTAGGTTTCGGCCAGTTTCACGCGATAACAGCGATTTCGTGTGAAACTTTTCGCCGTCCTCATCCGTCATCAGCGCCCTGCAAAGCGGAACTGCCGAGCTGGCAGTCACGATGGGACCTTCCGCGGATGCTTACCCTGTAACCCCATGCGGAAGTCTCCTGCCCGGTGGTTCGAGGAACGGCCGGTATTGGACTGAGATTCGGCTTAGCTGTCATTGCTTTCAGAGCGGCGGAGGCAGCTGCCCGTTACGCAACGCCCTGCATGAGCTTGCAGATCAGTTTTGGTCCACGATAGGGGTTGTACGCCTTTGGACACAGGCAACGCCTCTTTGTCCGCACTTGCCCCGCCTTCCTTAACCTCGCTAATTCTAAACTAGCGTCATCCTCTGGATCGGTTTGAGCGTTGGAAACACTACTGTCGCCTGTTGTGCTTTTCTTTGTGCTTGGTGCTCTCGCCGCTCTCGTTCGGTCCGACCTGGCTATCCCGGAGGCCGTCGGCAAAGGCATATCGCTCTATCTAATGGTAGCGATAGGGCTAAAGGGCGGCGTGGAGGTAGCCGAGGCTGGCTTTACCCTGGAGCTGCTCGTTGCGGCGGTAGCCGGCATAGCCCTCAGCTTCATGCTACCCTTGCCGGTTTTTGCCATCCTCCGCCGCGTCGGCAAACTTAGCGGCGTCAATGCAGCAGCCGTGTCCGCCCACTATGGCTCTGTTTCGGTCGTAACCTTCGTGACCGGCCTCGAAATCCTGACCCGGCAGAATATTCCCGCCGCGGGTTACATGGTTGCCGTTCTGGCACTGATGGAAACGCCTGCTATCGTCAGCGGTCTGTTGCTTGCGCAACGTTACGGCGGCGCTGAGCCGCGTCCAATGGGCGAGTTGCTCCACGAGACCCTGACCAATGCCTCGGTGATGCTGCTTGTCGGTAGCTTTCTGGTCGGCCTGATCGTGGGTAAAGACGGGTTCTCCTCCATCGCGCCGGTCTTCGAAGGCGCGTTCCGCGGTGTGCTTTGCCTGTTCCTGCTCGAGATGGGACTGATCGCGGCCAAGAGGCTGCGCGAAGGCAAAAGCCTGACGCCGCGGCTTATCATTTTAGCAATCGTCATCGCGCTGACCAACGGCACCTTGGGCGTGTTGCTTGGCACTGTGATCGGTCTTGATGTCGGCACCGCTGCTGCCCTGGGGATCCTGGCCGGTAGTGCGAGCTATATTGCGGTGCCCGCCGCCATGCGCCTTGCTCTTCCCCAAGCCGATCCGGGGCTGTACCTTGGCATGTCCCTGGCGGTGACGTTTCCATTCAACATCTTGGTCGGCATTCCGATCTACATCTGGATAGCGCAGCAGGTGGTGCAATGACCCTTCCCGGAACCGAGCGGACGCGAATTGAAATTTTGGTCGATGCGCCCCTTGTACCGCAGATAATTGCTCTTTTGAGCAAACACGCGATCCGGGGGCACACGGTCATGCCGACCTTGTCCGGCGAGGGCGAGGCGGGAGCCTGGGACGATGACCTCATCACGAGCGCGCAGCACAAGGTCTCCTTGCTTATTGTGGCGGAGCCCGGCAAGGCCGATGCCTTCATCGCGGATATCAGACCACTGCTCGACAGTTACGGGCTGATTGTAATGCTAAGCACCATCAATGTGCTGCGGCCTGAAAAGTTCGCATAAAAAGCAGAGTTGAGCGACAGTACGCTAACTCTCGGCTTGACGCGATAAACGACAAAAAGCGCACCTCATCGCCTACAGGCCCCTGAACGAGGAGCCAGTTCGATGTCGAACTTTACCTGCATTGCCAATGCGCAACACGGCAGCTTTCGGGCATCTGAAACATGCCGTCCTACGACCTAAATGGGGTCGAATGCTGCCCCTGCCCTACTTCCTTGTTGGGGTGGAAACAAGCCGGTCTGCCTGGAGTAGAACCAAGGGCGAAAGCGGACATCCGATTTTCATCTAGGGTTGCATGTTCCCGGTCAGTCCAAATCCGACAAATGGCAACCCACCTCCCCTTCTCCTTGAGAAAATACCGCCGACCCGAAAATGGTCCGACTCACCACTGGGATAACAACTCAATTGAACCGAGCTACATAGCGACTTCCGGCCCAGCTCGAGGTCCACCAAAAGCCTTCCGTCAGCATGCCAGTGATTGAACTGCCTGAAGTGCCGTTTGGACCTCATCGGGCGTGTTGATAATGTCCGGCGTCAGCCGCATCCATGCCTCACCACTCCATGGGCTGTGCCTCTACCTTTTCCGGATTGCTCACGTCCCGCTCAAGACCGGCACCTTGCATGAAGCTGATGCCTGCGGCCGAGAGCCCTAGCACAACTAGAATTGCTACAATAATCAAATTGCGTTGCATGTCTCGCCTCCTTGAAGGGTGCCATAGACCACTAAGGAAACAAGTTGCCCCGGCGAAATTTGCTAACTTGAGTTCTTTTACTCCAGGCGAGAGCCCAAGTGAAGCGGAAGTCGGTGCGAGTGGATTGACACTAATCGACAGGCGCCGGCTGACGAAATGGAATAGGCAAACGTCATTTAAATGCGTGGGCGTTTGCTTTCGCGTGCCAACGTTTAGTCAGGAGGCAAAAACACATCAAGCGACCGTTCCACTGCGATGGTCGGCACCACGTGGCCACCTTCAAATTCTTCAAAGCGCACATCGTACCCATAGTTCTGCAACGCCGGGACAATACGCCGGCTGCACCGGTCAATAGGTAGAACATTGTCTTTCCGCCCGTGTGAAACAAAGATGCGCGGTCTACCAAACCTACGGCTTGGCACAAGGAACCCAGGCGAATAGGCCAGCACTGAGCTGAATAGATCGCCATTCGTGATGCCAAGGCTCAGTGCATAGGAGGCACCATCCGAGAACCCACCGACCGCAAGAAGGCTTGCATCGACGGCGAACGTGTCAAATACGGTTGCGAGTGCCTTGTCGATGATCGCGACGTCTGGGCCATAGGCAGCGCGTATCACGTCCCACGTAGGTCCAGCAGATTGGGGCGCGAGCACGAGGAACTTACGGGCCTCGGCATCATCCTGCACGAGAGGCAGGATATCGGATGCGGTTCCACCCGCCCCGTGCAGAAGGACCAGCAGCGGCACAGGGTGCTGGGGCAATGCCGTTGGTACGAAAAGCACCGGCTGGCGCTGTCCCTTCCCAAGTGGCCACGATTGTCCTGCATGTGGAGGATGCCATTCAACCAGCGGCTTCGGTCGGCTGGTCAGAACCCCGGAACTCCATTCAACTTTGTGTTCTGTCAACATGCTCTCCAGAAGGTGCCAGCCCGAACGCGAAGGCCACGTTCCTGGCGCTTGCCGGAACAGCTAGCTTTCAGTGGAGGGACTACAAGCCGAAGGGATAAGTCTCAGGCGTTCCCTGCGGCGCATCAGAGGGCAACGGCGTAACCCCCGTGGTCTTGTCGAACCAGACAAAAGCATCGAACTGGTCGGGCAAAACTGTTTTGAAATAGTGACTGTGGCGTTCAGTAGCCGGTCGGTAAACGACCCCGATCGCCCGTTCCAGAAGCGGCTTGCTCAAGTCTTTTCGAAGGTCAGCATGATCTCGCAGGTCAGTCAGGGAGGAAGCATGTCCGGCTTGGTGGAACAGCCATTCGACCGAGTCCTTGCGTGCCGGCAGTACTGACATGATCTCCATGAACTCGTCCCAGTCATCCGCCGCAGCAACAGTCCCGCGGTCTGTGCCAAAGCCGATCGTTACGGCATCCGCCCCGAAACGCTCTTTGCAAAGCTGACCAAGATTGAACTGGCCATCCCAACCCATCTCCGTCGCCGAAGCGTTGCCAATATGGGAGTTGTGTGCCCAGACCAGCATCTTGGCCTCAGAGCCTTTTGCCTCAAGAACGGTCAGCAGCATGTCGAACATGTGCGTGTCGCGCATGTTCCATGACTCGTTAGACCCTCGGAACATGAGCCGGTAGTAGCGTTCCGCCGCCTGCACGACACGCGCATTTTGTGTTGCGTCAAACAGGTCAGCATTGTCAGCGTGAGCGAGCTGGCGATTCAGCAGCTCCTCCAATTGCTTGGCAACTGCGTCTTCACAGGCGTCGTGCTCCCCCGTAAGTACGGCGCGCCCATACCAACTCGGCTCAACTTGGAACGGAGACAAGCAACCATAGCGTCGACGCGCCAGCTTAGCTGCTTGCGGATCGGCCTGGTCCAAATAGGCGAGTACCCGGGCGATGGAGCTTCGCAACGAATAGACGTCCAGGCCACGGAATTCACACTGCTGTTCCGCAGGTCTGCCAGCATTGTGTATGCGAAGCCACTCGACAAATTTAGCCACTTCGCAGTTACGCCACATCCAGGTTGGAAAGCGCGCAAAGACATGCTCGTCGTATTCGCCACCAGGCCGTTGGCGCACATAGCGATCTACCCGGTTTGCGTCTGGCCAGTCGGCCTCAACCGCAACAACGTTGAAGCCGTGCTCTTTAATGAGCCGCTGGCTGATCGCCGCGCGGGCACGATAGAACTCGGATGTTCCATGTGACGCTTCACCCAGCAAGACCACCCGCGCACTTGCAAAACGGGCGAACGGCGCGCTGAATGCCTCGGTATCGTCAAGACTTGCCAGGGGAATGCCGGCTTCTCGCAACATGCTGACCAAAGCATAGTCATCAACCTGATATCGTGTGCCGTTCATCGAAGAACTCAGTTAGGGAACCAGTCGAACGGCCGCTGATCTCCTTTGTTGCCGATGTTCACCCAGAGTATCCCGAGTAGGCGATAGCTACACGCCTCGGCTCAACATGGGTTATGTGAGCCGCATTTACGGTAGCGTCGCCCGGGTCACTGGCTGGTCGGCGAAGAGCATCCGCCGTGAAAGCCAAAAGCGGCTTGTGGGAAGGA
>JAESFT010000262.1_pt1 | contig 44670 bp, 39 predicted proteins | sample 9269451 | NCBI WGS metagenome assembly JAESFT01 (sample SAMN14502557, study PRJNA617106) | algae metagenome | isolation source: Scytonema hyalinum WJT4-NPBG1 and co-occurring heterotrophs from well... | place: USA: Mojave Desert, Joshua Tree National Park, California | collected 2006-05-25
CCCGCCCCACCCGCTCCCGCCCCACCCGCTCCCGCCCCACCCGCTCCCGCCCCACCCGCTCCCGCCCCACCCGCTCCCGCCCCACCCGCTCCCGCCCCACCCGCTCCCGCCCCACCCGCTCCCGCCCCACCCGACCCGCCGTTCCAGGTGGTTAGCTTCCAGCATGCCCACCCCCCCCAAGTCCATCCTCTGGGTCGACGACGAGGCCGAGCTCCTCGAGCCGCACGGGATCTTCCTGCGGGAGAAGGGCTACGCCGTCGAATGGGCGACCAACGCCGACGACGCCGTCGACCTGGTCCAGCGCCAGCCCTTCGATCTGGTCCTGCTCGACGAGCAGATGCCCGGCAAGCGCGGCCTCGAGGTCTACCGCGAGATCATCGAGCTGGCGCCGAACCTCCCCGTGGTGATGGTCACCAAGAGCGAGGAGGACGCGACCTTCCGCGAGGCGATCGGCGTCAACGTCCGCGACTACCTCGTCAAGCCGGTCAGCCCGCGGCAGGTTCTGACGGCGGTCGCCAAGATCCTCGAGGGGTCGCAGATCCGGCAGCAGGCGATCGCGCGCGCCTTCGTCGAGCGCTTCCGGGCGCTCGAGCTCGAGCGCGACCGCGATCTCGACTGGCGCGGCTGGGTCGATCGCTTCGCCGAGATGACGCGCTGGGACGTGGACCTCGCTGCCTCGGGCGAGCGCTCGCTCTACGACTCGCTGCGCGGGCTCTATCCCGACATGCGGCGCGAGTTCGCCGCGTACCTGAAGACCGAGTACCCCGCCTGGCTGCGCGGCGCCCGCGCCGACCGGCCGGCGCTCTCGGTCGACATCGTCCCGGAGTTCCTGCTCCCCCTGCTGCATGGGTCGAAGTCGGCCGCCTTCGTGGTGGTCGACTGCCTGCGCCTGGACCAGTGGATGATCCTCGAGCCGCTGCTCACGCAGTGGTTCGACGTCGAGACGACGCACTACTACTCGATCCTCCCGACGGCGACGCCCTACTCGCGCAACGCGCTGTTCAGCGGGCTCTATCCGGCCGAGATGGCGGCGAAGCACCCCGGCTGGTGGGGGGAGCGCGAGGACGAGACGCTCAACGCGCACGAGCGCGAGCTGCTCGACCTGCAGCTCAAGGCGCTGCGCGGCCCGACGCCGGTGAAGTACCACAAGATCTCGAGCGCGGCCGACTCGGACGACCTGGAGCGCCATCTGCAGGGCGCGCTGGTGAACGAGGGGGTGAGCGCGTTCGTCTTCAACTTCATCGACCTGCTGACGCACGGGCGCTCGGAGTCGATGATCCTGTACGAGGTCGCGCGCGACGAGGTGGCCCTCCGCCAGCTCACGCGCCAGTGGTTCGAGCGCTCGGCGCTGCTCGCGCTGCTCAAGGAGGCGGCGCGCCGCCGCATCCCGGTGCTGCTCACCAGCGACCACGGCTCGATCCACTGCAACACGCCGGCGACCGTCTTCGCCAAGCGCGACGCCACGGCGAACCTGCGCTACAAGTTCGGCGAGGACCTGCGCGCCGAGCGGCCGGAGCACGCGCTGTCGTTCGGCAACGCGGACGACCTGAAGCTCCCGAAGCGCGGCTACGGCGGCAACACGCTGATGGCCGTCGGCGACACCTTCTTCGTCTACCCGACGAAGCTGCGCGAGTACCAGAGCCGCTACCGCGGGTCGTTCCTCCACGGCGGCGTGACGCCGGAGGAGTGCATCCTGCCGCTGGCGCTGCTGACGCCACGATGATCCCCCCGCGACGGATCGCTGAACGCTGAGCGCTGAGCGCTCGTCTGGGTCCTCGGACCGCCAGGCGAGCGCTCAGCGCTCAGCGTTCAGCGCAGAACGCTCGAGTTCGGACTTGCTCTCCCGCCTCCTCCCCTTCCTCCGCCCGCACGGCCGCCTCATGGCCGCCGCCGTCGCCTGCACCATCGGCGCGGCGGTCATGGACGTGTTCGCGCTCACGCTCCTCGTCCCGTTCCTGAACGCGCTGTTCGGGAGCGAGGCGCTGGCGGGCGACACGGCGCTCAACCGGCTCCTCGACCTCCTCATCGGGTCGCTGCTGGTCGAGGGGAGCCCGATGGCGTCGCTGCAGCGCGTCATCATCGTCATCCTCGGCGCCGTCACCGCGAAGAGCGTCCTGTCGTGGCTCGCCGGCAACTTCGGCGCGTCGCTGCAGGAGAGCGTCACGCGCGACCTGCGCAACGCCACCTACGCGCACCTCCAGCGGCTCCCCCTCGGCTGGTTCTCGCGCATGAAGACCGGGCAGATCCTCGCCCGCGTCATGAACGACACGCAGCAGACCAAGCAGGTCATCACCGAGCTGGTGACCCGGTCGCTGCTGAGCGCCACCACCGTCGTCGTGACCATCGCGGCGATGCTCGCGACGTCGTGGTCGCTGACGCTGCTCGCCCTCGTCGTCGCGCCGCTGCTCATCGCCGCCCTGCAGCCGCTGCTGCGCAAGCTGCGGAAGGGCTTCCGCCGCACCGGCGACCAGCAGGGCGAGCTGACCTCGGTGGTGCAGGAGTCGGTCAGCGGCATCCGCCTCGTGAAGTCGTTCGGCGGCGAGGCGTACGAGGAGCGCCGCTTCCGCGACGCGAGCGACCGGCTGGCCAAGGGGCTCTCGCGCGTCGCCCGCACGACCTACCTCGCGCAGCCGCTCACCGAGACCATCGGCACCATGATCGCGGTCGCCGTGCTCTGGGTCGGGGCGCGGCAGGTGCTCGTCGGGCGGACGCTGTCGGGCGCGGACCTGATCGCCTTCCTGATCCTCGTCATGCGCATGCTGCAGCCGCTCAAGCAGCTGTCGCAGGTGCCGACGACGGCGCAGCAGTCGCTGGCCGCCGCCGAGCGGCTGTTCGAGATCCTCGACGAGCCCACCGAGACCGCGCGCGACCGCGGCACGATCGCGCCCGCCGTCTTCGCGCGCGAGCTGGCGTTCGAGCACGTGACGTTCGCCTATCCCGCGCGCCCCGACGATCCCGAGGGCGCGCCGCGCCCCGTGCTGAGCGACGTCTCGCTCTCCGCCCGGCCGGGCGAGGTGATCGCCCTCGTCGGGCCGAGCGGGGCGGGGAAGAGCACCCTCGTCGACCTGATCCCGCGCTTCCACGAGCCGACGTCGGGGCGCGTGACGCTCGACGGCGTCGACACGCGCGAGATCCGGCTGGACGCGCTGCGCGCGCTCGTCGGCATCGTGAGCCAGGACACGGTGCTGTTCAACGACACGGTGCGCGCCAACCTGGCCTACGGCGCCGGCGACCGCTTCACGCCGGCGCAGATCGAGGCGGCGGCCCGCGCGGCCAACGCCCACCAGTTCATCGCCGAGCTGCCGCAGGGCTACGACACCGTGCTCGGCGAGCGCGGCACGCGGCTTTCAGGAGGGCAGCGCCAGCGGCTCGCGATCGCCCGCGCGCTGCTCGTCGATCCGCCGATCCTCATCCTCGACGAGGCCACGAGCGCCCTCGACACCGAGAGCGAGCGCCTGGTGCAGGAGGCGATCGACCGCCTGCTCGCCGACCGCACCGTGTTCGTCATCGCCCATCGCCTGTCCACCATCGTGCATGCCGATCAGATCCTCGTGCTGGAGCGCGGCGCCGTCGTCGAGCGCGGCACGCACGCCGAGCTGCTCGCGCGCGGCGGGACCTACGCCCGCCTGCACGCGCTGCAGTTCCGGATGGCCGAGGTGACGGCGTGAGGGCGCTCTTCCACCACCCGCACCCCGAGTGGAACGGGTCGGCGCGCGCGTTCGCGCTGGCCGCGCGCGGGCTGGCCGCGCGCGGCTGGCAGGTGGTCTTCGCCTGCTGCCCCGACACCGAGCCGCACCGCCGCGCCGTCGCCATGGGGCTGGCGGTGCACCCGCTGGTGAGCGGCGACGGCTTCGTGGCCGGGTCGTCGGCGCTCGCGCGCGTGCTGCGCGACCAGTTCGTGGAGGTCGTGTTCGTGCACGGCGAGCGCGCGCACCTGGCCGCCGCCGGCGCGTCCTGGCGCGCGGAGCGCGGGGTGATCGTGCGCCGCTTCGGCGCCGGCGAGGCGCCCGTCATCGGGCGTGCGGTGCGGGCCACGCTGCGCACCGCGCCGGCCAAGCTCCTCTGCACCTGGCCCGAGCAGGCGGAGGCGCTGCCGAAGGACCTCGACGTCGTCGGGGTGGTGACGACGGACCTCGGCGTGGTCGTGCCGGGGGAGCTGGACGCGACGTCGCGCGCGCGCCGCGAGGGGCCGCTCCGTCGGCTGGTGTGCATGCACAGCCGCGGTGCGCGCGCGCGGACCGCCACGGTGCTGCGCGCCGTCGCGATGCTCGCGCCGCGCCACCCGGAGCTGCGCGTCGCGCTGGTGGGGCCGGGCTCCGACGACGAGGAGCTGCGCATGCACGCCGCCGCGCTGGGCGTCAACCGCATCGTCGCGCACCTGGGCGACGCCGGCGAGCCCGCGGAGCTGTTCGCCGACGCGGACCTCGGCTGGGTCATCGCCGACGGCGACGACGGTGCGTTCGGCGTGCTCGACGCGCTGGCCGCCGGCGTGCCGGTGCTGGTGGACCGCGGCACCGACGCCGCGCGCTACGTGCCCGACGCGATCGGCGGCGTGCATCTCGAGCCGGGCGACGTCGCCGGCGCCGCGGCCGTGGTCGCGCAGCTGCTGGCCCACGACGGCGATCGGCACGCGATGGGCGCGGCCGGACGCGCGCGCGTGGAGCGCGCGTTCTCGGAGGCCGCGATGCTCGACGGCTTCACGCGCGCCGCCTCGGCCGCGCGCGAGCGTGCGCGGCCGCGCGCGTGGGGCTCGCGCCATCCCGCCGATCGCGGCTGACGCCCGCCCACGTGCGCGCTAGCTTTCGCGCACGCCCGCGGCGCCGCCGCGCGCGCCGCCCGACGCACCCGGTGCCCCACGCCCTCGTCCTGCCTCCACCCGTCGTGACCGAACCCGCCGCCCCGGCGCCGCCCGCGGCGGAACCGGCCACGCCACGCGCGCCGCGCGCGTCGACGCTCGCGCACCGGCTGGAGTACGCCGCGCTGCGCAGCGCCATCGGCGGCCTGGGCGTGCTGCCGTGGGAGCGCGCGATGGCCGTCGGCGCGTGGCTCGGGCGCGTGGGCTATGCGCCGGCCGGCATCCGCCGCGCCGTCACCGAGCGGCAGGTCGCCGCCGCACTGCCCGAGCTGAGCCCCGCGCGCGTGCGCGAGATCGCCCGCGCCTCGTACGAGTCGCTCGGCCGCACGACGGTGGAGGCCGCGCTGATGTCGCGCCTCGGCCGGCAGGGCGTGCTCGACCTGTTCGAGCGTGTCGACGGGTGGGAGCTGCTGGAGGAGGCGCGCGCCGCCGGCCGCGGCGCGATCGTCGTCACCGGGCACCTCGGCAACTGGGAGCTCGGCGGCTCGTACGTCGCCGCGCGCGGCGTCCCGATCGACGGCGTCGCGCGGCAGATGGCGAACCCGCTCTTCGACCGCTTCCTCACCAGCACGCGCGAGCGGCTCGGGATGGAGGTCGTGTGGGACGGGCACGCGGTGCGCCGCACGCCGCGCTCGCTGCGCGAGAACCGCGTCGTCGCGATGGTCTCCGACCAGGGCGCGCTCGGCCTCGCGTCGACGTACGTGCCGTTCTTCGGCCGCCCGGCCAAGACGCCGCGCGGGCCGGCCGTGTTCGCGCTGCGCCTGCGCGTGCCGATCCTCTTCGCGGCGTCCGTGCGGCTGCCGAACGGGCGCTTCCGCCTCGCGTTCGAGCGCGTGCCGGTCGTCGAGACGGGGGACCGCGAGCGCGACGTGGACACGATCGTCGCGACGTACACGCGGATGCTGGAGGAGTGGGTGCGGCGCTATCCCGAGCAGTACTTCTGGCAGCACCGGCGCTGGAAGCACCAGCCGCCCGACACGCCCCCGCACCTGCGCGAGCCGTGAGCCGCGCGCCGGGACGCGTCTGGCCGCTGCTCGTGCGCGACGGGCGCGCGCGCATCGGGCTCGTGGTGGTGGTCGTGCTGCTGCTCGCGGCGGCGCTGGCGCCGCTCATCGCGCGCCACGACCCGACCGCCATCGACCTTTCGCGCGCGCTGCGCGGGCCGTCGGCCGACTACTGGCTCGGCACCGACGTGCAGGGGCGCGACGTCTGGTCGCGGCTCGTGCACGGCGCGCGCGTCTCGCTCGCGGTGGGCGTGCTGTCGCAGGTCATCAGCCTCGTGCTCGGCGTCGCGCTGGGGCTCGTCGCCGGCTACTACGGCAGGCGCGTCGACGACCTCGTGATGCGCCTCGCCGACGTCACGCTCGCCTTCCCGACGCTGCTGCTGCTCATCGCGATGGCGGCCGCGTTCGAGCCGTCGCTCACGACGGTGTTCGTCACCATCGGCGTCGTCGGCTGGGCGGGGATGGCGCGCCTGGTGCGCGGCCAGGTGCTCGTCGTCCGCCACATGGAGTACGTGCAGGCGGAGCGGGCGCTCGGCGCGGGCGACGCGCGCATCCTCGTGCGTCACGTGCTGCCCAACGTCATCGCGCCGGTGGTGATCGCGGCGACGCTCGGCGTGGCCGGCGCGATCATGGCCGAGGCGGCGCTGTCGTTCCTCGGGCTGGGCGTGCAGCCGCCGACGCCCAGCTGGGGCGCGATGATCGCCGACGGCCGCGACCTCGCGCAGCTGCGGCGCGCGCCCTGGACCTCGCTCTTCCCCGGCCTCGCCATCGGCGCCGCGGTGCTCGGCTTCAACCTCGTGGGCGACGCGCTGCGCGACGCGCTCGACCCGCGCGCGGTGCGCCGCACCGAGATGCCCACCGAGGCGGGCACGCCCACCGCGGGGCGGCGATGACCTCGCCTGTCGTCCCGGTGGCGGGCGGATACGACGTCGACGCGCTGCGCGCCGCGGAGTTCCCATGGGCCGCGCGCGGCGAGGCGGTCTACCTGAACAACGCGTCGACCGGCCCGCTCCCCGCGCGCGCGGTCGCCGCGGTGCAGGAGTGGACGCAGCGCCGCGCGGAGCCGTACCGGCTGCGCGATCCCGAGCTGTTCGCGACGCTCGCCCAGGCGCGCACGCTCGCCGCGCAGCTCATCGGCGCCGACGCCTCCGAGATCGCGCTGCTGACCAACACGTCGTATGGGGTGAACCTCGCCGCGCGCGCGCTCCCGCTCGCGGCCGGCGACGTCGTGCTCTCGTTCGACCGCGAGTTTCCGGCGAACGTGTATCCGTGGATGGCGCTGGCGGAGCGCGGCGTGCGGCTGGAGCAGGTGCCGTGCGTCGACGGGCTGCCCGACGAGGACGCGCTCGTGCGCGCGCTCGACCGCCCCGACGTGCGCGCGGTGACGGTGAGCTGGGTCGGCTTCGCGAGCGGCTACCGCGTCGACCTCGCGCGGCTCGGACGGCTCTGCCGCGAGCGCGGCGTCTGGTTCTTCGTCGACGCGATCCAGGGGCTCGGCCCGTGCACGCTCGACGTCGGCGAGGTGCCGATCGACCTGCTGGCGTGCGGCGCGCAGAAGTGGCTGCTCTCGCCGTGGGGCTCGGGCTTCCTCTACGTGCGCCGCGAGCTGGTGCAGCGGCTGGCGCCGAGCAGCGTGGGCTGGCTGGCGGTGAAGGGGAGCGACGACTTCTCGCGGCTGGTCGACTACGACTTCACGCTGCGCGACGACGCGCGCCGCTTCGAGGTCGCGACCATCCCGTACCAGGACGTCGCGGGCTTCGCGGCCAGCCTGTCGCTGCTGCACGAGCTGGGGCCGGCCAACGTCGCCGCGCACGTGCGCGCACTGACCGACCGCATCGTCGACTGGGCGCTCGCGCGCGACGACGTGCGCCTCGTGACGCCCGCCGATCCGGCGCGGCGCGCGGGCATCGTGAGCGTCGCGCCGCGCGACCCGGCGGGCGCCGCGGCCCGGCTGCGCGAGGCCGGCGTGACCCACTCCCTGCGCGAGGGGGCGGTCCGGCTCTCGCCGCACGGTTACAATACGGCCGGCGAGATCGCCCGGGCGCTCGACGCGCTGGGCGGATGACCGCGCCGCGGCTGACCCGCCGACCCAACCCGATCGATCCCGCACGAGGACTCCACATGAGCGTCACCTTCCGTCGCGCCCGCGCCGCCGCGCTGCTGGCGAGCGTCTTCGCCCTCGCCACCGTCACCGCCTGCACGGGCAAGAACGACGGCCGCCGCGACGCCGCCGGCGGCTCCAGCAACGGGGCCGGCCCGCTGCCGCCCGCGGGGCCGCGCGCGGGGCAGAACACCGACACGACGATGATCCCGGCTGCCGCCGGTGCGCCCGCGCCGGGTGCCGCCGGAACGACCGCTCCGGCCGCCGCGCCCGCCGCCACGACGCCCGCGCCGGCCGCCGCCGCACCGGCGACGAAGGCCCCGTGACCGCCCGCGCGGTCGGCCGGCGCACCCTCGCGGCGCTGCTGGCCGCCGCGCTCCCGGTCGTCGTCGCGGGGGCGCAGCAGGCGCGCCCCGTGGCATCGGCCGCGGCGTCGCCCACCCGCGCGCTCGCCGACCGCGTGTCGGCGTGGACGCGCGCGAACGAGCCCGCCGTCCTGCGGGAGTTCGCCGAGTTCCTGGCGATCCCGAACATCGCGAGCGACTCGGTCAACATCCGCCGCAACGCGCGCTGGATCGTCGACGCGTTCGCGCGCCGCGGTGTCGCGATGCGCCTGCTGGAGAGCCCCGCCGGCGGCCCGCCCGCGGTCTACGGCGAGCTGCGGAGCCCCGGCGCGACGCGCACGGTGCTGCTCTACGCGCACTACGACGGCCAGCCGGTGAACCCGGCCGAGTGGGCGTCGCCGCCGTTCACGCCCACGATGCGCACGAACGCCATCGAGGCGGGAGGGCAGGTGGTGCCGCTCCCCGACCGCCCCGGCGTGGCCGGCGACGAGTGGCGCCTGTTCGCGCGCGGCGCCGGCGACGACAAGGCGCCCATCATCGCCACGCTCGCGGCGCTCGACGCCATCAAGGCCCTCGGTGCGCGGGCGAGCGTGAACGTGCGCTTCTACTTCGACGGCGAGGAGGAGGCGGGCGATCCGCACCTGCGCCCGCTGCTGGAGCGGCACCGCGATCTCCTGACCGCCGACGTGCTGCTCTTCGCCGACGGGCCGGTGCACCAGACGCGTCGCCCGCAGATCGTCTTCGGCGTGCGCGGCACGATGGGGCTCGAGCTGACCACGTACGGCCCGCTGCGCGCGCTGCACTCGGGGCACTACGGCAACTGGGCGCCCAACCCGATCGCGTCGCTGACGAACCTGCTCGCGCGGATGCGCGACGACGAGGGGCGCATCCTGATCCCCGGGTTCCTCGACGACGTGCGGCCGATCACCGACGCGGACCGTCGCGCGATCGCCGCCGCGCCGAGCCCCGACTCCGCGCTGCGGCACGACCTGGCGCTGGGGCGCACGGAGGGCGGGAGCGTGCCGCTCGCGGAGGCGATCATGCGCCCCGCGCTCAACCTGCGCGGCATCCGGAGCGGTGGCGTCGGGCCGGCCGGTTCGAACACCATCCAGCCCGAGGCCAGCGCGTCGATCGACTTCCGGCTGGTGCCGGATCAGACGCCGGCGCGCGTGCGCGAGAAGGTCGAGACGTTCCTGCGCGCGCAGGGCTGGCACGTGGTGCACGGCGTGCCCGACGCCGCCACGCGCCGCGCGCACCCGCGCGTGATCCGCGTCGACTGGCGCGAGGCCGGCTACGCCGCGGTGCGCAGCCCGCTCGACCTGCCCGCGGCGCGCGCCGTCGTGCGCACCGTCGGCGACGCGCTCGGCCAGCCCCCGGTCGAGGTGCCGATCCTCGGCGGCAGCCTCCCGATCGCCGACTTCGCCGAGGTGCTGCGGACGCCCGTGCTGGTGGTGCCGATCGCGAACCACGACGACGCGCAGCACGCCCCGAACGAGCACCTGCGGATCCGGAACCTGCGCGACGGGATCACGACCTTCGCGGCGATCCTCGCGCGGCTCGGCGCTGAATGGAAGTGAAGGACGAAGAGCAGCAGGGATGAACTTCGGATGACACCTGATGAAAGTCCGATGGCTCCGCGTGGCGGCGAGGAAGCTCGCACGACGCGGAGCCATCAGATCTTCATCAGACGTTCTCGGACCTCATCCCTGCTGCCGTTTCAGTTGACCTTCACGAGCGCGTAGTCCCGCGCGCCCTTCCGCAGAAGCAGGTGCCCGCCGGCGAGCAGGTCCTCACCCGTCAGCGCCCGCTCCGCCGCCGAGAGCTTCCGTCCGCTGACCGTCAGCCCGCCCTGGTCCAGCAGCCGGCGCGCCTCGCCCTTGCTCTTCACGAGCCCCGCGCCGACGAACAGCTCCGCGACGTCGACCGCGCCGAGCCCCTCGCCCGGCGCCGAGACCTCCGCGAACGGCACCTCGCCCGCCAGCGCCGCCAGCGCCTCGCCGGACAGCGCCCGCGGATCGCCCTTCGCGAAGAGCAGCCGCGAGACCTCGCGCGCCACCCGTGCCGCCTCCGCGCCGTGCACGCGCGTCGTCACGTCGTCGGCCAGCGCCTGCTGCGCCTCGCGCAGGTGCGGCCGCTCGGCCGTCGCCGCGTCGAGGGCCTCGATCTCCTCGCGCGACAGGAAGGTGAAGTAGCGCAGCAGCCGCCCCACGTCCGCGTCGTCGGCGTTGATCCAGAACTGGTAGAACTGGTAGGGCGAGGTCCGCGCCGGGTCGAGCCACACCGCGCCCGACTCCGTCTTCCCGAACTTCGTCCCCGCGGAGGTCATGAGCAGCGGGAAGGTGACCGCGTGCGCCTGGCCCCCGTCCATCCGGCGGATCAGGTCCGTCCCCGCGGTCATGTTCCCCCACTGGTCGCTGCCGCCGATCTGCATCGTCACGCCCAGGCGCCGGCGCAGCTCCACGAAGTCGTAGGCCTGGAGGAGCACATAGGAGAACTCGGTGTACGAGATCCCCGTCTCCAGCCGCGAGCGGACGCTCTCCCGGTTCAGCATCACGTTGACCGAGAAGTGCTTTCCGACGTCCCGCAGGAAGGTCAGCACGTCCAGCGGGGCGAGCCAGTCCAGGTTGTTCGCCATCGTGGCGGCGGCCGGGCCCTCGAAGTCGAGGAAGCGCTCGAGCTGCCCGCGTAGCGCCGCGGCGTTCGCCTCGACGGTCTCGCGGGTGTTCAGCTGCCGCTCGGCCGTCTTGCCGCTCGGGTCGCCGATCATCCCCGTGCCGCCGCCCACCAGGGCGACCGGGCGGTGGCCGGCCCGCTGCAGGCGCACCAGCCCCATGACCGGCAGCAGGTGCCCGACGTGGAGGCTGGCGCCCGTCGGGTCGAAGCCGCAGTAGGCGCGGACCTGCCCCTCGGCGAGGTGCGCGGCCGCCCCCTCGGTGGCCTGGTACAGGAGCCCGCGCCAGGCGAGCTCGTCGAGCAGTGGGATGGTGTCGGACGTCTGGGCCATGCCCGCCAAGATAGCCGGGGCCGGAGGGGCTGTCAGTCGCGTCCCCCGCGCCCGGGCCGTTACCTTTTTCGAGCCCATGACCGAACCGACGCCCGGAACGCCCCCAGCCGCGGCCGCGCCCCGCGCCGCCCGCCCGCCCCGGCGCGGCGGCGGATTCTGGCGCCGGCACTCCACCGCCATCCGCGCCGTCCTGCTGCTGACGGTGTTCTTCGGCGCCCTCGGCGCCGGCGGCCTCTACGCCGCGTGGGCGCTCGTCTGCCGTGGGGGCGCCTGCCCGTCGGCCGCCAGCCTCGAGGGGTACTCGCCCCGCCAGACCTCCAAGGTCTTCGCCGCCGACGGCCGCTTCGTCGCCGAGATCGGCAACGAGCGCCGGACGCTGGCCACGCTGCAGGAGATCCCGCCCGTCGTCCGCGACGCCTTCCTCGTCACCGAGGACAAGCGCTTCTACGACCACGCCGGCATCGACTGGCTGCGCGTCCCGGGCGCCACGCTGCGGAACATCCGCGCGCGCCGGTGGCGCGAGGGCTTCTCGACGATCACGATGCAGCTCGCGCGCAACGTCTTCTCCGACGACATCTCGCGCGAGAAGACCGTCGTCCGCAAGCTGCGCGAGGCCAAGGTCGCGCGCGACATCGAGCGCCGGTACTCCAAGGACAAGATCCTCGAGCTGTACCTGAACCAGATCTACCTCGGCGCCGGCGCGTACGGCGTCGAGACCGCGGCGCAGCGCTACTTCGGCAAGAGCGTCCGCGAGCTGAGCCTCGCCGAGGCGGCGACCCTCGCCGCGCTCCCCAAGGGCCCGTCGATCTACGACCCGCGCCGCTTCCCGGAGCGCGCGGTGCAGCGCCGCAACACGATCATCGAGCTGATGCGCCGCGAGGGCGAGGTCAGCGACGCCGACGCCTCGCTCGCGCGCGCCTATCCGCTGCAGCTCGCGACGCGCACCGAGAACGGCGAGACGGCGCCCTACTACGTCGAGTGGGTGCGCCGCACGCTGGAGGAGAAGTTCGGCCGCCAGCTCTACGAGGACGGGCTGAAGGTCTACACGACGCTCGACCTCGACATGCAGTCGGCCGCCGAGCGGGCGCTCGAGGCGCAGCTGCGCGCCATCGAGGCGGGGCGCTACGGCGCCTTCCGCCACCCGAGCTTCGAGCAGTACGAGGCGCGCGACCAGGAGGACCCGGAGAACGCGCGCGCGAGCGCCAACTCGCCGTACCTGCAGGGCGCCTTCATCGCCATGGATCCGCGCACCGGCGGCGTGCGCGCGCTCGTCGGCGGCCGCGACTTCGACGACTCCAAGTTCAACCGCGCGACGCAGGCGCTCCGCCAGCCCGGCTCCACGTTCAAGCCGATCGTCTACGCGGCCGCGGTGCAGAACGGGCGCATGCCCGCCTCCATCGTGCCCGACGAGCCGATCACCGTGCCGCAGGCCGACGGCTCCGCGTGGACGCCGCAGAACTTCGACGGGAAGTTCGAGGGGCCGATCCCGATGCGGCGCGCGCTCTACATGTCGCGCAACCTCGCGGCGATCAACGTGGGCATGGAGCTCGGCCCGCAGACGGTGATCGCGCAGGCGCGGAAGTTCGGCATCACGACGCCCATCCAGCCGTACCCCGCGATCTACCTCGGCTCCGCCGACGTCTATCCGATCGAGATGGTCGCGTCGTACTCCGCGTTCGCCACGCTCGGCACGCGCGCCTCGCCGCACGCCATCGTGCGCGTCGAGAACCAGCGCGGCGACGTGCTGTGGGAGCCGGAGCCGGTGCGCGTCCCCGTGATGTCGCCCGAGGAGGCGTACGTCATGGTCAGCATGATGCGCGACGTGAACCAGCGCGGCACCGCGTACAACGCCGTCTGGGGCGCGGGCTTCCGCGTGCCGTCGGCGGGCAAGACGGGCACCACGAACGACGGCGCCGACGCCTGGTACATCGGCTACACGTCGGACCTCGTGGCGGGCGTCTGGATGGGGCTCGACCGGCCGCAGAAGATCAAGGTCAACGCCCAGGGCGGCGAGCTGGCCGCGCCGGCGTGGACGGCCTTCATGACCGAGGTCTACCGCCGCAAGCCGACGCCGCCCGACTGGCCGATGCCGTCGGGCATCGTGGAGCGGCAGGTCGTCGCCGGCACGAACAAGCTGTACGTCCCCGAGTGCTACGGCGCGCCGGCGATCAGCGACATCTTCATCGCCGGCCTGGAGCCGGTCGAGACCTGCGTGCCGGGCGAGCTGTACGGCGACGAGGGCGCCGGCTTCGGCGTCGACTCGCTGGGCGGCGCGGGGGGCGACTCGCTCGCGCCCGCGCCGGTGCCGGGCGCGCCCGTCCGGCCGACCGTCCCGCTCCCGGGCGCGCCGCTGCCTCCCGGCATGACGCCGGCGGACAGCGCGACCGACTCGATCCGCCTCCGCCCCGCGCCGTCGCGGCCGGGCGGCGCGCGCCCGCGCCCGCCGCTCGACACTGCGGGCCGGCTCCCGCCCGTGCGCCCGACCACGCCGCCGGCGCCCGCCGTCCCGTCGACGTCCGTGCCCGCGACCACGCCCGCGCCGCGCCCCGTGCGGCCGAGCGTCCCGCTCCCCTCGACGCCATGACGATGCCCCCGCCGGCGCAGGGAGCCGCCGGCGCGAGCGCGACCGGCGCGGGCGCGACGGGCTGGCTGCCGCGCGACTGCCACGCGCACACGACCTTCTCCGACGGCGTGCTGACGCCCAAGGCGGTCGTCGAGGTGGCGCGCGAGCGCGGCGCCCGCCCGAGCGTCGCCGACCACCTGTCGTGCGACGTCAGCGCCGCCGTCTCGAGCCCGTCGGGCGTGGCGCGCTACCTCGACGTGCTGGAGAAGCTGCGCGCCGACGTGCCGGAGCTGGGCATCTCGGGAGAGTTCTGCTGGCACGACGCGCTCTGGCGCGACCTGCCGCGCGACCTGTGGGCGCGCTTCACGCACACCGTCGGCTCGCTGCACGCGGTGTGGCTGCCGTCGGGCGCGCGCGTGCACATGTTCCAGCGCCGCTGGCCCGAGGGGCTCGACGTCGACGCGTACATGGACGCCCACGTCGACAACCTGGAGCGCTTCGCCCGCGAGATGCCGGTCGACGTGCTCGCGCACCCGACGCTGCTGCCGCTCGCGCTGCGCGGCCGTCCGCTGGAGGAGCTGTGGACGGAGGCGCGCGAGGAGCGCGCGGTCGCCGCGCTCGCCGCCGCCGGGATCGCGTTCGAGATCAGCAACCGCTATCGCCCGCACCGCCGCTTCGTGCGCCGCGCCGTCGATGCCGGCGTGCGCCTCTCGCTCGGATCCGACGGCCACACGTTCGAGCAGGTCGCGGACCTCGCCTGGCCGCTGTCGGTCGCGCGCGAGCTGGGCGTGCCGGACGCGGCGCTGTACGAGCCGCTCGTGCATGGACGACGTTGATCCGTCCTCCACACTGACTCCGCGCTCCGCGCTGGCCGCTCGCTGCGTTCCGGCGGCGGCGCGAGCGTGGAGCGCGGAGCGCGGAGCGTCGAGGAGCTGATGCGGATCCTCGCCGCCCGCTGGCTCCTCCCGATCACCGCCGCGCCCATCGCGCACGGCGCCGTCGCGATCGACGACGCGGGGCGGCTCGCGTACGTGGGCCCGCGCGACGACGCGCCGCCGGGCGAGCTCGAGGACCTCGGCGACGCGGTGCTGCTGCCGGGGCTCGTGAACGTGCACACGCACCTCGAGCTGACGGCGATGCGCGGCTTCCTCGAGCATCCCGACTTCTTCGCGTGGATCCGGACGCTCACGCGCGCGCGCGCCGAGGTGCTGGACGACGCGATGCTGCTCGACGGCGCGCGGCTCGGCGTGCTGGAGGGGCTGGCCTCGGGCGTGACGACCTACGCCGACACGAGCGCCAGCGGCGTCCCGCTCGACGCGCTGGTCGACTGCGGGGCGCGCGGCATCGTGTACCAGGAGGTGTTCGGCCCCGACGCCGCGCAGCGCGAGGGCGCGATGGAGGGGCTGCGCGCGCGCGTCGCCGCGCTGCGCGGGCGCGCCACGCCGCTCGTGCGGGTGGGCGTCTCGCCCCACGCCGTCTACTCGGTGCACGAGGAGCTGCTGCTCGACGCCTGCGCGTGGGCGCTCGGCGAGGGGCTGCCGATCGCCATGCACGTCTCCGAGAGCGCCGCCGAGATCGCGTTCCTGCGCGAGGGGGAGGGGCCGTTCGCGGAGTTCCTGCGGGGCCGCGGGATCCCCGTGCAGCGGCGCGCGCACTCGCCGGTGCACCTGCTCGCCGAGCTGGGGATCGCCGCCACCGCGCAGCCGCTGCTGATCCACGGCGTCCGCTTCGACGAGAGCGACGTCGCCCTGGCCGCGCACTACGACTGCCCCGTCGCGCACTGCCCGGCGTCGAACGCGAAGCTGGGGCACGGCGTGGCGCCGCTGCGCGCGCTGCTCGACGCCGGCGTCCGCGTGGGGCTCGGCACCGACTCGGTGGCGAGCAACAACCGCCTCGACCTGCTGGACGAGGCGCGCACTGCCGCCCTGCAGCAGCGCGCCGCGCTCGCCCGCGCCGACGCGCTCTCCGCCGACGAGGCGCTGCGCCTGGCCACGATCGGCGGCGCGCGCGCGCTCGGCCTCGCGCACGAGGTCGGGTCGCTCGAGCCGGGGAAGGCCGCCGACCTCGCGGCCTGGCGGCTCGACGCGCACCCCCGCGGGATCGGCGCCGGCGATCTGCCCTCGGCGCTCGTCTTCGCGCTCGCCGGGCTGCCCGCCGATCACGTGGTGGTCGCCGGGCGGACGCTGGTACGCGGCGGCGCGGTGCTCCACCCGGAGGCGGGCGCGGTCGCCGCGCGCGTGCGCGAGGTTGGCGACCGGCTCCGGCGCTGGCAGGCGGCCGCCGCGTAGAGCCCGCCCGGCGGCTCCTCCCCGAACGGCGCGGCCTGGCTCTGCGTAGCTCGGGGGTCCTATCTTCCGCAGTCTTTCACCCGAGGCATTCCCGCATGTCCGACCGCTCGTCCGGTCGCACGTCCGTCATCTGGCGCGACGGCCACCTGATCCCCTGGGAGCAGGCGACCCTCCACGTCATGAGCCACGTGGTCCACTACGGCTCCAGCGTGTTCGAGGGGATCCGTTGCTACGAGACCCCGTCCGGCCCCGCGGTCTTCCGCCTGCGCGAGCACATGCGCCGGCTGATCGACAGCTGCAAGATCTACCGGATCGACCTGCCCTGGACGGTCGACCAGCTCGTGCAGGCGACCGTCGACACGGTCGCGGCCAACGAGTTGCGCCACTGCTACCTGCGCCCGGTCGTCGTGCGCGCGGGCGAGCAGATGGGCGTCCTCCCGTTCGGCGTGCCGATCGAGACGTTCATCGTCGCCTGGAAGTGGGGCACCTACCTGGGGCACGACGCGCTGGAGAACGGCGTCGACGTCTGCGTCTCCAGCTGGCGCCGCGCCGCGCCGAGCACCTTCCCGACCATGGCGAAGGCGGGCGGCAACTACCTCAACTCGCAGCTCGCCAAGATGGAGGCGCGCACCGACGGCTACGTCGAGGCGATCACCCTCGACAGCTTCGGCTTCGTCTCCGAGGGGAGCGGCGAGAACCTGTTCGTGATCCGCGACGGCGTGATCTACACGAGCGGCGGCGCGTCGGGGATCCTGCACGGCATCACCCGCGACTCGGTGGTGCAGATCGCGCGGGACCTCGGCTACGAGGTGCGCGAGCAGACGCTCCCGCGCGAGATGCTCTACGTCGCCGACGAGCTGTTCTTCACCGGCACGGCCGCCGAGCTGACGCCCATCCGCTCGGTCGACCGCATCCCGGTTGGGGAGGGGAAGCCCGGCCCGATCACGAAGGCGATCCAGGACCGCTACATGGGGATCGCCACCGGCCGCATCGCCGACCCGTACGGGTGGCTGACGCCGGTCCCGGTGGCGGAGCCGGTGGCCTGACCGGTCGCCCGACCGGCCTGCCTCGCCCGATGGAGCATTCGGAGTGACTCACAGCGGCGTCGTTCCCCAGGGGACGGCGCCGCTGGCACCATGTTCGCTCCACGGTGGTATACTGTTCGGTACGGCTGCGGCGCGATTCCGGCATCGGTGCGGAACCGCCGTCGCACGCATGGCTGCGCACGACCGGTGTCCGGTTCGGCCGCCGGTACGGCACGCGACGCACGAGCGACGCACGACGGAGGTATTGCGTGATCGTCGGCTGTCTGGCCCTGAACGCGTCCTTCGAGCCGCTCACGATGGTGCCCGTCAAGCGGGCGCTCCGCCTCGTCATCGACGGGAAGGCGGAGATCGTCGAGAGCGACCCGGCGAAGCTCGTGCGCTCCGCGCGCATGACGATGCCGCGCCCGGCGGTGATCCGCCTCACGCGGTTCATCCACGTGCCGCGCCGCTTCCGCCGACAGGTGACGAACACCTTCCTGTTCGCGCGCGACCGCTACCGCTGCCAGTACTGCGGGCGCGCGCAGGCGGAGCTCAAGCCCCGCGAGGCGCTGACGCGCGACCACCTGATCCCGATCTCGCGCGGCGGGACCAACGAGTGGACGAACGTCGTCACCGCGTGCAGCAGCTGCAACCTGCGGAAGGCGAACCACCTGGCGCACGAGATCGGGATGCACCCCCTGCACGCGCCGGTCGAGCCCCACTTCGTGCACCTCTCGTGGGCGGTGCGGCGCCTCACGCCCGCGCAGGCGCGCTACATCCGCACGTTCTACGGCGAGCAGATGCTGCACCAGCTCGAGGTGCTCGAGCGCCGTCACCACCACGCCGCGTCGGAGTCCTGACGCGGCGTTCTCTTTGGTGCCGGGCCGGCGCAGGCGCACGCCCGCGCCGACCGTCGGCGGTCAGTGGCGTGCGCCCCCCATCACGAACCGGCGCGCGTCGGGCCGCTGCCAGAAGCGGTCGCCCGCCTGCGTGTGGTCCGTGACCTTGTTGTAGACCTGGAAGGTGCTCGGGTGCAGCCCCCAGTGCTGCATCAGGAAGCGCACCGCGGAGATCAGGGCGTCGGTGTTCGGCTTGTAGTGGCCGCTGTTGTTGTCGATGTAGATCAGCCGCCCCGCGGCGTTCACCATCACCTCGCCCGCGCACAGCACCGGCGCGCCCGCCAGCATCGAGGAGTGGTTGAACGAGCCGTCCCCGACGCGCAGCCCGTCGGCGATGTACAGGTGGTTCGCGGTATCCAGCACGTACATCACCTTGTCGTCGCGCCCGTAGCGCTGGCTGCTGTACGGGTTCTTGCCGTTGCAGGCGATCACGCCGCCCGTGCACACGGCCGCGTACGCCTGGCGCTGCGCCGCGTTGTAGAAGTTGAACTGCGGCACGCCGAGGTGCGCGTCGCGGCTCCAGATCGAGTGGATCTTCCGCAGGACCTCGGGCAGCGTCATCTGCGCGACCGCCGCGTGCGCCGCCGTGGCGGCGGCCTGCGCCTGCATCCCCTGCTCCTGGAACTCCTGCTCGATCACCTGATAGAGCGCCGACATGCCGAAGCTCTTCATCGGCGTGTTGAGCTGCAGCTTGTTGATCAGGTTCTTCTGCGGCGCGAGCAGCTCGGTCTTGTACTGGCCGTGGAGCTCCGTGCCCTGAGCCGATGCCGCCCGCGCGAGCTGTCCGCCCTTGTAGTGCTCCCCTTGCGCCTTGGCCTGCAGCTGCGCGTTGAACGCCGCCGAGGCGAACTCCTGCTCGATGTCGCGCATCAGGCGCACGACCTTGTTCTTCGGGTGCGACGCGGGATCGAAGGTCTTCTTCGTCTTGTCCTTGCTGCGGAAGTATTCCTGGCAGAGGAAGTACATCATCACCAGGAGCTTCAGCTTGCGGTTCGGCGTCGTCGTCCCGCTCTCGTAGGCGTTCAGCAGCGTCTGCAGGTCGCCCGCGATCGGGTTCTTGTGCCCCTTCGCGAAGAACGTCGATTCCTTCTGGAACTGGGCGGCGCTGATCATCGCGTTCCTCACGGTCGCGGGTGGGGCGGGGGCCGCCGGGCGAATCGCCGACCGGCGTGTCGCGCGAAGGTACCGCCGCTCCGTCGCCCTCGGCCAGAGCGCACCTGCCGCGGGTCGCCGCACGCTCGACCTCGCCGTGTGCGCCGCGCTCAGGGGCGGAACGTCTCGGACCGCACCTCGTAGTGGCGCGACTCGCCGCCGAGCAGGCGCGAGGCGAGCGTCTTGAGCCCGCGGCCCACGGCGGTGCCGGGATTGCGCCGCCCGCGCACCGCCGGACGCAGCTCGCCGCGCAGCCAGCGTTCCACCTCGTCCAGGTCGCTCATCGAGAGCGCCTCGACGTCGACGACGAGGTTCCAGTACGAGCGCCGTCCGCGCGGCGGCAGCAGCGGCACGCGGTACGGACGCTCGGTCGCCGTGATGGCCGCGCTGAGCTGCGAGAACTCGCCGAGCGGCGTGACCTCGTTGCCGACGAGCCGCACGACCTCGTAGGTGCGCGCCATCGCGTTCTGCCGCACGACAACGTCCCACTCCCACGTGCCGCGCAGGTCGTTGAACCAGCCGGCGACGGTCCACAGCTCCGCGCGGTAGTGCAGGCGGATCGGGAACCCGTGGTCGAGCAGGTCGCGCAGCTCGCGCTCGTTCAGCACGCTCACCAGCCGCACCAGCGGGCCCTCGCTCGCGAGGGCGGCGCGCGTGGGCAGCCGGATCTCCACGCCGCGCCCCTGCGCCGACGCGTCCGCCGACGCGAGCGCGAGCGCGAGCGCCACGGCGGCCGTGACGCGCGCCGCGCCGCGCGCGAAGCGCGCGATCCGCGGCCACGCCGCGCGCCGCCGCGCCGGTCGGGCGGCGGAGCGGGGGAGCGGAACGCGGGACGGCTCGGTCACGGGACGCGGGGGGAGGCGGACGGCGCGCTCAGAACCGGCGACGGATGCGCAGGAACACGTTCGCGCCGGGGCTGGGGCGCGTGACCGCCTTGGCGACGTAGAGCCCGAAGCTTCCCAGGTCGTTCGCGCGACTGTGCCCGAAGTCGACCCCCGCGCCCACGTCGGCGAGGAAGCTGCCGAGCGAGGGCAGGCGGCCGCGCGGGTACACCAGCTCGCCCGCGTCGCGCGGCCCCACGAGCCAGCCGCGCCCCGCGTCGGCGAACACGACCCACGACAGGTCGGTGCGCCACGCGCGGCGCCGCACGCGACCCTCGTCGTCGTCGCCGAACAGCCGCACGCGGATGTCGCCGCGGTACTCCGCCTGCGCGATCACCATGCGCTCGCACTGCGCGGGCGAGCCGGCCGGCTCCACGCCCCCGACGCTGCACTGGCCGACGTCGCCGCTCGTCGCGCCCACCGTCGCCGGCTGGCGGAAGTCGAAGCCCGGGAGCGCGCCGGGGCCGGTGAGCGAGAAGCGCCGCTGCATCGGCAGGTCGTCGCCGTGGAGCCAGCCGCCGAGCGCGAGGCGGAAGTTGAGCTGCGCGTCCGGCGACAGGCGGTTGTAGCGGCGGACGTCGACGAAGCCGCGCCCGTACGTGCGGCGGCGGGGGCGCAGGTCGCGGCGTCCCAGCTCGCCCGTCGGGCCGTCGGCGAAGGGGAGGAACGACGCCGACGTCGGCGCGATCGAGGTGAAGTCGCCGGTGCCGCGCTCGTAGTCCGCCTCGACGTACCAGCCGGCCCAGGGATGCGTCACGTCGTTGCGCGTGTCCACCAGCAGCGTGGTGTTGAGCACGTGCACGCGGCCCTCGTCGGCGGCCGGGTTGGGCCGCCAGGTCGCGTCGTTGCGGAAGAGGGTGAACACGTCGCGCGCGCCGCGCGTCGCCCAGCGCTCGTCGGCGAGCGACACGGTGATGCTCGCATCGGGGCCGGCGAACAGCGACACGTAGCCCGCGCCGCCGTGTCGCCCGAAGTAGTCGCGGAAGTCCCGGCGCAGCAGGAACGCCGCGAGGCCGGTCTCCGCCGGGTCGAGCTGCCAGGTCTCGACCGGCGCCACGACGTCGTGCAGGCGTCCGCCTACCCGCAGCTGGAAGCCCTCCCCCACGCGCAGCTCGGCGCGCGCGAGGTGGCCGACGTTCGCGCTGTCCCACGAGAACTGCTGCGCCGTGCGGAATATGCCGAGCGCCTCGACCATGATGCTGCCGCCGCCGAAGTCGTGCTCGAGCGACGGGCCGAAGTGGATCGGCAGCCCCTCGACGCGATTGTACGTGCGGCCCGACGACAGCGTGAGCCCCGCGGTGGTGCGGCGCTGCGGCCCGACCGCGGTGCGCCGCCAGCGCCACCACGTGCCCGACTCGTCCTGCGTCTGCACGGGCGTCAGCCGGTCGTCGGTGCGCGTGTACTGGAGCGGCTGCCGGAAGCTCTGGTAGTCGCCGCGCAGGTCCGCGTCGAGGCGCCCGTCCACGACGCCGCCGACGACGAGCAGGTCGCCGTCGATGCGCGCGCCGGGACGCAGCGTGACGTCGGCGTTGACGACCGTGACGCGTCCGGCGACATGCCCCGCGATCGTCACCGGCCCGTCGAGCACCGCCACGTCGCCGTCGATGCGGCGGCCGGCGGGGACGTCGTAGGGGCCGAACACGCGGGTCGTCGCGGGCGCGTTGAAGCGGGCGGCCACGTCGCGCGCCACCTCGCGCGGCAGCGTGGGCGCGTTCGCGGTGTCGCCGCGCGTGGGCTGCGCGCCGAGTGCGCGCGTCGCGGGCGACGCGCCGAGTGAGGCGCAGGCGAGCGCCGCGCAGGCGAGGCAGGCCGCGAGCGACGGGCGCGCGGACGCGAGGCGGATGGTCGGGCGAGCGAGCATGCGGGGCTCCGCGGGAATGGTGCGCCCGTGAGGCGGGGCACGTCGCGTTCCCGGGACGGCGGGACGGACTGACGTGCGGAAGTCTCGCAACGATAACGGGTTCGCGGGTCGTACGGGGCCGTGCGCCGCGTCCGCCGTCACCGCAGGGGGACGCCCGACCGTGTCGGATCGAGACGCGCGCCGACCGGATCGCTCACTGGATGCCGAGCCGCTTCATGCGGCGATACAGGTTCGGGCGGTCGGTCTGCAGGCGCCGCGCGGCCTCCGCCACGTTGCCCTGCGCGACCGCGAGCGCGCGGACGATCAGCGTGCGCTCGTACGCGTCCAGCGCGTCGTTGAGCGAGCCGCCGAGGTCCGTCGGGTCGGGCAGCGTCGTCGGCACGCCGTCGCTCGCCGTGCTGCGGTCGACGGCGAGCACCTGCCGCACCTGGCCGTCGGTGACCGCCTCGCCCGCGTGCAGGATCGCGAGCCGCTCGACGATGTTCGCGAGCTCGCGCACGTTGCCGGGCCAGCGGTGGCGCATCAGCAGCGCCATCGCCTCGTCTGTCCACACGGGCGCGGGGCGGCCGGTACGTGCGCGGTAGCGGGCGGAGAAGTGGCGCACGAGCAGCGGCACGTCGTCCGGCCGTTCGCGCAGCGGCGGGAGCTGGATCGGGATGACGTTCAGGCGGAAGAGCAGGTCCTCGCGGAACGTCCCGTCCAGCACCGCGCGCCCGAGGTCCTTGTTGGTCGCGGCCACGATGCGCACGTCCACGCGGATCGTGCGCCCGCCGCCGACGCGCTCGATCTCCTTCGCCTCGATCGCGCGCAGCAGCTTCGCCTGCGCCTCGGCGCCGAGGTCGCCCACCTCGTCCATGAACAGCGTGCCCGTGTGCGCCAGCTCGAACCGCCCGATGCGCCGATCGGTCGCGCCGGTGAAGGCGCCGCGCTCGTGGCCGAACATCTCGCTCTCCACGAGGTCGCGTGGGATCGCCGCGCAGTTCACGCGGATGAACGGCCGCTCGCGCCGCGCGCTCGCGCCGTGGATCGCGGCCGCCACGAGCTCCTTGCCCGTGCCGCTCTCGCCGGTGACCAGCACGCGGGCGTCGCTCGGCCCCACGCGCGCGATCAGCTCGCGCACCTTCAGGATCGCGGGGCTCGCGCCGATCATGTCGGCGTCGAGTCCCAGGTCCTCGCGCAGCGCGCGCGCGGCGCGCCGCGCCTGCCGCAGCTCCAGCGCCGACGCCAGCGCGAGCAGCACGCCCTCCGGCGTCAGCGGCTTCTCGAGGAAGGTGAACGCGCCGAGCTTCGTCGCGCGCACCGCGTCGGCCAGGCCGGCGCGCCCGCTCATCATCACGACCGGCAGGTCGGGATACGCCTCGCGCAGCCGCTCCAGCGCGCCGAGGCCGTCGAGCCCCGGCATCATGAGGTCGAGCAGCGCGACGTCCGGCTCGTGCGCGAGCGCGCTTGCCACGCCGGCGCTGCCGTCGGCCGCGTCGCGCACCTCGTAGCCCTCGGCGGCGAGCAGCGCGCCCACCATGCGGCGGATGTTCGCCTCGTCGTCGACGATCAGGACCGAGGGCACCGCCGCGTCAGCCCTCGCCCCGGCGGTGCCCCACCGCCTGCGCGGCCGCCGCGTCCAGGCGCGGGAGCGCCTCCGGCAGCCGCTCGCTCAGCAGCCGCGCGGAGAACCGCTGCGCTTCGGACACGCGCTCCATCTCGACCGCGACCGACTCGATCGCCTGCTCCAGTCGCTCCAGCCGCGGCGCGAGGTCGTCGGGCACATGTCCGCCCACGGCCTTGCGATCCATGCGCCGCGCTCCCGCGCGCGCGAGCGGGAACCCGATGACCATGAGCGTGAGGAAGAACAGGATCACGCTCGTGAGGATGATCGCGTTCTGCGGCGGCCCCTCGTCGTGGAACTGCGGCTCCGGCGGCGGCACGATGCTGAGCGCGCGGTCGATGATGTCCTGCTGCGCCTCGACGCTCGGCACCGCGCGCGGATCGATGACGATCGTGCGCCCGTCGGGCGTGTTCACGATCGTGCGCCCCTCGGCGTCGCGCAGGATGGAGACGTTGCTCCGCGCACCGTCCGCCGCCTGGCCGGCGATCTCCGCGACCTCGGCGCGCGCCTCGGCGAGCGCCTCGTCGACGCGCGCCGCGGCGTCGCTGCGTTCCTGCGCGGTGCCGGGCACGCCGGGGAGGGGCGGCATCGGTGGGGCGGGCGGCGCCGGGGGGACGGGGATCTGCATCGTCGGCAGGTCAGCGTGCATGCGTGGTCTCCCGCGTGCGAGCAGCGTCGATGGCGTTCGGCGCACACTCGCTCAGCAGCCGCGTCGCGAAGCGCTGGCTCTCGGAGACGCGCTCGACCTCCACCGCGATCGACTCGACGGCGTGCTCGATGCGCGCCAGCCGCGACTCGACCTCGGGCGACGTGGCCGCGGGCGACGCGACGTGACGCGCCGCGCCGCGGTTGATGAACGCCATCCCCAGGCGCGTGACGGTCGCGCAGCCGGCGATCACCATGACGACCATGGCCAGCAGTTCTTCATCCGACATGGAGCGGGCTCCGGGAGAGGCTGATGCGATGAGGGGGCAGGGACGTGCGCTGCGTGGGCGTCGCGCTCGACGCGCTCACGGCGTGGCCGACGGGCCCGCGGTGAGGCTCGCCTGCGACTCGGCGCGCTCGGCGAGCAGGCGCGCGGTGAAGCGCTGGGCCTCCGTGATCCGCTCGACCTCGACGGCGATGGTGTCGATCGCCTGCTCCATGCGCGCGAGGCGGTCGGCCACCTCCTGCGGGATGCGCGGCTGCTGGCCCTCCAGCTCGAGCTTGCGCGCGTAGGCGCGCACGAGCGGGAAGCCGAGCGCCATCAGGGTGCCGGCGACGATGCCGACGATCGGGATGAGGAAGGGCGACATCAGGCGATGGACCTCGTGGCGAGTGGCGGGGGGACCGCGCCGTCGCGACCCTGCGCGCGCGCGTCGGGCGACGGGTCGGGCAGCGCAGCGGCGCTCGCGCCGCCCACCGGGAGGATGAAGCGGACCTCGGTGCCGCGTCCCACGGCGCTCACCGCGTCGACGGCGCCGCCGTGCGCCAGCACCGTCTGGCGCGCGATCGCCAGGCCGAGCCCCGTGCCGTGCGCCTTCTGCGTGACGTACGGGTCCCAGATGCGCGCGAGCAGCTCGGGTGCGATGCCGCTGCCGGTGTCGTGCACCGCCAGCTCCACCGCCTCGCCCGCGATCTCGGGGCAGCGCGTCCGCTGCACGCGCACCGTGACGCGCCCGCCGGGCGCGCACGCCTCGACCGCGTTGAGCAGGACGTTGTTGAGCGCGCGCGCGAGCGCGTCGTAGTGGCCGCGCACGAGCGGCACGTCGTCGGCCACCTCCACGCGCCCCTCGAGCTGCTCGGGCACCGAGGTCGCGACGGCCCAGCGCGCGAGGTCGCCGAGGTCGACGTCCGCGGCCGGCCCGTCGGGCAGCCGGCCGAACTGCGCGAAGCTGCGCGCCATCGCCTCCAGGCGTGCCGTCTCCGCCGCGAGCACCTCGACGGCCTCCGCCTGCGCCGGCGTGGCGTCGCGGCGCAGCCGCTCGACGGCGAACCGGATCGGCGTGAGCGGATTCTTCAGCTCGTGCGCGACGCGGCGCGCCGTCTCGCGGAACGCCTCGGCGCGCTCCGCCTCGAGCGCGCGCGCACGGCCCGCGGCGAGCTCGCGCGACATCGTGCGCATGCGCTGGCGCAGCGTGCGGAACTCGGGGGCGCCGCGCGGCTCCGGCTCGTCGGGTAGCGGCTGCCCCGCCTGCACGAGCGCCGTCCAGCGCACCAGCTGATCGAGCGGGCGACTGAGCTGTCGACTCAGGTGTCCGGCCACGCGCGACGCGCCGACGATCAGCAGCACCATGCCGATCACCCCCGAGGCGAGGAGCACGCGCCCGGCGCGCGGCGCCACGAAGCTGTAGCGGCGCGCCAGCTCGAGCGAGCGTTGCAGCTCCTGCTCGTGCGCGTCGAACGCCGCCGCGGCGGCAGGCGACGCCGCCCGCGCGCGGGCGAGCGTGAGCGCGCGCTCGCCCGTGGCCGCCGCGCGCTCCCACGCTCCGCTCCCGCTCATGAGCGGCAGTGCCCGCGTGACCGTGCCGACCCAGAGGAGCGTGAGGAGCACGGACGGGCAGACCGCGAACAGGAGGAGGATCGTGAAGAGGCGGCTGCGGAACCGATAGCGCGTTCCGAGGGGCCGGAGCCTGGGCACCGTACGAGGGGCGGAAAGAGGGGGTTTCGGGAAGGATGGGAGGGAGCCGGGAGAAGCGGAACCGGGTGGGGCGGATCGGGTGAGGCGGGGACGGGAGGAGCGGCGACGGGTGAGGCGGGGACGGATGGGGCGGGAGCGGATACGGCGGGATCGGATACTGCGGAGCGAGGGCGGCACGCTCGCTCGCGGCGTCGTCCGGCGTGGCGGAGTGCGCAGGCGCGCGGGTGCGCCAAGGACGCGACCGCGCGCCGCTTCGCTGGATCCGCACCGCCGTTCCCGATCTCGCCGCATCCGACCCGCCGTACCTGTTCCCGTCGTACCCGACCCCGCCCTTTCCGACCCGCTCCACCCGATCCGCCTCACCCGATGCGCACCCACACCCGCTATCTCACGTTCACCACGCGACGCCGGCAGGAGATCGTCGACATCACCGACGAGGTGGAGGCGACGCGCGCCGCCGCGGGCGTCACCGAGGGCTTCGTGCTCGTCTCGGCCATGCACATCTCCGCCTCGGTGTTCGTGAACGACCACGAGCCGGGGCTCTGGCAGGACATCCTGGACTGGCTGGAGCAGCGCGTCGCGCCGTGGGATCCGGACGCCTATCGCCACAACAGCGGCACCGGCGAGGACAACGCCGCCGCGCACCTGCGCTCGCTCACGATCGGCCACGAGGTGATCGTCCCCGTCACCGCGGGACGCCTGGACTTCGGTCCCTGGCAGCGCGTCTTCTATGGCGAGTGGGACGGCCAACGGCCCAAGCGCGTGATCCTCAAGGCGATGGGGGAGTGAGGGTCGGAGACGGCGGACCGGATGCGGCGGGTCGGATGCGGCGGGTCGGGTGAGGCGGGGTCGGATACCGCGCTACCGGATACGGCGGAGCCAACGCGCGTCGCGGCGATCCGCCCCATCAGGCCCGCGTCGCCCGTCCCCGCCTCACCCGTCCCCGCCTCACCCGTCCCCGCCGCATCCGATCCGCCCCGCCCGACCCGCCGCATCCGGCTCTCCCCTTCACCCAGCCCGTTGCCCGGGTTAGCGTTCCGTGCTGATGCCCAGACCCTACGACGACTGATGGCCGACACCTGGACGCTCGCTCCGGTGCTCGCCCGGCGTGCCGCCGAGCACCCGGAGCGTCCTCTTGTCGTCTCCGCCACGCGTCGTCTGACGTACGGGCAGGTCGAGTCGCAGGGCGCCGCGCTGGCGGCGGCCCTGGCCGAGTTGGGGATCGCCGAGGGCGATCGCGTCGCGATCAACCTGCCCAACTGCCCCGAGTGGATCGTCGCGCTCGTGGCCTGTGCGCGCCTCGGTGCGGTGGTCGTCCCCGTGAGCCCGCGGCTGAACTACCATGAGCTGAAGTACCAGCTCCGCCACGCCGAGGTCTCGTGCGTGGTGACCGCCGAGCGGCACAACGGCGTCGACTACCTGCAGCTGTTCGAGGCGGCGCTCGCCGAGCTCCCCGACCTGCAGTACCTCGTCACCGTCGGCGACGAGGAGCTCTGGTACGACGACCGGATCTTCCAGTTCGAGGATCTCGTGTCGAAGGGCGCCGGCCGCCCGGTGCCCGCGCCGCAGCAGGTGCACGACGGGAGCGATCTGGCGCTCCTCTACACGTCGGGCACGATGGGCAAGCCGAAGGGGGTGCGCCTCAGCCACCGCGGCGTGCTGGAGACCGCGGTGCGCACCGGCGAGGCGATCGAGCTCGCGCCGGACGACCGCATCTTCGCCGGCGTCCCGCTGTTCGCGATCTTCGGCTTCTCGACCGCCGTCGGCGCCATCGCCGCCGGCGCGACGCTCGTGCTGCAGGAGCAGTTCGACGCGCCCTCGGCCCTGACGCTGCTCGCGCGCGAGCACGTCACGGTGCTGCAGGGCGTGCCGACGATGTTCCACCTGCTCATGCGCGAGTCGACGTTCGACGGCGCCCGCCTGCGCGCGGCGGGGCTCCGCACCGGCATCATCGCCGGCAGCCCGGTGAGCGAGGCGCTCGTGCGCCGCATCCGTCGCTGGTGCGACGTGCACGTGGCGTACGGCCTCACCGAGACCGGGCCCACGATCTCCGTGACCCGCTTCACCGATCCGGAGGAGAAGCGGATCGGCACCGTCGGCCGCCCGCTGCCGGGCGTCGAGGTGATGGCGGTGGACGTGCTCACCGGCGCGCTGCACGGGCCCGCGGAAGCGGTCGGCGAGATCGCCGTGCGCGGCTCGGGCGTGATGCTCGGCTACGCGCGCATGCCCGGCGAGACCGCCCGGTCGTTCACGCCGGAGGGCTTCTTCCTCACGGGCGACCTGGGCATCCTCGACGACGACGGCTACCTGCGCATCGTCGGGCGGCGGAAGGAGGCGATCCTCCGCGGGGGCTACCAGATCCACCCGCGCGAGATCGAGGACCAGCTGCGCGCGCACCCGGCCGTGGAGGACGTGTGCGTCATCGGCATCCCGCACGACGTGCTGGGAGAGCTGATCTGCGCCTGCGTGGTGCCGGTGGAAGGCGCGGTCATCACGGGCAAGGAGCTGAAGGACTTCGCCCGCGACACGATGGCCGACTACAAGATTCCCGACCTCGTCCGCTTCTTCGACGCGTTCCCGATGACCGGGAGCGGGAAGGTGCGGCGCCGAGAGCTCGAGCGCACGGTCGCGCTCGACCCAACCGTCACGTCGGGCGCCTGACGCTCGCGCAGAGGGAGTCGCCCTCCGCGCGTCGTCGGCGCCCGCCCCAGTTCCGCACGCGAGCCTGTACATGAGCTCTCGCTTCCAGCGGCCGCCGCAGCGCGGTCCGGTCGCCCCGATCCACCGCGGGCCGCAGGCCCTGCCCCCCGGCACGTCCGCGTCGCCCGGCGGCTACTACAACGCGCACGCGCCCAACGCCGCGCTCCTCATCGACTTCGACAACGTCACGATGGGGATCCAGAAGGACATGCAGTCCGAGCTTCGGAACCTGCTGTCCTCGGACATCATCAAGGGCAAGGTCTCGGTCCAGCGCGCGTACGCCGACTGGCGTCGCTACCCGGGCTACATCGTCCCCCTCACCGAGGCCTCGATCGACCTCATCTTCGCCCCGGCCTACGGCTCGGCGAAGAAGAACGCGACCGACATCCGCCTCGCGATCGACGCGATGGAGCTCGTCTTCACGCGTCCCGAGATCGGCACCTTCATCCTGCTGTCGGGCGACTCCGACTTCTCGAGCCTCGTCATCAAGCTCAAGGAGTACGGCAAGTACGTCATCGGCGTCGGCATCCGCGAGAGCTCGAGCGACCTGCTCGTCCAGAACTGCGACGAGTACTACAGCTACAACGCGCTCGCGGGGCTCGTGCGCACCGGCGACGAGGAGGTCGTCCGCTGGGACCCGTGGGAGCTCGTCGTCGAGGCGGTCGGCCGGATGGTCAAGAACGGCGACGTCATGCGCGCCGACCGGCTCAAGCAGGTCATGCAGGACGTCGACCCGAGCTTCGACGAGAAGGACCTCGGGATGTCGAAGTTCTCGCGCTTCGTGCACGAGGCGGAGAAGCGCGGCCTGCTGACGCTCACGCGCCAGGAGAACGGGCAGTACGAGATCGGCCAGACGCGCGCGCCCGCCGCTGCGGCGCCCGCGGTGGCGCCCGTCCCGCCGACGACCGGCGAGACGACGGAGCAGCGCGCCGAGCGTGCCGAGCGTGACCGCAATCGCCGCGGGCGCGGTCGTGGACGCGGCCGTGGCCGCGACTTCGAGCGCGGTCCGCGCGAGGAGGGCGCCGAGGAAGGCGTCGAGACGGCCGTGCTTGAGCCGCTGCCCGAGCGTCCGGCGCCCGCGCCGGCCACGCGCCCGGCGTTCGCGATCGGCGTCAGCGGCGAGCGCCTCACGCGCGCCGAGGCGTTCGACCTCGTGCGCCGCGCCGTCGAGTCGCTGACGCGCGACAAGGACGACAGCGTGAGCGCCCGCGAGACGCGCGTGCGTGCGTTCGAGCTGCTCGGCCGCGACAGCGAGTCGCTGAACGAGCGGATGTTCGTGCGCGTGCTGCAGGACGCGCACGACGCGAACCTGGTCGACCTGCGCCGGCGCGGCGACGACTACGAGCTGTCGCGCGCCGCCGAGTCGGACTCGGTGGCCGACCAGCTGAACCGCGCCGCCGCGGCGGCGCAGGCCGCGGAGCCGTCGGTCGCGGCGGCGCCCGGTCCGCGTGGGATGGGTCCGCGCGGCGGCGGTGGGCGGGGTCCGGCGCGCGGCGGTCGCGGCGCGCCGCCGGCCGAGCTGCTGTCGATCGGCGTGGTCGGCACGGTCTCGCCCGCGGCGTCCGCCGCGCCGGCGACGCCTCCGGCACCCGCTCCGACGCCGGCGGAGACGCCGGCACCTGCGGTCGCGAGCGCTCCCGCGTCTCCCGCGGCTCCGGCCGCGGCGCCTGCGGCCGCTCCCGCCGAGTCGCCGGCCGCGACGACGCCCGCCCTGCCGCTGCGCCGTGGGCGCGGACCGGCCGGCCGCGGCGCGCCGCCGCCGGAGCTCCTGTCGATCGGCGTCGTCGCCCCGGTGACGCCGCCCGTCACGGCGGTGCGGACGCCGGCACCGGCGCCTGCACCGGCGCCGACGCCCGCGCCGGCACCCGCCGAGGCGGCCGCTCCTGCGCCGGCTCCCGAGACGCCGACGCCGCCGACCACCCCGGCCGAGGAGGCCGACGCGCCCGTGCGCGGCGGTCGTAGCCGTGGTGGCCGTGGCCGCGGCCGCGGTCGTGGCGGCGAGCCGGCCGCGGCGGTCGGCTCGGTCGCCGCGCCGGCGCCCGCTGCTCCCACCGCGCCGGCGGCCGCCGCTCCGGCGGCCGAGCCGGCTGCGGCCGCGCGCGGTCGTGGACGCGGCGCGAAGACCGCCGCGAAGGCGCCCGCCAAGTCGGCGGCCAAGGCTCCGGCGAAGACGGCCGCGAAGGCCGCGGCTCCGGCGGCAGCGCCCGCGGCGCCGGCCGCCAAGTCGGCGCGCGGCGGCCGCGGCGGCGCCCGCAAGACGGCGGCGAAGCGCGGCGCATGACGCCCGCGCGTCGTGCGGGGAGCCGGCGCGCCGGCCCTCCGCACGACGGCGCTTCGGCGCCCCCTTCCACGGTCGCGGCCCGTCCGCCGATCGAGGAGGGGGGCGCCGCGTCGTTTCCGAGCCCCGCGCTCGGCGCACCCTATCCGGACGCGTTCTACGACCGCGATCCGCGCCTCGTCGCCCGCGAGCTGCTCGGCGCGGTGCTGGAGTGCCGCACGCCCGACGGCGTGGCGAGCGGCCGCATCGTGGAGACCGAGGCGTACCTCGGCCCGCACGATCCCGCGTGTCACGCGGTCGCGGGGCGCACCGCGCGCACGTGGCACCTGCACGGCGCCCCGGGCATCGCGTACGTCTACCGCATCTACGGGATGCACTGGTGCTTCAACGCCGTCACGCTGCCCGAGGGCGTCGGCAGCGCGGTGCTGGTGCGCGCCGTCGAGCCGGTGGAGGGGCTCGCGCTGATGCGGCGACGGCGATCCGCGCGCGGCGTGACGCTGCGCCACGACCGCGATCTCACCAACGGACCCGGCAAGCTCGCCGAGGCGCTCGGCATCGACGGGCGCCTGGACGGCGTGCGGCTCGACGGCACGCCGAACGACGCGGGGGCGCTGACGCTGCGCGCCGGCGCCCCCGTCGCCGATGCCGGCGTGATCGTCACGCCGCGCATCGGTATCACGCGCGCGGCCGATTGGCCGCTGCGCTACCTCGTGGCGGACAGCGCGTGGCTCTCGCGCACGCCCGCCGCCTTCCCGCGCACGCCGTACTGACGGCGCGTTCCGCTCAGTGCTCGCGCGACGGCGCGACGTTGAAGCGGAACCCCGCCTCGAGCTGCGCCACGCCGCCGCGGTTCCACAGCGACCGCGTCTGCGCCGGCGTCGCGGTGCCCTGCAGGAAGAAGGCGGCGCGCCCGAACTGCACCTGTCCGCCGGCGACGAGGAGCAGCGACGCCTTGCTCGCGCCGTCGTCGATCTCGTCGTGCACCGAGGCGTGGTGCGCGGCGCTCGCGAAGTCGCCCTGCGGCGTGGCGTCGCGCATCACGTCGATGCCGAGGCCGAGCCCCGCGTACGGGCGCACCGCGCCGAGCATGCCCGGCACCGCGAGCAGCGTCGCCGAGTAGCGGCGCGCGTCCTTCAGGTCGACCACGCGCGCGACGCCGGGCACGCCCGGCTCCGCGACGGCGGACGTGTGCGAGAAGAACGACTGCTCGGCGCTGATGAGGAGCGCCGCGCGCTTGCGCGTGATCATCCAGTCCACGCCCGCGAGCGGCGCGACCTTGTAGCCGTCGGTGACGGTGCCGAAGTGCGAGGCGCCGCCCTTCACGCCCCAGAACCAGGAGTCGGCGAAGGCGCGCCGCGGCGAGGCGGCGGAGTCGGCGCGGACGGTCTGCGCCGCGAGGGCGCCGCTGGCGGTCGCGAGCAGCACGACGGCCGACGCGGCGCGGGCGAGCGGGGAAGGGCAGCGTGACATGCTGGCTCCGACGAGGCGGGAGACGCGCCCGCGCAGCCGCGCCGGCCATCGGCGCGACGCGCGGGAATCGCCCGAACGACGAGGGGCGCGGCGTCCACGTCACGCCGCGCCCCACGCGCTACATCTATTGATGCGAGGACGTGCGGCGCCTCGCCGCGCTCGTCACGTTGCCGGCCGCGCGTCGCCCGTCGGCGCGGTGAGGATGGCGTTGAAGAGCATCTTGAACGTCGCGAGCGACTGGCCGCGGTACTGCGGCCGGAAGCCGAACATCACGACGCGCCCCTGTCCGAGCGGGACCTCTGCCGCCGCGGCCTTGCCGGCGATCTGCGAGGCGCCCGTGAGGAAGCCGCTCATCAGGATGTCCTCGCCACGCTCGGGATAGCGCGCCAGCACGCGCGCGCCGGGCGCCTGCGACACGTCGAGCGTCGTCGAGTTGGTGAAGTACACCGCCGTCGTGTCGCCCATCCCCGCCGCGATCGGGTGTGACGTGTCGACGAGCGTGCGCAGCACCGAGCCCGGGGCGTAGAGCTGCTCGCGCGCCGTGCCGCCCGGACGCTCCGTGTCGGCATCGGCGCCGCCGCCCGCCTCGCCGCCTCGACCACCGGCCGCGATGCGGCGCACCTGCAGCCCGAGCGGGCCGGTCGCCAGCTCCGAGGCGCGGTCGAACAGGAGCAGCGTGCCGCCCGCCTCGACGAACGCCTTGAGCGCCGCGGTGCCCGACGCGCCCAGCCCGCCCGTGTACTGCGCCGGCGCGGCGTTGGCCGACAGTCCGCGCTCCGCCTCGCGCAGCGCCATGTCCGACACCACCAGCACGTCGTACTTCGCGCGGAGGTTGCCGGCGCGCATCACGGAGTCGGGCACGCTCGTGTACGCGACCTTGTGCTGGTCGAACACCCAGCGCGTCCACCCCTCGTCCATGTTGCCCGTCCAGGGCTTGTAGAGCCCCACGCGCGGCGCCGCGCGCAGCGTGCGGCCGGCGGGCAGCGTCGCCACCGCGCCGCCCTCGGTGCAGGCGCGCGCGGCCGCGTCGTCGGCCCGCTCCAGCACGAACGATCCGGCCGCCGCCGTCGCGCCGCCCGCCATCGCGACGGGCGCCTGCGCGATGCGCACCGGCACGCCGCGCGCGAGCGCCGACATCGCCACCGCGTAGCTGCGCGTGTCGCGCGCGTCGAGCACGCGGTACTGCGCCCCCGCCGTCGGCGCCGCGCCGCAGCGGTCGCGCAGCGTCGTCACGTCGACCTCGCGCACGGGACTCGTCGCGACCTGGAAGCGCTGCGCGACCTCGTCGACCGCGACGCCGAACTGGAAGGGGAGCGTCCAGCCGGCGACGTCGTACGGGCGCTCCTGCGGGCCGCCGGGGTAGCGCTCCATCTTCGGGAAGCGCTGCACCTCCAGCAGGTCCTTGGCGTGCGCGCGATACGGCTGCGCCATCTTCACGACGTGGCTGCCGGCGGGATACGACTTGCCGTTCGCCGTGAACGCCGCCGTCGCGCGCTCGACCTCCACGCCGCCGATGCGCAGCACCTCGACCAGGCGCGCCGCGGCGCCGGGATCGCGCTGCGTCGCCGGGATCACGTACGCCCACGGCCCGCCCGCCTCGCCCAGGCGCACCTGCTTGCGGCCGAGCTGCGCGAAGTTGCGCACGTACTGGTCGCGCTGCTGCCCGAGCATGCGCACCAGCGCCTCGGCCGCGATCAGCTCGTAGTCCATGATGTCGCGCAGGCGCCACGTCCCGCCCGGCCACGGGTTGGGGAAGTTCACCTTCTGCTCGTAGCGCGGCAGGCCGCGCGGATGGCCGGTGAGCTCCTCGGGCTTCTGCGTGATCGGCGTCGCGATGCGTACGCTCGCCGCCTCGGTCAGCAGCCCGACCATGTTGTGCCGCGTCGGCGTCGAGCGCGCGCCGCCGTGCCACCACAGGTCGTACGTCACGCCGTCGCCGACGCCCGTCTTGCCCCGCTCCTCGAGCGCGAGCGCCATCTCCATCCCGATGTGGTTGATCCCGCGCACGATGAGCGGGTCCACGTTCGGGTTGATCGGATCGACGTGGGGCGGGATCGTGAGCCGCATCCCGGAGTTGCCCTGCTGGTGCACGTCGTAGAACACCGTCGGGAACCACTGGCGGTACAGCAGGTCGGTCACCAGGCGCGTCTCGACCTGGGTGGCCATGTACCAGTCGCGGTTGTTGTCGTGGCCGACGTAGTGGTGGTACAGCCACGGCAGCGGCCCGCCCTCGTACGGCGTGCCGAGGCCCTGCTTGTACCAGTCGGTCACCATCTGCTGGCCGTCCGGGTTCAGCGACGGGATCAGCAGCAGCACGACGTCGTCGAGCGAGCGGCGCAGCGTGTCGTTCGTGACCAGCCGGTGCGCGAGCTCCATCGCCATCTGCGACGAGGCGATCTCGGTCGAGTGGATGTTGCAGGTGATCATCACGACCGCCGGCTGCTGCGCGACCAGCCGCGCCTCCTCCTCGGCCGACAGCCCGCGCGGATCGGCGAGTCGCGCCTGGCGCTGGCGGATGGTCGCGAGATTGCGAATGTTCTCCGGCGAGGAGATGGTCGCGACGATCAGCGGCCGGCCCTGGGTGGTGCGGCCGAGCGTGTCCACCTTCACCATCGGCGTCGCGCCGGGCAGCGAGGCGAAGTAGCGCGTGATCTGTCCCCAGTCCGCCAGCACGCGGTCGGCGCCGACCTCGAGACCCAGCAGGGCGCTCGGCGTGGGGACCGACGCGGTGCGCGCGGCGGGGGTGGCGCGCCGGGCCTGCGCGCCGGCGGCGTGGGGCACGGCGGCGAGCGCCGTGCACGCGGCCGCGGTCGTCAGCGCGGCGAGCGCGCGCACGGCGGCCGGCCGGCGACGCGCGGGGGCGGGTCGAGGGGGCATGGGGCTGGGGAGTCGCGGTCCAGAGGGAGCGCCCGGCCGCGCCGGAGCGAGGCGTGCGGGATCGGCGCTGAGTATACCGTCCGGCACGCCCCCGCGTTGACGCGGCGCGCCCGATCCGTCCCCGTTCACCGGAGCCACTGGCGACGATGCCCTCTGCCCCGCCGTATCGGGAGCCCTTCCGCACCGCGGTGCTCGGCACCGTCTTCGGTCACCGCACCGCGGTCGTGCACCGGCTCCATTCCGGCGACCGCCTCATCCTCGTCCCCGACCCGCCGGGCGCCGAGATCCCCGCCGTCTGGGTCCACGCGCCCGGCGGCGACGTCATCGGTCACCTGTCCCTGCAGATCGCCGTCTGGCTCGCGCCCTGGATGCTCGCCGGCGGCCGCGCGGGCGCCGTCGTCGAGAAGGTCCACTCGGACGACGTCGAGAGCTGGCAGCGGCTCATCATCCGGATCCAGCTGCACCCCTGAACGACGGTGCTGCGGACTGCGGGCTGCGGGTCCTCGGGCCGCCACCCTCGTGTCGCCGAGCAGCGTCCGTCGCGAGGCCACGGAAGATCGAACGGCGGGAGCGGGGATGAAAATCTGAGGAGATCTGATCGAAAGTCCGATGGCTCCGCGTGGGGCGACGTTCCTCGCCACCACGCGGAGCCATCCGATCTTCATCAGATCTTCTCCGAAGTTCATCCCTGCTGCTCTTCGCAGGTCGGGCCCAGCGCGAGGAGCCGGCGAGGCTCCGCAGCCCCGGCGCCCGCCTAGACGATCCCGAGCTTCCCCCCGACCCGCTTGAACGCCGCCACCGCGAAGTCCAGGTCGTCGCGCGTGTGCGCCGCGCTGATCTGGCAGCGGACCCGGGCCTGCCCCTGCGGCACCACGGGGAAGCCGAACCCCGTGACGAAGATGCCCTCGTCCAGCAGCAGGTCGCTCATCTGGATCGCCGCCGCCGTCTCGCCGACGATGATCGGGATGATCGGCGTCTCGCCAGCCAGCGGCGAGAACCCCGCCTCGATGATCCGCTCGCGGAAGTAGCGCGCGTTCTCGCGCAGCCGCTCGACGCGCTGCGGCTCGCGCTCGGTCAGCTGCACGGCCGCCAGCGAGCTCGCCGCCACCGTCGGCGGCAGCGCGTTCGAGAACAGCTGCGGTCGCGAGCGCTGCGTCATCATGTCCACGAGCGCCGCCGGGCCCGCGATGAAGCCGCCGGCCGCGCCGCCCAGCGCCTTGCCCAGCGTCGACGTGATGACGTCGACCTCGCCGAGCACGCCGAAGTGCTCGGCCGTCCCGCGCCCCGTCGCGCCCAGCACGCCCGTGGCGTGCGAGTCGTCCATGACGACGATCGCGTTCTCCTCGCGGGCGATCTGCAGGATGTCGGGCAGCTTCGCGATCGAGCCCTCCATCGAAAACACCCCGTCGGTCCAGATCAGCTTCCGCCGGGCGTCCTTGTTCGCACGCAGCTTGGCGCGCAGGTCGTCCATGTCGGAGTGCTTGTAGACCGCGGTCGTGCACTTCTTGATCGCCTTGGCCAAGCGGATCGAGTCGATGATCGACGCGTGATTCAGCTCGTCCGAGATGACGAAGTCGCCCGCCTCGACCACCGTCGCGGTCAGCGCCTCGTTCGCGTTCCACGCCGAGACGTAGGACAGCGACGCCTCCGTGCCGACGAAGCGGGCGAGCGCCGTCTCCAGCTCGCGGTGCACGGTGAAGGTGCCGCAGATGAAGCGCACGCTCGCCGTGCCGGCGCCGTACCGCCGCAGCGCGTCGATCCCCGCATCGACCACCGCCGGCTCGTTCGCGAGCCCGAGGTAGTTGTTCGAGGAGAGGATGAGCACCTCGCCGCGCCCTTCCATCTGCACGCGCGGGCCCTGCGGCGAATCGAGGTGGTTCAGGCGCTTGTAGACGCGGTCGGCCTTCAGCTGCGCGATCTGCGCCTCGAAGTCCTGGACGAAGTCGGAGTTGATGGCCACGGCTGTGGGAGGACGACGGGGAGGGTCAGGACGTGGCGCGGCGCAGCACGGCCGCGACGTCCGCGTGCCCGGCCGACTCGGCCAGGGCGAGCGCCGTGCGGCCGGCGCGGTCCTGCGCGCGTGGATCGGCGTTGTTGTGCAGCAGCAGCTCGACGGTCGCGGTGTGCCCGCCGAGCGCGGCCAGGTGGAGCGGCGTGCGCCCCTCGGCGTCGGTGACGCGCGTGAGGCGGTTGTCCATCGAGAGGACGGCCGCCGCCTCGTCGGTGTCGCCCGCGCGGGCGGCGGTCAGGATGTCGTCGTGGTCGTTCTCGTACATCGTCGGGCGTGGATTCGGTCGGGGCGCGTGGGGGTCAGGCGATCTCGAACACGACCTTGCCCGCCTCGCCGCTCTTGATCGCGTGGATCGCCTCGTCGAACCCCTCGAGCGGGAAGCGGTGCGTGATCACCGGCGACGGGTCGAACTCGCCCGAGCGGAGGAAGCGGGTCATCTGGTGCCAGGTGTCGTACATGCGCCGGCCGACCACGCCGTAGATCGAGATCCCCTTGAAGATCACCTCGGAGGCGAAGTTCACCTCCATCGGCTTGGCGGGGATGCCGAGCATCTGCACGCGCCCGCCCACCCGCACGAGCGCGAACGCCTGGTGGATCGCGGCGGGCACGCCCGACATCTCGAGCACGACGTCGACGCCGTAGCCGCCGGTCGCACGCTCGACCGCGGCCGCGGCCTCCGACGGATGCACCGCGTCGTGCGCACCCATCCGGCGGGCGAGCTCGAGGCGCTTGGGGTTCACGTCGGAGGCGATGATGCGCGACGCGCCCGCCGCCTTGCAGATCCCCACCGCGAAGCAGCCGATCGGGCCGCAGCCGGTGATCAGCACCGTGGCGCCCGGAATGTCGGTGTGCGTCAGCGCCGTGTGGAAGGCGTTGCCCATCGGGTCGTGGATGCCGCCGATCTCGTATGGGACGCCCGCGTCGAGGTGCCAGACGTTCGTCGCCGGCATCGCGATCAGCTCCGCGAAGCAGCCGTCGCGGTCCACGCCGATGATCTTGGTGTGCGGGCAGACGTGGGCGTTCCCCGTGCGGCAGAGCAGGCACCGGCCGTCGACGATGTGCCCCTCGGCGGTCACGCGGTCGCCGACCTTGACGTTCTCCACCAGCGCGCCGACCTGCACGACGTCGCCGGCGAACTCGTGGCCCACCACGAACGGCGGGCGGCAGCGGCCCTTGGCCCAGTCGTCCCACTCGTAGATGTGGACGTCCGTGCCGCAGACGCCCGCGCGGCGCACCTGGATGAGCACCTCGTCCTCTCGGATGCGCGGCTCGGGCACCTCGCGCAGGGCGAAGCCGGGGCCGGCCGTCTCTTTCACCAACGCCTTCAAGCGGTCGCTCCGCGTGGAATTCGGTCGGGTGGGGCAGGGCGCCGTTCGGCGCGGGCGAAAGGTGTCCGCGGGATGGGCGCGAGGGGAAGCCCGCGCCCGATCGCGCCGGGGTGGGCGCTCGGAGGGACGCTCAGATCAGCGCCGCGACCTGCCCGCCGTCGACCTGCAGCGCGACGCCGGTCACGAAGCTCGCGCGCTCCGATGCGAGGAACGCGACCACCGCGGCCATCTCGCGCGGCGCGCCCGACCGGCCCAGCGGAATCGCCTGGGTACGTGCGGCGAGCAGCTCCTCCACCGGCCGCCCGTCGCGCGCCGCGCGCATCTCCGCCAGCTCGCGCGCGCGCGCCGTCTCGAAGTGCCCGGGCAGCACCGTGTTCACGAGCACGCCGTCGGGCGCGCACTCCGTGGCGAGCGTCTTGGCGAAGCCGAGCAGCCCGGCGCGCGCCGTGTTGGAGAGGAGCAGCCCGGGCTGCGGCTGCTTCGCGGCCATCGACGTCAGGAAGATCACGCGCCCCCACCGGCGCTCGCGCATCCCGGGCACGCAGCGCTGCGCGAGCCGGATCGAGGCGAGCAGGTTGAGCTCCAGCGCCGCGCGGTACTGCGCCTCGGTCGTCGTCGCGAACGTCGTCGACGGCGGACCTCCCGCGTTGGCGACCAGGATGTCGATGGGGCCGAGCGTCGCCTCGGCCTCGTCGATCGCGCGCGAGAGCGCGTCGGCATCGGTGACGTCCGCCGCCAGCGGCAGCACGCGGTGGTGCGTGCGCGCGACCAGCTGCGCCGCCTCGCGCTGCAGGAGATCGGTGCGACGTGCTACCATTGCGACCGACGCGCCCTCCGACGCCAGCTCCTGCGCGATCGCCAGTCCGAGTCCGCTCGATGCGCCGGTGACCAGCGCCACGCGATTCGTCAGCCCGAGATCCATGTCGTCTGCTCCACTGCGGCGCGCGAGTCACGTGCCGCGTCGATGGTGTGTGCGCGCGTCGTCGCGCGCGAGGATTGCGCGACTCCCGCGGTACCTCTAAGTTCGCGCAACGCGACGAAGTCGGCGCACGACGTTACCATTTCGCGCATCGACCGTCCATTCGGCGATGCTCCACGCGACGGACCGGCGTCGCACCGCGTTCGGCGACATGCCGGCGACACGCCGTGGCTCGTGCCGCGCGCTGGAACATCGTCGTCTCGCCGTCGCTTCCGCAGTCGTCTCGCCGCCGCTCGGCGGACGCTGCAGCAGGTCGCATCACGCTGCACCACGCTGCACCACGCTGCACCACGCTGCACCCGTCGTCGCAGGACTGCACGTCGTCGGCCGTCATCGGCCCGCCTCGACGCGCTGCTGATTCGCCGGGCCGCGTGCGCGCGGTCGGGCCCACGCCGTCTCGACGGTGCGTCGCACTCGGTGCGCGCGCCGTCGGGATGCCCGCGTTCCACCGGGGGACCGCGGGAACGATCCGCACCAGGAGAGCTCATGGCTGCTACCAAGACCGCCAAGAAGGGCGCGGCGAAGCGCGGCGCGAAGCGCGCGTCGACGAAGAAGACCACCGCGAAGAAGTCGACGGCCAAGCGCGCGAGCGCGAAGAAGGCCGGCACGCGCAAGACCGCCGCGCGCGGCGCCGCGAAGCAGGGCACCGCCCGCAAGACGAGCGCGAAGAAGGCGACCGTGCGCAAGTCCGCCGCCAAGAAGGGCGCGGCGAAGAAGTCGACCGCGAAGCGCGCGGGCGCGAAGAAGGCGGGCAGCCGCAAGACGACGGCGCGCAAGGCCACCCGCACGACGGCGCGCAAGGGCGCGGCCAAGAAGTCGGCCTGAGCTCGCACCGGCCGACGCGCGGAGCGCCCGGCCCGCAGCACCCCGACACACGACGACGCCCCGCCGGCATGCCGGCGGGGCGTCGTCGTTCGAGCAGTCCTGTCCTGGCGACCCGGAGGTCTCAGGCGGCGCGGGGCTCCGGGGCGGCCTCGGCGACGGCCGGCTCCGGAGCCGGCCCCCACACGAAGGCGACGAATCGTGGGGTCACGTCGGCGCGCGCGCCGTCCGCGATCACGATCCCCAGGGGCTCCTGCACTTCTATAGTCTGACGCGTCTGCTTCATGAGCGCACTCCACGTTTGGGGCCCGGCATCCGGGCGCCTCACTAACGGCAGTGCCGATGCCGGGGATTCACCAACGTGTAAGACGTTGCCCGGCAATCAGTTGTTAAGAAGCAGCCACCGGCGCGCAGCGCCGAGTGTCGCGCTCTGACACACCTCCAGCCGGACGGGTGTCGCGAAACGCGACACCGAGCGGTTCACTGGAGCTCGGCCTGCTTGCGGGCGAGGAAGGTGGGGCCGGTCGCCGCCTCGCTCTCGACCGAGATCGCCCAGCCGGCGTAGCGGGAGCGCAGCTCGTCCAGGGTGGGGCCCGCGTTCTGGCCCGCGACGATCGTCTGGACCAGATGCACGCCGCCGTCGAGCGTCGCGCTCTGCAGCGTGGCGATCGCGCGCTCCCGCTCCTCCGGCTGCAGCCCCTCGAACGCGGCGGGCGAGCAGACCACCAGCCGCAGCGCCACGTCCGGTGCCCACCCGGCGATGTCGCTGACGCACCCGCGCACCCGCGACGCGAGCCCCGCCTGCTCGGCGGCCAGCATCACCCGCTCCACGGCGTCCGGCGCCAGGTCGAGCGCGGTGACGTCGCAGCCGAGGGCCGCCGAGAAGATGGCCGCGCCCTCGTCGTCGACGCCGGCGACCAGCACGTGCTCGCCCTCCGAGGCGCGCAGCTCGCGCGCGAGCGGGCTGTTCGGATGCAGTCCCCACCGCTCCGGCTTGCGTAGCTCGGCGATGATCTTCAGCCGACGACGGCGCCAGGTGCTGTAGCTGGGGAGGCGGAGCCGGCGCGCGATGATGCGGTCGACCTCCTCCCAGAGCACCATCTCGGTGAGCGTCGTCTGCGCCTGCTCGCGGAGCGCGGCCACCGCCTCGTCGCCGATGGCGAGGAGCGCGCTGCGCGGGACCGAGTCCTTGTAGTCCTCGATCTCACGCTCCACGAACAGTTCGTACTCGTGCTTGAGCGAGCGCGGCGCGTGCATGCTGGGCGCGAGTGGGCGCGGGAACGAGGGGAACGTGGGCTGCGTAACCTAGGGCGCGTGGACCGCGGTGCAAGTCCGCATGCACGCGTGCGCGGCCCCCCTCGTCACGTCGAACGCCGTCCCCGTCCGCATGCCCGAGCTGCCCGAGGTCGAGACCGCGTCGCGCGTGCTGCGCGCCGCCACCGTCGGCCGGACCATCCGCGCCGCGCGCGCGCTGCATCCCTCGGCGCGCCGCGCGCTCCCCGACGACGTCGCGGCGCGGCTCGCCGGGCGACGCATCGACGCGGTGGTGCGCTGGGGGAAGCATCAGGCGCTGACCCTCGACGACGGGAGCACGCTGCATGCGCACTTCCGCATGACCGGCGACTGGCACGTGGGACCCGGGGACGCGCCGCTGCCGGCGCACGCGCGCGTCGTGCTGCAGCTCGACGACGGAACGCGGATCTGCCTCGTCGACTCGCGCGCGCTCGGCAGCATCACCTGGCACGCCGCGGGGGCGGCGCCCGTGCCGCGGCTCGGTCCGGACGCGCTCGAGGATGCGTTCGATGCCGCGGCGCTCCGGACGGCGCTGCGCGGACGACGAGCCGCGATCAAGCCGGCCCTGCTCGATCAGCGCGTGGTCGCCGGCGTCGGCAACATCTACGCGGCGGAGGCGCTCTGGCGCGCGCAGATCGACCCTCGCGTCCCGGCCGCCGAGGTCGGCCCCGCGCGCGCGGCGCGACTGGTGGACGCGATCAAGGGCGTGATGCGCGACGCGCTCGACGCGCCGGGGCGCTACCAGGACGACGAGGCCGTCGAGCGACTGCAGGTCTACGGACGCGAGGGCGATCCGTGCGCGCGCTGCGGCGCGACGATCCGCCGGATCGTGCAGGCCGGCCGGTCGACCTACTTCTGCGGCGCCTGTCAGCGGCGATGAGGCGCGCGCCTCAGTCCATCGCCTCGAGCAGCGCGCCCTTGATGTAGCCCGTCTCCGGCACGGTCAGCAGCTCCGGATGGTCGAGCGGCTGGCCACGGAGCTCGCGCAGCGCCATGCGTCGCCCGCTGTCGGCGGCCGCTGCCTCGAGCATCTCGAGGAAGAGCGGCTTGGTGAGGTGATAGCTGCAGCTCGCGGTGAAGAGCAGCCCGCCCGGCGCGAGGAGGCGCATCGCGCGCAGGTTCACGTCCTTGTAGCCGCGCATGGCACCGGGGAGCGCACCGCGCGTCTTCGCGAACGCCGGCGGGTCGAGCACGATCGTGTCGTAGCGGGTGCCGGCGCGCTCCTCCTCCCGCAGGAAGTCGAAGGCGTTCGCCTCGCGCGTGCGCAGGTTGTCGAACGCGTTGCGCGCGGCGTTGGCGTGGGCGCGCTCCAGCGCATGCGACGACACGTCGAGCGCGAGCACGTCGTCGGCGCCGCGCGCGAGGTGCAGGGCGAACGACCCGTGGTAGCTGAAGCAGTCGAGCGCCCGGCCGCGCGCGATGCACCCGACGAGCGCCCGGTTCTCGCGCTGGTCGAGGAACGCACCCGTCTTCTGTCCGGTCCAGGGCGCCGCCAGGTAGCGGACCCCGTGCTCCATCACCTCGATCTCATGCGGCACCTCCCCGTGCAGGAGCGTCGTCTCGCGCGGCAGCCCTTCCCGGGTGCGCACCGCGGCGTCGTTGCGCGCGAGGATCCCCTCGCACCCGGTGAGCTGGCGCAGGGCATCGACGATGGCGCTGCGGGCGCGCTCCAGCCCCGCACTCATGAGCTGGACGACCAGCCAGCGGTCGTACCGGTCGACCACGAGGGAGGGGAGGCCGTCGCCCTCGCCGTGCACGAGGCGGTAGGCGGTCGCCTGGTCCTGGAGCGCGGTGCGGCGGCCGATCGCCGAGCGCAGGCGGTCGTACCACCAGCCCGCGTCGATCGCGACGTCCGAGTCGCGGGTCAGCAGCCGCAGCGAGATCTCCGAGGCGGGACTCCAGAGCGCCTGACCGAGCGGGCGGCCTCGGGGATCACGAACCCGCACGATGCCGGCCTCGTCGCTGGGGCGCTCGATGACGTCGCTGCGGTAGATCCAGGGGTGTCCCGCGTCCCAGCGCTGGGCGCCGCGGCCCGACACGACGGCGGCGGTGCTCGAAGAGGTGCTCGACATGCGGGGATGGTAGGCGGGCGTCGGCACCGTCGGTACCGGCGCGACCGCAGGAACTGTCTGCCGACGGAGATGCCAGCCATGCCGAGCCGATCCGCGGTGGGCGCGGGCCGTCCCGCTCGCAGCCCCCTCTATATAGAGGTGGGGGCCGTCGCCCGAGGGGCCGCGACGCCTCGGAACTCGCGTGTTTGGAGAGGCTTGACCCTCGCGGAGTGCTCGCCTACATTACCCGACCCTTCGCTGACCGGCACCGCTGGCGGCGCGGGACAAAGCCTCGGCCTGGTTGACAAAGCCGACCAGAAGCGGTACTATAAGAGGCTGGATGCGACGGCGGTTGCCGCCGACGCAAAGCTGATTGACAAGTGACGGACGAGGGGCGGTCAGTGACTCGCAAGGGTGGCTGACTGCATTGGGAAACGAATCCCGTGTGGTGCTGAGCGCTTCGGTGCTCGGCGGCGCACGACGAGATTGCGTTGTCGATTCACGATAAGTGGATCAGCCTAGAGCTGAGATCAAACTGCGCGCGTTGTGCTTGACTGAGTTTGGTGTAGTCAAGCGACAGAAGGCCAGTGGGGGATGCCTGGGCACACGGAGGCGATGAAGGGCGCGGTAAGCTGCGATAAGCCGGGGGGAGCCGCACACA
>JAESFT010000263.1_pt1 | contig 44582 bp, 48 predicted proteins | sample 9269451 | NCBI WGS metagenome assembly JAESFT01 (sample SAMN14502557, study PRJNA617106) | algae metagenome | isolation source: Scytonema hyalinum WJT4-NPBG1 and co-occurring heterotrophs from well... | place: USA: Mojave Desert, Joshua Tree National Park, California | collected 2006-05-25
CTCGACGAATTCCATCAGGCCCTGGTTCGACAGGCACAGGCCACCGGAGTAGCTGTATGCATCCGGGTCGTCCTGCGAATAGTCTTCCAGCTTGCGGATGTCTACCTTGCCGACGAGGGAGGAAATGTCCTGGTTGTTTTCGTCGCCCGGCTCGGTCTTGGAGATTGCCACCTGTTTCAGCACCGACGGATAACGCCTGACCACGCGGAACTGGTTGATGTCGCCGTTGAATTCATGCAGGCGCTTGACTGCCCACGGGCTGGGGATGGTCTTCAGATAACGGCGCGGGATGCCGTAGTCTTCTTCGAGGATGGCGCCGTCTTCGACTTCATTGAAGAGACCGAGCGGCGACTCGTTGACGGGGGAGCCCTTGATGCAATAGAACGGGACTTTTTCCATCAGCTCCTTGAGCTTTTCGGCGATCGACGATTTGCCGCCGCCAACGGGGCCAAGCAGATACAGAACCTGCTTGCGCTCTTCAAGACCTTGAGCTGCATGACGGAAATAGGATACGACCTGCTCGATGACTTCCTCGGTGCCGTAGAACTCACGGAACGCGGGATATATTTTTATTACCTTGTTTGCGAAGATCCGGGACAGGCGCGGATCATGGCGTGTATCGACCAGTTCAGGTTCACCAATCGCTTCGAGCATGCGCTCAGCGGCACTGGCATAGGCGAGTCGATCGCTCTTGCACAACTCCAGATATTCTTGCAGGGAGTATTCCTCTTCCCTAGTCCGCTCATATCGTGCTGCGTAGTTGTCAAAGATTTTCATGGGTGGGTCCTTTGTAATCTACCGGTCGAAATGTGTGTCGGATGGGTGTCGGATTCAGATGTGTATTTCCACTCCGCAATTTAATAATACGCGCACTTTTCCAGAGCCGATAGGAAATTTTTCTCAAAAAAAGCAGATTTTTTGTAAGCGCAAAAAGATGCAAATTAGGCTTTGCAAATGCTCTTTTCAAAGCAGCATTTCTCTCGTGTTTTTTTGCAAAACGGGATCGGTTGCGCAAAACTTTTTTGCGTGTGAGTTGTCTCGCGACGAGTCGTAATTCGGATTTTGATAACGAACCATTGGCGCAAATGAGACACTCATGTCGATGCGCACTAACGAATTGATTTCGTATCTTCGTTATACCTGCTGTAATGCATTGGTTGATCGGCAAAGATGCGAGGTAAAACCGGTTCACTAATTTCATTTGCACGGCAAGCATGCATAGCTGATGACGGTGAGTGTCGCGGTTGCATGCGAAGGGCCTGCATTTCTTTTTATTTTCCCAACAAGCCTCTTAGCCCTTCTTTCAATCTCTCCTCCACCTTGCCCTTTTGACCCTCCAGCGCCTTCTGCGCTTTCGATTTGATTTCTTCTCTTTTCTCATCAAGCTTTTGACGGGCCAGTTCGGATGCCATGCCGGCAACATCGATGCGCCAGCCTATCGCATCGAAAGGACCGGATAGCCGGACAGGGATGGTCAGACCCTTGAGCGCCTGCAGTTCCGGTCCGCCCTGCCCCTCCAGCGTCGATACGACCGTCGTCTTCGCAAGATAGTCGATGCGCTCCTCGCCCAGATTGATTTCCCCTGCGCCGCTGACGCGAATGAGTGGCGATTTGATGCTGAGGTCATCGTTGCGGGCAATACCGCCGGCAATCCGGAAAGTCCCGGAAAGTTCGCTGAAGTCGGTCTTGTCGCCCGCTGCCGCGGTGCCTGATTGCGGCGGCGCATCACCCCGGAGCTCGCCTATCTTTGCCTTTGCATTGCGTACCGCCTGTGCGATGTTCACGCCGCGTACGCTGCCGTCGCGCAGTTCGACGGCCGCATTGCCATCCAGGCTTTTCCTGATTTGCCCGAATGCCATGCCTTTGCCCGCAACGTCGAGCCGGACATTGCTCCTGCCTTCGACGCGGCTGCCGCCGAGCGCGTCCTTCAGCAGCGGCCCGACGTCGATGCCGGTCAGGTTCTGCCTGATTGCGACGTGCGCCGGGTTGCCAGTCATGACCGATAACGCGCCCGCCGCGCTGCCGCCATAAAGACGAGCGGCAATCGGATCGATGTCGGCCTTGCCATTGCGGGCCTTCAGTGCCATGCGCACATCGGAGGCCCTGATACCGGAGGCTTTCAGCGAACCGATGCGCAGATTGCCGTCGGCCTGCAATGTGCGAAGCGCGGACAGGTCGACAGGTTCTTCGGCGGCCGGCTTGGCGGGCGGGCCGCCTTTCTCTACCGACCGTTGTGGTGACGGCTTGCGCTTGTAGCGATCAAGATCGAGCCGGTCGATGCCGATATCGAAGGTATAGGCGGGCGGCGAAAACCGGCTCAGGCCGAGCCGCGCATCATAGGCACTGTCATCAAGGCTGCCCTTGAGCGCTGTCGTCATGGTTTTCTTGTCGAGATTGATACGTGCATTGCCGGCGGTTTTGAAAGCAAGTGCGCCGCCGGCGGGATTGGGCAGCGTGAAGTTGCCTTCGATATTTGGCAAGTCGACATGCATCGTCTCGAAGCTGGCGGAGAAAGGCGTGGTCAGCGCGCCATCGATTGCCGTACCGCCCTTGCTTCCTGAAAGCTGCAATGACATTCGCGGCGAGCCGAGCAGCAGCTTGTCGATGCTGCCACTGAGCGCACCGGCCAGCTTTACTTTTGCATCGAGGCCGGCGTCCTTCGCTGTCGCCTCGAGCATGATCTCCGGCAGTCGGAAGGATTGCGGCGATCCATCGAAGGAGGGCGCGGCGAAGGTGGCGGTGAGGGTCCGCGCTCCCTGCACCAGTCGCGCTTCGCCATTGACTTTTCCGCCGGCCATCTTTTCATCGGTGACGGCGAGCTTGGGTATGTCGAATTTCACATCGATCGCCCGTCCCTCATGTTTGCCGTTCGCGGTGACACGAATTCCATCGAGGGTGAAACGTCTTGTCGACGGTGAGAGGTCGGCGTTGCCGGCAGCGGTGGCGACGAGACCGGCAATGCCGGCCATCCGGCCCTTGATCCTGGCATCGAGATCCGTGACCTGGTAGCGCCCTGGTCCGAGGTGGAATGCGAAGCCGCTGTCGATCGCAAGCTGCACGTCGATATCCGGCTTGTCCGACTTGACATCGGCCGTCAGGTGCAAGGTACCCGGCACGCCGTCGGCGATCCTGCCGCTACGGATGTCGAGGTTGGCCAGTTCGATCCGTCGGTTCTGCTGGCGATCGTCGATGCGGATCTGCGCATCGTTGATTTGCACGCTATCGATGTCGAAACCGACTTCATTGCCGGCGGCAGTTTGCGGTGGCACCGCTTCCCTGGCCGGCGGCGCATCCTTGCCGAGCAGGTCGTCGAAATTGGTGGAGCCATCCTTGCCGCGCCGGATGTTGGCACGCAAGCCATCGATGCGAACATGGTCGACCACGAATTGCCTGGAAAACAATGGAAGGAGTGCCAGCGATAGCCTTGCGCCGTCGACGGCGGCGAACCGTTCTGCGCCGCCGCGCTCGGAAATGGCGGCCGGGCCGAGATCGGCGGCGATGCGGGGAAAGAGCCGAAGCCTGACGTCACCAGGAATGGTCAGAGTGCGCTGGTATCTGTCCTGCACCAGTTGAATCAGTTGCGGCTTGTAGTCGTTCGGATCGAAGGTCGCCGCGAGGATGGCGGCAGCGGCCAGCACCACGGCAAGCAATGCGGCGATTCCGATGGCGATGCGTCTGGCAATTTTTGGCATGTCTTCCCTTCCGGCAGCGGTTCGCGCCGCTGCCTGCGAACGAAGGTCAGCCGCCGCGTCGATGTGCCTTGAGTGCGAATCGCGCCGGATCGAGTGCCTGCACGAGATCCCGTTCCGCCGGCAGCGGCTCGCCGTTCAGTTGCGCGGCCAGCAGTTCGGCACAGAACGGCGCCCATACGAGGCCGCGCGAACCGTAGCCGAGCAGGCCGTGCAAGCCGGGCAGGCGCGGCACATCGCGCAGGCGGCTGCCGGCGATTCCGGCCTGCTGATCCGGCAATGCACCGACCAGCGGCAGCCGGTCCGGCGATGCGCAACGGAATCCCACCCTGCCGGCAAGTGCCGCATTCGCCACCGTCCGGCCGGCCTTCGGCAGCAGTTGCGCCAGGCGCGCAAGATTCTGCGCATGGCTGTCCTGGCGGAGATGACGGTCGTCGTCGAAATCATAGGATGCGCCCACGCTGCACAGGCCGTCGACGGCGCGGGTCAGGTAGCCCTCTCCCGACACCACGACCGGCAGGTCCGGCAGCGACCGGGCAGGCAGGTGACTGACCTGTCCCCGGATCGCTGTCAGGGGCAGCTTGTCTGTCTGAGGGAAGGACCTTGCATAAGTTCCATTGGCAAGAATGACGACCGGCGCTTCGGCGATCGTCGTTCCTTCGGCGCCGGTGACGCGCCATTGGTCATTCGTACGGGTAAGCACGGTTGCGCTGCATGCGAAGCGGTGTCGGATACCTTCGCCTCCGGCGGCAAGCATCGCATCGCACAAGCTCGGCGGCCGGACCCAGCCGCCCTCTGGAAACAGCCAGCCGCCGTGAGACGGCTCGCCGTCGAGGAGTGCGGAGACGGCTGCCCCGTCCAGCCAGCGCACGTAGTTCGCCGGATACCGGTGCAGCATTGCGGTCCGGTATTGGTCTTGTGCATCGGCGGTGTCCGCGGCGAGTTGCAGTACGCCGCATGCCTCGCCGTCGAATGCCGTACCGATGCCGCCGAGATAGCGCCAGTAGCCCAGTGCGAACAGATAGGCGGCCCGCGCCAGGCGCGCACCGGGATTGTCGTCCTTGGCTAGGAGCGGCTTGACGATGCCGGCGAGGTTGCCGGACGCCTCCTGTCCGGGCCGGTCATGCCGCTCGATCAGCGTGACCAGCCAGCCGCGCGCGGCGAGTCGCTCACAGGCGGCGCTGCCGGCAAGGCCGGCGCCGATGATGATCGCTTCGCGTTGGGGTGCCGGCATGCCTGCCTGCGCTATCTGCCGGCGGGGCGCGTATTCCGCGACGACGCCCTGTTTGCCGTCGGGCAGGGGAAACGGCGCGCAACGAAAACCGGCCTGAACCAGGGCAGCCCGTGCCGTGTCGGACAGGTCGCCGGTGCCGGCCAGCACCGCCCCCTCCGCGGCCAGCCGGTCAAGCCGCGACAAGATCGATCCCTGTCCGGGTTGCCCCTCGATGGCCGGCGCGGAGTGCAGATAGAACGCATCTACCTGCGCATCGATCTTCGCCAGCCAGGAGGCGGCATCCGACAATATCAGGGTCAGCATGACGCGCCCGTCCGCCAGGAGCAGCCGGTGAAAGCCGGGCATGGGCGGCGGCCAGGCTGCACGCAACTGCGCCGACAACAGCGCAAACCCGGGCCAGCCCGCATGGACCTGGGCCAGATCGGACAGGCGGAAGGGATGGGGCTCGACCGCGAGGTAATGCAGCCGTCGCGGCGCTGCCGGGTCGTCCTGCCATGCCTTCCAGGTCGCAAGGAAATTGGCGCCGGCACCGAATCCGGCGTCGAGCACGGTAAAGCATTCGCGTCCGTGCCACCGTTGGGCTGCACGTGTCCCGGCCAGGAACAGATTATGGGCGCGCATCAATGCGCCATCCGCATGGACGGCATCGTTTGTCGGGGAGGCGGGAACCAGTGGCGTGGGGATCATCGGAAAGGTGTGTGGCGAGCCAGATCAAACGCAAATCGGCATGCGAAGAAGCATGCAATGATAATTGACTTGCACGATAATAGCGGCTTTCCATCATGACGCTCCGCCTGCCGCCAGGCCGGCATGCATCCCCGCTCAAGCCGTTTCCACCGACCACACATGAACAGTTCCGACAGCACCGCGAAGCCCGCTTACATCATCAAGGATTCAAAGATCCACGGCAAAGGCGCTTTTGCCACCCGCAAGATCCCGGAAGGTACGCTGATCGCCGAATACGAAGGCGAGCGCATCAGCTGGCAAAAAGCGGAAAAGCGGCATGCCGAAAAGGAAGGCAATTCCTCGCACACCTTTTTCTTCAGCCTGGAAAGCGGGCGCATCATCGATGGTGGCAGCGGCGGCAACGACGCACGCTGGATCAACCATTCCTGCGCGCCCAATTGCGAGGCGCGCGAGGAAAAGAAACGCATCTTCATTTATGCGCTGCGCGACATCAAGCGCGGCGAAGAACTCAACTACGACTACGGGCTGCAGCTCGAAGAGCGCCACACCGCCAAACTGAAGCGTACCTATGCCTGTCTTTGCGGCGCGAAGAACTGCCGCGGCACGATGCTCGCGCCGAAGCGCTGAACCATCGTCCGGCTGCCGCACTTACGGCATGCCGAACTGCCAGCCGAAAAAGACAACGAGCCCGACCAGGATGGTCAGCAACTGCCGTCCGGTGGCCGCACAGACGGCCACTGCAACAATCGACGCCACCAGTTGCGGGTTGCGCCAGTGAAGTTCGATGTCTCCACCCTGGGGCGCAAGAATCATCGGCACGATGATTGCGGTAAGCACCGTCACCGGGACGAAGCCGAGCGCCTCCTTCAACCAGGGCGGAAATACGATCCGGTCGCCGAGCAGGAAGATGGCGGCCTTGATGAAGATGGTCACCAACGCCATGCCGGCGATCATGATGGTATGGCTCATGCCCGCCCCCTCTCACCGATGCCGCCTTGCTGGCGCCAGCGCGTCAGGGTGATCCCGACAGCCACGCCGGCCAGAACCGCCGACAACAGCCCGAGCTTGTAGGGCAGGTCCCTCAGCAGGAAAGCAAAAGCGCCGGCTGCCAGCGCGGCACCCGCATGCGGCAGGCGCGACAATTGCGGCACGACGATGGCGATGAACGTAGCCACCATCGCAAAATCAAGCCCGAGCGATTGCAGTCCGGGAAACGCCGCGCCGAACAGCAGGCCAGCCAGGGTCCACACCTGCCAGTTGACATACATCGACAGGCCGGACCCGAGGAAATACCAATGGCCGAGCGGCGCCCCGGGATGCTGGCGGTAATAGCCGTTCATCACCGCGAAGGTTTCGTCGGTCAGCAGGAAACCGAGCGTGAAGCGCCAGCGGCCCGGCAGGTGGGCGACCTGCGGCAGCAGCGTGGCGGCGTAGAGCATGTGGCGCAGGTTGACGATCAGCGTGGTCAGCCAGATCACCAGCATGCCGGTGTGGCCGGCCACCAGGCCGACCGCGATGAACTGGCTGGAACCGGCATACACGCTCATGGACATCAGTTGTCCCTGCCAGGCGGCGAGCGGACCGGATGCCACCAGGGTGCCGAAAATCATGCCGAACGGCGCGGCGCCGATCAGCATCGGCAGGGTGTCGCGGGCGCCGGCGGCGGCGCTCGACCAGCGGGTGGAGTGAGGCATGGCGAATCCTTTCAAAGCGGCATGGTAATGGCCGCCCCGGCAGGATGCTTGTATGTTCTTGCGGCGACCCGGCCGGCGACGGAAAGTTGCTCAGGCGGCCTGCCAGTGCCCGGGACTGGCGCCATAGGCGCGCTTGAAATGGCGGGTGAAGTGGCTCTGGTCGGCAAATCCGGTCGCGGCGGCGACTTCCGCCACCGCCGTGCCCTGCCGCAGGAGGCCGAGCGCCCTGTTCAGGCGGAGCTGGTTGCGCCATGCATGCGGCGGCATGCCGACGGCGGCGGAGAACAGCCGTGCCGCATGGAACGGCGACAAGCCGACGGTGGCGGCCAGTTCAGACAGGGTGAGGGCTTGCGTCAGGTCTTCCGCCATCCTCGCCTGCATCCTGGCGACGCGCACGCCGTCGCTTTGCAAGGGCTGCGGCTGCGGCCGTTCGCGCGCATGCCGTGACAGCAGCAAGGCGAAGGCGGCGGTCAATGCCGTATCGGCGCCCAGCATGTCCGCCCCCTCTTCCAGCATGCGATGCGCGGTTGCCAGCATGGCCGCGGTTTCCGGATCGACGATCGCATCATCGGGCAGCCACGGCGCATCGACCCTGCGGCCGGCAATGTCACTGGCGAGTCCGCGCATCCATTCGACCGACGGGTAGAACGCGCGGTAGGCCCAGCCGTGTTCGCTGGCGCGTTCGCCGGTATGGATTTCGCCCGGGTTGATGGCGGCGATGCCCCCGACAGCGGCAAACCGCTTGCCGCCGCGGTAGCGATAGGTTTGCGCGCCGGCGCGGATGATCGGGATGGAATAGCTGTCATGCCAGTGCGGCGCGAACTCCTGCCCGTAATATTCTGCGGTCAGCAGTTCGGCATCGGGCAGCAGCGGGCTGCGCCAATAGACCGCGGTATCCCGGAACATCTGCGCCATTTAATACAGCGTCGCTTTGACGCGCCCCGGCAATTCCCTGTCGTATTGCTCGCGGTTGATGGCGGATGCGGTCAGGCTGTCGAGAATCTGTCCCGGCGTCGGCAGCGCCGACCGGTCGGCATGTCGCTCCGGGTTCCACAGGTCGGCCCTGACCACCGCACGGGAGCATTGGAAAAACACCGAATCGACCGAGATCAGCAGCACCACCTTCGGTGCCTTGCCATCGACTTCGTGCTGTTTTAGCAAGGCGGGGTCGGCGCTGATGGTTGCGCGTCCGTTGACCCGGAGGGTTTCACCCACGCCCGGGATGAGGAAGAGCAATGCCACCCGGGGATCATCGAGCAGGTTGCGCAGGCTGTCGATGCGGTTGTTGCCGCGCCGCTCCGGCAACAGCAATGTGTTTTCGTCCAGCACCCGGACGAACCCCGGGCCGTCGCCGCGGGGCGAACAATCCAGCCCGCCCGGCCCGGCCGTCGCCAGCGCGACGAAGGGCGACGCCTCGATCAGGGCACGGTAGTTGGCATCGATATGGCCGATTTCCTTGGCGATTGAAGCCTCTCCCGGCGTGCCGAACAGCGCCTCCAGCGAGGCCGGATCGGCGATATCGAAGGTCGGATCGGAATGACGCATGGTGCCCCCTTTGCAAGTGTCGTGACGGGATGGGCCATGCTGCTTGTGCCGGCATGCCGCCCCCTGCTATCGTAACCCGTTCGTCCCGTTTCTGGATTTTCATGCTCCGCATAAATATAACCATTCCGTCGCAAACGCTGGAATTGATCGATGATGCCGGCATTCCGCTGCGGCGCTATCCCGTCTCCACCGCGCTCAACGGTCCCGGCGAGCAGCGCGGGAGCAACTGCACGCCGCGCGGCAGTCACATCATCCGCGCGAAGATCGGCGCCGGCATGCCCTATGGCACGGTATTCATCGGACGCCGTCCGACCGGCGAGATCCATAGCGCCGAACTGGCGGCGCGGCAACCGGAACGCGACTGGATCCTGTCGCGCATACTCTGGCTGTCCGGCCGCCAGCCCGGATTCAACCGGCTTGGACCGGTCGATACGATGCGGCGCTATATCTATATCCACGGCTGCCCGGACGATGCGCCCATGGGCATTCCCCTGTCGCACGGATGCGTACGGATGCGCAATGCCGACATCATCGAGCTGTTCGACCTGGTCCCGGCGGGCACGCCGGTCGAAATATGCGTCTGAATGCCTGAAAGCCCTGTTACCGCTTGCTTTAAGTAGCGTTTCCTTACCATAATGCCGAGCAATATTGGCATGCCGAAATAAAACGATCGATAAAACGAGAAGCGGCATATTTCAACGGGAGGCCGGAGGCGTTATGGTGAAATTCCATTTTTCGATTCTGACGCGCAGCGGGCAAAAGCTCGACAGTCTTGCCATCATGGGCAGGGACAGGGACGAGGCGGAACGCAAGCTGCGACAGATGTACAGGGACTGCGAAGTGCTGCGCTGCGGGCTCAATCCCGCAGTCGAAAAGCGCTTCCGAACTGCGCCGGCGGAAGCCACATCCTGAGCCTGGCATCGAAATAAGCGCCTGCCGCTTCAGGCAAATACCCGCCGCGCCGCATCCACCAGCGTCTCGGACAACCGTTCCAGACGCGGCGACTGCACCTTCCAGCTATGCCAGTACAACGCGACATCCACTGACCGGCTGGGCGCCAGATCGACCAGTGCCCCGGTCGACATCAGCGTCCGCGCCTGCACCTCGGGCAGCATGCCCCAGCCCAATCCCAGCACGATGGCCTGCAGATACGGTTCCGACGCCGGCAGGTAGTGACAGGGATAGGCGTCCGGCGGCAAGCCAAAATGCCGCAGCACGAAATCCGACTGCAGCTTGTCCTTGCGATTGAACACCATCACCGGTGCGCGGCGAACCGCTTCCCGCCGCATCCCCCGTCCGAACCAGCGTTCCCGGAAGTCGGGCGACGCCATACAGCGGTAACGCATATTGCCCAGGGGCGCCGCCACGCAGCCGCGCATCGCATGCGGCTCGGTGGAAATACATCCGAGCGCCAGGCCGGCTTCGAGCAATGCGTGGGTATGGTCCTGATCATCCACCGTCACATCGAGGAGCACCTGCTCGCGGATCAGGAAACCGGCCAGCGCCGGCAGGAACCAGCTGCCGAGACTGTCCGCATTGACCGCGACGGCGATGGTGAGCGGAGCGCCAAGGTCGCTCGCCAGTTCCGCCTGCAGATCCTCCTCCAGCAGGCGGACCCGCCGCAGGTACTGCAGCAGCCGCTGTCCCTTCGGGGTCGATCTGCACGGCCTGCCCCGTACCACCAGCGGCGTGCCCAGCGACTCTTCCAGCGCGCGCACGCGCTGCGACACCGCCGACGGCGTCAGATGCAAGCGGAGCGCCGCCTGCTCGAAGCTGCCGCTGTCGAGTACCGCCAGCACCGCTTCGCATTGCCTGCTGTCGAGTTGCATTGCCTGTCTCCTTGATGAAGCAAAATTCAGCTTTGCTTAAATATATCAATTTTGCTTTATTCAATCCGCCATCGGCCCACAATGGCGTTTTCCATTGAGAGGTCGCCGGATGTTCGTTACGTACTACCTGAAAGGCCTCGGTCTCGGCGCCGGCCTGATCGTCGCCATCGGCTCGCAGAATGCCCACGTACTGCGGATGGGTTTGCTGCGCCGGCATGTCGGCCTGACGGTGCTGACCTGCATCATCTGCGAAACCCTGCTGATCGCTTCCGGCGTCGCCGGCATGGGCGCGTTGATCAGCGACAGTCCGTTCCTGCTCGCCGTCGCGCGTTGGGGCGGTGCGGCGTTTCTGATGTGGTACGGACTGCGCGCATGGCGGTCGTCCCTGTCGACAGGGACGCTGGCCGGCAACACGCAGGCTGTGGACACGAGCGCCGGACAGGCGCTGGCGGCGGTATTGGCCGTCACCCTGCTCAATCCGCATGTGTATCTCGATACCGTGATCCTGCTGGGTGCGGTCGGCGGCCAGCAGCCCGGCGACGGCAAGGCGTGGTTCGCGCTGGGGGCGATGAGTGCGGCGGTGGTCTGGTTTACGGCACTCGGCTATGGTGCGCGGCTGCTGTCGCCGTGGTTTGCCAAGCCGGTCACCTGGCGGGTGCTGGATGGAGTGATCGGGGTGGTGATGATCGGCTTGGCGACCGCGTTGGTGTTGTCGGATTGACAGAAAAATTTGGAGAGATACGCAAAGCCGGAGAAAGAGTGGCATGTTGAAAGGCGGCTTTTTCAGCTGTCTCACAAGCACGCACCAAACAGTATCCTTCGACAAGAGGAAGGATCGCTTCCGGAATGTTTGTGACCCAGCAGTTTTATCCCCGCCCTTCGAAATGCAGCACCACATCCCCCATCGAGCGCGCATCCGGCACGATCAGCGTCATCCCCCAGCCGGCGCCGGCCATCAGTACCGCAGTCACCGCGAAGGGAACGATGGTGCGGCGCACCGCCGTCTCCAGCCAGTGACGGGTTTCCAGTCCGCGCAGCCGCTTGTACAGGCTGGCGGCGAGCACGCCGTCCACCAGCAGTTCGGCAAACAGCAGGGGAGCGCCGGCCACGATCCAGACCGATGAAAAAAGCAGCAGGCCGAGCACGATGATGACACCCAGAGGGATTGCCAGCTCATCCGCTTCGGCCGCCGCGCCGAATGCATCGCCGACCGTGCCGCCGTCGAGCCGCAGCGGCGAAGCGTCGCCGGCCACCTCGAAGTTGCCGCTGGCGCCGCCGCCGTCGAAGGTGCCGCCCCGGCCGGCAAACGAAGGCGATGCCGTGCCGCCGCCATCCGGGATCAAACCGGAAATATCCGGCACGTCGGCATAATCCTCCGCCCTGCTTCTCAGCCATAGCCACAACAGGCCGAGGAAGGCGAGGTAGGCAATGCCGAACGCCGCCAGATAACGCAGCCACATTTCCTCCAGGCCCGCCCGCAGCATGCCATAAGACGCCACGAATCCGACCGCGCCGGTCAGCATGACCAGCAGGCACATCTGCAACCGCGGGAAGCCGTCGCGCTCCAGGCGGTGCCGGGCACGGCTGATTTCCAGCTCGCGGCGCAGCGGCTTCCGCATCAGGCCGCCTTGCCGGCACTGCGCAGTGCGTCGTTCAGCGCCGCTAGCAGTTCGCTCACGTCGTAGGGTTTGGCCAGCACGCGGACATCCGGCAAGTCCACCCGGCGTGCCGAATAACCCGTGGCGAGCACGACGCTGACATGCGGCCAGCGGGATTGCACGATACGGGCGAGGTCGATGCCGCCGATGGCGCCCGGCATGATGATGTCGGAAAACACCAGATCGAAGCGCGGCCCCGCATCGAGCATCGCCAGCGCTTCCTCGCCGTTCCGCACGGCGGTAACGCTGAAGCCTGCCGCTTGCAGGGCCGGACACACCACGTCCATGACCAGCGGATCGTCTTCCACGAACAGCACCCGCCCATTCGACGTTGCGGCGGGCGCCGTGCCCACGTCGCTCTTGGGCCGGGCGAACTCCTGCGTCGCCCGGGGAAGGTAGAGGACGACCGTGGTGCCCTGCCCCGGAACGCTGTGCAGGACCAGCGTTCCGCCGGTCTGCCTGGCGAATCCGTAGGCCTGAGGCAATCCCATGCCGGAACCCTTGCCAACCGCCTTGGTAGTGAAAAACGGGTCGACCGCGTGCGCCAGCACGTCCTGGGCCATGCCGGCGCCGGAGTCGGCCAGGGAAAGCCGCACATAGTCGCCGGCTGGCAGCTCGCCGCTTGCAAGGGTTTCATTGTGCGCCTCGAGAAGAAGCGTTCCGCCGTCGGGCATGGCATCGCGGGCGTTGATCGCAAGGTTCAGCAGCGCCAGTTCGAACTGCAGCGGATCCAGAGTGACCGGCCAGGTATCGCCAGCCACGTCGATGCGAAGATTGATGTTGCCGCGCAGGCCGCCCTTGAGCATCGGCACCATGGCGTCGATCTGCTGCGACAGGTCGACGGTTTCAAGACGCGCATCCTGCACCCGGCCGAATACCATGAGCTGGCGGGTCAGCTCGGCCGCCCGCTCGACGGCGCGCTGGCAGGCCTGCAGCGTCGATGTGGTTCGGGGATCCTTGGACGACAGGAGCACGACCTGCAGGCCGGTGCTGAGGGTTTGCAGGACGTTGTTGAAATCATGGGCGATGCCGCCGGTCAGCCGTCCAAGCGCTTCCAGCTTCTGCGCCTGCAGCAGCGCGCGCTGCGAGCGTTCCGCCACTGCGACCGCTTCGGCGACGCGCTGTTCGAGTTCCTGTTTTGCATTGTTGATTTCCGCGCCGGCCTGCACCATCGCCGCATTCACCGCATCCATTTCGACAATGCCGGATGTCGCAGGCGCCACCGGTTCGCCCCGCCCGAGCCGTTCCGCCGCCCGCCGCAGCCCTTCGATCGGCCTGGCCGTGGAACGACCTACGGCGAGCGCGCCGAGTACGGCCGAGCCGAGCAGCAACAGCGCAAGCGCCCCGACGGCTGCCGTCGCGTTGACCACCGCACGCTGGATCGAGGCTTTCGGCACGGCAACGACGAAGGTCCATTCCGAACTGGGTGCGCGGCTGAAATACCCGATGGAGGGAATGCCGTGGAGCGAAACGCCTTCATAAAAACCGCTGTTATCTGCCAGCTTCCTGACGAATTCATCCTGCACCTGCTTGCCGACATAGCGTTCCGGCTCCTTGCTGCGCGCCACCACCACGCCGTTGCGGTCGAGAATGGAACCGTGCCAGTCGGAAGGCATGTTCTGCCCTTCGAAGACCGATTGAAGCTGGCTGGCGAACGAGCCCATGGACAGGTAATACATGATGCGGCCGTCGATGATCACCGGCACCTGCACCGAGAAGCTATGGCTCTTGCCGATCGGCGCGAAATACAGGTTCGACATGATGGTGGCGTCCGGTCCGTAACGGCTGCGCAGGTCGGCATGGGACGCGGATTTCGGCAGCCCCGCCGTACCCGGCGGCAGGCGGGTATTCAGCAACTGCTGGCCGTTCGTATCGGCAAGCACGATGACGTTCTCCCAGCCACTCGCGACCGACTTTGCCTGGTCATAGAAGCTCTTCAGATCACCGGTTCGCAACGCCGAAGACAATGCCAGTACCTGCAGGATGGCCTCGCGCTTGGCGAACTCCTTGTCGAGCAGCAGGGCCCAGGCGCGCGTCGTCTCGCGCATGTTTTCATGCTGGGATTCGAGCGCTTCCTTGTAGACGTAGCCGATGCCCAGCGCTGCAGCGATGAATGCAGGAATCAGGACGGCAAGTACAAGCAGCAGAAGGCGGGACCGGATGTGCATCGACGATGGTTGTTTTTGGGCAGCCGATAGTCTACACGCGTGGCGGAATGTGTTGACGTCTACCCCCTGCTCAAGGAATGACGGTCCAGATCAGGCGCCGGATATCCAGTTCGAAGACGCGTGCATTGTCGACTTGTGTCTCCGCATCATTTTCCCGGCCGAGCACGATGCCGCCCGAGACGCGTATGCGATCATCCGCAGTTTTCCGGGCGACATGCCTGTAGAGCCATCCCGGCCCTTCCCCTGCGGTAGGCAATTCTTCGATGTGAAAATCGGTGGTGTCGAGCCGGAACACCTGGATGGATCCATAGCGGCGGCGGCCGTAATAGCCCAGTGATCCGATCAGATAAATAAAGTTGCCGATCAGGGTGGCACTGTGGAAATCCGTGGGCGGGAAATCCGCTTCCGGATAAGCGTAGATCGCGATCCGCCCGTCCGGATGGTGCACGAACACGTCGTTGTAGATGCAGAAGTCGGGATCGTAGCTGTCTTCATGCTCGCCGCCGACCTGAACGATGCGTCCGTCCGGCAGAAACGTGATCGACTGGCCGAAGCGCTTCGCGCACCAGACCGGTGAATCGGACTGGCCGGCGGCATTCCCGTATTGCCGGGCCGCTTCATAGGCGGTGACGCCGGCGCGGATCATGGCAATGCGGAACGGGGAGTCCTGGCGGTCGGGATTGCAGCGGCCGAAGCGGCGTTCACGCCCGTCAAGGAACTCCTCCGCCGCGACGTCCAGCAAATCGATATCGGGGTCGGGCGGCAGGCCGAGCACCGCACGGGTGCCCTCGTTCGACAACTGCGACGGATCCGCGCCGGCATCAAGCAGATGTTTCACCGCATCCCGGGTGCAGGCGTAGTTCAGGGCAGTCTGGCTGCCATTTATTGTGTCGGCTGCCGCGCCGGCGCGCAACAGCAGATCGACGGCAGTATCGTTGCCGTTTTCGGCGGCGGTCATCAGTGCCGTCATGCCGAAATCGTCGGTGTCTTCGAGCGGCGAGCCGATGTCGATCAGCCAGGCCAGCATTGCATCATGAAAGTTCTCGATGGCATAAAAAAGGGGCAGCTTGCCGCATCGACCGCGCACCCCGGTATCGGCGCCGCGGTCGTACAGCAATTGCGCCTTGCCGATATCGCCGGTCTGGATGGCGACCAGCCATGCGGTTCGCTCCCACCAGTCGCGGCCTTCCAGCACGGCGCCTTCATCAAGCAGGCGCGCCATATCATTGACCGAACCGCAGGCCGTGGCGCGGATCAGCGGCGTCCAGGCGAGCTGGCTTTCATCCGCGCCGGCGTCCAGCAGCAGCTTGACCGCGTCGAACCTGCCGATGCGCGAGAGAACCCGACAGCCGGTCTCCTGGTATCGGGTGACGGCATTCAGGTCAACCTGGTGCGCGATCAGCAACTGCAGCAATTCAGGGAGGCGCGGGTCGCGCAGGACATCGCGGCCATGGACGGCATCGATCAATGCCGTGTAACCGTCCGTGCGGCGGTAGCGCAGATCGGCGCCCCGCTCCGCCAGCAGCCGCACCTTCGCCGGATCGCCGCCGCCCAGCGCCAGCGGCAGCACGTCGGCATTCGGCTGATAGGCGCATCGGCTGTGCGCCTGCATATCCGCGCCGTGGGCGAGCAGCAAGCGCACCAGTTCGACATCCGCAAGCGGGTTGATCACCGCCTGCATCAACGGCGTATAACCCTGGCGGTCGTAGGTGTCGATGCCGGCCTTCCCGTCCTTTCCCGGGCGGTAGGCGTCCAGATGCCTGCGGACGCCTTCCACGTCGCCGCTGCGGACGAGCCGGTGCAGGACGTCCGGCTTCATCGGACTGGCTCTCCCCGGGCACACCGCCAGATGCGTTTCATGCGAGAAATTGCGCGATCGTGACGTGACGGGGATGCGCCGCAATACGCGCCAGCCATGCGCCAATGGCCGGATAGCCGGCGAGGTCGAACCCGCCTTCGTCGGCGACATGCGTGTAGGCATACAGCGAAATGTCGGCGATCGTGTAACGGCTGCCGGCAAGGTAATGGGTCTGCGCAAGCTGGTGCTCCATCACCCGCAGGGCCTTGTGCCCGCCCTCCTGCTTCGATAGATACTCCTGTCGCCGGTCGTCCGGCAAGCCGAGATATTTGGCGATGAAGCGCGCAACCGCCACGTAGGGCTCATGGCTGTATTGTTCGAAGAACTGCCATTGCAGCACCCGGGCCCGTTGCAGGCGATCGGACGGCAGGAAGTCGGTGCCGTCGGCAAGATAATTGAGAATGGCGTTGGACTCGGGCAAATACTCGCCGTTGCCGAGGTCGAGTACCGGTATCTTGGCATTCGGGTTCATGACGAGAAAGGGGGCGCTTCTGGTTTCGTTGCCGAGCACGCTAACCGGTATCCATTCATGCTCGATATCGAGCAGGGACATCAGCAACTTGACCTTGTAGCAGTTCCCCGACTGGATGTCGCCATATACCTTCAACATGAAGTGTCCTTTTCTGGTGGTTGAGCCGGCATGACCGTCCTTGAGATTTGCCGGAACGCATATGATAGCGCCGCGCCGGCGCCGGCCGATTTTTCAATGCCCGCCGTGGCGCCGGCGTCATGTCGATCGCGTGGACTTTCGCGGCCGGCGTCACTACAATTTCCGGACATCAACTTCCTGCCGGACCAACATGCGCCTCCTTGCCCCGTTCCTTGCCACGCTGCTGCTCACGCTCGCCGGCTGCGAAACCGTCGAGTACCAATACCGGGCACCACCGACCGAGCAGGGCCGGATGTGCGTGACCCAATGCGCCGGCATCAAGGAAATGTGCCATGGCAACGAGATACAGCGAGCGGAAGCGGAGCGTGCCACCTGCGAACGGAACAGCAGCCGCAACTATCGTGCATGCATGTCGAAGGCGCGGAACAAGGATGAGATGCAGAACTGCGAGAAGAGGAAGGACTCCTGCTTCGTGAGTGAAAACACCTACCGCTGCGAAGCGGATTACCGTGCCTGCTTCGTTAATTGCGGCGGGGCGATCACCGAAATCAGGAAATAGCTCGTCAGGAAGCGATCTGTGCCGTTTTCCCGGGAACGGATACCGCCCCTTCTTTCCAGAGCCTGATGCGCCGCGGCCGCAGAAAGAAGCGCAGCGGCCGCCGGGTCGCGGCATCCGATGGTGGTCCGTCGAACCTACCCGATATGACGGCAAGACGCCAACGGTCCGCCGTATCGAAAAACCCGAACGACAGCATGTCCGGTCCGGGCTGCCCGACATCCTGCATGGAGCCGAAAGAGTCCGGCGGCGATATCACATCCATCACCCTGAGGTCATCGCTGAGTAGCGTAAACCAGTACTGCACGCCGTCGAAATAGTCGTAACAGGTCACCAGCAGGTAACCGCCCGTGCAACGAAATTGATGCTGGAGCGTGTCGCCGCTCAGGAATACGCCGGTGGCCCGCCCGTCACATTGAAGCGCCAGGCGCGCGTTGTCGCCGGCGACCCCGGTGGGAGACGGCAGGGACGAAAATCGCTTGATTTCGTTCATTCGATGGGCGATGCGGACGGTCGGTTGCAAGCGGTCAGGAGATCATGGGGCAATGCCCATGTCTTCCAGCCTGAGGATAATCTCGGTTCGCCTTTGCCGTTTGATCTCCTGCCAAGAAACGTTCTCGATTGCGCCGATCAGCGCATATAGCGCGTTGAGGCTGGTGCCCGGCACTTTTTGCCTGAGCTGCGCATACATCGTGAACGGGTCGCCGGCCAGCAACTGTTTCGCCGTGGCGATGCCAATGACCGCAAGCATTTGTTCGGCTTTCGGACCGAGCCCTTTCAAATCGCGAATCCGCAATGCGGCGGATCTGCCCTTCGCTTCTTCCATGAGTTGGTACACCCTGACAGTAGGCGCGGAAAAATGTACCGCGCTCCGCCTACACCATACCGAAAAAACAATTGCCAGCCAAGAACTATGCGACCAATGCAAGCTCCGGGGCAGGAAGGGTTGAACACATGGGCCTGCAAGCGCTTCGCCGGAAGACGCAGGCCGTCGCGGCCCGCGCCGTAATGCTTAACCTTACGGCTTCGCGCCGATGCCCGTACCCGGAGAGCCCGACGTACCGGCGGTTCCTCCGGATGCGCCGGAAACGCCGGCCGCGCTGATGCCATCCTGGGCGCCCACCCCGCCTGTCGTGGTATCCGGCACGCTGGCGTCGCGATGCAAAACCGTAATTTCCTCGCCTTCGTGGCCTTTCAAGCGCTCGGCGGGACTATCGGGATTCAGGCTGGTACTGCCGGGCGCATTCTTGTTGACCAGATCGGCCGGAGTGACTTCAACCACGTCGCTCGGATCGCCGGTGGAAGATATTTCTACGCCGGGCGTCATCGTGTCGGCCAGCAGGTCGGAACCCGCCATTCCCGACGCCGTGCCGGTGTCCGAAGCACGGACTTCGTCAGTGCCGCCGGCGCCATCTGCGGATGTGCCGCCGCGCGACGACAAATCGGGTTCCGCGGGATACGACACCTTTTCAATGACCTGCTCGACATCCTGTTTCCCGGTGTCAGCGGACTTTGTCGCGACATCGCCGAGCGACACGATGCCGATCAGCCTGTGTGCCTCATCATGCGACACCACGGGTATGCGGCGGATCTGCGTGTCCGCCATTTGCTGCATCACTTCATCGAGCGGCTGATCTTCAAAACACCAGCGCACATCGGTGCTCATCACCTGGTCAACGACCGCTTCATCCGGCGCCATGCCGGCGGACGTCGCGCGCACCGTAATGTCGCGATCCGTCACCATGCCGACCAGGCGGTCGCCTTCGCATACCGGCAACGCGCCGACGTTCAGGTCGTCCATCATCTGCGCCGCGCGTTGCACGGTCTCCCGCGGGGAAATGAACTGGACATTCCGTGTCATGACTTCCGAAACCATCTGCATCTGGATCTCCTTTGCGTTTATAAGATTCCGGCTCTGCAACACCAGCGTGGCCGGTCCGATGTCCGCAGCCGTTGAAGAAGCAAGGCATTCCATGCCGCATCAACATCAGGCGCACATCAATCGATCAAATGCATGTCAGATGATGCCGAAAGCCGATCGTTCACAACCGGTTCGACAATTGCATGGAACGGGTGCGGCCGGGAAGACCTGCGAGGGCCGGCCAATGCTCCCCTCACGGTCTTATCCCATCGTTTTCCTTCTGTGAAACCCTGCACGCGGGGATGAAAGCAATGTTTCTTCTTTGCGCATACCATGTCGGAGCAACCGGCATTCATGCCCGAACAAAACAGGAAGGAAGATCGATGGACTACATCAAATTCGGCCGCACCGGTCTCGACGTGTCGCGCCTGTGTCTTGGCTGCATGAGTTATGGCGCTCCGGACCGTGGCGCGCACCCCTGGACACTGGATGAGGAAAGCAGCCGCCCGCTCATCAAAAAGGCGCTCGATCTGGGCATCAATTTTTTCGATACCGCGAATATCTATTCCGACGGTACCAGCGAGGAAATCCTTGGACGTGCGCTGAAGGACTATGCGCCGCGCGACGAGGTCGTCATCGCTACCAAGGTACATGGCCGCATGCGTCCGGGGCCGAACGGACAGGGCCTGTCACGCAAGGCCATCCTGACCGAGATCGATGCCAGCCTTCGCAGGCTCGGCACCGAGTATGTCGATCTTTACCAGATCCACCGATGGGACTACAAGACGCCGATCGAGGAGACGATGGAAGCGCTGCACGATGTCGTCAAGGCCGGCAAGGCGAGGTACATCGGCGCTTCTTCGATGTATGCGTGGCAGTTCGCGAAGGCATTGCATGTCGCCGATATGAACCGCTGGACGCGCTTCGTATCGATGCAGAACTACGTCAACCTGCTGTATCGCGAGGAGGAACGCGAAATGCTGCCCCTGTGCCGCGACGAAGGTATCGCCGTTATTCCCTGGAGTCCGATGGCGCGCGGCAGGCTTACCCGTGATTGGGACGAGACCAGCGCGCGGGTCGAAACCGACGAGTTCGGCAAAGGCCTTTACAGGAATACTGCGGACGCCGACCGTAAGGTGGTGGAGCGCGTCGCCGAGATCGCCAGGGAACGCAATGTGCCGCGTGCGCAAATCGCACTTGCATGGGTACTCCAGAAGTCGCCGGTCACCGCGCCGATCATCGGCGCCACCAAGCCGGCCCATCTCGACGACGCCGTCGGCGCGCTCTCCATCAGGCTCGACGCGGAGGAAATCAAGCGGCTGGAAGAACCTTACGTGCCGCATGCCGTGGTGGGATTCAGCTGACCTATGAATCCCTTGTGATTCGCCATGCCGGAGTGCTGTCCTGCGGCACTCCCGTCCGCCGCTGTTTGTTTGTCATCAGTGATGATAGCGATACTCCTGCGTATATCCGCCATATCCATACGACGCCGCCTTGACGTCCTGCACATAGATGTAGCTTTCCTCATGCAGGTCGCCCAGGATCCCGGCGAATCCGGCGAACGCTTCCCTGATGTACAAGGCCTTTTCATCCTTGGTATTGGTTTCGTCGGTGATCTTGATGTCGAAATAGAAGCTGTTTTTCCTGTGCTCGCTGAGCGGCTTGCCGGCGATGACCCAGCTATCGTGATCGACGTAATCGATCGCGATGGCGGTCACCTCCCGCTTCTTCTTCAATATCCGGGTGGTCAGGTCAAGCAGCAGTTCAGAGATCTGCTTCGTCAGCTCGGGACTCTTCTTCGCGCTCACTTTTACGTTCAGGATCGGCATTTGACACTCCATTTAGTTAGCCATACAACTATCTGATCAAAAAAATTTCACTCGATGGTCGAGCGAATGTTTCGCACCCTGGCGACCGTATCGTCAAAGTGCGTACTACCCAACTCTTTCTTCAACCGCGCGGTGACCTTGCCGCTGGCTGCATTGATATCCGCTTTCATCGCCATCGCCGACGCGGTGGGATGAATTCCGTACTCTCTTCCGTCGCGCTCCGTGGTCCGCCGTTCGACCAGATCCAGCTTCTGCAGGCCATCCAGCGTCCGTGTTGCCGTGGACCGGGAGATTGCCAGCTCGGCCGCCAGTTCGCTTTGCAGCAAGCCGGGTTTCTCCAGCACGACGCGCAGCATGAAAGCCTGCGACGGCGTCAGCCCGAAGGGCTTGAACGCCTTGGTCCATTCCCGCTCCAGAACGCGGGCCAGCGCAGTCGTATTGAAGTAGAGGCAATGATCAAACATGCATGAATTCTAAATCAAACTAATTCGCTATGCAACTACTTTTTGGATCTGGCAAGGTCGCAATGCTGCCGGTCAAGAGCGGCCGGCTTCTTACAGGACCAGATGTTCCTTCAGGTAGTCGAACAGCAGCTTCACCCGCTGCAAATGCCGGATATCGGGATGCGCCAGTATCCACAGGTCGGTTTCCAGTTCCTTCAACGGGCCGTCGACGATTTCCACGTCCGGATTGTTCTTCATCAGAAACAGCGGAACCACCCCTACCCCCATTCCCCAGATGACGGCACCAGCGACCGACATGACGCTGTTGCAGCGCACCTTGGGCACGAGCTTCGGATAACGCTGCCGCCGCCATTTCAGCGACGGATGTTCGACCAGGCTTTCGTCGAGCGCGACCCAGTCCAGCTTGTCGAATTGCAGCGGGCGTTCATTGCGCGAGAGGAATGCGCGGCTTGCAAATACCGCCGCCGACATGGTGCCGAGGCGGGTGCCTACCAGGTGCTCGGGCGGCTTGCGGGTGGCGCGGATGGCGACGTCGGCATCACGCCGGCTGAGATCAGCTAGGGCATTCGCTGCGATGAGTTCCAGCTCGATGCGCGGATAGGTTGCGGCGAAGCCCGACAGCACCGGCAACAGCAAACCATGCAGGATGGTGTCGGTGGTGGTGACCCGCAGGCTGCCCGACGGTTCGCTGCCGCTCTTGAAGGCGGCTTCGCGCGCCGCGTTGAGCTGCGACTCGATGCGCTCGGCATGGTCGGCAAGCTGCAAGGCGAGTTCGGTCGGCAGATAGCCTTGCCGGCTGCGGTCGAACAGCAGTTCGCCGAGATCCTTTTCTATGCGCTTGACCGAGCGGAAGACGGTCGACGCGTCGAGCTTGAGACGCTCCGCCGCCCCGGCGAGCGTACGCCCGCGCACCAGGGCCAGCAGCAGTTCCAGATCCGCCAGCGCCAGGCTGGATTGCGTTTTTGCATACGGAGGTTTCATGAACGCCTATTTTCATTGAATGGATGCCGACCTACATTATCACCACACCAACCCGTTTTTGAAAGGAGTACCGCCATGATTGACGAACGTTTCGCACCCTATGCAGCAACTCTGCTGCGCCTGTCCCTGGCAACCATGTGGATTACCCATGCATTGCTGAAACTGCTGGTGTTCACCATCGCCGGCTTTGAAGGTTACCTGGCCAGCCAGGGTATGCCGACTTTCATCGCCGTGCCGGTGGTGGCGCTGGAAATCGCCGGCGGCATCCTGATCGCTCTCGGCTTCCACGGCCGGATCGCATCCCTGGCGCTTCTGCCCATCCTCGCCGGCGCGACACTCGCACATGCCGCCAATGGCTGGGTGTTCAGCAACGCCAACGGCGGCTGGGAATATCCGGTGTTCCTGATCGCCATGTCGCTCGTCCATGCCCTGCTCGGCGACGGCGCCTTTGCGCTGAAGCCGGCGGCCGCACCCGCCACGTCGATCCGTCTGAAAACCGCTTGAACACGCTTTTTCTTCTTAACCCGACCAACCGAAAGGACCATCATGAAGCTCTATTACACACCCGGCGTCTGCTCGCTTGCCCCGCACATCATCCTGCGTGAGGCCGGCTTCGATTTCTCGCTCGAGAAGGTGAACGCCGATACCAAGGTCACTGACGCCGGCCGCAATTACCTGACGGTGAACCCGAACGGCTATGTGCCGGCGCTGGAAATCGAACCTGGCGTGGTGTTGACCGAAGGGCCGGCAATCATGCAATACCTCGCCGACCAGGCGCCCGAGGCACGCCTCGCGCCAGCCGCGGGCACGCTGGCGCGCTACCAATTGCAGTCGTGGCTGAACTTCATCACGTCGGAACTGCACAAGGGTTTCTCGCCGCTGTTCAAGCCGGGCATGCCTGCGGAAGCCAAGACCGCTTTCAAGGAACAGCTCGCCGCGCGCTTCGATCATGTCGAACGTCATCTGTCGAAACAGGACTACCTGATGCCGGACGGCTTCTCGATCGCCGATGCCTACCTGTTCGTCGTCACCGGCTGGTCCGGCTTCGTCGGCATCGACATGCAGGCATGGCCGGCGATCGGCGCCTTCCGCAAGCGGGTCGAGGCACGCCCTGCAGTACAGGCAGCGCTGATCGGAGAAGGATTGCTGAAGAAGGCGGCATAGCGCCGGACGTTTCGATGCCATGCATGGCCGGATCGGGTTTCCGCATGCATGGCCTTTCATGAATGTAGAAGGAGTTCATCATGCAGCTTAAACTGATCAGCCATGCGCTCTGCCCTTATGTGCAACGCGCCGTCATCGCATTGACCGAGAAAGGCGTGTCCTATGAGCGTATCGATATCGATCTGCGCGCAAAGCCGACATGGTTTCTGTCAATGTCCCCTCTCGGCAAGACACCTGTGCTGCAGGCCGGTGACAATGCGATCTTCGAATCGGCCGTCATTTGCGAATATCTGGAAGATACGATTGCGCCGGCCCTGCATCCGGCCGATCCGCTCTCCCGTGCACGCCATCGCGCGTGGATCGAGTTCGCCTCCGCCATGCTGAATTCGATCTGGCAGCTTTACACCGCCCGTGACGCCGACGCCTATGAACGCGCATGCAATGCCCTGGCGGCAAGCATCCGGCAGATTGAAAACACCCTCGCCGCCAGCGACGGGCCTTATTTCGCAGGCGACAGGTTCAGCCTGGTGGATGCCGCTTTCGGCCCGGTGTTCCGTTACTTCGACGTGCTGGACGAGGTGATCGATGCCGGTCTGTTCGATGCCGCGCCGAAGGTCCGCGCATGGCGCGCCGCGCTGGCACGGCGTCCATCGGTGCGCAATGCGGTTTCCGCCGACTATCCCTCCCTGCTGCGCGAGTTCGTCATCGGTCAGGGTGGTGTATTAGGCACCCGCCTTGCGGCCTTTGCCTGATGCCTTTTTGTGGCAGATGCAACCGACGATATGGTCGTCAACCAGGCCGATCGCCTGCATGTAGGCATAGATGATGGTGGAACCGACGAACTTGAAGCCGCGCTTGCCCAGGTCCTTCGAGATCCGGTCGGACAGCGGCGTCTTCGCCGGCACATCCTGCATGGTGGCGGGGGAATTGCGGATCGGCTTGCCGCCGACATAGTTCCACAGCAGTGCATCAAGGCTGCCGCCTTCGTCGCGCAGTTGCAGATAGGCCTGCGCGTTGGTGATGGCGGCGGCCACTTTCAGCCGGTTGCGCACGATGCCCGGATTGGCCAGCAATTCGGCGACCTTGGCGGCATCGTAACGGGCAATCTTTTCAGCGTCCCAGTGATCGAAAGCGATCCGGTAATTGTCCCGCTTGTTGAGTATCGTCTCCCAGCTCAGCCCCGCTTGCGCACCTTCGAGATTGAGCATCTCGAACAGGCGGGTTTCATCGTGACAGGGCACCCCCCACTCTTCATCGTGATAGGCGAGGTAACGCGGGTTGGCGGGATTGGCCCAGGCGCAGCGATGGATCGGCATGATGTCGGGAGAGGTGTCGGCGATGATGCATTATCGCAAAACACCATGATGCCGTCGGTCCGCGCATTTCGATCGGCTGAACTTGCGCCGAACCAGGCTCGTCAGGTACCTGGTCCGTCCGGACGCAGCGCGTGCAGGAGCGCCGGGACTTCGAGTGAAATTTCGCGTGCCAGGAAGCCGAGCGGCCCGATGCGCTGCGCCAGCCGGTCGCCGGCCCGGGCATGCAAGGCGACGCCCCATGCGCACGCCTGCTCCAGCGGTGCACCGCGTGCCGCGAGGCCGGCGATGATGCCTGACAGGGTATCGCCCGATCCTGAGACCGCCAGTCCGACATTGCCGCCGTCGTGTCGCCACAGCCGTCCGTCCGGTGCGGCGATATGGGTTGTCGCGCCCTTCAGCGCCACCATCGCATTCCAGCGCCTTGCCGCCTGGCGCGCCGCTTCGGCTGGATTGGCCTGTATGCTGTCCTTGTCGGCAGCGGTCAGGTGCGCCATTTCACCTGCATGCGGCGTCAGCAATACCGGCGTGGAGAAGCTGGCAATGTACTTCTGCTGTCCCTGGCTGTAGGCATCGACCGCCTGCAACTGGCGCCGCACGACATTCATCGCGCAGGCGTCCAGCACCACTTTCGCGTGTTCGAGCAGGGGCAGAAGTGCGAGCACGAATGCGCAGGTCGTACCTTCGTCCTGCATGCCGGGACCGACGAGGACGGCGTCGAAACGGCCGACCATTCCGGCCAGCGTGTCGATGGCGGCGGGCGCGATGGCGCCGTTCACGGTTTCCTGCAATTCGACGACACGTGCTTCGGGCATCGACAGCGCCACCAGCGGCGCAATGCCGGCGCCGGTGGCGATCGTGAGCTTGCCTGCGCCAGCCCGCAGCGCCGCCGTTGCGGCAAGAATCACGGCACCGGGCATCTCGCGCGAACCGGCGATGACCAATACACGACCGCGCTCTTCCTTGTCGCCGTCCTGCGACGGCATCGGCAGCGGCCAGCGTCGCAGGGCATCATCGTCCAGCGGTATGGGGTCGGTGTTGTACAAGTCGTCAGTCATGATTTCGGTGCGGCAGGAACATCGGGTTCGGCGGTGACCGGCGCGCCGGCCTCGCGCAGCGGAGCGACAAAGTTGACCAATTGCGGCATCAGCTTGCCGTTCTTGCCGCGGGTCGGGTCGAATTCATAGGAAGTCACCGAGCAGTTCGGTACATCGGCGGCACGGTCGATTTCAAGAATCTTCTGCTCATCCATGCGCTCCAGCAAGTAGCGAAAGCAATTGACGATGACTTGGTGGCCGACGATCAATACCCGCTCGCGCCGATATTCGCGGCTAATGGTGTCCAGTACACTGCGCAGGCGCAGGATCACGTCGCACCAGCTTTCGCCGCCGGGCGGCCGGAAATAGAACTTGCCCACGTGTGCGCGCTGCTCGCTGAGTTCGGGATATTTCTGGCGGATGCCGAGGGTAGTGAGGCGGTCGAGAATGCCGAATTCCTTTTCCCGCAAGCGCTCGTCGGCCTGGAAGGTGATGTCATCGGGATCGATGCCGGCGACGTCGAGAATGATGCGCGCGGTATCGCGAGTACGCACATAAGAGGAACAGAGCACCACCGTCGGCCGGGCTTCGGCCGGCATTTCACCGAACCAGTGGCCCAGTGCTTCAGCCTGCTGCTCTCCAAGGGCGGAAAGCGGGGTGTCGATATCGCGTGTGGCGATATCGATCAGCGGCAGGCGCGCGGCTTCGGCGGCATCACGCGCGACGTTGCCGGCGCTCTGTCCGTGGCGCACGATCCATATTGTTTGCGGCCATTTCTGTTCCGGCATGCTGCCATTCCCATGTTGTTGTGTAAGGAATGACAATGCCGGCAACGCGAAGTTTCGTGATGCGTGGGAAGTGATGCGACTGCTCTAAGGGCCGGGACGGCAATGCCAGCAGTCCTTGACAGGAGGGAATGAAGTGGCGCCGTTTATCTGAGGGTTTTGCCTGTTGCCCAAGCGACAAATGTGTTTGAAAACCGGCGGCGCCCCTGCCGGACTATTTGGTCCCCGACTTCGGTTTGAACAGGCGGGCAAGTCCGATGACAATGCAGATGCCGAGGAGATCCGCGGCAGCGGTTTTTTCGTTCACGGTGAAACCAGCCAGCCCTTTCAGACCGATCACGATCATCCATGCGCTGACAGCGGAAAGCGCGACGGCTGTCAGCGGACCAGAGTAGTTTTTTGCCATGGTTCCCAGCAGGGTGGACTTTTTGTGCTTGGGTTGTTGTTCCATTTGAGAGCTCCCATCCATGATTCCGTAGAGCATGGATGATAGCTATCCCATGGGAAATTGTGGTTGTAGTGCGTCACTATTTTTAGTGGCATTCAAGCCAACATGGCCGTATAGAAACGGATGCCCAAACCGGTTCAGCCGAACTTGCGGAATGCATCCAGTCCCAGGCCCAGACCGATGCTGCCGAACAAATCACCGTCGATACGGCGCGCCTGCGGCAGTAATGCGGCGATACGCTGGCGTAAGGACGTCACGCCGCTGGAACCGCCGGTGAAGAAGACCGTATCGACGTCGTTCACGGTGACGCCGGAATCCCGCAGCAGATGTTCGATGGTGTGTTCGATGCGTTGCAGCATGGGGGCGATGGAGGCATCGAAAGCCGCCCGGGTCAGGTCCAGCACGGGCCGGTCGGCAAGGCGTTCCAGTGTCAGCGAAGCGACCGGCGCCTCCGATAAGGCGATCTTGCCCTCCTCCACCTTCAGCGCCAGCCAATGCCCGTCGCGCTGCTCGATCAGCTTCAACAGGCGTCCCAGCTTGTCGCGCTCGCGCGCATCGCGCTGCACTTCCTGCAACTCGCGCCATACCTTTTGCGTGTAGACGAGATTGATCGTGTGCCATGTGGCGAGGTTAAAGTAATAGCTCGATGGCACCTCGTTGTTGTTGATGAGACGGCTGCCGAGGCCCAGCAGCGGCATCACCGATGACAGATTGAGATATTTATCGAAGTCGGTGCCGCCGATATGGACACCGCCGTTGGCAAGAATGTCGGCACGCCGGTCCGGCAAGCCGGCGCGCTCGGGCGACAAGCGCACCAACGAAAAGTCCGATGTGCCGCCGCCGATGTCGGCGATCAGCACCAGTTCTTCGGCATCGATGCGGGATTCATAATCGAACGCGGCGGCGATCGGCTCGTACTGGAAAGCGATCTCCTTGAATCCGGCGGCGCGGGCGATATCGGCGAGCGTGTCTTCCGCCAGACGGTCGGCTGCGGCATCGTCGTCGACAAAGAAGACAGGGCGGCCCAGCACCGCATGCGTAAGCGGACGTCCCGCCGCAACCTCGGCGCGGCGCTTGAGTTCGGCGATGAACTGCGACAGCAGATCGCGAAACCGCAGCGCCCTGCCCTGCACCTCGGTTTGCCCGTCGATCAGGCTGGTGCCGAGCAGGCTCTTGAGCGAACGCATCAGGCGGCCGTCGTAGCCGGACAGGTAATCGGCGAGTGCGGCACGGCCGAAGCTGACCGCTTCGTCATCGGCGTTGAAGAACACGACCGACGGCAGCGTCGGCTTGTCGCCTTCGAGCGGAAGCAATGTGGCCGCGCCGCTACCGGCGATGCCGACGGTGGAATTGGAGGTGCCGAAATCGACGCCGCAAGTATTCATGCCGGCTCCTTGAAAAAGGGGGCAATCATACTCGCGCGGGAGGCTGCCGGAAAGATCCAAATTGCATAAGTCTTTCCGGCCGGATGGATTGCCGGATCAGGGTCCGGTCAGGGAAGAGGTGGTGCCGGGCTTTTTCGCCGCCGCGGTGTCGGCCGTGGTCAGCGGTTCGCCGGTCCATACGACATAGTCGTCCACTGCATACAGCTTGCACGGCTCGGGGCTGTTTTTCTGGCAAGCGGCGAGCACCTGCTCCACCGGGTCGTCGCCATCCTCGGCCCAGCTCCAGGCTCCGGTCGGTGACACCGCGAAGGCGCGCGGCGCCTGCTTGGTCAAAAATACCTTGTACTGCTCGCGCCCTTTTTCCCTCAGGTAGGGAATTGCATCGATATTGTCGATGGCCGCGAAGTCGGTTCTCGGCACCTTGATCTCGTCCGACAGCGCAACCACCGGCGCGGTCGGCATGCCGAGGCTTTGCAGGAACCTCTCGGTTTCCGGCCACCAGATCTTCACGCCGTCGCGGCTGCCGACCATGCCATGCGCATCGCTCTTGAAGGCGCCATAGGCAACCAGCTTCGCATGGCCGCCGGCCTGTACGTAAGCCTCATACATGCGTGCCGCAAGGTCCGGACCGAAATGGTTGTCGTTCTGGCCGTAAAACCAGATGCTCGGCAATGCCGTCTTCGCACCGTACTCGGCGAATGCCTTCACCAGCGATGCCTGCCAGCGGCAGTCGCCACCGTGCATCTTGAGTCCGCCGGCGAAGTTGATCAGGCCTTTCACACCGGGGAAGTTCTTGGTGCCGAAGGCAAGTGTCGTCAGACCGCCGTACGACTGGCCGGCAACGACGATGCGATCCTTGTCCGCCCACTTCTGGGTGCGCAGGTATTCCAGCGTGCTCTGCAGGTCTTCCGCCTGCTCCAGGCCGTGGCCGGTCATGTCGCAGCCGCGGTCGATATATTCGCCGGTGGACTTGGAAAACCCTTTACGCATCGGAATGACGACCGCATAGCCGCGTTTGACGAACTCGCGGCTGATCACGACGAAGCGGTCCCGTCCCTGCGAACGCGGATTGCCGAGCGCCTTGCCGTGGTTCATGATCACCAGCGGGAACGGGCCGTTGCCGGAGGGTTTGAAGATAGTGGTTTCGAGTTCGATATTCTGGATGCCGGAAGCGGCAGGCACCATGACGACCTGTTCATTCAGGGATGCGTCAAGGCTAACCGTCTGCGCCATTGCGGAACCGGCAAACATGCCCAGTCCGACTGCGAAGGCGCCTAATGCGCGGTATGCCCGGTCTTTTCCAGAGATGAGCGTCTGGATGAGAGAATGAATATGCACGGCTTCTCCGTTGAAGAATGGGTGGAGCGCAGCGCTGTGCATGCAATGAAGCACTTTCTTGCACGACTTGATACAGCGCAACGTTGTCCATTCTAAATACGGGGTTGCCTCAATTCAATGCCCATTTATGCAACTTGGAAAGATTTAATACAGGAACTTTTGGTCGCCACAATCCCTGTTGCACCTTGTAACCAAAGCGGTGTGAATGCAGAACATGCTTGTGTGGAAAGGTTGAAATGACCGCATGCACGAAGTGCATGGTAGATGCCAGCCTGCAATGGATGAAACGGAAACAGCTTTTGTTTTTTGAAGGCGCAACCTTTGCGATGTCTGCTTGTCAATAGCAGACACCTGTTTTTATAAGGATGGAACCATGAAAGTTGATGTCTACAAACGCCCGGAACACGAAGGTAAATATTCCTATCTCGCCGTCCCTGAAGGACATCCGATCCCTGATGAAGCTACCGCCATCGATTGGGAAACCGCGGAGCAGAATATTGATCTGGATGAAGCGAACGAATCCGTGGTCGGCCTCTCGGCAAACGACGCACTGCAGCAGATCGACATGAAAGGCTATGCCATTTCGAGCTCGCAGGATAAAGTCAGGATCGGGCCAAACGTCTAACTTTCAGGCCGGCGCATGGAGTGCATGCGCCGGCCTTTTCAGCACCATCGCTTCAGCACCATTTCCTGTACCGGCCTAGGTCGGCAACACCGCTCCCGCAGTCCACCCCTCGACCGGATCCATCCACTCCGGCATGCCATAGTTCGGGCGCTGTGCAGCCCAGGCCGCCGCGACCGCGCACAATACCGCATCCAGCCAGTCCGCAGTCCCGTCATCAATTAGCTTGCTTCGCAACGGTGCGTCGACCTTCAGCGTGATGCCCATCGGATGCGTGCCTCTCTCCAGTGCCTGTACGATCAGTTCCCGCGCGCAACGCCTGGCTTCGTTCTGCTTGCTGCGTTCATCGCTTTTATAGGAAGTACGCGTCACCGCCCGCGCCACCAGTCCCGGGTACCCCTCCAGCGCAATGCGTTGCGGATCGCCCGCATGCAAACCGTACACGGTCACGCCCGCATGCAGCAGACGCGGGCAACCTTCATGAAACATATAGGCGACCGGCGGATTGACCCACTTCATCGACGGACTCGATCCGGCAGGTCCGTCGGTAACGCGATGGGCGAATTTGTTGCCTACCGGACGCGCGTCGCAGAATGCCTTGAAGATGTCGCGCAATTCGGCCCGGGTCAGCCCCGCGCAGTGCTCGATCAATGCCGCCCAGGTCCGGGGCCAACCGAGATAGTCGACCAGTTCGCGCGAAAGGCCGAATGGAAAGTCGAAGGCGCCCACCCATGGCCCCGGCTGCGCAAGCCACGCTTCATAGGATGCCCAGCTCGGATGCTCGGCAATGCCATCTATCCGCAGAATATGGCCCTTGCTTTCGCCGTGGGCGACGGTGATCGGCTTGACGCGACGCGGAACGGAGGTGAAATCAATGCCGGCAATCCGGATTTGCGGTGTTTTAACAGGCATTTGAGAAAGGTTTGATATTTACCGGAATTATCAGAAAGCAAAAGCATTCTAATAGTTATGTTGTTGAACCATCCTTGTGTAGCACAGACGAAGAAACCACGCATGCAATGAACAGCCGTACGCAGACCCGCAGACCCGTCACCCGCACATGGTGCACGGGCTGGCTGTTTCCCATCATCATGCTTTTCGCCATGCTCGCAGGCTGCGCGAGCTTACCCGATGTCGACTATCTGCGTCGCGGTCAGTTGCAGATACAAAAGCCGACCATCGTCACCGCGAACGGCACGCTTTCCGACGGCAAGGCGCAGTCGATGCTGGACCGCATGGCGGCGAAGGTCGGGGCCACCGACATACTCGCAAGGCATGTGGCGGCGGAAGAAGCCATCAGCGGCGCGCCTCTTGTAGCCGGCAACAAGGTGGTGCTGCTGGACGACGGGCCGATCACGATGCGGGCCATGATGAATGCGCTGCGCACCGCGCGCGATCACATCAACCTCGAAACTTACATTATCGAAGCCGATGAAGTCGGTCGCGCCTTCGCCGACCTGCTCATCCAGAAAAGAGCGGCGGGCGTTCAGGTCAACCTGATCTACGACAGCGTCGGCGCGCTGACCACGCCGCCCGAGTTCTTCGAGCGCCTGCGCGCCGGCGGGATCAATCTCCTCGAATACAATCCGATCAACCCGCTGAAAGCGGAAGGCAAATGGGACATCAACCAGCGCGATCACCGCAAGCTGCTGATCGTCGATGGCCGTGTCGCCTTCACCGGCGGCGTCAATATCAGCCGTGTCTATGGCAAGAGTTCGCTGATCAGGGGAAAGAACAGGCAGGCGCCGCCGGAAGATGCGAAGGAGTCGGCATGGCGCGACACCCATATGCAGATCGAAGGTCCGGTGGTTGCCGAGTTTCAAAAGCTGTTCCTCGACACCTGGCGCCGCCAGACCGGCAATGACATTACCGCCAAACGTTATTTCCCGCCGCTCAAACCGGAAGGCAATGCGCTGGTGCGCGCGCTCGGCAGCACCGCCGACCAGGAGGACTACAGCGTCTACAAGACCTATGTGTCGGCGCTGTCGAATGCGAGCAACTATGTGCATCTGACCACCGCCTATTTCGTTCCCGACCAGCAGATCGTGGAAGCGATGAAGGAGGCGGCGCAACGCGGCGTGGATGTGAAAATCATCTTTCCCAGCTTTACCGATCACGAACTGATCCTTTACGCGGGCCGCTCCTTCTATGACGAGTTGCTTCAGGCCGGCGTCAAGATCTACGAGCGCAGGATCGCAATGCTGCATGCGAAGACGGCGGTGGTGGACGGCGTCTGGTCGACCATCGGCTCCACGAATCTCGACATGCGCAGCTTCCTGCACAACGATGAACTCAACGCGGTGATCCTCAACGTCGATTTCGCCGAAAAGATGGAAGCCCTGTTCCAGCGCGATCTGCGTGATTCCGATCAGATCACGCTGGAAACCTGGCGGCAGCGCGGCATCGGGCAAAAGATGAAGGAATGGGCGGTGCGGGTGCTGGAGTACTGGCTATAGCGTCATCACTCATCGTCCAGCTCGTGCTTCTGGCCTATGCTGCAGAGGCAGGAGGTCGGAATTCGGGCGACTGATACTCGGCAAATCGTTCGCGCAGCCGGTCAGCGGTCAACGGAATGCCCCGGCTCTCGGCATCCACCATCGCAAGCTGGACCAGCAGTGCCGCGGTTTCCGGCATCAGCTTCCCCGCGCAAACAAAGTTCCGTGCCTCCCTGTCATCCTGCCGGGGCCCCAGCGCATCATCCTTTGCCGCGCCGTTCCGCACCACTTCCCCGTCACCGACCTTGCTGGCGCGAACCACCGGGATACCGACCTTCGCCAGGTATTGTTCAATGTCATCGTGCATCGTGCCATTGCCGGTCCCCGCAACGACGATGGCGCCAGCTGGCCTCGAAGGCATGCGTTGTTCGTCATCGGAATGGGAAAAATCATTGCCGGCGGACCGCGTTGCCGCCGACGGCCTGATCTCGTTGGCGATGCGGTTCTTCATTTCGGCAACAGTTGCATTCGATTGGACGTGAATCACCGGGACATTGGGCAACATAGCATCCTGCGGATGGTCCGCCAGCATATCGATATTGGCCGTCCAGCTCGCCGCTACCGGCTGGTTTCTGATGATCACCTTGCCGTTTTTCAGTTTGCCGATCTCGAGGCCATTGATCCGCTTGAAGGCATCGACGTCCACGGTATGTCCCTTGCGGAAGTACGGCGGACTGAAAATCTTTCCGTTCATCATGGCAACGATGCCTGAAAACGTTTTGCTCTTCGCCAGACGCAACGCATCGCGTAAATTCTTCTCTCCATCCGGCGTCGCTGAATCGGACGGTTTCATCGATCCGACGAAAACTATTTTCTTTCCTTCCAGTTTCTCGCCCGGCACGGTGAAATGCAGGAAGGCGGCGGTCATCTCCATCGTGTCGGTCCCATGCGCGATCACGATCGCATCGCCTTTTTCAATTGCGTCAAGCGCCGAAATGACCTGCCGTTGCAGGACGAGCCAGTGCTTTGGCTCGATGCTTTTTGAATCGATCCTGAAAACATCGTGCGGCTCGATCCTGGTATTGCGTGGCTTCCTGGCCGCGCCGATCATTTGCCTGGCGCCCACCGCACCAGGGTCATAGGTGAAATCGCTTGTGCCTTTTGCCGATATCGTGCCGCCGGTGGCGAAGAACAGGATGCGGGTCTTTCTGTTTTCCGTACCTGGAATCGGCAGATCGAGCTTGAAATCGCCGAGAGATATTCTTTTGTTCTGATACTTACCGAATACCGGTCCTGCCTTTTGAAACACGATGTCCTGCGCCGATGTGTTCCGGACCGGCAACGAAGGCGCGGCCGTGGGCAAGGCGCACATTGATCCACTTGACGGTACACGCATGTTGGCTATTCCCCTAGTATGAAGTTGCCTGCTCCGATGCAGGCAAGGAAGGCGATGAGTGACATGGGATCTTCATTGGTTCCATTCACGAATGAAATCTTTTTCAGGTCCATCCCGTGATTCGGTTGCCGATGCGTTGAATGGCGGCATCCGGCGCTGTCCTGTCCATCGGGTGGGAACTCAACCAGCCTTTCTCTTCAGGCAGTCGCGACGGGAACCGATGCAGTGCTTGCTGCGTCTGACTTTCCTCTTCACCGCTATCGCGGCGCCCCTATTCTGCTTTCGACCGACGCAGGCACACTGCGCGCAGCTTGTCATGAACAACAGCATATATCCCCGATGTCTCCGCCGACCTGCTTACGCACTCACCGTTTCGCTTGCCGTACTGACGACGTCGTGCGGTGGCGGGGGTGGTGGCGGCGGAGACCCGGCGCCGACCGGAGCGACCGGTATGCCGTCGCTGGCGGCCAGCGTCGAGCGCACTTTGGAAGTGTCTGCCGCGCTGTCGGAAGGCGTGTTTTTGCAACCCCGCAGGTTGACCGTGCCGCCCGACTTCGGTATCCGCGTGTGGGCGCGGGTGCCGGCGGCACGATTCATGGCGCTTGCGCCGAATGGCGATGTGCTGTTGTCGGTGCCGAACGAAGGTCGGATCGTTCTGTTGCGCGAGCGGCCTGGCGCACCGCCGGAGCAATTCGATTTCGCATCCGGCTTGCGCAAGCCGCATGACATGGTGTTTCACCGTATCGGCGACACCACCTATTTGTATGTTGCGGAGTCGCATCGGATCACGCGTCATGTATACCGCGCGGGCGAAACCGCGATCTCAGGCACGCAGATCGTGGTCGACAATCTTCCCGATTCTTCCAATACCGAACTGGGCGGCAATTACGGCCATGAACTGAAGAACATCGCCATCGGCGGCGATGGCAGGTTGTATGTGTCGATCGGCTCGGCCTGCAACGCGTGCGCGGAGGATACGGTAAGCGATCCGGTGCGCGGCGCGATCTATCAATACAACGCGGACGGCGGCAATGGCCGCCTGTTTGCACGCGGCCTGCGCAATGCGGTAGGGCTGGATGTCATTCCCGGCACCAACACGCTGTGGGTTGCCGTCAACAATCGGGACCAGGTGCGGGTGCCGGTGGATGCGGATGTCGATGGCGACGGTTCCGGCGATCTCGGCAAGTTGATACCGCGCTACGTGGACGACAACCCGCCGGAGCCCTTCACCGCCGTGCGCGATGGGGCCAACTATGGCTGGCCGTTCTGCAATCCGGTGCCGGCGGAAGGCATGGCGAACCTTGCAATGGTGCGCGACTTCGACACCAATGCCGATGGCGGCATGCTGGATTGCAGCAGGGTGGACCGCCCCTCGAAAGGCATACAGGCGCATTCCGCCCCGCTGGGCTTCAGCTTCCTGCACGACAGCAACCTGCCGGAAAATTACCGGCAAGGCGCGGCGGTGGCGCTGCATGGGTGCTGGAACTGCACCAATCTGAGTTCGGGTTACAAGGTGGTGTACTTTCCATTCGACGGCAACGGCAATGCCGGCGCGGCGATGGACCTCGTCACCGGCTTCGTGCCCAATCCGCGCAGTGGTGGCTACTGGGGCCGCCCGGTGGATGCGATCCCGGACGGTCGGGGCAACCTGCTGATCTCGGACGACTTCGCGGGCGCCATTTACCAGCTCTACCCACTGTCATAGCAGGCTGCATTGCCCGAAGAGGCGCTGCGATCCGCCGCGCTACTTCGCTTCTTCCAGCGCGAGGTCGATCGCCTTGCGGGTGCGGTAGGCGTGCTCGCGGCTTCTCTTCGCCCAGGGTTCGTCATAGTCGGCCGGCATCACGACCGGCACCTGCAGGCAGACGCTCTGCGTCGGCAGCACCTGGCGCCAGTCGCGGATGAGCTGGCAATAAGCAGTACCGACGGCCCGAATGTTGCGGTCGAGGTCATAAAGCCCGAGTGCATTGACATTGCCGTTGTCCTCGCGCAGTGCGGTATCCCAGTCGACCTGGTCCGTCAGCGAGTACCAGGTGAAGCCGACCACCGGCACCCCGTCGTTGCGCACCCGCAGTACGTTCGCCCATTCCTTGCGCAACCAGAACACCGCTTCATCGCCGTGCGGGCCTTCGACGCGGTTGGTCTCAGTATGCATCACGGGCAACCGGTAGCGATCGTGATACTGATGGGTAATGACGGAGTAGCCGAATATTTCGCCGGATGCACGCGAATGGCCATCGGCTGACACCAGGTGCTCGTTGGTGGCGTAATAGTCGTTACCCATGATGCAATGGTGCTTCATGTTGTTGCGCAGGAAGAAGTGATACTCATCGCGCGTCATGCCGTTGTCGAGCACATACTCGTACATCTCCGAATCGAGGCGGCGGCCGTAATTCAGGTCCAGCGACAGGAAGCGGCGCGCATTCATCAACTCCGCCGGCTTGATCGCCGCCGGGTTTTCAGCGTGGTAATACTCGGACGATTCGCTCTGGACGAACAGGGCATCCGGCCGCACCCTCAGCACTGCCTGCATGGCCAGCACATTGGCCTTGACGATGTGCTTGAGCGCGGTGACGAATGCGCGATCATCCTTCAGCTGCTCGTTCCACCAGCCGTACAGCGCGGAAAACACGGCGCAGATGAACATCTCGTTGACCGGCGTGTAAAGCTGCACCCATGGATAGCGATGCGCGAATGCCTGCGCATAACGGCAGAAGATGCGGGGAAAATCCGGATTCTGGAAATTGCCCAGCCAGTCGGGCAGGCCGAAATGGCAGAGATCGACGATGGGCGCAATATTGCGCCGCTTTAATTCCATGAAGGTTGCATCGGTGAATGACCAGTCGTAGCGCTCGGGGCCGAGCAGCGTCAGGTGCAGCGGCGGTCCATAACGCAGGAAGCTGATGCCCATCTGTTCAACAAGGTCGAAATCGGTTCGCCAGTGCCGGTAGTGACCGCACTTTTCCATCTCGTCCATGCGCACCCTGCCGCCCTGGATGGTGGGGATGCTGTTTTCAATGCCTGTGGCAAATATGAATCCGGGGAACATGGTGGCGCCTTTCACGAGGTGCGCGTCGGATCGTGCATAAAGGGAGGACTGTTCATGGCTTGTTAAGTTTCAAGATGGAACGGAGCGGGTGTTGATGGGGCTTTGTAAGAATGAAATTGAATTTCGTCGTGCCGGATAGGACAAACGCATAGAGACTCCGCGTTGTAGGCTTTCACCGCAAGGTCCCCTCCCTGTCAGGGGGAGGGCCAGGGACGCCCCATCCCAACCAAGAGGATTGCCCTTACGGGCAACCCGCTACGCAGGCGGACAGCATGCTGTCCGAATTCATGCTACGCCCCCTGCAAGGGGGAAGGGGCTTTTCCTTTAGCTTAACCGGGTCCCGGTACAAGTCCTGCCCGAGTGAAGGAAACACATGCACACCCTGCCATCCGCATTAGAACGACGCATCTTCAACAAGGCGGGCTACCTGACCGGCTTTGCCCTCGGCGGTTTCTTCGACGGCATCCTGCTGCACCAGGTCCTGCAGTGGCATCATCTGCTGAGCGCCGTCGACCGTGCACCATTCGGCGACCTGCGCATGCAGGTATTGGCCGACGGTCTGTTCCATGCCGCAATGTACGTGATCGCCTTGATCGGTATCTGGATGATGATCCGCTCCCGCACCTGGCTGGCGCGCAACGGGTCGGGCCGTCTGCTGATCGCCAATGCCCTGATCGGTTTCGGCGCGTGGCACGTGGTGGATGCGGTGTTGTCGCACTGGCTGACCGGCATCCATCGCATCCGCATGGATTCACCGAATCCGTTGTTCTGGGACCTGCTCTGGTTTGCGGTATTCGGCATCCTGTTCATCATTGCCGGGATAGCGTTGCGGCGTCGTGCCGGCCTGACCGAAGGCAGGGGCGGCACCATCGCATCCATCCTCGCGGCCATCACGGCCGCCGGCGCCGCGGCCAGCGCGCTGCCGCCTTCGAGTGCGGATCTCATGCCGACCGCCACTGTACTGCTGCGGCCGGGAGCATCGCCGGCACAGTTGCTCGCGGCGCTGGAACAGAACGACGCGCGCATCGTCTGGAACAGCGCACGCGGCGATGTGTGGGTATTCGCACTCGGCAAAAACAGCAACGCCAGTGCGTTTTACCGCCACGGCGCGATATTCGTCAGCGGCACCCTGCTGCCGGCGGGATGCGCGAGCTTCCTGTCTACAAGGCGCCCGGAAGGGACGATATGAAGCCCTTTTTCAGGCGGCTCGCCGGCATGGGCGGCGCCATCCTGGCACCGGTGCTCGGGATGGTTGCGCTGGCAGGCGGCGGGCTGGCCGCCATCGCGGCGATGCCTGGCGTATCGCACAAGGGACCGCTGCCCGCATGGACGGCGGAGGAACGGGACCTTGCCGCCCGGCTGCGCACGCATGTCACGGCGATCGCAAGCGTGGAGCACAACGTCGTCCATCATCGGGCACTGGAGGAAGCGGCGCGCTACATCGACCGTACGCTGACAGGCTATGGCCTTACGGTAAGGAGCCAGGAATTCAAGGCGGATGGCAAGCCGGTGCGCAACCTGGAAGTATCCATCGCCGGCAAAGGCACGGAAGCGCAACGGGACATCATCGTGATCGGCGCGCACTACGACTCGGTCATCGGTGCGCCGGGCGCCAATGACAATGGCACCGGCACGGCGGCAGTGATCGAACTCGCTCGCTTGCTGAAGGACGCGGCGCTGCCGGATAAAAAGGAATTGAAGCTGGTGCTGTTCGTCAATGAAGAGCCGCCCTACTTCAAGACCGAGCAGATGGGCAGCCATGTGCATGCACGCGACCTGAAATCACGCGGGCGCAGGGTAACGGCCATGCTGTCGCTGGAAACGATCGGCTATTACTCGGATGAAAAAGGCAGCCAGCACTACCCGCCGCCGCTGGATGCACTTTATCCGGATGCGGGCAATTTCATCGGCTTCGTCGGCGACATCGGTTCGCGGGCGCTGGTGCACCAGGCTATTGCCGCGTTCCGCAGGCATGCGGCCTTTCCGTCCGAAGGCATCGCCGCGCCGTCGGCAATACCGGGCATCGACTGGTCGGACCACTGGGCCTACCGGCAATATGGCTATCCGGCCATCATGATCACCGACACCGCGCCCTATCGCTATCCGCATTACCATACCGCGCAGGACACGCCGGACAAGATCGACTATGAACGTACGGCGCGAGTGGTCAAGGGCATCGAAGCGATCGTGCGCGAGCTGGCAGGGGCGCGATAGCGCCGGTGCAGGAACGTGCGGCTGCTGCATCATTTGCCATCGGCACCTATTCCGCGCCTTTGCGCCCGTCGATCGGAATATCGAAGTGCAGCACATCCTCGCGAATGCCCAGTTTCGTGTACAGCGCAATGGCCGGATCATCACCGTGATCCGCCTGCACGAAAATGACATAGGCGCCGCGTTCCGCCGCGATCGCCTTGAGTTCTTGTATCAACGCCGTGGCGATGCCTTCACGCCGGTGCGCCGCCGACACCGCCAGGTCGTAGAGATAGATTTCGCTGCGCTCCTGCTCGAACTTCTTCAGTTCGTATGCGGCAATGCCGCCCACGACCTCGCCTCCTTTCAAGGCAACGAGCGCAATGAAGTAATCGCTTCCGAGCAGACGCCGCTGATATGCGGCGCCGGGCCGGCTCCCGCCATAAGTCGCCATCTCATTGAACGCCTCGCCGAAGGTCGTCAGCATGCCTTCCATCAAGGCGATGTCATCGTGGGCAAGCCGGCGGACAGTGAAGGAATTCGAGGCAGTCACGGATATCTCCCGCAAAAAGTGATCGTTGCATCTTGCAAACGCTGAACAAGCTCAGGCGACGGCTCGCTTGTGCCGGCGGATCGGCACCGTTTTATCCGGGCCCTGCCTTCCCGGCGACGCCTTCCTGCCGCCCGCGCCGGCAGCCGCGGAGGCCTCGATGCCCAGCAGGCGCCGGAAGGTCGGACATTCCATGTGGCTTGGCGCGGGACACACGGCGGCATGCCGCAAGCCGTCGCGCACGGCACTCAACTTGCGGATTGTCCTGTCAATCTCGTCTGCCTTTCCGGCAAGCATTTTCCGATCGATCTGCGGCAGTCCGTCCGGGGCGAACATGCGGGCGATCTCGTCCAACGAAAAGCCTGCCGAACGCCCCAGCGCGATCAACGCCAGCCGTTCGAGCACATCCGGGGAGAACAGGCGGCGCAGCCCTCGCCTGCCGACAGAAACGATCAAGCCCTTCTCTTCGTAGAAACGCAAGGTCGAAGCGGGAACACCCGACCGCTGCGCCACTTCGGAAATGTCCATATTTTTCCCCTTGACTTCAAGTTGACTTGAAGTTGTACGCTACCAGCAGTTATCAATGAACGCAAACATCCGGAGGAAATCATGGATTACCTGGTACTCGTATTGATCATCGGAATCGGCGGCACCGCAGTGATGGATTTGTGGGGCATCGCGCGCAAACCGCTGCTCGGCATCGCGCCGCCGGACTACGGCCTCGTGGGGCGCTGGCTGGCCCACATGCCAAGCGGAAGGTTTCACCATGCATCCATTGCCGCCTCACCGCCAATGCCGAATGAACGTCTGATCGGCTGGGCCGCCCATTACCTGATCGGCATCGCCTTCGCCGCATTGCTGATCGGCATCTGGGGACTCGCATGGGTGCAGCATCCGACCCTCCATCCCGCCCTGATCGTCGGCATCGGCACGGTGGCGGCCCCTTTCTTTTTAATGCAACCCGGAATGGGCGCCGGCGTCGCCGCCTCGCGCACACCGCGCCCGGGCGCCGCCCGGCTGCAGAGCATCATCACCCACACGATATTCGGCATCGGCCTCTACGGGGCGGGATGGGTTGCCCATTTCCTCTACCCGGCATGAAGCCGGTCGACGCAGCACCCGTTCAACCATCACCCATACAGGAGAATGACATGCGTATTCCAGCCCGCTTCGCACCCATTGCTTTCAGCGCCCTGCTCTCGGCCATCATGGTCTGCATCGTCTCGGCTTTCGTCCTCATCACGTCGCAGGGAATTCATCCCGGCCTTCCCGCGCAATGGCTCAAAAGCTGCATGACGACATGGCCGGTCGCTTTTCCGACGGTCGCCGTGGTCGCGCCGTGGGTGCGAAGAATTGTCGGACGTATCACGGCATGACCTTCGGTTGATTGTCGCGGAAGTCTGCCACAGTGCTGCGCAGTGCCACCCGCTTCGGCGAAGCGACGCAGATATTGACGTTGACTGACTTCATGAACGATGGCGCACCACGTTGATGATTACGATGGCGGTCATGGTGGAAACTCTTGCCGCAACCCGGCTGGCATTTGCCGTGAGCGGCATGGGCCATGTGTCCTTGCCCCCCCCCCGAAGAGATCCGCTTAGAGTGCCTTACGATAGATGCCGAGGCGCGCGCCCTCGTGATCGACGCTTTCGATCAGTTGCCAGTCACATCTTTGCAGGAGGCTCTGCGCCGTGCTCGTGCCGCAATAGATGCGATCAAATCCCAGATTGCGTGCTTCTTCCTCAAGGGCGATCAGAAGCAGACGGCCAATACCCTGTCCGCGCAGTGATGGATGGACGCATCCGGCGGCGGCCCACGGCAGGAGGTGTTTATGGCTTGCAATCGACTCCGCCTTCAGCGCCGCAACACCGCAGACCTTGCCGGTGTCGAACGCGACAACCCCGACCGGCAGGCTGCCTTGATTCGCATATGCATGGAGGTCGTGATGTGCACACCCTGGCCCGCCCCGACCGTAGTATGACGGCCATTCGGCCTCGAACCACTCGCATAAAACCGGAATAGCCTGCGGATGGCGTGCGAGCGGCTCGACTGAAAAACGCTTGGGCATGGTCAGTGCATTAACGTTTGGTGAAATTGAAGCGTGTAGTGCTATCAGCGCTCGAGCGACAGGCTAACCATTTCTGGTTCGCACTCCAGCCAAATGCCCCATGAACGAAGCCGCGCTTCACCATGGCGCCGCCCGGAATGTGGCAACAAGTACCCACCCGGTGACCCAGCGGCCGGGAGGCAGTGCCATGCCGGTTACTTCGACGGCATGCATGTGCCTTTGGTCATTTGCGAACTCATATAGCCCAGTGTCTCTTTGGAGGCGCCGGATTTTTGCGCCTGGCTATATTGCTCCGTCCATTCCTTCTTCATTTGCGTTTCAGCAGCAAGGCAGTCGGACAGGGTATCGAATACCAGGTCTGTTTTGACCGGAGTGTTCATCATGATTACCACGAGCAGCCACTTCATTTCTATCTCCCTGCAAATATGATTGATGCTTGAGCCCGAACCAATCGTTACGCTCAAACGTCAACATGTTCTTTCCCACTTCAAGAATGATGGATTCATCTATCTTGCAATATTTCCCTGCATCGCCTGACGTCTTCCCGGTTTGCGCTTGCAGGGCACCCGCATGCAGGGGCTCTTGATGCAAAGGTGAAATGCCAGGCTATGCACGGGATCGCTCCATGGCGATGGTCGAGACGGTAAATCCCAAAGCTTCAAAAAACTCGGAAGCCCCGTCTCGCCCCGCGCGCAAAACCCAGGTGATGTCCGAATTTGAGCCAATGATGTGCCCAACCAAGCGCCGGCCAATACCTTTGCGGCGCTGAAATGGAGACACGGCGACCATTGAAAGGTAGCCATTCGACATGCCGTCCGTAATAGCGCGTGCGAAGCCTAGCACTTCGCCGGCAGGGCCGATGGCAACTGCCGTTCGCTGACTAGCCCGAACAAGCGCCGCGAACTCGTCAGCATTTCCTACGCGATGTGCCCAACCATTAGCGCATAGAAACTGGCGGACAGGCTCAATTTCGAAAGGCTTAACGTCACGAATTTCCATGGCATTTAACATTCAAGTTAACTGACGCATCATATTTGCATCGTACGAAAGTGAAAGAGATTGTCATTGGACTGCAGCTAATTGACGTGCGCGTAATTTTATTCAATTGACACTCGATACTTCACATAAGCGTTGTAGTCCGGCCCGCCAGGGAACGCTACTTGCAGTAGAACGCTTTGGCGTCCCTTCAGGTTCCCGCACGCTTACGCATACAGCCCCATGGCCGCGAGAACGGCCACTCCAAGCAAGCCCATCCATCCAGGATGCTTGCCCCTGGTGCCGACGAAAACCAGAAGTGAACTGGCAAGCATGGCGGCGATAATGGCTTCGCCGATAAAGGGCAAGATCGGCTGGCTTGATGATGGAATCGCCATCCAAGCCAGTGTCGCCGCCATGCACCAGCCCAGTACCGTGACCACGTGCCAACTTGCCCAAAGAATGCGTACGTGCGGCTCGCGCAAGGCTGAGCCGCCGCTGGTTGGGATGAAACCGGTTGATCGCATGCGCCCGAATATGAGTCGCTCGCCGAGCATTGAGTGAATTAGGCCAATGGCAAATGCAAGAACTGCTGCAGCAATAAAATATCCATTCATTGCTGCACCTCCCGTATCCGGAAGAACGGGGGCTTTAATGTGTCATGTCGCAGTGCAACCGCGCAGCGGCTGACAGTGTGCGGTCGCATGTCGGGATTCGCATCAACAAATTGTTGTGTCATAAGGATCTTCTTTGATGGACGCGAATATAAAGTGCCATATGTTCTCCAAGTAGCTCACGTCCGGACGATTGCCATTATCAATGCGAGAAGTAGCAATGGTAGGCTGAGCCCGAGCACTATCCCAATGATTATGGTCTTGGCCGGGCGATTTCTTGTTTTAGTTGCATCCGCTTTACGACTGAGGTCTATATATAAAACAGCAGTAACCGAAACTGCCATAAGCAACTTCGAAATGACAGCTGCGCTTGGGTCTCGTATTGCAGTAAAGCCCAGTACAGTGATTAGAAAAATTCCGGCAATTGCAACAATTATTCTGCCTGCTTTATTCCACACACCCCTTCCCCCTCATGATGAACTGTCCGACAGACAGTAGGCGGACGAAGCACGCTGATGGGACGCCCCTATCGGTTTAGTTAACCAGCCAC
>JAESFT010000264.1_pt1 | contig 44320 bp, 40 predicted proteins | sample 9269451 | NCBI WGS metagenome assembly JAESFT01 (sample SAMN14502557, study PRJNA617106) | algae metagenome | isolation source: Scytonema hyalinum WJT4-NPBG1 and co-occurring heterotrophs from well... | place: USA: Mojave Desert, Joshua Tree National Park, California | collected 2006-05-25
ATTGGTATGAATTGCAAAGAAATTTATTCACTTTCGTTGTGCGTGAGTACATTGTGGACAATCTCACCAAGACTTGTGCTGCCTAGTACACATGGATGATGTTTTTTGTCAATGCGTAAGTCCTAGCTTTTATCAAGAGTCCCTTGAGTGAAAGGTTACAGCAATGATGAATACCAACAGGCACAAGAGTTATTTTTACAATACTGATTTGCCCCGCCCAATCGGATCAAGCAATTGGACAATTGCCTGCACTAACTTCTCCGGTTCAACAGGCTTCGGGATATGCATCTGAAATCCGGCAGCTAAGGCTTGTTGCTGGTTTATTTCTCCCGCATAAGCAGTCAGGGCGATCGCTTTAATAGTTCCTCCCTGTCGGGCTGACCATTTTCTGATTTGCCGAATCAGGGAATAGCCATCCATTTCTGGCATACCAATGTCACACAGTAGCAGATCGGGCACAGACTGATTCAAGAGGGCTAATGCCTGTGCTGCCGAAGCGGCTGTCGTAACTTGTGCGCCAGATTGCGTCAGGATGAATGCTGCCAACTCCCGCATATCCGCATCATCATCCACAACCAATATCTGAATACCTGTTAGGTTTGTTACAGTTTCTTTCTGGCTGTCATTAGAAGAAGATAACTTCTGCTCGACGACGTTTAACGGTAGCTGGACGGTGAATGTTGCCCCTAAATTTTGTCCCAGACTATCTGCCTCAACGGTTCCTCCATGGAGTTCAGTGAAATGGCGAACGATCGCCAGCCCTAAGCCCAGCCCGCCGAATTTTCGTGTCGTTGTGCCATCTTCTTGCCGGAAGTATTCAAACACATAAGGCAAGAACTCTGGGGTGATGCCTTTGCCAGTGTCTTTGACTTGAATCTGAGCATACGTGCCAACTTGCTCCAGTCGTACCTCGACTCGTCCTCTAGATGGTGTGAACTTCACGGCATTAGAAAGGAGGTTCCAGACAACCTGTTGTAGGCGGTTCGCATCGCCTGAAACGGTTCCTGAAATTGGGTTGAGTGTGGTCTGGATTTGAATGTTCTTGGCTTCTGCTGCCAGTCGTACCGTTTCTAGTGCTGCTTCAATTGTTGCAGCTAAATTCACGATCGCAACGTTTAACGTCATTTTTCCTTGGAGGATGCGCGACACATCCAACAAATCCTCAATCAGTTGCGCTTGCAGCTTGGCGTTGCGCTCGATTGTTTCCAGGGCTTGGTCAACTTTTGTGGCGTCTAGCCGCTTACTTCGCAGTATTGTTGTCCAGCCCAGAATCGGATTAAGGGGCGATCGCAATTCGTGGGACAGTACAGCGAGAAATTCGTCTTTAACTCGGTTGGCGGATTCTGCTTTGGCGCGATCGCGTTGAGCTACTCGGTATAACTGAGCGTTATCGATCGCCAACGAAGCACGGCGAGCCAGTTCCTCTGCTAGTTGCAAATCGGTTGAATCGTATTGTAGTCCAGACTCAGCTGAAATAAAGGAAATGACACCTAGAATTCGTGTTTGGGTTCGTAGTGGCACACTCATCACAGATTTGAACCCAATCTGGCGCAAAATTTCTAAATGTTCTGGATCACGGGCTGTTTGTACCAGCAATTCATCTGGAATATCCGCTAACAAATCTGATTGCCCAGTCCGCAAAGTGAAGGCAGCACCGCGAGGCTCATCGGGATTGAGCGGATATTGATGTCTGATTTGGTGCGCCCATTGGAGTTTGGCAGGATCAGTGTGAGCTACGGCAATCTGCTCGATTGAACCATCTTTTTCAACCATGTCTACTGTACACCAATCTGCCAACTCAGGTACGGAAAGCTCTGCCACTCGCTCCAGGGTGGTTTGATAATCGAGCGAAGAGGCAAGGACTGCGCTCGCCTCCGCAAGAAAGCTTTGGGCACGCTCTAACCGTACTTGCTCTGTCACGTCTACAACATACACTAAAACGTCTTCTACCTGATGGTTTGAGTTCGTTGTCGGAAGATAGTAAACGTTGTAGTAACCGGGAGTGCGATCGTTGCGTCCGGGAACATTCACCGCAAAGTTTGGTGAAATGAAGGGATTACCTGTGGTGTAAATTTGATGAAATACTTCAACTATCTGTGGATCGGATTGACCAAAGAGTTCAGCAATTGAATGTCCTAAGTGTTGCTCTCGAGTTAATCCGTTGATTTGGGCTAATGCTTCATTAATGGCGATAAATCGCTGCTGAGTATCTAACAGCGCAATTCCAACCGGAGAAGTTTCAAAAATAGTTGCCAGTTGGCGCTGTGCGGCTTCGACTTGAGCACGAGCAAGTCGTTCTCGTTCTAGCAATTGTTCCCGTTCCTGTTCAGCCAGCTTGCGTTCTGTGATGTCAATGACAACGCCAATCATGCGTGTAGGCTGTTCTTCTGCATTGTAGGTAAATTTTCCTCTCGCTTCTGTCCAATGAATGGAGCCATCCGCCCAAAGTGTTCGATATTCGTGGTGATACTCCCTTCTCTTGAGCATCGCTTGTTGAAGTGCGACTTCTGTTTGAGCTAAGTCATCTGGATGAACGCTCTTAACCCAGAGTTCATAGCTTGGTTTGCACTCGTTTGGTTGAAGTCCCATGATGGCGAAGTGACCATCTGACCAGGTTACCGTATTGATCTGCATATCCCAGTCCCACGTTCCCATACGTCCGACCATCAACGCCAATTGCAACCGAGCTTTGCTTTGCCGCAATTCCTCTTCTGCGCGCGATCGCTCCACGGCTAACCAGGTTTGCTCGGCAATTTGCTCCATCAGTGCCACATCATCTTGTGTCCAGTGGCGAGGAGAAACATGGTGCAACACAAACAGCGCTACAAACCGCCCTTTCTTCACCAAGGGAACACACAACAGAGATTTTGTTTGAATGGCGTCAAAGGCAGCAACGCCAACTCCAGCAGTCCGAGGATCAACATCAACATCATCCACAACGATTGTTTTGCCCTGCTTGAGTTCAGCAATGATTTCAGGACCAAAGGAATTCATGTGGTGACTACCAGCCACGCTGATGACACCATTGCAAAAATCGCGATCGACGATGACGTACTCCTGCGTGGAATCAATTTCACCGTAGGTACAGCGAGTCACTTGGAAGTGTTGCCCTGTCGCACGAACAACCTGCCACATGATTTCTTTCGGGTCTTGAATGGCACGAATCGCGTCATTCAATTCGATCAGGAATTGCTGTTGTCTCTCCTTGTGTTGAAGATTTTCGAGCAGTTGCTCAATTTGTTGCCTTGCCCGCACTTGTTCGGTGACTTCAATGTTATAAATCAAAACTCCTTGAATTGTTCCCTCAGCATCCCGCCAAGCCGGAAAGACGCAGTTGAAAAATGCCTCTTCCAACACACCATCGCCGTTCCGATCCCAGTAGGTGGGCGACTCATCCCGAATGAACGTTTCTCCCGTGCGGTAAACTTGCTCGAGCACGTCAAAGTAAATTTGCCCCTCTAGCTCTGGGAAAACATCGCGCATCGGTTTGCCGATAATGTCTGGAGTCCGCCCAACCAGTTGTAGATAGGTAGGATTAGCAAATTCATACACAAGATCGGGACCTGTCACAATTCCAATCATGGCAGGGAACTGCATCAGGATATCATGCAACCGCTGGCGTTCGGTTTCTGCTTCCACTCGGGCAGCCTGTTCTCGTTTTAAAAGGCATTCCCTCCGGGTGCGTAGCATCTCGCGCTCTGCTTCAATTTGTTTGCGCTCTGTGATATCGACCGAAACGCCAATCATGCGAACTCCCCGTCCAGTCGCATCGAGATAAACTCGTCCCTGGCTGTTGAGCCAGCGCACAATGCCGTCTGGATCAATCACCCGGTACTCGTGGTTGTAGGACAGCTCTCCTGTAATTGCCCGTTGCGCCGCTTGTATCACCCGTTGTCGATCGTCTGGATGAATGACCGCAAAAAAGTCTTCTGCCGTCCCTACTTGAACGCCCCAAACTTCTAGGGCATTAGCAGAACACACCACGCGATTGGTTTGCAAATCCATATCCCATCCAACTATCTGCGCTGCTGCAAGTGCCAGCCGCAGGCGCTCTTCACTCTCTCGTAATGCCCGCTCAACCAGTTTGTAATCGGTAACATCGCGAGCAATACTCAGTACGGTTTCAACAGAGCCATCACTTGCAAATTCAGGGACGATACGCGCCTGATACCATCGAAGACCTTTTGGAGTCGGAAAACTAAATTCAATAATCTGTTCCTGATCTGTTGCAAAAACCTGCCGCAAACAGTCATTCCAAATGCTGTTGATGTCTTCTGGCATTCCTAGCTCGGCATTAGTCTTACCAATAAATTGCTCTGATGGAATCCCCGTTGCCAGTTCTACAGAAGGGCTGACATAAAGGTGGCGAAACTCTGCATCCATTCGGCTAATAATATCTGGGGCATTTTCCGCCATTATTTGGAACTGTTGCTCTCGCTGCCGCAGTTCTGATTCCAATCGTTTGCGCTCTGTTAGGTCAATTAAAAATCCTATTCCTAAATCGTCTGCTCCTCCCAGGTAGGCAGTTCCAATCAAGACGGGAACACGAGTGCCGTCTTTACGAATGTATTCTTTTTCAAACGGCGCATGGCTGCCGATTTGCTTCATCTGTGCCATTGCTTGCTGGTCTAAATCCCGAAATTCCGGCGGAGTAATTTCAAGGAAGTTTACAGCTCCAGATAAAACTTCTTGGCGCGTATAACCTAAAGCAGCTAGCCAAACGTCGTTGACTTCTAAAATATTGCCTTGAAAATCGCCAATAATAATGCCAATGAGATTCGCATCGAATAAACTTCGTAGCCGAGATTCACTTTCACGTAACGCTTGCTCTACAAGTTTGCGCTCAGTTACATCCTGAAAAACGACAACAGCTGCAACAATCTGCCCCCGGTTATCTAAAATTGGTGCTGAGTTCACATTGATGAAAATGTGGCTACCGTCTTCCCGGTGTAGCTTGATTTCTTCATTAGAAACCACTTCACCTGTCCGAAGCGATCGCGCCAACGGATACTCATCAGGTGCGTAGATCTGTCCATCGCAGCGAAGGGCTTCAAATGGAATAATAGGTGCATATTCTTCAAGCTCAAGCGACTGTTCATAGCCGTACCCGACAATCTGTTTGGCTTGTTCGTTAGTCAGAACCAATTTGCCAGATGCGGCATCCGCAATCATCACACCAGCAGGCATTTGTCGTAAAACGGCTTCAAACCGGGTGCGTTCAGTTTCAAGCTCTTGCAGTAACTGCTCCCGCTCTGCTTCAGCCTGCTTGCGCTCTGTGACATCACGAAAATAAACCGCTATCCCCTCAGCAGACGGGTAGGCATTCACTTCTAACCAACGCTGAACAGGCTCCCCAAATTCTTCCCAGGAAACTGGCACCTGCTGTGCCATTGCCCGATGCAGTTCTCGGTATGCTATTTTGCCCACCTGTTCGGGAAACACCTGGTTCCAAACGTGTTTTCCAATCAGTTCTTCTGGCGTTTTGTGCAGAATTCCAGCCGCCGCCCGATTCACGTAGGTGTAGTGCCAATTGTCATCAAAGGCAACAAAAGCATCCGTAATGCTTTCCAGGATTATTGCCACCTGGCGTTCAGCTTCTTGAGCTGCGATGAGTTGAGCGTGCTGTTGCTCAATGATGCATTCTTGTGGCAAAGCGTTTTGAGCATTTGCCCCCGGAACATTGGCATTGAGATGTTGTTGATTCCCAAGACTGCGGGCAAAGTGTTCAATCACTTCAGAACGAGAAATTCCTCGCTTGTGAGCCTCCTCGTCGAGCGATCGCCACGCTGTACTAGTAAGAGATAGGCTAACTCGTCGTTTCGTTTCTGAGTCCCAATTGTTCACAAACTTACCAGTGGCGTCGCGCTTCATGAAGATTTATCCGTATGCATACACGGTTTTTTCTATTTAATCTAAGTTACTCCCTAATGAGGCTCTGCCTTAAGACTGAGGTTTTGGCTCAAGGGAAAGTTTGAGTAGGTGACGCGATCGCTGCTACACTGCAAGCGCAGGGTGCAAGGAGCTTCCAACCTCGCAGGCCCGAATTTCCTGATTTATAGGTTGAGTACCCTCTTAACCTCCACAGGCTGCAACGATAGATCCATACCGTTGTTTTGAACAAGTACCAACAATTGTTATTTTTTTAATAATTTTACAAAAGTTAAATAAACTGTTACATTAGTTTACAAACGGGATGAAACCACAGGTCAGGAGTTTTCATGAGCACGCAGCCACGTCATTCATGACTAAGGTGAGCGTCACCTCTGTGACCCAGATGTACTTGCATATGTAGCTCCCAGATTGGCTTCACCCCGCTTGCAGAAAAACTCAATCTGCACGCAAAGTACCATAATTGGTTTTGTCTGGCTGTTGACGATCCCTGAGGTTCTGACTAGACACGGCTTGATGGGGGAGCCAGCCTGTTTAGTACTTGAACCTCCTACGCTCTGATTTTAAAAGCAACAAGTTAATAAATAAACCAGGAGATTCTGACGATGTCCTTATCTATTGAGTCGGCGCAAAAGATTTTCTCTGGCACTCAAGTTCCTAGTCCAATTCCTGCCACAATAGCACTGTTCGATCAACTTAACGTTGACGATAAACTGGCATTACTCTGGTTTGCCTACACTGAACTAGGTCGTTCAATCACTCCCGCAGCGCCTGGAGCTGCACGTCTGCAATTAGCAGAAGGACTGCTAAACCAAATCAAGCAGATGTCTAATGCCGACCAAACGCAACTCATGAGGGATCTTGCTGGTTATGTTGACACTCCTATCAGCCGTTCCTATGCCAGCTTTAGTGTCAACACTAAGCTAGCTTTTTGGTTTGAGTTAGGAGAGTTGATGAAAAAGGGCATTGTTGCTCCCATCCCGCCTGGCTATCAAATGAGTGATGGCGTCAAATTCGTGCTAGAAGCCATCCAGAAACTCGATCCAGGTCAGCAAATTACGGTACTTCGTAATACTGTAGTAAACATGGGATTCGAGCCTGAGGTTAATTCCAGTGGCTACTCAAAAGCAGCTAAGGAACCGATGTTTCCGCGTACCGAGCCAGCTCCCACTCAGATCACAGTTGAGGGCATCACAGAGCCTGCTGTATTGAGTTATTTTGAGGCTCTCAACGCAGACAATTTTGACGCTGCTATTGCTTTATTTACTCCCGATGGTGCCGTGCAACCGCCATTCCAGAAGCCGATTATTGGTCGTGAGTCAATCATTGCCTATATGCGTGCAGAAGCACAGGGACTCAATATTATGCCGGAGCAGGGTATAAGCGAGGCTCTACCAGATGGCTCTAAGCAGCTGAAAATCACAGGCAAAGTCCAAACTCCTTGGTTCGGTGTCCAAGTTGGGATGAACATTGCGTGGCGGTTCTTACTCAATCCCGAAGGCAAAATTTTCTTCGTGGCAATTGATATGCTGGCATCTCCTCAAGAACTGCTGAACCTGCGTCCTAGGTAGGTAGAGGGATTGGGCAAGGAACAGCGCCCTTACGGGCGATGCTCCCGGAGGCAGCCGCGCCTTGCGCTTAGGGCGCAGAGCGCTGCGCCCTAAGGGGCGATCGCCTTCTCCAAACAACCCGCCAAATCTGACTTGCTCATTTGGCTTTGGGCAACCTGCATCACCAGGTCATAAGCTTGCTCATTCGTCAGATTGAGGGAATAGCCATTCAACCGCAAAAATGTATCCATCACTGCAAACGCCGTGCGTTTGTTACCGTCGATAAACGGATGGTTCATTGCCAGGTGATAAAGGTAGGTTGCTGCTTGCTCATGAATAGTGGGATGCAGCAGCTCACCTGCAAATGTAGCCTGGGGTTGAGCAAGGGCAGATTCCAGCAAGCCCTCATCTCGGATGCCTGGAGTCCCTCCAAACTTCTCAATTTGTCTGGTATGAATCTTCAGAACTGTCGTTTGGTTGAGAAAATCAGGAGTTGGCAAGGCGACGGTAAACCTCCTCTCTCTCCCGTTCTGAGTCCAGGTATACCTGCCACACGCGGTTTTCTAAGTTGGATTGCTGCTCCGCTTTTAGAGAACGCACAAACTCAAGTACCTCCTGCAAGGCAGAATCTGGCACTTGGTCAAGTTCCTGAAGGAGTTGTTCTTTGATTGTCATCATCCTAAAGTTGAAAACGTTGAAAACACGGCTTTTTTTATTTTGCAACTTCCAAGGGTTACTGCACGACATGAGCGTCCACTTGAATATTATGACAGTGTTACTGCTTGAGAAGTTAGGCGTATAGTTATCAGTGATAAAGCGTCACAATAAAGACTGATAATAAATTAAAGATTTAATCATGGTTCAGGCTACAGAGCATATATACATTGTCAGGGACAACGCAATCCTAGGTGGTGAACCTATTATTCGCGAAACACGCACACCCGTGAGAGCTATTGTGGAAACCTGGCGGATGGGGGCTGCACCTGAGGAAATCCTGCAAGGGTTACCACATTTGACTCTGGCTCAAGTGTTTGATGCTTTGAGCTACTATCTGGATCACCAAAGTGAAATCAACAGCTACATTGAGCGTAACCGAATTTAGAAAAGCTGATTGATTCCGTATATAGCAAACGCTATTATGAATTTCTGAGATTTGGAGATTCAGTCATTGAGCTTGACAGATTTGGCAGTGCTAGTTATACCACTACACAAGGAAGTCTAGACATTTGCCCACGTGTTCGTAGTAATCCAAATATTCTTCTCGAGTAACTTCCCATGCCATGCTACTATCAGATCCAGGATGTGAAACACTGTTTGAGTTTCTACGATCAAATAAGTTTCTTATCTTTATGCATATTTCATGCGGAACGCTTTTAGAATAAAGAAATTTGACTACATCGTTAACATCATAGTCTTTTTTATTTGCTTTCTCGTGTTTTATGCATAAAGCATGTATTTCATTAACTAGGTGATTAAGTGCCACAGAATAGGAACCAGTTCTTTCGCTTAAAACCCTTAATCGAGTTTGCTCAATTACATCGGGCATTTCTGATATTTTTCTCATTTGCATACAGGTCAAACCATAATATCCAGGTTTATCACAATTTAATTGTGCATCCATAAAAATATTAACAATATCTTGCATATGAATATTTTCTTTAAGTTTTAAGAGTAAATCATCGTCGCTAAAATCAGTTTGACAAAGAAATTTAATAATTAAATCAGCATCACTTGTAGTAATGATTCTTTTTTGTAAATAAAATTTTTTAAAGTTTTTTATTGCTGTTTCATCGGTTAGAAGTATAACTAAAATTTCCAGGGGTTGGACTTTAATTAGATCAAAGTTAAAATCTTTGAATATCTCCTTAATTTTTTTCTTGTTTACAGGTTTATCAAGTATCTGTTCTACTCTCTTATCAAAGACTTCTTGAAGAATTTCTTCTTGAGCTGATCTCTCTCCTATAAAATAATCTTCTACTCTTGATTTTTTAATATTTCTTAACTCTTGAAATATTTTATTGAGTTTATCTTGTGGGTTCTTAATAGTCTGGTCAATATTTTTACTTTTATCCTGATCTTCTTGGTTCTCTCGATTAAGCTTGATATATTCGTCGCTTGGTGATAATTTTCGTATGTTTCTAAGAAGTTCTTCCTTCTCTTCATTTCTTGCTAAACGGTACAATCTTGTTTTTAGATTTAACTTAAGACTTAGCTTGCTGTACAAAACTTCTGCAATTTGAGATCCTATTAAATGAAGAAATACTCCTTGACGCTCCTGTTCAATGCCCTGCCTAAAAGTTATTGAAATATATATGTCATCGGTGTAACGAATAATTTTATGTGAATCTATAACATCTCTATTTTTTTTCAAAATGTCATCTATGAATAAGTCCCCAAATACCAAATATAAATATCCAATAAAACTAGATATTATATTGTTATCTGATTGAGGAATACCAGATTTGCCATTTGCTATAGATTGAAAGAAGCAAATAATTTGCTCTCTTGTAAAAAGGTCATAAGCCATATTCACTTGCACACTGGGTTTGATAAAGATATGTAAAAGATGCAATAGTCTTGGCATGGACAACTCATTAAAATAATTCTCAATATCAAGTTTGAGAATCACTTTATCTTGTGTTTCAGAAATAGTTTCTTCCTTGATTTTTGATTTGAATAGTTCATGAAAATTTCGGTAATAAATGTTTTTAGATGTAATTTGGATTTTATCCTTCTAACTAAGATTACCACCATAAAAAGCTTCTATCGTTTCTATTTTTTTGTAGTTTTCAACTAAAAACTCTTGTGAGAGCTTCAGTAAGTAAAGCCCAACGGCATAGTATATTGTTCGCATTGGATATGTAAAAAATTTATAGTCTCTAAGCCCGAGACCTGGTTTAGGTATAACATAAGAAAATACAGCAAATTCTTTCTTTAAGCCGTAAAAGAGACTACTTTGTATTTTTGTCTTAAAATATTCTTGTGAATCAAGATTTAAACACGCTACATCAAGCTTTTCATAGTCAAAAATACTTAAAGTATTATAATGTCTATTAGTTTGCTTCTGTTTAATTTGAAAATTTAAAAGTTTTAGAGCATCTTGCCAATATTCATATTTTATGAAGTAGCCAAGTTGCGTTTTAATTCTATCTGTCATGCGTGTTGGTCTAATAGGACTGAATTCTCTAAGGTTTCTAGGGTCTATAGGATAATTTCTGAAATCAAGCAATTTTATTCCAGCATCTCTAGCATCACAGAACGTATGCCCTCAGTTAAATAGGATAATTTCTGAAATCAAGCAACTTTATTCCAGGATACTCATTTATTGTAAATGTTTATACGTTAACATTGGCTTTAAGCGAGGTAGGGTGGGCTATGCCCACCACAACCTTTTCACCTTACACCTTAAACTTCTCCGTAATCCGCTGCATCGCCTCCTGTACATTCTCCCGACTATTAAAAGCTGAAATACGGAAGTAGTCTTCACCCGCTGCACCAAAACCTGAACCGGGCGTACCTACGACATTCATGGTGTGCAGTAACTTATCGAAGAAATCCGAACTGGACAAACGATTGGGCGTTTTCAGTTCCCGTGAAAAGCCACGTCTGGGAAGAGCGATCGCCATTTGTCCAACACCAATAATTATGGTAGTAATTACTCTCACTAAATAGTATAAACTTTTGTTTTTTGTACGGTTGGTGCGAAAAGCTATAGGAATTACTTAATAAATATATTAAGTCAATTCTTATACCTATAAGAAATATGAGAAAACGAAAACGCGACCAAATTAAGCAATTCGTACTAACTCATCTTGGCGCAAACTCTCCACCTAACCGTAGACGCAAGAGAAGAAAGGTTGCTCGATACGTTGCCTACAAGATATTGGGGCTAGAGACAGAAGAAGGACGGCTAAATGACTCGTATAAATCTCTAGAAACAAATGACGAGACGGATTGTATTTATTGGGAAATAATGCGACAAATGTCAAAATAATTCAGTTGTGTCATTTTACTGAAAACAACCAAACAAGCTTAGATTTTCGCCCCTTCAAGAAAACCTGGAGGGGCGAAAGGATATCTATGTCTACTCCTTGGAATAGCGATCGCCCAAGATTCTTAAATCAAAGCTATGTTGTAAAGCGCTCTGTAATTCGCTGCATCGCCTCCTCCACATTCTCCCGACTATTAAAAGCGGAAATACGGAAGTAACCTTCACCGGCTGCACCAAACCCAGAACCAGGTGTGCCTACAACATTGCAGGTGTGCAGCAACTTATCGAAGAAATCCCAACTGGACAGAGCATGGGGTGTTTTCACCCAAACATATGGCGCATTCTCACCGCCAAAAACTCCTAATCCTGCATCTGTGAGTTTCTTACAGATAATTTTGGCGTTTTCAAGATAAAAGTTGACTAATTCCTTAATTTGTGCTTTTCCTTCCTCAGAGTAAACCGCTTCGGCTCCGCGTTGCACTATATAGGACACGCCATTGAACTTGGTGGACTGGCGGCGATTCCACAGCTTCCACAGTTCTACATCGGAACCATCGGCTGCTTTTGCTGTCAGGTTCTTCGGTACGACTGTAAGCGCACAGCGAGTGCCGGTAAAGCCTGCATTCTTGGAGAAGGAGCGAAACTCAATCGCACACTCCCTTGCTCCTTCTATTTCGTAGATGGAGTGGGGAATTTCTGGATCGGTGATGTAGGCTTCGTAAGCTGCATCGAAGAAAATGATGGAGCCATTTGCTCTAGCATAATCTACCCATGCCTTCAGGTGTTCTTTAGAGGCGACGGCTCCTGTGGGGTTATTGGGGAAGCAGAGGTAAATTAAATCGACTTTTTGAGAAGGAATTTCGGCAGTGAAGTTGTTCTCAGCCGTAATTGGTAAATAAACTAAGCCCTCGAACTCGCCCTTATCGTTGGCGGCTCCAGTATTTCCCGCCATCACGTTTGTGTCCACATACACCGGATAAACGGGGTCTGTAACAGCGATGATGTTGTCGTTGCCAAAGATGTCGAGAATATTGCCCGTGTCGCATTTGGAACCGTCCGAGATGAAGATTTCAGATGCATCAACCTCGCACCCCCGCGCTTGGAAATCTTGTGCCGCAATTTTCTCCCGCAACCAAGCATAACCTTGCTCTGGACCATAACCCTGAAAGGTAGCGCGATCGCCCATTTCTTCAACCGCCTTAATCATAGCTGTGCGGCAAGCTTCCGGCAGTGGTTCTGTAACGTCACCAATCCCGAGCTTGATGATTTTAGCATTACTGTTAGCTTCGGCGAAGGCATTCACCCGTCGCGCAATTTCGGGAAATAAATATCCTGCTTTCAGCTTGAGGTAGTTGTCGTTAATCGTTGCCATAGTCGTTTGTTACAAATGCCATAAATAAACAGCTTACTGCAATTGATATATGAGATTGGATGAATGATTTATTGAATCTAACTAGCAATTAACTATCTTGCAATCCATTGCATCGATACAGCTAATGCATAGCATCGATACATCTGTAAAGACAATCTTGAAAGAGCAGTACAAACCGACTCAAACGCTATCGAAATTTTGAATCGCCACAAATCCTTCTGACTCCGACGAGTGATTCCCAAGTCGTACTGAAAAGAGCGTTTGCATTCCAGCACCCTGAGCAGCTTTCAACTCAGCAGTTACGTCCGAGATAAAGAGAATCTTTTCTGGCACCACTCCAATAGCATCGGCTATTTTGCGATAGCTTTCGGCTTCTCGTTTGGAACCAGTTTGGGTGTCAAAGTAACCGCGGATAAAACCAGTCAAATCTCCCTCCTCACTGTAGCGGAAGAGGAGTTTTTGCGCTTGGACACTGCCAGATGAGAAAATAAATAGCCGTTTGCCAGCAGTTGTCCAGCGTTCAAACGCGGGTTTTACGTCTGGAAATATCTGCGATCGCAATGTACCATCTCGATACCCTTGATCCCAAATCTTGCCCTGCAACGATTTTAACCCCGTTGATTTACGGTCAATGGCAATCAAATGGTGTATGTACGCAACAGCCGCCGTCGCCTCCGTTCCTTGCCAATCAGGAACTGACAACCCCTGCGCCAAATCAGTTTCGTACTCTTGCCTTAACCATTGCAAATCGGTTTGCACCTCTGCTTGGTGCTGATGAGTTGTGAGAAAATCGGCTACATGGTCACGGGCAAACGGAAATAACACCCCAAAGACATAGTCAACTGGGGTAGTCGTGCCTTCAATATCCAGGAGGATAACGTCTGCTGTATCACAATAGGGTGCAGTCATAGCTAAATCAGTGAACAGTTAACAGTTAACAGTTAACACTAACAACTGATAACTGATAACAGATAATTAATAACTGACAATTCAGCGACACCCCAAGCTGTCACGAGTTGAGACGCCTGTTACCGGATTGACTCCATCAGCACGATCGCACATCAACTTCGCCTCGTAGGTATCCAGGATTGCACCAGAAAAATCTGCCCCTGTAATCACCGCATTGAAGAAGCGACTGCTGGTGAGAATAGCATCGGTAAAATTGGCGTCCTTTAAATTGGCTTCAGCAAAAATGACGCGATCGGCAAATGTTCCCGAAAGATTCGCTCCGCTTAAGTCTGCTTTAAAAAACGACCCCTTGGTGATAATTGTTGCACTGAGATTCGCTCCTTGGAAATTTGCCTCCTGCATATTCGCACCTGCAAAGGACGTTCCGTGTAAATCTTTATTGGAAAAATTTTGATATCGCAAGTCGGCAAAAGTATAGTTGACGGTGTTTTCCTGTGCTAGAACACCAGGGGTATTTACGAGGAACCAGCCAAGAGTCAGCCAAAGGAGGAACACGGCACCGCAAATAGAGTTTAACCAAGTTTTAACTTTCTGCATCATTGATAGTCTCCCGAATGCATCATCATTTCAGATACTACCCTTCGGCATAGCTTGATTGAGCGTCCTGCTTTGTACTCAAGCTCGCAAAATCGAATAACTGGGTATCGGCGAGATGAGATGGGCAAACATTCTGAAGGCTACTAAATAAACTCTCAATCCTACCTGGATTTTCTTTTTCCCACGCTTGCAGCATCTGCTTGATTTGTGTTCGTTGTAGGTTCTCTTGAGAACCGCAAAGGTTGCATGGAATAATAGGAAATTGTCTGAGCTTCGCGTATTGCTCAATGTCATGCTCGGAACAGTATGCTAGTGGTCGAATGACTACGTGTTGGCTGTCGTCACTCAAAAGCTTTGGTGGCATCGCTTTGAGTTTTCCTGCATGGAACATATTCAGAAACAAGGTTTCCACGATGTCATCCCGATGATGTCCTAGTGCAATTTTCGTAGCGCCTTCTTCGCTGGCGATACGGTAAAGAATAGCACGCCGCAAGCGTGAACATAAACCACACATCGTCTTTCCTTCTGGAATAACGCGTGTCACAATGCTGTAGGTATCTTCTTCTACTATCCTGTAAGGTACTCCCAGTGATTCCAAATATTCTGGCAACACGTGTTTTGGAAAACCTGGTTGTTTTTGGTCTAGGTTCACCGCGAGAATCTCGAAGTTCACTGGGGCTTTGCGCTGGAGGGTGAGCAGCAAATCAAGCATGGTGTAGGAATCTTTACCACCAGATAGGCATACCATGAGGCGATCGCCATCCGAAATCATGTTGTAATCACCGATAGCCTTTCCTACCAAACTACGCAGGTGTATCTCCAGCTTTTTCAAGGTTTTGGAAGTTAAAACCTCCGTTGCTTCCATGAAATATCCCTCTGTTTTACGATTCTAAGAACAAATATAAGGAGAAAGACTTAACATTGTCAGAAATCTTGACGCAAAATATCGACACTGCAAGAATTTCCATTATCATTCCGGTTCTTAATGAGGCAAGAAATATCAAACAAGCAGTCGCTAGCACTCAACCCAGCACAAATGTGGAAGTGATTGTGGTAGACGGCGGTTCAAATGATGGAACTGTGGAAATTGCTGAATTATTAGGTGTAAAGCTTATCTCTGCTCCTCGTGGTCGTGCTGCTCAAATGAATGCGGGTGCTTTGGCTGCAAGTGGAGAGATTCTGCTGTTTCTCCATGCAGATAGCCGCTTAAGCGTTGAGTTTGATATCATCGTTCGCACCGCACTGCAACAACCTGGAGTTATGGCGGGTGCTTTTGCAGTCAGGATAGACGCACAGCTATGGAGTTTGCGGTTAGTAGAATGGGGGGTGAATTGGCGATCGCGTTTTTTGCAAATGCCTTATGGAGATCAAGCCATTTTTGTGACAAAACAAATATTTCACGGAATAGGTAAGTTTCCAGAAATCCCTATTATGGAAGACTTTGAACTTATCCGACGCTTAAGAAGGACTGGACAAATCACCATTATTAATGTACCTGTTTTGACATCTGCACGCCGATGGCTGAAAAACGGAGTTTTCAAAACCACCCTGATTAATCAAATCATTATTCTGGCTTATTTACTTGGTGTTTCTCCAAAGCGGATTGGAACCTGGTTCCGACAATAGAAATTAAGAAATATTTAAGCTCCACATCATATAAGTGTCGTATTCTTAGTTTGATATAGCGATTGGAGATATTGTCTGCAAAAGGTATTGAAATCATTGACTCAAAGTATAAGCAAATACTAGCAAATATTCTTAAATTGGAATTAGAGTATTAAAATTACATTCTTCCGTGTTTAGTAGAGAAATGCTTGGAAAATATTTGTCACTTTTTTAACTGACAAACAATTGCAAAGGTTGTCATCCTTCTGAAGTTAGCAATCTAGATTTTGCCCTGTGCAAAAGTAACAGCTATAAGGATTTTGCATTTTCAATTCTCAAAGGAGGTACACCAATGTCAGAATTCCAAAGAGTTACAGTTCGCCCGATGGATGAGTATAACCAGACATTGGTTTCTTACGTACATCCACAGGATTGGGTGAATCCTCAACCTGCTGATTATTACGACTTAGTGGTTATTGGTGCGGGTACAGCAGGCTTGGTGGCGGCTGGAGGTGCAGCCCTTGTGGGTGTGGGTTTGAAAGTTGCCTTGATTGAAAAGCACCTTATGGGTGGGGATTGTTTGAATTTTGGTTGCGTACCATCAAAGAGCATTATCCGGTCTTCTCGGGTGGTTGGCGAAATGTGGAATGCAAAACAATATGGAATTCACGCACCCAAATATGTTGATGTTGATTTTCCTGAAGTCATGACACGGATGCGACGCATAAGAGCCGGGATCAGCCATCATGACTCAGCCGTGCGCTTTCAAAAGATGGGGGTGGATGTCTTTTTAGGGAGCGCTCAATTTGTCAGCAACGATACGGTGGAAGTTGGCGACAAAACTCTTCGCTTTAAAAAAGCGGTGATAGCTACGGGAGCCAGACCGATGTCACCTTCGATTCCAGGAATTGAAGAAGCGGGTTATCTGACCCATGAAACAGTGTTTTCTCTGATCCAAAAACCCCAAAGCTTGGTGGTGATTGGTGGTGGACCAATTGGCGGCGAATTGGCGCAGGCTTTTCGACGCTTAGGTTGTGAGGTGACACTTTTCCACAAAGGACCTCATATCCTCAATAAAGAAGATGCTGACGCAGCCGAGATTGTCCAAAAAGTCTTGATCCGCGAAGGAATTCGCTTAGTGCTGAATTGCCAGATACAGAAGGTGGAAAAGGGTAACGAGGGTAAAACCGTTTACTTTACCTGTAATGGCAAGCAGGATGTTGTGACAGTTGATGACATTTTAGTAGGTACGGGACGCGCCCCAAATGTGGAAGGTCTGAATTTAGAAGCAGTCGGGGTAGAATACGACCAGCGCCGGGGTGTGATGGTGAATGATTACCTGCAAACCACGAATCCTAGGATTTTTGCAGCTGGGGATATCTGCATGAACTGGAAGTTTACCCATGCTGCTGATGCTGCAGCACGGATTGTGATTAGAAATGCACTGTTTTCTCCTTTTGGTTTGGGACGACAAAAACTCAGCAGTTTAATTATGCCTTGGGTCACTTATACTGATCCCGAGATTGCTCATGTCGGAATGTACGAACACCAGGCACAGGAAATGGGTATTGATGTAGCGACGATTAAAATACCATTTACTGATGTAGACCGAGCGATCGCCGATGGTGAAGAGGAAGGATTTGTCAAAATCCACCATCCAAAAGGGTCTGATAAAATTTTGGGCGCTACCATTGTTGCCCGCCATGCGGGTGAGATGATTTCACAGATCACAACAGCAATTGTTCATAATATTGGCTTGAACAAGCTGAGTCAAGTGATTCATCCTTACCCAACTCAAGCTGAAGCCATTAGGAAGGCTGCAGATGCTTACTATCTCTCGACTGCCCTCACACCAAATACCAAACGACTGTTAGCATGGGTGAAAAAGTTTTCCTGACCCGTAATAAAACTTGTTTGTAGTGAGGACTGAAGTCCTCTCTAAGCTAAAGTCGTGACTACGAACTTTCGGACCGAATGAAAATCAAACCACAGATGCACACAGATGCACACAGATGATTTATATATCTTTCAAAATGATGTGGTGTTTGGAGTCCAAACCGATTTTACCTTGTTGTTGTAAGTTGCCCATAAGTCGTGTAATAGTTACCCTGGTCGTGCAGCAAGCGCTAGCAAGTTCTTCATGAGTGAAGCGAACACTGAGGCGAATTCCGTCTGCCACTGGTTGACCAATTTCCTGTTTTAAAAGTACTAATAATTGCTGAAAGCGGTCTTGTACTCGTCGTCTACCAGCAACCACCAAAAAAAATTCTGTTTGCCGTAATCGTTGATTAATTTTTGGTAACAGGGTATGGCTCAGGTTTGGTGAAGCTGCTATTTCTGCAAGGTCAATTGACACTAATTCCACTTCCGATAGAGCTGTTGCTTGGTAAGTGTGTAACGTGGTCAAACTTGAACCAAAAACCATTCCTTCTCCTGCTAACCCAACGATCACTTCCTCGCCTGTTTCACATAGCGTACTCAGCTTGACGCAACCTTGACATACATACCAAAGAGTGCTTAATGAGTTGAGGGAAATAGATTCTCCTCTGGAATATTTATGCCCGAGGCGGTTTTGAGTTAGGTCGCCGTCATTTTTCAACAGGGCTAATTCTACTTGTTTGCGGTCAGTAATATCACGTATCAGCCAGCGGAGTGCTATTGGCTTACCTTGCTGATTGCGGACAACTCCCACTGTCATGGCGCCGTCCAATAACTCGCCATCACGTTTTTGGATGCGTACGACTAATTCTTTTACCTTGGTGCATTCGCATATTTGGGTTAGGTAGCTGCGAAAAGTCGCACGATCTGGGAGCGCCACAAAGTTTACTATTGGTTTGCCTATCACATAGTTCTGTGAGACTTTCAGTAGCGTCGCCGTCGTATGGTTGGCTTCACGAATCATGCCTAAAGTATCTGTTACTAAGTAGGCATCTGGTGCAAACTCGAATAAATCCTGGTAGCGTTGGCGTTCTGCTTCTAGCAAAGTTCGTGTTTGTATGAGTTCTTCATTCTGCTGATGAAGTTCCTCTGTAGCCAAACCGACTATTTCTGAAGCACTACCAAGTTCGACAAGAGCTTGCGGTAGCACATCTGGCATGATAGGCATTGTGTTCAGATTTTCGTATAAATCTGTTAAACGCCTGTACATTCGGTGTGTGCGTTGGGTAAATTTGTCTATTTCTAATTTGTCTATATTCATTATAAATTCCTACGATAAACCCTACGAAGTTTCAAAAAAATATCCTACTCAATGAAGTATAAACATAATGCGAATTAGGCAAACCTACAGAACCAAATGACTAATATAAAAAAATTAAATTGCCTTATTCTCAGAGGCTAATCAAATTCACTCTAGCGCAGTCCTAAATAATTTATGAATAGGTAAAAGCTGGTTGGTAACGACCAGTCGGTGTTAGGTGTGATTGTTTCCCTCTCTACTACACAACAACAGTTTCACAACACCAATAGAATTGTTATATAAATTTACACTTCAACGTTTTCGGTAATATCCAATCAACGACAATATTTTTTTAAAAAGTGTTGAAGTATAGGAGACAAGGAAAGTGATTATTCCTAAATCCACAATAGATCTAACCAACATAAAACAATAGCAGATATAAGCCAAATGTTTCTTCTATCTGTAGTCAGAGTAGAGTAAAAATTTAAGCATATACAGAAAAATATCAGGTCTTACTTTTTACGTTTCCACTTTCTCGTAAACTAAGGTCAGAAACAGTTTTCAATTTCAATACCCAATTTTCACTCCCTGCTGGGGATTGATAGCTAACCTGCCCTGCTCTATACATATTAGGTACAATATACTATTTCGCATCACCCTCGTTGTATCTTATGCAAACTCCAAACGGTATGACTTCTACCTTCCAAGACGTATCGCGCAGGGAATTGCGAGAGTTAGTGAGAGTTCAATTGCAAATGCTGCTGGAAGCGGGGGATTTGCAGGGAGCAAAAGCCATTCTGGTACCTGTACAGGCTCCGGATATTGCCGAGGCGATTGAAGGGTTACCAGAAGCAATGCACGCTTTGGCATTTCGCTTGCTTTCTAAACAAGAAGCAATCGAAGTTTATGAACATCTCGACTACAGCGTCCAAGAACGGCTTATTGAGGAATTGAGAAGCCAAGAAGTCCTCGATATTGTCGATAAAATGTCGCCAGATGACCGAGCTAGGTTATTTGATGAATTACCAGCAAAAATCGTCAATCGATTACTAGAACAACTGAGCCCAAACGAACGCCAAGCCACATCTCAACTATTGGGTTATGAAGCGGGAACGGCTGGGCGGATCATGACGCCAGAGTTAATCTCGCTCAAAGAAAATTTTACAGTGGCGGAAACTTTAGAGCGGATTCGCCGCTTAGCTAATGCGAGCGAGATGATTTATTATCTCTACGTCACGGATGGAGCAAGGCGTTTAACTGGGATTTTGTCCCTACGCCAGTTGGTGACGTCTCAACCTGAGCAAAAAATTGGCGACGTGATGATCCGTGATTCAGTGTTTATCTATACCGATACAGACCAGGAAGAAGTCGCCAGGTTGATACAACGATACGACTTTCTGGCTGTGCCTGTGGTGGATCGAGAACGGCGTCTTGTAGGTATTGTCACTGTTGATGATGTTATCGATATCCTGCAAGAAGAAACCACTGAGGATATATACACCTTGGGTGGTGGTGTGCAATCCGGAGGCGACAACTATTTTCAGTTGGATTTAATCTCAGTAGCTCGCAAGCGGGTTGTGTGGTTGTTGGTCTTACTTGTGACCAACACTGTTACCGGAACTATTATTAGGTCACAAGAGGATATTTTGGCAAAAGTCGTGTCACTGGCGGCGTTTATTCCCTTGCTGACTGGTACTGGCGGTAATGTTGGGGCGCAGTCTTCCACAGTGGTGATTCGCGGGATGAACACTGATGAAATTCGTGCTATGGGACCTTTGCAAGTTATTGGACGGGAAGGTCTTGCAGGTGCATTGCTGGGAGGAATATTGGGGACGATCGCCACGGTATGGGCTTTCTTGCTGCAAAATAATTTAGAGGTGGCGATCGCAGTCGGAATCAGTCTTGTCGCCATTTCTATTTTAGCTTCCGTCTCTGGTTCCGCGCTCCCGTTTTTATTCCGCATCCTCCGTTTAGATCCGGCATTAATGTCAGCACCATTCATCACCACAGCAGTGGATGTATTAGGTGTTTTGATTTACTTCAGCTTGGCGCGCGTCATTTTAAGGATGTGAGTTACGAAGAAGAACTCAGAATGAAGTCTTTATTCGCAATTCTGAATTCTTCTTTTGCCACTCCTAACTTATCATTCCTAATTCCTAATTCTCATAGGTTTGATGCCGTGTCTGGGGCAACGATTTCCCCAGCCCCCAAATTCAGTATCAAGTCCTGATCGGTAATCAAGTCGGTCAGTTCCTTAACTTGTAAATTCATTTCCTCACAGGCTTGCCGTAATTCTTGTGCAAAGGTGTTGAGGTCATCTCCATAGCCACATTGATTAGCAGCAGTTTCAATTCCCTGCTTGGCATTCGCTCTTGCACAATCTACCAATTCGGTGCCTTTGAGTGGTCTTTGAGATGCCATATCTGTAGTTATTATCTTTAATGAGGGTTTTCTTTGCTAACTTATCAGTTAGTTTAAGATTATCTCATCTTCCCAGTGGTTTAGGAGAGTCAAGAGATAGAAATTATGAATTATGAATTATAATGATAAAAAATAATTCATAATTCACAATTTACATTTCCTCATTGAATCGCAACTCTTAACCTTTTACGCGTTGACAACGGTACCACCGTTCGGGTGTAAAACTTGACCAGAGAAATAAGAAGAGTCATCTGATGCTAAAAATACATAGCTGGGTGCGACTTCTTCAGGTTGTCCAGCTCTTTGCATTGGCACTTGTTTGCCAAAACTTTCCACTTTCTCTTCTGGGAAAGTAGAGGGTATCAAAGGTGTCCAAATTGGACCTGGTGCTACGGCATTTACACGTATTCCTTTTTCTACTAGACTTTGTGACAAGGAACGCGTAAAGGCAACGATCGCACCTTTTGTAGAAGAGTAATCAAGTAATTCTGGACTGCCTTTATAAGCCGTTACGGATGTGGTATTGATAATAGCACTTCCTTCTTTAAGGTGCTTCAGCGCCGCTTTAGTTAAGAAAAACATCGAGAAAATATTTGTGCGGAAAGTACGCTCTAATTGCTCTTTGCTTATCTCCTCAATGCTTTTTTTTGGATGCTGTTCAGCGGCGTTGTTAACTAAAATATCCAGCTTGCCAAACTCATCGACAGTTTGTTGTACAGCTTGCTGACAAAAAGTTTCATCCCCAATATCGCCAGCTATCGTGACTGCACGACGCCCAAGCGATTCAACCAAATGTTTTGTTTCTTTAGCATCGTCGTGTTCGCTGAGGTATAATATCGCTACATTTGCTCCTTCTTTAGCAAATGCGATCGCCACTGCACGACCGATACCACTATCTGCACCTGTAATCAAAGCGACTTTGTCTTTTAACTTGTCACTTCCCTTATACTGCGGATCATCTGCTTTGGGTTTTGGCGTCATTTGTGATTCAACGCCTGGTGCTTCCTGAGTTTGAGGTGGCTGTAATTGTTCTTCTGGCATACTATAATTCTCCCTATAAAATAGACAACGCAAAAAATCGGATTTCAAAACTAAACCTTGGATCGATAATTCAATCCAAGGTTTGACTTTTGTGTTCGCTCCCAATTGCCATTTACCAGTTTAGGCTTTCCCCCGTTTGTCAGCCTATCGTACTCATTGCCAAAGCAACTGTACGCAACTGTTGTAAATTTTCCTCACACCTAACGCACGCTCTTAATCTGACAATTGAACACAACTACACAACTCTACCGTCATGAAAGATTTAAAACTTTCATATGCCTATTAAGTTAGCTATTGTGTTGCTGCTATTTATCACTCTTTAGATGTAAACAAACTCAAAACTAGTCAATCTAAAGACGTAAAAACAATTTATACAAAAAAATCAGAAGAACTCACAAACCAGTTATCAGCCATGAGTTCACTATCCATTACACTTGTTGCACTCATTCCTTCTTTTTGAGATCTTCTTTGCGGCTTTGCGCCTTTTCTACGAGAAGTTGCTCCTTTGTCTGCGCGCGAAACAAAAGAATTTATGCAAGAGGTCTACTGAACTTATCTCTCAGCCCTACAGAATCAAATCTGAGTTCTTCCTTACGGATTATTTCAAGTTCGATTTTTTTCTCCCTCGGATAGTAGAAATCATGAGAAAAAAAGCCGTATGTAAAAGAAGTGTTGCAGATGCTCGGCATTCAAAGATTAATTAGGATATACCATTAGACAGTGCTAAACAAAGCAAGGCAGGGCTAAACAATTCAAAACTCCAAAATTTAAGAGCCAATCGAAGCAATCAGGCTGCTAAGAGTATAAAAGCTTATTTGTGGAACAGATTATTACTATGCAAACGCTCGATATTTCCTCTTTAGAACTAACTGACAAATTTCGGGATCTTCAGTTAACTTTACGCGATCGCTGGAAAACTACCGAGATATTTGATAACAGTGACGCGGATATTTTAGTTATTCCCTCCCTGAGCATCGACCAGCGAGAACTCAAAAAAATAGAAGGTTGCGAGCATTATGAGGAACGACTGCTATTTTCCTTGATTCGGTTGCAGAATCCCCGGACTCGGGTAATTTATATTACATCAATGCCGATGCATCCCAGTGTCATTGATTACTATCTGCAACTTTTGCCGGGAATTCCTTTTTCTCATGCTCGCAATCGCTTGCTGCTACTTTCCACTTACGATTCCTCTCAAAAACCCCTCACTCAAAAGATTTTAGAACGCCCACGCTTGCTCAAGCAGATTCATCAAGCCTTGAGGCTCGACAAAGCATTTATGGTATGCTATAATTCTACGGAATTAGAAGCGGAATTGTCTTTAAAATTAGGAGTGCCGCTGTACGCAGCTGCGCCAGATTTGCAAATTTGGGGAACGAAAAGTGGCAGTCGGCAAATTTTTGCTGAGAGCGAAGTTCCGCTTCCAGATGGCAGCGAAAGAGTTTGGAATGATATAGATTTGGCAGAAGCTGCTGCCCAGTTGTGGGAACGCCAGCCAACATTAAAACGGATGGTGGTGAAACTCAACGAAGGAATTTCCGGAGAAGGAAATGCGCTGTTGGACTTGAGACCGATTAAGAATTTAGCACCTCCCGATGGTTCTCATGGCGAGCGAGTAGAAGCGATGAAAGAGCGCTTCCAAACTATGCGCTTTCAAGCAAAACAAGAGAATTGGGAGAATTTTTCTGGACGAATCGCTGAGTTGGGGGCAATTGTTGAGGCATTCGTGGAGGGGGAAATTAAGCGATCGCCCTCTGTGCAAGGACGCATCACACCCAATGGCGAAGTGGAAATCCTCTCAACCCACGACCAAATTCTCGGAGGACCAGACGGTCAGATTTATCTTGGTTGCCGATTTCCCGCCGATGAAACATATCGACTGCAATTGCAGCAGATGGGGTTAAAAGTTGGCAGAAATTTGGCAAAAAAAGGCGCAGTAGAAAGATTTGGAGTTGATTTTATCGCCGTAGATAAGGGTGATGGACAGTGGGACATTCAAGCGATTGAAATTAACCTGCGTAAAGGTGGTACGACCCATCCGTTTATGACCCTGAAATTAATGACTAACGGCCGCTATGAACTCTCGACGGGTTTATTTTACAGTCAGCAAGGGCGTCCCAAATACTACATGGCTACTGATAACTTACACAAAGAACGCTATCAGGGGCTTCTGCCCAACGACTTGATGGACATCATCGCTCACCACAGATTGCACTTTGACACCGGAACCGAGACAGGAACGGTATTTCATTTGATGGGTTGTCTTTCCCAGTTTGGCAAGTTGGGATTGACGAGCATAGGCGATTCTCCACAACAGGCGGAAGAAATTTATAACAAAGTCGTCAAAGTCTTGGATCAAGAAACGCCTAGCAACAATAACGATTTCTCCTCGGAATCGGAATACACCTTCCCTATCACCTGGGATGGATGTAGCTGTTAATTGTAGAGACGCGACGCCCTTCGGGTGAGTCCTCCGGACACGCTACGCGAACGCCAGTTCCCTACGGCGGGAAACCCGCCTTCAGGACTGGGCTCACCAGTCGCCTGCGGAGGGATACCCCTTCGGGTATGCCTGCGGCACGCCTGACGGCGAACGCCAGTTGCCTGCGGAGGGAAACCCTCCTGCAGCACTGGTCTCACCTCCTGCAGCGCTGGCTCGCCATGGCGCGTCTGTACATTAGTTGGTTGTTAGTTGTTAAAAATACCACTAACTATTAGCAACGAACTGTTTCTCTGTCCCCAGTTATGTACAATCGACTCAGGCTATGTCTTTGAGCGCTTGTGTTCCACATCAATCAAAATGCAGTTCATTGCATTAATTCAGATTGTCCGCGTCCTTATCCCCAGCCTTGGGGAAACAAATTTTGCCACACCTGTGGCGCACCGCTACACCTTTTAGACCGCTATGTCCCACTCCAACGTTTGGGATCGGGCGGATTTGCTCAAATTTATACAGTTTGGGATCAAAAGACGCAAACAGAAAAAGTGCTGAAAGTGTTGGTGGAAAGTTCACCAAAGGCGTTGGAATTGTTTGTCCAAGAGGCTGCGGTTTTAAGAAGTTTGCGACACTCAGGTGTTCCCAGAGTCGATGCTGATGGGTATTTTTCTGTAGAGATGTTGTCTGCAACGCCTCTACAAAACAATCTCAACCCTCACCAGTTCCGTTGTTTGGTGATGGAAAAAATTAACGGTCAAACTCTAGAGGAAATATTTGAGCAGTATCCCCAAGGGTGTCCCCAGGACTGGGTGTTAAATTGGCTTGTCCAAGCTGTGGAGATTTTACAGGAGTTACACAGCCGCAAGATAATTCACCGCGATATCAAACCTTCTAATTTAATGCTGCGTACCCACCCAGCGTCCTTAAACAAAGGGGGGACAAACAGAGATCAGCTCGTACTTATTGATTTTGGTGGAGCAAAACAATTTAGTTCCAACCAGTTTGGTTTAAAGGCTTCCTCAACTCGGTTGTATTCTTCTGGCTACAGTCCCCCAGAACAAATTGCTGGGGGAGTCATCGGGCCTGGTGCTGATTTTTATGCCCTCGGTCGAACGATGATTGAGATGTTAACGGGCAAATCTCTGTGTGACTTGGAAAATCCGGTAACGGGAGAGTTCCTGTGGCGCAATAAGGTGAATGTCAGTCCTCAACTCGCAGATTTTCTAGATGAGATGATACAGGAGGATGTGCGATCGCGTCCAGCAAACGCCGCAATGATTCAAAAACGTCTCGGAAAAATTTCCCGAGTATCGCCACAGCAGGCGATATTCTCCCAAATAGAGCAATCTTTTCGCTCTTGGTTTGGACAAGCAAAGGGATTTTTATCCCAAGTTGAAGACTCCGTTGGACAAGCACTGACTACCTCTGTTCACGCCGTCGGTAAAACGACCTTCTTTATATTCAAGGCGATTTTCAACATCTTACTCGCCTGTCTGGACACATTTTGGACAATGCTTCTCACCGGCATAGGCGCTAGTTCTGGTGCAATAGCTGGGTTTGTTTTGGCTTCTGGGACAACCATAGACGAAGACGTTACCAGATTCATGTCTCATCAGCTACCCGCAATGGTGACAACGACTCCAACTATCTCAGGGTCAGAGTTTCTTTTGTTTGCAGGCGCTGGCTTGGGAACCGCATGGGGACTAACGCTTGCAGGGGGTTTTGGTCAGAAGCGGCGATTTTTTGTAACGTCGTTGATGGGTATTATTAGTTATGGATTTGGTTGGCTAGTTTTACAATTAATCACACCACACCAGGGAGGTGAGGGATTAGTAGGATTGATTTTAGCGGGTGTTTCTCTGCTCACCATAAGTTTAGGTCTTCGCAGCCATCATATCGTTCATGCTGTCATTGCTGCATTTGGCACCGCTGTTGTCTTTGCGGTTTTCATCGTTTTAGGGTTTCCAACCAATATATTTGACTTGTTGCGATCGCCCGGCTGGAACGAGATATGGCTTCCGGTGACTTTTTTTGGTTTTGTCGGCGTCTTGCTTAGTTTCTGGTTAGGGGTGAGTTACTACCTCATTGTGCCTGGGTTGCGCTTGTTGGGCTGGCGTTAACTGCGGGGATCGAGGAAGTAATGACTCTCTCATCCCCCTCAATACTCGCGCTCGTCGCAAAACGTCCCGTGAGGGATACGCTCTCTACCCTCATCCCTCTCATCTCCCTCATGCCCCACCTAAAAATTAATTCCCCCCAGCCCTTCTTATATTAGGCTTGGGGGGAACAAATAAGTCGTAGGCTATAGAGTTTCTGTATAAGTCTCAAGATATTTCTATTCTATTAACCATGTTCACTTTTGAACAGTGTAATTATAACAATTTACGCAAATTTAACAAGTTCTTTATTAGTTCTTTATTTTTACTATTTTTTAAACTAGTCCTATATGTAAGTATAACAGTACATATTCGTCCAAATTTTCTAACTTGAGTCTATCTGTAAAAATATGAACATTAAGATTCTCACCACTACCGTCCTGTTTACCTTTTTTGGGTTGACAGCACAAGCCTTTGCACTTAATGAGCAAGACTTGGAACTCTTGAAAACAACCAATGCTTGTCCGCGTTGTGATTTAAGTGGTGCTGACTTATCTCAAGCTAATTTAAATAAAGTAAATTTACGAGATGCAAATTTAAAAGGTGCTAATTTATCTCAGGCAAATCTCTCAAATGCGGATCTCACGGGTGCCAACTTAGAAACAGCGGTATTAACTTCCGCGAATCTAAAGGGCGCTTCCTTAACAGGTGCGAATCTCAAATCCGCATCCCTGGAAAATGCCGATTTGAGTGCTGCTGGGTTCATAAGTACCAATTTGGAAGCGGCTAATCTTAAAGGCGCTAAATTGCAATACACAAACTTCCGGGGCGCAAACTTCCGACTGACAACAATGCCTACAGGCGTCGTCACTTCTAACAAACCGTATTGGTGGTCATTACAGCGTGAAACTCAAAAAGAATGTGACAAGTTTAAAACTGAGAAGGTTGCTGGTTCAACCTGCTACGGGGAGTGAGGGAGTGAGGAGGAGTGAGGGAGTGAGGAGGATGAGGGAGATGAGGGAGATGAGGGAGATGAGGGGGATGAGGGAGATGAGGGGGATGAGGGAGAAACTCCGAATTTGAATTTTGAATTTTGAATTTTGAATTTTGAATTGATTTGTCCCCTAGCCCCACTTGCAAAAAATATGGAAGTTAAATCAGCAGTTGGTTAACATTTCTTTATCATAAGAAAAATGCCAAAACAGTATGTAACTTAATTCACCAATGCTTACTCGTATTAAAGACTTAGCAACAAAACTGGCACCCCGCTTAATTGAAATTCGCCGTCATATCCATTCTCACCCAGAACTCAGTGGTCAGGAGTACCAAACATCTGCCTTTGTTTCTGGCGTTTTATCTTCTAGTGGTCTTCACGTACAAGAAGGAGTGGGTAAAACCGGCGTCATTGGAGAACTGCAAGGTACTGGCAAAGATGAGCGTTTATTGGCAATTCGCACCGATATGGATGCATTGCCAATTGTAGAACGCACTGCTTTAGAGTTTGCCTCTCGCTCACAAGGTATCATGCATGCCTGTGGTCATGATGTCCACACGACTGTTGGCTTGGGAACTGCAATGGTATTGTCTCAGATGGCAGAGGAGTTACCTGGTCGGGTGCGGTTTTTATTTCAAGCAGCAGAGGAAATTGCTCAAGGCGCTTCTTGGATGGTGAACGATGGGGCAATGGACGAGGTTTCAAATATACTGAGTCTTCATGTATTCCCCTCCATACCCGCAGGTTCGATTGGTGTGCGTTACGGCGCTTTGACGGCAGCGGCTGATGATTTAGAGATTATTATTATCGGGGAATCAGGACATGGCGCTCGTCCTCATGAGGCGATAGATGCTATTTGGATTGCTTCGCAAGTCATAACCACACTCCAACAAGCGATTAGCCGGACACAGAATCCTTTACGTCCGGTAGTATTGAGCATCGGGAAGATTGAGGGTGGTAGAGCGCCGAATGTGATTGCTGATAAAGTGCAGTTGTTGGGAACAGTGCGTTCTCTCCATCCGGAAACCCGTGCCAATCTGCCAAATTGGATTGAAAAAATCGTTGCTAACGTCTGCAATTCCTACGGGGCAAAATACCAGGTGAATTATCGCCAGGGTGTCCCTAGCGTGCAAAACGATTATTTCCTCACGCAGTTGTTGCAATCCTCTGCAGAGGAAGCATGGGGTAGCGATCGCGTTCAAGTGTTACCCGAACCTTCCCTGGGTGCTGAAGATTTTTCTGTTTATTTAGAAAAAGCTCCTGGTTCGATGTTTCGCTTGGGTGTAGGTTTCAGAGATAGAGTCCTGAATTACCCGTTGCACCATCCCCTATTTGAAGTTGATGAATCTGCTATTATCACTGGGGTTGTCACTATGGCGTATACGGTTTATAAATATTGGCATCAGAATTGTTAAACGAAAACACCTAAACAAATACAACAAAACTCCCATCACTAGGTGCTGGGAGTAGCTATTAGAGCGAGAGTGATCACCAGACGCAAATTTTTGCGTCTAGTGATTCCTACCAACTACTTAGCGCCGACAACGCCCTGTTTTTGTTGAATTTGGGTCTTAGCAGCTTTGAATTCTGTAGCCATTTGCTCGCTTTGATCACTGCTCAAGTTGTTGCGAATAGCAGCGAACATCGTGCTTTCTTCTTGACGAATATGGTCGCCAACAATGTCCATGAGATTTTTGATTTTACCTTTGAATTGATCCATGTTAGAGGGGTTGATACCCTGAATTTCCGCTAACATTTTCTTCATTTCAGCTTGCTCGTCAAAAAGTTCTTGAGTCTCGTTCTGACCGTAGAAAGGACGGACTCTGGGGTAGACGACTTGCTCTTCAGCTTCAGCGTGAGCGCTCAGATCCTTGAAGAGTTGACCGAAGTACTCTTGAATCTTTTGTGGATCTTGGCTAGCCAGAATTTCGGTGAACAGGGTATTTGTCTTGTTATGATCCAGGCGGATAACATCCTGGATGTTCATATCCTTCTTGTCAGTGTTTTGGGTAACAGCGCTACCTACCACGCCACTTACTGCAGCCATAGCGTCTTGAACGCGTGCCCAAATACCTTGATCTGCTTCTTGTCCGGTCAGTTCGCGAACACCCAAAATTTCCAGAACGCCTTTGAGTTGCTCTTGGTGAGCGCGGTTCTCAAAGTTGACGGTGTTGAGAGGTCCAATTGCCAGCAACACGTCAGCACCAACTTTTTGTGCTGCCTTGTGAATTGTCAAGCCGGTCATGGTTTGCTGGTGCTTCAGCAATTCATGCTGAAATACTTTTTCGTACACGCTCAGTTCAGAGCCTTGCTGCAATTCACGAATCTTTTGAACCATTTGTGTAACGGTGTTGTCTGGCTCGGCTTGGATGCCATACTGACCGATTACAGTTTCCAGAATGCCGAGATTTTTTCTGTCACTCTCGAGAAAGTCCCGGAGGCGCTGAGCGATTTCTTGGTCGTTGACTTGTCTGATCAACTGTTCTTCATTTTCGATAATCAAGTTTTGAATCGCTTTCATATCTGCCAGTTTAATGGCAATGGCAGAACGCTTGGTATCGTCTAATGTTGTAACCATTTTTCTGGTTCCCCTCTGGAAGTTTTTCGTGTTCATTTCTAATCTCAAATTTGCACAATTAGCGAGAAGGTTCCATCTTTCTTTTGACCGATAGGCTGCAAAACTTCGGGTAGAAAAATGAAATTAAACTTCAAAAATCTTTATATATACTTTTAGATAGATAGCCGTTATACCTATGCTCCATCGCTAGATAGATAAATTTACTATGCCAATTTTCTAGATTGACGCAAAGATGGTCAAATAGGAGATAAAGTCATAATGCCCGAGAATCAGGGGCTTGGAGAGCAGGCGCTGAATAAAGCCGCAGAAATAGGGTTATCTAGCCAATTAGATGAAGTAGAAAATTTGAATGTAGATGTCAAAACAGACCCACTGAAACTGCTTGGGGGAGAGGTCGATGCAGTCAAAATTGAAGGCGAAGGATTGGTAATGCAAAAAGACCTCCGTGTGGAGGAGTTGCAAATGCAAATAGGTAATGTCGCCATCAATCCCTTGAGTGCTGCTTTCGGTAAAATTGAACTCACCAAACCAACTAAAGGCAGTACGCGGGTTGTTTTGATTGAAGAGGATATCAACCGTGCCTTCAATTCGGAGTATGTTCGTTCACAACTGCAAAGCCAGAAAATTCATGTGAACGGGCAATTAATGACGATTGTTCCTCAACAGGTAGATTTTCGTTTACCTGGTAATAGTAAAGTTGCAATAAGCGCCTCGATTCTATTAAGAGAAACGAATGAAACTCACCAAGTCGCGTTTTCAGCAGTCCCCAAAGTGGGTGCTAACGGACAAACAGTTTCTCTAGAAAATGTTGAGTATGGTGACACAAAGGAAATCTCTCCAGATTTGACAAAAGCTTTGATAGATGCAACAAGCGAAATTCTGAATTTGAGCAACTTTGATTTAGAAGGAATGACCCTACGAGTTAAGCAACTCGAAGTGCAAACAGGTAAACTGATAATGCAAGCTGAAGCTTACGTGGAGCAAATTCCCTCCGCATAAAATCAGGATACAAAAAAATACTAAAAATCATGGAAACTACAGAGAGAGCTTCGACACCGTTCCCAAATCTCCCACCAGTTATTGAAAGTGACGATAGAGAGTATAACGATACTGGTGTACCTAGCACAGTTGCGATCGCAGGGCATCCCTTGCACCCCCTGAGTGTCATTTTTCCTATTGCCTTTTTAGCCGCCGCCTTGGGGAGCGACTTCGGCTACTGGTTAACTCGCGATTTCTTTTGGGCAAGGGCTTCGCTGTGGTTAATCGGACTCGGATTGGCTGCAGGCGTGGTAGCAGCGCTGATCGGCATGAGCGACTTTTTGCAAATTGAACGAGTCCGTAAGCGCACCGCAGGCTGGGCGCACATGATTCTTAACGTGAGTATCCTAGTCTTGACACTAGTCAACTTCATCCTGCGTCTAGGCGATCCAGCGTCAGCAATATTACCTTGGGGAATTATAATCTCACTCATTGTTGGTACCCTGACGAGTGCTTCTGGCTGGTTCGGTGCCGAACTATCCTATCGCCACAAAATTGGTGTGGTGGGTGCTGGTAGCAGAAGATATCCGTGACAAGATTTTAGATTTCGTTTAGATATCGCAAATCGCAACCCAAAAAGCTTTGGTGCAAGGGCTAAAATCTTCTTTAGTCCCTAGTTCTGAGAAAATGCTATCAAAACCAACTCAAAGCTTTTATATCATCCCCTCCTTGCTCATCGTTATAGCGATGGGCTTTTTCTTTAAGTACTACACTGGTCCTGCCCATGAGTGGTTTAATAATTACGGAGCCGCTGTCTTTTACGAAATATTTTGGTGTTTGTTTGCATTTCTGTTTTTTAGCAGTGGAACCGCAGTCAGGCAAATTCCTTTATGGGTATTTATCATCACCTGCATACTGGAATTCATGCAATTGTGGCATCCACCTTTATTAGAGCAGTTTCGCGCTACGTTGATAGGTAAATGGTTAATTGGAACCACCTTTGCTTGGTGGGATTTTCCGCATTACCTGTTGGGTTGTATTTTGGGTTGGTTGTGGTTGCGACAATTACAAGCACAAGCGTATGCAAAAAAAAGTTAAAGTTAAACCGAATTCAAAAATTCAAAAGATTGAGGAACAAGCTGACGGCAGTCTTAGCGTGCGTTTAAAATCTCCTCCTGTAGATGGTAAGGCTAATGAAGAGTTAATTAAACTACTAGCAGAAAAATTTGATGTGCCAAAATCGCATATCACAATTAAGTCTGGTTTATCTTCTCGGCAAAAGCTGGTTGAAATTGACACTGACTAAACGATTTAAAATTCAAAATTAGACTTCGCTTGAAAATAAATAATTATATGTAAAAATTTTATTGATAATTAGATTTGTTGCAACAATCTGGTTTCGGGCTATTTGGAACCGCAGATGCACGGGGATAAACGCGATAAAGTATCTGTGTCCATCTGTACGGCAGTTGCTATCTCCTGCGGAGACGCTGCTTTGTAAGTCCTGCGGAGGCTTGTGCCAACGCGTAGCGTGCCCGTATGCGCAAAGCGTGCCGCAGGCATACGCGCAGCGTGTCCGTAAGGACTCAGGGCTTACAACGGGGGGAACCCCCCTCCGGGTATGCGCAAAGCGTCTCCGAAGGAGATACACCAGTCGCCTGCTGCGGGAAACAAGGACTGCATAGCGCTGGTTCACCGCAACGCACGTAAGAGTCCATCTGTGGTTTCATATTCCAAAAAATTGACTTTTGCATCCAATAGGTGGATTGAAAAACCCGTCCTAGAGGAGGACGGGAGAGACGCCAGCTATACATGAAATTAATTCTTTTGAAAGCAAAATTACCAAGGCTTCAATTCTTCCGTAATACTGATATATCTGGATTCTGCTTTCACTCGCTCTATCCAAGCTTGGATAGCAGGAAATTGTGTCAAATCAAATCCACCTTCATCAGCTACATGAGTGTAAGCAAATAAGCTAATATCAGCAATCGTATAACGCTCTCCTACCAAAAAAGTACGGTTGGATAAATGTTTTTCCATCGTCCTAAGAGCTGCGTAACCAGGTTCACGTTTTTGCTCTATGGCTTCATGGTATTCCTGAGCTTTACCTAGAATAGAAATCCAAAATCTCGATGTAGCAATATAAGGCTCATGGCTGTACTGTTCAAAGAATAACCATTGCAGTACTTGCGCTCGTAAAAAACGGTCATAAGGTAAAAATTCTGTCCCCTCACTCAGATACACCATGATCGCATTTGATTCTGCTAAATATTTCCCTGGTTCAACTTCCAAAACGGGAATTCTTCCGTTTGGATTTTTACTTAAAAATTCTGGCGTTCGAGATTCACCTTTAGTGATGTTAACCTCTACCCTTTCAAAAGGCACACCCATTTGCGTCAATAAAAGACGAATCTTGTAGCCATTGCCTGAGGGTAAAAAATCATACAAACGCAGGATTTCCATGCCAAAAAAAATAGGGATGAAATGGTTAATTAATCATGCAGTAAAAATACAGCATCTCATCGAAAAAGACAAATAGATATGATAAAATCAGTAGATATATAGCATTTTAGTACGATACAGAATTCTCTGAAAGATAAAAATTAAAAGTAATATTTGTTGCAGTATTTGGGTGTTTAATTTTAATTGGTGGTCAAGGAAAAAATATGTGTGGAAGATTTACTTTGAGCCAAACAGCAGAAGCTATATACCAAACCTTCCATGTAAACAAAATTCCCGACGTAGAGCCGCAATATAACATTGCTCCCACGCAAATGGTGGCGGCAGTCTTGTATAATCCAGAAAGCAAGCAGCGTGAATTTCAAAAGTTACGCTGGGGGTTAATTCCCTCTTGGGCAAAAGACCTAGGAATGGGAGCAAAGCTGATCAACGCTAGGGCAGAAACAGCAGCAGAAAAACCAGCTTTTCGCTCTGCCTTCAAGCACCGTCGCTGTTTGGTAGTGGCAGATGGCTTTTACGAGTGGCAGACAAAAGAAGGGAAGAAACAGCCATATTATTTTCATCTGCAAGAACGAAAACCCTTTGGCTTTGCAGGCTTGTGGGAGCAATGGCGATCGCCTCAAGGAGAGGAAATCACCTCATGTACAATTTTGACTACGAAGTGCAACGAATTACTGCAACCGATCCACGAACGTATGCCAGTGATTCTTCAACAGCAGGATTACTCACTGTGGTTAGATCCCCAAGTGCAAACAGCTGAACCACTACAGCAGCTATTGCAGCCGTACCCATCAGAGGCGATGATGGCTTACCCAGTCAGCACAGTGGTCAACAGCCCGCGTCACAATAGTCCAGATTGTATTAAGCCTTTGTAACGCGCGAATTAGCTACCAATCAGTTACATTAGCTTGTAGTGAGCGCTTAAGCAATCGCTACCAACCCAGTCCACAGTGATGATTGTGGCAAACCTATCACATAAGCCCTTATGTCAAGAAGCCAGAAAAACAATAACTTTATTGACAAAACCTTTACAGTCATGGCGGATCTGATAATGAAGATTCTGCCAACCAATCAACAAGCCAAAGAAGCTTTTGCCTACTACCGAGATGGTATGTCAGCGCAGGCAGACGGAGAATACGCCGAAGCTTTGGAAAACTACACAGAAGCCCTAACACTAGAGGAAGATCCCAACGATCGCAGCTATATCCTGTACAATATGGGGCTAATTTATGCTAGCAACGGCGACTACGAAAAGGCACTAGAGTTATATCACCAGGCTCTTGAGTGCAACGCGCGCCTAATCCAAGCCTTGAACAACATCGCGGTCATTTTCCACTATCAAGGCGAAAAAGCGAAGGAAGCAGGAGACGACGACTTGGGAGAAGCACTGTTCAACAAAGCCGCCGATTATTGGATTACAGCTATTCGCATGGCTCCCAACAACTACATCGAAGCCCAAAACTGGCTGAAAACTAGTGGGCGCTCTCAAATTGATATATTGTTGTAGTCGTTAGCGTTAGTCAGCCTGCTCAGGACTAATGACTAATGACTAATGACTAATGACTAATGACTAACCATGATAGACAGTGAACAAGTTCGCAAAGTAGCTCATTTGGCTCGTTTAGAGTTGACACCCGAAGAAGAAGAGAAATTCACAACTCAGTTAGGAAGTATTCTTGACTATTTTGAACAACTGAGTGAATTGGATGTCAATAATGTGGCACCGACAACACGGGCAATTGATGTGAGCAATGTCACACGCGCAGATGAACTGCAACCTTATCCCAACCGTGAAGACATTCTCCAGAGTGCGCCTGAACAAGAAGGCGACTTTTTCAAAGTGCCTAAAATCCTCAACGAAGAATAGCCATTAGTTCTTTGTCCGTGTGCAAATAGCCAATGAGTAATGACTAATGAGTAATAAACGCCACTTGCAGGACTCGGGGAGAACCCCCTGCAGTGGCTTTTAATGACCAAGGAGTTATTTATGGGTTTGGGAATCCTCAGGGATGGTAAGTGGATATCTGAACGCGAGCAAGAAGACTCACAAGGTAAATTTATCCGTCCTTCAACGACTTTCCGCAACCAAATTACAGCTGATGGTTCTAGCGGGTTTAAAGCTGAAGTGGGGCGCTATCACTTATACATTTCTTGGGCGTGTCCTTGGGCAAACCGCACTGCAATTCTGCGCCAGTTGAAAGGGCTGCAAGATGTCATCGGTATGTCAGTGGTAGCGGCAGAAATTCATGAAAACAGTTGGGAATTTTCTGATGAACCAGGATCTATTCCCGATACAGTCAACTCAGCTCAGTATCTCTGGCAAGTTTATCTCAAAGCTGACCCCAACTACAGTGGACGGGTGACAGTTCCGGTTTTGTGGGATACACAAAAAAATACAATTGTCAATAATGAATCCCGCGAAATCATCCGGATGTTGGATACAGAGTTTAACGCCTTCGCCAAACAAGATGTAAACTTTTATCCAAAACATTTGCAAAAAGTTATTGACGAGACAATTGATGCAATTTATCAACCGATAAATAACGGTGTGTATCGGGCAGGATTTGCTACGACTCAATCGGCTTATGATGAAGCGGTAACGGAACTATTTGATGCTCTTGACCACTGGGAGAAAGTGTTAGGAAAGCAACGCTATCTTTGTGGCGAACAAATCACTGAAGCGGACTGGTGTATGTTTACGACCCTGTTTCGCTTTGATGCTGTTTACTATGTGCATTTCAAGTGCAACTTACGCCGAATCGTAGATTATCCCAATCTGTGGAACTATCTCAAAGACCTTTATCAACATCGGGGAGTCAAAGAAACTTGCAATCTTGACCACATCAAACGGCATTATTACAGAAGCCACCCCAAGGTTAACCCAACTCGCATTGTGCCGAAAGGTCCGATCATTGATTTTGATGCACCGCATAACCGGGATCAACTGCGTGCTGCTTTGGAAGTTTGATCACTAGGTGTTAGTACTGTACTACTCAATTCCTATCTATTCCGCGCAAAGCGCAGCCCCGAAGGGGCATCGCAACTGAAAATTTTGGGAACAAGTTGAGCATGGTAGCATTTATGGCTTAGGTTCAGTGATCTCAAAGAGTTTGTGCGATGGCGCAAAGTGCAGCCCCGAAGGGGCATCGCCTGTTGGAACGATGCTTTCAGAGGAAGCCTTTGCAAGGCGCGATCACATTGCAAGTTTAATTTGGATCAACTTCAGACCTTACCGAAAATTTGGGTTTAAAGCCCCGTCCTAAAGGAGCGGCTTTCTCTTTGTCTTTAGGCTTCTGATGAGTTCTCTAAGCACATCAGTTTTTGTTCTACCAACGGATAAGCAGTAGTCTTCAAGAATTTGAAGTTCGTATTCTTCTACTCTAAAATCTAATCGTTTTTTCATATTATTGTACAGCTTTATTGTGTACAATAATATCATGAAAACACTGAAGTTTAAGTTGTACTCACACAAGCGCAATAGATACCTCAAGCAGTCAATTAACGCTTCTGGGGTAATTTATAACCATTGCATTGCCCTTCACAAACGGTACTACCGAATGTGGGGTAAACACTTGAGTTGTACGAAACTTCAATCTCATATTGCCAAGTTGCGGAAACATAACCCATTTTGGCAGTTGGTAGGTTCTCAAGCAGTCCAGGATATCTGTCAACGCATTGAGAAAGCATACCAATTGTTTTTTAAGCACAATAAGAAGGGGGTTCGTCCACCAGGGTTCAAAAAAGTTAAGAAGTATAAATCATTCACCTTAAAGCAAGCAGGGTACAAGTTTTTAGGTGGTAATAGGGTCAAGATTGGGAATCGGGTTTATCAATTTTGGAAATCTAGGGAGATAGAAGGAAAAGTCAAAACACTAACCATCAAGCGCACACCATTAGGTGAATTGTTTATGGTTGTTGTAGTTGACGACACACCTGAACCAGAAATCAAATTCACGACTAGTAGAATAGCGGGCTTTGACTTTGGCTTGCGGGTATTTCTCACTTGCTCGGATGGCTCCAGCATTGAATCTCCTCAATTCCTCAAGCAGTCTCTCAACAGTATCAAGAAAGCGAGTAGACAGCACTCAAAAAAGTTAAAAGGTTCATCCAATCGGGAGCGAGCCAGAAAGAATCTGGTACGCAAGCATGAGGATGTTTCCAACCGAAGACGTGATTGGTTTTGGAAGTTAGCCCACGACCTAACCAATAAGTTTGATGTGCTGTGCTTTGAAACACTCAATCTCAAAGGAATGCAGCGTCTTTGGGGACGCAAGATATCAGACTTGGCTTTGGGAGAGTTTTTGCAAATTCTGGAGTGGATTGCCAAGAAAAAAGGGAAGCAAGTCGTATTTATAGATCAATGGTATCCGTCTAGTAAGACTTGTTCTAGTTGTGGATACGTTCTAGAAAGTCTCGATTTGTCCGTTAGGGAGTGGCGTTGTCCGTCCTGTCAGTCAGTGAACGGGAGGGACGAGAACGCAGCCAAGAATATTTGTGCAGTTGGGGCATCAACTGTTAGGTGAGACGATGTAAGACGGGCAACGCCTGCAATTGTTGTTTGAGCCTAGAATCCCCATACCTTTAGGTTGGGGAGTATGTCAACAACATTTCTGCGATGACTAAAGCAACTGAATACTCCTCTTGAGAGAGGTGCAATTTTCTTAACCTGTCACGGATGCGGGGTTGGCATCTGTTGAGGGCTGGCTATCGCTGCATTTCAGTAGCTATGTAGCCCTTTAGGCTGGTTATGGGCTTTTTGTACGGGGATAGGCGTACTTCAAAAACAAGCCCCTCACAGGCAATCCTGGAAGGGGTGATGACGAGGCGAGAGGGTGGAAAGGGCGATGGGGGATTGGAGGGCGTGGGCGCGATGGGCAAAGCCCAGTGCCGTAAGTCCTGCGGACGTGCCCTCTCGGCGCGTAAGCTCCTCGCTCCGCGTGCCTCGCGGAGCGTCTGGGCTACTGAGAAGGCAATCGCACTGGGAGAACTGCATTAGTCAGTTTTGTTTGCAACTAGTAATCATCGTCTGTCAGAAAGATGCAATTACACCCTCGCCCCTTGACACAGGAAAGAGGGTTTTATTTTGGCAATTGGCGAAATATCCCGTTGCTTGCCGTAGGCGATCGCTGTAAAGCGGGCGCTTTGCGTGATCGCCCACTTTCGGCTTCGCTTATCGCACTCCCACGGGAACTCCCCTTCACAATCGCCCAAATCCTCATAAAATCCTTAGAATTAACGAGAATAATAACCTTAAAATCCGCCTATTTTGGGGTACTCCCAAATCTCAACCGTTTTTAGCTCGAATGAGCATTTTATTTGTCGTTGCCCTTTCACTTATAATAAATTTTTACAACGCAACAGAAATCTCCTGGGTGCAATACCGTAAGTACAAACATCTGCCTTGGGAGAATAAAATGAATTCTGACAATTTGAATAATCAAAAGCTTATAGTATGTAACCATTGTGGCTATGATACAAATCCTGCTACGGCTAAACGCTGTGTGAAGTGCGCTAAACCCCTGAATGTAACTGTGCTAAAAAACAGCAACAAGGTTGCCAAAGCTGAGCCGAAAACTTTGGCAGATTGGCTGTTGACACCTTGGATGATTCGGCTTCTTTCTGGTCTGGTATTTCTGTTCGTGAGTTGGTTAATCTACTGTGCGTTCGTAACTGTTAGCAGTGTGAACAAGTCCTCAGATATCGGAGTTGACAATTCCAGTGACAGCAGTCAGAAAATTGCCCCTGAGATCAAATTCTACAATTCCATGAAAGAGGTGCGGAACGTGCCATCTGGTCTGTTCAACTACGGTGGTGCTCACACCTTTGCACCTCTGACTGCATATCGCATGAACGATGCTATCAGCCGAGCTCACCCAGAATTTCGCCTGCGCTACACTGAGCCCTTTAACAGCCAGCCTGGTTCTGGTACGGGTATCAAAATGCTGATCAACGGTGAATTGAGCCTTGCTCAGAGTGCTCGCCCCCTTGAAGAAAATGACCACCAAAAAGCTAAAGCCCTCGGTTTTTCCTTAGAACAGGTGCCAATAGCCATTGACGGAGTGACCTTCTACACCCATCCAAACCTAACTATCCCTGGGCTTTCTATAGACCAACTCCAGGCAATCTTTAGAGGCAAAGTGACGAACTGGCAGCAGGTGGGAGGACCAAACCTGCCGATTGTACCTGTCGCTTTGAACCCCAAAATTACCAGCGTGCTCAAGTTACTGCTAGGCGGTGAGGGCAATGATATCGGTTCTAATGTGCAGATCGTTCGCGATTACACTACAGCTATTCGTAAGGTTACCGCGACACCAGGCGCAATTGCTTACGGTTCGGCTCCAATCTTTGCTAACCAGAAGTCAATCCGTCCCATTGCGTTGGCTAAAGCCAACACGAAACAGTATGTGCAACCTTATACAGAGAATAGGCAGGTCAATGCAAAAGCGTTTCTAGATGGCACTTACCCAATGACTCGCCGCCTGTTTATAGTCCTCCGCCGCGATCGCTCAGTCGATGAAAAGGCTGCAATTGCCTATACCAGTATGTTGCTCTCTAGAGAAGGTCAGAAAATTGTTGAGCAGGCTGGGTTCGTTCCCATCCGTTAAAGTCAAGGATCAAGATTATAGCGGTTCTCATGTGGATGAAGTACGGGTTTGTAGCATCCGTGACAGGTTAATAAAATTGCACATTTGTCAAGAGGAGGCAGGAAAAGGGGACGAATCCAGCTTGGGGACAAGCTTTCAGAGAGATTTAACCACACCTAAGTCTTGATTTTCTTTCTTGTGCGAAGTACTTATGCGATAACAGCGTTGTAACTATAGCAGTCCTAATGATAAGCCCTACGGGCTGCCGTAGGCTACGTGAGATTCTCTGTTTATCTTTGACAAAAATTAGCTCTTACCAATAATCCAAAAACTGCTCAGGTACTAACCTTAATTCTCCTGATTTGAAATGGTTAATATCTACCCACAAAGCTGTTTTCTGCCGCTCACCTTCAGAAAAATCTAACTTGTCAAGTTGATAAAATTTGGGGTCAACAAAGTCACTTTCAAAAAGTTGAATAATTTCGTGACCTGACTGACCGTTGAAAGTAAATATGTTTTCCAAACAGCCTAAGTAGCGAATATTTGTTAATTCTGCTTGGATTTCTTCTTGGAATTCGCGTTTTAGAGCTTCTAAACTTGTTTCGCTAAAGTCCACTCCACCGCCCATTGCGCGGTAAAAAGTGAGCTGCTTCACTGGATCGTAGCCTTCAGAAACGAAGATTCGATTACCATCTCGAATCAGCCCCAATGCTAGGACACGAATTTCCCCTGGTTTATGCATTTGTGTTGCTAGTTATCGTAAATAAAGGCAGAACGACCATTTTCACTATCCTCGACGGACCAGTCTTCATTTTCGCCGCCGATGTACAATTGCTCAATATTGACGTATTCCTGGCTGAGCTGCTTGAGAGCGTTGATGAGAATATCGAGGGCGATCGCGTCAGAAGTTCCCAAGTCAAACCAGCAACGCGCCCATGTCCCCTCATACTCAAACTGACCCATATTGTGCATCAGCGCCAGCAAACTTTTGTCATACCCTTCGGGGTCGTAATCCATATAGCTGAGGTCTAATCCAGTTTCCTGTACCTGGAGATTTTCGGCATTAAATGCACCCAACTTGCCCAGGTAAAACCAGGAATTGAAAACCTCTTCTACATACTTTTTTTCTTGTTCAGAAGGAATTGTGCTGAACTCCAACCAAATCCACAAATCAAAAGGATTAATCTCGCGAAACTGTATTTGCATTTCTTCTAGATATCTCATCTAAATTACTGTTTCAAAGCTAATTGTAGAAAACTAGGGGAAGCAGGGGAAGCAGGGGAAGTGAAATTAATCTCTTTTTCTGCCTCATCCCCCTCATCTTTCCAAATTGCGCCTACTTAGCAGGACTACTCAAGCTTTCCGCCGCCCTCCGCCGTTCGCGCTCAATTTGTTTTGTCAAATCGCTTGGGAGTTGAGACTTCTTACTTAGGGCTTTGTCAAAATTACCAACTGCTTCTTGCATCAGTTGCGAGTTTTTCTCTTTTCTCGCTTGTTCCCGAAGGATTTGAGCTTTAAGATAATACGACTCTGGGTTATCGGGTGTCACCTTTAAAGCACGATTGGCATACTCTAGCGCCTGAGAGTACTGTTTTAAATCCCGGTAGGCAAGGGCAATACCCCGATCAGCTAAATACTGAGGAGCAGCATTTTTTTCTAGCCTTTGAATTGCCTGTTCTGGGTTAGAGAAAGGCAAATTGACGGCAAGCATTAAATCCATGTATCCCTTGAGTAAATTTAGCTCTGGATCGTTAGCAGAAACTGCTTCGGCTTTGTCCAGATGGTCATAGACTTGCTGCAGCCTACTTAAAGCTTGCGGCGCACCTTTGACTGTACCCTCACGCTGTAAAATCGCCGCTCCCTCTAAAAACAGACCAACTGCAGCATACAAATTTCCGCGCAAGGGGTCGCTGGGAATTAAATTTTGTGCCGTTTCTAAAGTTTTCTTGGTGTAAGTGTCTAGTGTAGCCAAATCCTTATTTGTATATGCTAGGCATGCCTTCATAGCATAAGCTAAAGGTTCAGGTTTCTCTGTAGATATAGCGGATTGCAGGTAACGATCGCCAGTTTGATAGTCTCCCTGTTGGAAAATGGCTTTGAATGCTGCCTCTGTTTTGTCGCCAATGTTACGTGGTTCTTTAGTCCGAAAGGGGTCTGCTGCCCAAGACGGGTTTGCCCAAACATTGAGTGCCAAGGTAGCTGCAAAAGCTACCGTGACTAGGCGGTAAAGTTTTGTAGGCACAATACTTTGCACAACTGGGAACCGTACAGTCATTTTTGGCTTCAGCATATTTACCTTAAAAAATGTTTTATATTTTACTTATAATTCTAAATATTATTGCTTTTAACGCGCATCTGTATTCAGCTAGAATTTTCCATATCATTTGACTTTGGTAATTTTTCTAGGTTCCCATGCTTGTTGTAGCTATTGTTCAACAGTAATTTTGCCACAATAAAGAGAAGCAGGATGTTTCTTGCTGCAAGATAGACGTTGCTGGCGGATCGAATGCGCTAGAAATTTTTCGGAATTTTGCAGTTGCTTGCAGTGTAGTTAATTAAATAAGTTGCTGACTTTTTGGTAAACTCAACAAATGCTCTATCTCAGAAACCTAATTTATCACCCTACGGCTTGCCCGACAGCTATTCTTAAATCAATCAACCTGGAATTAGAATCCAAACAACTGGGTCTGATTACCGGACCAAGCGGTTCTGGCAAAAGTACGTTACTCGAAATTTTGTCTGGACTTGCTGAACCGACATCAGGTTCAGTCTTCTGGCGCGAACAAGAACTGATAGCCGAACAGGTGCAACAATTGGCTGGCTTGGTCTTTCAATTTCCCGAGAGGCATTTTTGCGGCGGTACTATTTTAGAAGAATTGCGCTTGGGACATCCAGAGTTAGGAATAGAGCGAGTCAAGCAAGCACTAACAGAAGTAGGATTAGAGCATTTATCGCTTAGTACACCACCCCATGCTTTGAGTGGAGGTCAGCAGCGACGTTTAGCTTTAGCAGTGCAGTTGATTCGCCAGCCACATCTATTATTATTGGATGAACCCACAGCTGGGTTAGATTGGTCAATGCGTCAGCAACTGGTAACTTTATTGGCGAAACTGAAAAAAGATTGGACACTGCTGGTTGTGACACACGACGCAGGAGATTTGTTAGCGATCGCCGACCGTTGTTGGACTCTTAAGCATGGTGAACTAGAATCAGTTGATCCAATCGCACTAGCACAAGAAAAAGAACCTCAACCAGCAGCGTGAAGTGGGAGTAGGAGGGAGAATGGGCTTACAGGTGCTTTTTGAAACAGAATCAAGTCATCTTTGCTCATCTTCAGTGAGAATTTCCTGATACCAAGGGGATTCTCACAATACTGGCATATCCCACCTTATGATTTGTTGCACAATGGGTGTATCTAACACAAAACTAGCAAAAAATGCCAGCAATGATTCTAATTGCTTGAGTTGCTTGGATGCTCGCAGCTGGTGTAATGCTCGTTGTACAGATGAAAGGCATCATAAGACCTCGTGGGAAGTATGGAAACTCAGCGTCTTCAGACCTGAGAGGAAATACGACTCGTGCGACTTTAGTCGCTTTGTTCCATTACCGCCTTGGGGTTACTTGAATCGGTGTACTTTTG
>JAESFT010000265.1_pt1 | contig 44168 bp, 37 predicted proteins | sample 9269451 | NCBI WGS metagenome assembly JAESFT01 (sample SAMN14502557, study PRJNA617106) | algae metagenome | isolation source: Scytonema hyalinum WJT4-NPBG1 and co-occurring heterotrophs from well... | place: USA: Mojave Desert, Joshua Tree National Park, California | collected 2006-05-25
CTGTGGCGACGATAGTTGGCGGGTAGCTGCCTGTGACAATAGCTCGGTGCCAGGATTATTTTTACAACCATAAAGCCTCTTTCTAGATTAGAAAGAGGCTTTTGGTCATGTAAATAGACATTTGGGTCAATGGCTGGCGATGTCCACCCTACAAAAATCCTGTTATTGCAACTGCTGCAAGATTTGAGTAAAAACGGACACAAGGCAAGTAACAACTTTCAGTGGCATGCCTCTACTGGGGTGTGTAGGCAAGGCTGCTATCGCGTCCTTAAAATGCAACTGCTTAATGAGCCCAAAGAAAAAACGCTACGGATTTATCAAATGCTGTACTTAGAATTTTAGTCAGTTTTAATCGGCTTAAGCTACTCGCTGTGGAACTTGAGTTCCTGCTGGGTTGACGAAGAATGAAATAACCCTGCTAAGTATATCCGAAACTTCACGTTCCAAGGACACTGGGGAAAACCATATGCAAAGTTCTTTAAGATGATTTTCCAGATAAAAAGTAGTGTAACTACCCCCCACAAAAGTAGGGTTTACACCTCCGCAAAGTGAATGCTGTGAAGTTACCTTAAAGAAGTGTCAAGCAAAGCAAAAAATCTAACGTAATGCTTTGACAGGAAACCGGAAATGAATGGTGAGTTTTCCTGCAAAAGTATGGTTTACCTGTGATAGTCGGATTTCAACTAGAAGCCCTCTTTTTTAGAAGGAGAGGAGGGCTTTTAAGTTATAGGTCTTTTAGTTAGCGTGAAAAAACAAATTTTTGCAGCAGGACTTGCTCTTTTGTCTGCGATGATGGTTGCACTCGTAGCTCCAATGCAAAGCTCTAATACAGTACAAATTTCTCATCAAGTCAATCAACTTTACGTCTTTGGCGACAGCCTTTCGGATGTTGGCAATGTATTACAAGCCACGGGGGGAGCCTATCCCCCCAGCCCTCCCTACTTTCAAGGACGTTATTCCAATGGTTCGGTTTGGGTGGAATATCTTGGCTCTGATCTGGGATTAACCCCGAAGCAAAACACCAACTTTGCCTATGGTGGTGCAACCACGGGAAGCGCCAGCATAAATGGAGTACCAGGTCTGTTAGCGCAAGTTCAGAGTTTTACAAAAGCCCACCGGGAGATGAATCCGAATGCGCTTTATGTGTTGTGGGCAGGTGCAAATGATTATCTTCACGGCGCGACCACCAATTCCACGCTGTCAAGCGAAAATTTATCGAGAGCAGTTCAGTTTCTCTCGAAAGCAGGCGCTAAAAAAATCTTGGTTGCTAACTTACCGGATTTGGGAAAACTTCCAAGCACAAGCAATAGTTCTTATTCTAGTGCCCTCAGTTCTTTGACTGTCGCCCACAATCTCAGTTTGACTAAGTCGTTGGATGTGCTGAAACAGGAGTTAGGTTCTGACACTCAGATCATCAAACTAGATGTATATTCTTTGTATCAACAAGCCATTACAGAACCAGCAAAATTTGGTCTTACGAATGTGACTAGCGCTTGTTTAAACAATGCTGCTAGCTGTAGCAATGCAAACAAGTTTTTGTTTTGGGACGGTATTCATCCAACAACTGCAGCGCATCAAATCTTGGCAAAAACAGCCTTAAGAGCGATCAGTACCGAGCTTTCGCTTCCTCCTCGTCCGCAAACAGCGCGCTAACTTAGTGCTACGTGTTGGGACGCTAGTAACCGTTCAGGGGGGTACAAAAAGAAGCAAAGCACCCCCGATTCAATCAAACAGGAAGCAAGCAAATTAAGCGGCTCTTAACAAGCCACAATCATCACAAGAGGTAGCAACTTCTGGGAGTAAAGATGGAGCAGGCTGACCGCCACGAGCGGCAACAACAGCGTGTGTCATAAACTCCAGTACATTACGGCGTTGAGACTTGAGCGTAGTAACCACACTCAGCATCCGGGCAACAAAATCACTCCCAGCTTTACTTTGAGAGCCAAAGCTAGTACGTCGCCAGATCACAGCAGGACGAATAGCCCTTTCAGCAGCATTATTGGTTGGTTCGACACCCTCAACAGTAATAAACAACCACGCCCCATCTCCTCCACCAAAACTTTGACACTGGCTGGAGTTGCTTCCCAATCTTCCTGAGATATGTGTTGTCTGTAGGCAGGGCACTGTTCTTCCATACCTTTGACATTACCAGAATTTGGTTCCTATTTTTGGCGAACGCGCTTCGGCGTGTCGCAAAGCGACTCAGCGCCCGCCGCAGGCGATCGCACTTCTACCCCCCCTGAACGGTTACCAAATATCTCCACTAAAACTAGCTTTTTTAAAATTAACTTTGTGCAGATTGAAACCAGCCGCCCAGCCAACGCGAATTCCATCAAAAGCTTGCTGAATGTACTTGATTAAAGTTGAATTTGGAAGACGATGCGTGAATTTAAGACGCAGAATTCTCAGAACGAGCCGTGGAAAACTCACTACAACTCTTTTCAATACGAAGTCTGGTCGGTGTTTTTGCCAACAATAACAAAGATTGCGCTCATCGTAATAATTAATCCAGGGTCTGCATTTAAAATCTGGTGAATAGTGCCAAACAATTGAAGCTGGATTGACTGCTTAAGGTGCATCAATATGATTGAGCAGTTTGAATCTACCTGGAGATAGGGTATGTCTCACAATGAAAGAGTCTAGGCTTGTCTAAATACCTTGCTACCTTAATGTGGTAAGCAAATGACATCCATACCTGACACGTACAAATATAAATTATGGATACCTTATTAAGCATTGGGATTGGCATCGCTTTGAGCGCCGCTTGTGGCTTTCGGGTCTTTGTACCCCCGCTTGTCATGAGTATTGCCGCACTTTATGGGCATTTGCAACTTGCACCGGAATTTGAGTGGATTGGAACCTATCCAGCGCTTTTTGCGTTTGCCGTAGCGACTAGTATTGAGATTGCTGCTTATTACATTCCCTGGGTCGATCATGCCTTGGATATAGTCTCCACACCAACGGCGATCGCCGTCGGCACTTTCATGACCAAAGCCTTAGTTCACGGCACAACTGACCCTTTGCTTGAATGGACAGTAGCAGTCATTGCTGGTGGTGGTGCTGCGGGTATTTTCCAAACCTTGACGGGAATGCTTCGCGTGTCTTCAACAGCACTAACAGGTGGAATTGGTAATCCTGTCGTTTCAACAATTGAAGCTGGCAGTTCGTTTATCTTATCGGTACTGGCTATCTTTGTGCCAATATTAGCTGTGGGATTGGTGGTAACTGGAGTCACCTTCTTGATTCAAAAGGTATTACAAAGAGCGAATGTAGGCGAGTCTTAGAAGATGTTTATCAACTTTTTCTTTTGAATGAGAAATAAGTAAAAAATTAACTTTTCCTTAATTTAAAAAAGCTAAAAAACGAAAAATATGAGATTGATTCATTTTAATAATTGGTTACGACGCTCTCAAGAATTTGTTCTGCTGTTTGACTCAATTGCTGCCGCTAAAGACATTGCTTATATGCTTAACGCTCAGTGGGATGAGTGCAACGGTGTAGTGATGACCAAATGTGACCAGGTAGCTGTTCACACTGCAGCTAGCCTTATGGAAGCTTCATGGTGTTATCAAGGTGCTTCTGTCGCCGTTTTAACTAGATTGACAACTGATGAGCTTCTGCGTCGTTATGCAATAGGAGAAAGGAATTTTAGCAATGCGAACTTGAGGTGTGCAGAGCTTTGCGATCGCAGTTTAAGTGAAATTAATCTGAGTTGTGCTAAATTGAGTTTGGCTAACCTCAGTGGGGCTAACCTAAAAAGAGCCAACTTAACAGCAGCAGATATGAGGGAAGCTAACCTACGTGATACAAACTTAAGTGAGACACACCTGGTTAGGGCTAACTTGGTATCAGCAAATTTGTCGGGTGCAGATTTAAGAGGGGCAAATTTGAGTCATTGTTGCTTGGATGATGCCAATTTAAGTGAAGCAGACTTAAGAGGTGCCAATCTGACGCAGGCAGACTTAAGAGGGGCTAACCTAATTGGAACACTTTTTGATTAGGTGCGTAGACGCCCTCAGCAGAAAGCGTTCCGGAGGGCGTCTACGATATCCCCAGTCTCACCCTGGCAAATCCCTCTACACCATTCTCGTGCCGGCTTCGTTCACTTCCTGTGGTGACACTGGTTCCACGAACCCAAAGTAGGCTGCGATCGCTGCCGTTACACCATGAAACCAGACATTATTCCCAAAGATTGGGATGAGACCGAACATCGTGTTAGCGCCTGGAATCAAACCCAAAACAGCTAGCAATGCATACGAAATTGCCACAATCTGTGCATATGACCGTGCAAAGCCAAAGCTCCAAAAGGCAGCGATACCCAAAGCCCCAACTGCTAATTTGATGACGTTAAATATGACATTGGTTGGAAAAAGACCGAATTGGTAGCCATATCCAGCATCAACTTTGATCACAGGTGCGTTGTTAGGTAGTGTAAGCAAACCTGGCACAAATCCTGATATACCAAGGAGCAGAATGAAGATTCCCAAGATTAGAGCAAAGTAGCGCGTTCTCATACTAAAACCTTCTGTTGATATAAGCTTGATATTCTTCAACAGGTAACACTGTTTCTCTTTGGAGTTCCTCTCTCTTAAGAAGAAGCTACTGTTAAATTTGCTCGTGTTTATAAATACAAAATATGCAATATGCAATAAGCAGTAAGTCCTTCTCGCGCTTTGCTGTTAATATCGCTAACGTGGAGTTAAATGCGGAAATGCCAAAAGTCACAGTTGCAATCGGACTGAGTGTCTTGGCTATCATTCTAGGTACTCTCATAAGTGGGGCGTATTTTGCCATGATTCAGATGCCAGGAGAAAGCTTCAGGGGTCAGTTGCCTGCACTGACTCAGAAAGAAACCACACTACGGGATGCCCTAAAACGAGATGTGGAAAAGCTTGCCAGTGATATTGGACAACGCAACTACGTGTACTATAAAGGTTTGTCAGCTGCTGCTGATTTCCTCAAAGCTTCCTTTGCCTCTGCTGGGTACTCAGTCACACAGCAGGGATACACAATTAATAACCAAACCTACTACAACCTTGAAGTTGAAATTCAAGGGTCAGAACGAGCTGACGAGATTGTCATTATCGGCGGTCATTATGACTCAGTGTCTTTTAGTCCGGGAGCAAACGATAATGGCACTGGTGCTGCAGCTACCCTAGAGCTTGCTCGTCTATTTGCTGGTAAAAAGCCTGAGCGAACCTTACGCTTTGTCGAGTTTGTCAATGAAGAACCGCCCTTTTTCCAGACAGAAAATATGGGCAGTCTAGTCTATGCCAGACGTTGCAAACAGCGAAAAGAAAAAGTTGTTGCCATGCTTAGCTTGGAAACAATGGGCTATTACTCCGATGAGATTGGCAGCCAGAAATATCCCGCTCCTCTGAGTTCTATTTATCCGTTACAAGGAAACTACATTGGCTTTGTTGGCAACATCGCTTCTGGAGCATTGGTTAGGGATGCGATCGCCTCCTTCCGCCGCCATACTCAATTTCCCTCTGAAGGTGCTGCTCTTGCTGGCGAGATTCCTGGCGTTGGCTGGTCAGATCATTGGTCATTCTGGCAGCAGGGCTATCCTGGCGTGATGGTTACAGATACCGCGCCTTTCCGCTATCCTTATTACCATACCCAAGGAGATACACCGGACAAAGTTGACTACGAGCGCTTGGCACGAGTCGTTGCTGGCTTGGAGCGTGTCATTGCCGATTTAACGTGAGTTCGACGAACTAAAAAACGGCAGGAGGCAGAGCAGGCAAGTCTTTTGGGTAAATATAAGCGTGAGGGTTTTTTCGGGAGATAAGTATAAGCAGCCAAACCTGCCATCAAATTGACTAAGAATCTGTAATCAGTTGCTGCAAGAAGTACGATGTTGCTAGGTAACACTTACAGTACATTGCAAGTAATTGAAGTACAATACTGAGGTCTAAAAGCCATACTCTAAGCCCTTTTTACTTCTCTTTTCTGACTTCTGACTTCTGAATTCTGCTGTAATATGCGTCGGCGCAGAGCGTAAAGCAGCGACAGTATTCTAGTGTAAGCATTAGAGCCGAACCATTGCAGCATGGCGATCGCCAAACTCAAGCGAAAGTATTCCCGCGAGTAACGTAACAGAGGGAAGTGAGAAATGGCTTGTTGCTGAAAATGAATCGCCCTCTTGTAGTCTCTATTACCACTTTGCAGGGCTTTCCAAGCTAAAAACATGTTGGCATGAGCATAGCTTCGGCTTTTTAAATACAGTAGTTCCGGCGGTGCACAGCTGAATGCTTTCTCAATAATCATCTCAAAAGCTTCTTCCACCACTTGCCAGTTTTTGGTCATATTATTAAGGTGGATTCGATAGCGCATTAAAGGTTCTTTGATCACTGCAAAGGGATAACGAGCAGCAATACGAATCCACATATCCCAATCGTCTATGTTGCGTAAATTTGGGTCAAATTCCCCAACCGTGTCAAAACAACAGCGACGAACCATAACTGAAGACGAAGGTACTGTATTTTGCACCACGAGTTGTTTCCATACATCACCCTCAGCATTTGAGATCATGACTCTACCTGTGGGCTGACTTTGTGCATCAATGACAGCCATCCAAGTATGCACCAAGCCTACTGCGGGATTATTTTCCAAACAACGCACTTGTTTTTCTAGCATGGTCGGGTCCCACAAATCATCAGCGTCCAAGAATGCTATATACTCTCCTTGAGCATTAGCAATACCTGTGTTGCGTGCTTTGGGTACGCCCTGATTTGTTTGGGAAATCAGTTTCACTCGTGAATCTACTAGCTGAGAAACCCATTCGATAATATTGTCTGCGCTACCATCATTAATAATTAATACTTCAAAATCACTAAAGGTCTGCCTCAGAACGCTCTCCACTGTTTCAGGGAGGTAGGTCATTGCATTATAAGCCGGAATAACAATAGAAACCTTGACCATTTTCGGTCTTCCTCAGTATTTTAGTAATCGAAAGTACATTATCTATACAGACTATCGCTATTAGAATGACTTGATACTGATGCCAGTTCTGAAGCTTGCTGTGATTCGTTGTTCATCAAAGACAAAGGGGTATTGAGTGTGCGAATAACTCTTGCTGGATTTCCTACTACCACGGTGCAACTAGGAACGTCTTTCACCACAACAGAACCAGCTCCAATCACAGCATTATCCCCAACTGTAATCGGTCCGATAATCACAACATTGGAACCTATTTCTACGTTATTTCCAATTTTTGGAGACCCACTGGCTGTACCATCTGGTAGCATCTTATTTCCAATAGTGGTTGAATGCCTCAAGGTACAATTCATACCTATGATCGTTTCATGATTTACGACCAAACCTTGACAATGAAGTAGCTTAAGATTTGGTCCTATCTGTGTATCCCAAGGTAATTCAACCCCTAATATCCACTCTATTAAAAACTGGTACAAAGCTCGATAAAAACTAGAAAACCAAGAAAAAGGCGCAGGCAGATTCCCAAGTATTTTTGTCGAGCGAAACATCAATAATATGAAACGTGATTTGGAGCTTGTTCCCTTATTTACTTGCCAATCTTGCAGCATCGAATTAAGAAAAATAATCATTAATGATGACATCTGCTTGCTCCAATAATAGGGAGTTTAACCGTATTTTTAGACTTAAAATACCTAGTTTTAAAAAAGTAGAAATTCAAAAAATTTAAATCACAAGCTTTTCGCTCCTCCTTTTTGACAATATCTTCAGAGCCATGGTTTGGACAATTTTTCACCGGAAGGATGAAGTGTGAAATTTTAAGTATGAGATGAAGTAGCTCGTATTTCATTATTCATCCTTTAGGCTTTATTCTGTCATGTATTCTGACGTAGTTTTCAAAACATTAATTTTTGTCTATAACCTTACTTTTGTGTGAATACATGAATTTTAGAATCTTTTTCTCAAAAAGTTACCTAATGGCTTATCTTTAATCCTTTGCCAAATACCTACCTTTGTCAGTTGACCTCGCAAAAAAAGTGTTCTGTCTTCAGCCAATTTGCGAATAACAGCCATACCGTAGTTAACTGGATTGGTTCTAATTTCGAGTAAATCAAAATGAGGAGACTTTTTAATGAATTTATCAATAATGTATCTTGGACCGTACCAACCACAATATTTTGGGTTAATATCATGCAAAACGATATATCCACCAACTGAGACATGCGGATAAAAAAGCATAAAATCATTAAAACATCCTTCTACAGTATGGTCTCCATCAATGAAGAGAAAATCAATAGGCTCACTGAGAAATTCATGAATTTTTCCTCCTACTTCTTTAGAATTCTTTTTATAAAACTTGACTTTATGTGAAAGTTGGGCAGCATCTACAGATTTCTGGGCGTATTCAAGGGGATTAGTTAAATATCCACGATGATGAGGTAAAAGTGGAATAATATCATTAAATAAATCAACCGAGTGAACAGTGCCTTGACTTCCTATTTGCTCTAAACCAGCAGCCAACCAAATTGTAGACACACCAGTAAAACAACCAATCTCTAAAATATTCTTTGGTGCAACATTGCAAACTAAAGCTCTGAGATAATCTCCTTGCTCTGGTGATATAGAGTCAGGGTAAGTAAATTTGTCTTGATACATTTTGACTAATGTAACAGCCCAAGGAGATGTGCAGTTTTTTAAATATTCTGGTATTTCATAATATTGATATGAAATACCTAAAGAGAACCAAAGCTCATTTATCAAATTTTCAAATTCATCTTTTTTGATATACACTTCACCATTTATGCTTTGTTGCTCAAGTTCTTTTTCTGTTAAAACTTTGATGATGTCCTCCTGTTCTACTTGAAACAATTGAGATAGGTCTTTGGTAGAAAATAAAACTTCTTTTTCATCAAGGACAGTCATAATAAATTCCTTTCAATTTTAGTCATAATAAAATGTGTAACAAAATATATTTGATAGTCAATTTATTCACTCAAAAATTGATTTATATTTATAGCTATTATCAGAAATTTCAAAGTAGTATATTTCTGTTTAAATGTTGTTTTTCTAATCGTTATTTATGACAGAATAAAGACAAAAAGTATATTTTCAAATTGGTAAGAATTCTTTGATATAGATTTTGCCAAATTCTCCAGTCATCTATGGATGTCATATCACATATTGTACCAAGAAAAAAATTGAAAAAAAGCCGCAAAACTTTACGAGGCTGGGGTTCGAGAGTTTATCGACTCATGGGCTAAAATTGGTCTACAATCTGACAAAATTGGGTAAGTTTGTCCGGCTTTGGCTATGGTTGTGCATCTGCACGGGTGTATCTTTTTTCCCTGTTACTCGATGCCTACAACTGCATAACTCTTGTGAAAGTATTCCTGTTGGTTTTCCTCATTGAGCGCTTGTTTAGCTGCTTCAATTATGGTGTTGAGATGAAATTTACTCAGTCCATTCCTGGCAGATGTGGAGATGACCTTGGTCAACTGCTCCGGAGACAGATGCATGATTTCCATTGCAATTTTATTAATCATTATGTCTTGAAGGTTAATCGTTTCTGTTGAGGGCGTAGGGTAAGATTGATGTTCAAGTTGTTGGTGTACATTGGTCAACAGCTGTCCATTGAAAAGCTGTACCTCGGACTCTTTAAAGCTGGGAGTTTGTTCACCATTAGCAACGTACGTGCTACTATCAAGCTGCTGTATTAACAGGTCAATTTGGTGATCACACTGACTCAGTTGAAGGTTGTCTGTACACATAAGCACCCGTTCACATCCGTCGTCTGGATGTGGTTTTGAAGATTCTGCAATGTTTATTGATGTCATCCCCTCGCCAATGTGAGTCGTGTCAAGTGTATAAGTTTTTCCTTGGCGTTGTACAGTGCGTTTTTTGGTATCTGCGTTTTTATCGCAGATAGATTCACGCATTTGACGAACCATAAATTCAGAAACGCCACAACGTTTGGCAATCTCCCGATTACTCCAATGATTCCACTCCTCATCCTGTAGCATTATATTCACCGCACGGCGTTTATCTGCGTTGGTACGTCGTAGACCATGATTGGCATTGGCTCCCACCGAGTACAGCAAAGCGTCGCGGCGGTTACCCTGGCGTATTTCTACGGCAATCTCCTGACGCCCAGCTTTTTTAGTTGCATGCAGCCGATGGAAACCGTCTGCCAGCCAGTAGTTCTTGCTGTCGTAAAAGACTAAAATCGGGGGAAAAATGGCATCCAACGTTATCGCTTCCGCATATTCTGCAATGACATCCCAGTTGAGTTTGACGCGTGACTGAGTACCACCATTGATGAGAATGTCTGCAATGGGAAGGTACTTGACTGTTGGCATAGATATAGTCGTCATAACTATTGTGTTTTAGAAGCTTTAAAAGATATGGGTGAATTCTAGGAGCTACCAATAAAAGCTAAAACTCAATTCTTCATGCACTGGAAAGTGACATATTTTTTAAGCAACTTCTTGAATCAATACAAAACCTTAAGTAACAATTACTTTGATATTGCAGATTTTTCAATCTGCCTATTGATACACTTTCATCTACTAATTCTACAATTCTATGTAATTGGATATAAATTAGGTAAAGTTTGAGAGTTATCTCAGATACTTTTTAAGTTTTCCAGAAATTTTAATAGAAATAAATTTACAAACTCTCAAGATGTTTTTCGGAAAATATGTTAATTATTTAATTAACATAATGCCTAATTGCTGCCACTAGCCTTGGCTCTGCACAATGTTATTAATGAAAAGTTTACAGTTAGGTTTTGTCAGTTCATCGGACTCATAATACTAGCTTGTGTTTTCCTAGGATATTTATTCTTTTTCCCAAATTTGTGTGTTTAAAGTTAAATTATGCTGTATACTTTGAACTAAGAGGTTTCACTAAGCTTAAGCATATCAATAACCCCACCCAAAGCAGCGAGCGGAGCTTGTGGATACTCAAATTCATATAACTAGCTAACTGGGGGCAATCTCGAAAATTTTTATCTAATACAGACATTCGGTTATTTCTTTAGACTTGATATCTGTAAACCGACTGGTGTAACTAGCCATAATACCTTCCTTAAAGGAATGGCTCAAGGAAAGAGGATTAGCCGAAATCAGCCACATTAACTAAATAGGTCATGTCGAACAGAGATTTAATTTCTAGTGGTTCAATTTCTGTCAGTTTAAAGCTAGCTTTTTCATAACGCTCTTGCATTAAGCTTTGAACCAAAAGTGTAAATGTCGGCGTCTAACACCTATTTAATTGTTAGTCTAAATCATGATTTGATTATCCAATGTCAAATCGGAAGTTTTGTGATGACGTGTATAAATCATGTCAGGCATTCTTCAGCTTTGCATAAGCCTAAATAGTGTTTACATAGCTAGCATCCAACAGTTATTTGTAAATGGATACTACAAAAATTATTATCAAAGCCAATCGAACTGAAAGCCAGTATTGGAAAGATTTGTGGCGCTATCGAGAACTATTTTACTTCCTAGCTTGGCGCGATATTTTGGTGCGGTATAAGCAGACTGTGATTGGGATTGCCTGGGCTTTGCTTCGACCATTTTTAGCAATGATTGTTTCCACAGTGGTGTTTGGCAATCTAGCGAAGTTACCCTCGGAGGGTGTGCCATATCCAATTTTAGTATTTGCAGCAATGCTACCCTGGCAGTTTTTTGCTAGTTCCTTAACAGAGTGCAGCCTCAGCTTGATCAATAGTAGTCACCTCATTTCTAAAGTTTATTTTCCTCGCTTGATTGTGCCAGTCAGTTCGGTGATTGTTAGCTTCGTGGATTTTCTAATTTCCGGTATCATCCTGTTAGGATTGATGGCTTGGTATAACTTTGTGCCCGATTGGCGCATCTTGACGCTACCGTTCTTTATTCTGATTGCTTTTGCAGTGGCGATTGGAGGGGGACTTTGGTTAGGGGCGCTAAATGTGAAATACCGTGATTTCCGCCACATTGTACCGTTTCTTGTGCAGTTTGGCTTTTATATATCTCCGGTCGCTTATAGTAGCAGCGTGATACCCCCAAAGTGGCGCTTACTCTACTCTTTGAATCCAATGGTAGGGGTGATTGATGGCTTTCGTTGGGCAATTTTGAGTGGGCAGCCAAAACTCTACTTGCCGGGATTCATTTTATCTACGGGATTGGCTTCTCTGCTTCTTGCCAGTGGTATTTGGTACTTCCGTAAAACTGAACGCACGTTTGCAGATGTTATTTAACTAGGGAGTGAGAGTGTGTCTGATAATGTAGTCCAGGTTGAAAATTTAGGCAAGAAATATACAATTAGCCACCAAAAGCGGGGAGCAAACACAACTTTGCGGGATGCGATCGCCACTAGCGCCAAAGCCATCAGTCGTAAATTCCTAACACCCTTTGGCAAAAGAATGCCCAACCCAACTCATGAGGAATTTTGGGCGTTAAAGAATGTTTCTTTTGATATTAAGCAGGGCGAAGTTGTTGGCATTATCGGTCGCAATGGAGCAGGAAAATCAACTCTTTTAAAGATTTTAAGCCGGATTACTGAACCCACAAAAGGACAGATTTTAATTACCGGAAGAGTCGCAAGTTTGTTAGAGGTGGGAACAGGTTTTCACCCAGAATTAACAGGACGAGAAAACATTTTCCTGAACGGTGCTATTTTGGGTATGAGCAAGGCTGAGATTAAAAAGAAGTTTGATGAAATTGTGTCTTTTGCGGAAGTGGAGAAGTTTTTAGATACTCCAGTGAAGCATTATTCATCTGGGATGTATGTACGCCTTGCTTTTGCTATAGCAGCACACCTAGAACCAGAAATCCTGATTGTGGACGAAGTACTAGCAGTGGGGGATGTGCAATTTCAAAAGAAATGTCTGGGAAAAATGGGCAACGTGGCGAAGGAAGGGCGAACTATTTTATTCGTGACTCATAACATGAGTATGGTGGAATCTTTATGCGATCGCGGAATTCTCCTTGAAGAAGGCACACTGTGTGTAGACGGTACTTCAGAAGAAGCTGTTAGGGTTTACCTAGAAAAATCTTACAGTCTGGCTCAAGAGTTGCCCTTAAGCCAAAGAAAAGACCGCACTGGTTCTGGAAGAGTCAGAGTTTCTAGTTTTAGAATCTTGAATGAAAAAGGTCATGAAGAGCAAGTTTTACAATCTGGAAAAAATTACTATTTTGAAATAGGATACTCTAACTACATAGGAAAGCGTCTGAGTAATGTAGTTGTAAGTCTTGCTGTAGCTGATGAGAGAGGTACCTTTGACCTCTTGTTAAGGAGTAATTTCACTCACGATTATCTAACTCTTAATTCTGACCAAGGTTATATTCTCTGTGGTATAGAAAATTTGCCTTTAGTGAATGGCTTGTATCAAGTTTCGATATATCTATCACACGCAGATAGCGAAACGCTAGATGACCTTCAAGAAGCTGTATCTGTGGTTGTAGATGGAGGTGACTTTTTTGGTACTGGTAATCCTGGTTTGCCAAACTTCTGTAAGTTTTTAGTTAAAGCAGAGTGGTCTACATCACACGCTCATTTATTCTCCCATATGTAATGAATTTGATTATCAAAAACTAAAGATTCTGTTCCTAAATATGAAACAAAATTAAGCGAAACTGAAATTATTTTTTCATCTAATTTCGATATTACCTTTATCACAGGTTACTCTCATTAATGGAGGCAAAGATGTCAGAGAAAATTCTTTATTACAACTGGGATCCTTACTTTGAAAAATCATCGTTAGGGGGAGGTGTATCTATATACTGCCGGAGTTTAATTGAGCATTTTAGTCAACAAAGTGACTATCAAGTGAATTTTCTTTATAGTGGTGTTGACTACACCTTTTTCGGTAAACAACCCTACATTAAACAGGTTCGTAACAATCGTCATCCTAGTGTACCGACCTTTTCAATAGTTAACTCTCCTGTTTTCTCCCCTTCTCACTTTTATTTTCACAACCCTGTAGGAAACGTTAAAAATCCTGAGCTAGAAAAATATTTTCAACAGTTTTTAGCAGAACATGGACCTTTCCAAATTATTCACTTTCACAACTTGGAAGGATTAACGGCTAGTTGCCTTAAGATAGCTAAAGAGAGCGGTGCTCAGGTCGTATTTAGCTTGCACAACTATTGGTCGGTTTGCCCTCAAGTCAATTTATGGAAATTAGAAAGTAGCCCATGCTCAAATTATCTTGAAGGAAGAGCTTGTGTTTCCTGCCTGGACACAAAAATACATGTAGATCTAGAACTGACTCTCAGAAAACTGAATCATTTAGGAAGCTTGCTAGGTCAAGATCAGCAATCACTTCCTATGGCTATAACTAAAAAAATTTACAGGGGGATCTACAGCCAAATTTGGTATCAAATCATAACTCGTACAAAATCTCCCCTGAAGAAACCTCTAGAAGTGACTAGTGCAGATTTGCCTCAAGAAGCCGATTTGTATCGTTATCGGCGAGAGGAAATCGTTTCTCTTATAAACCGCTATGTTGATGTAGCGCTGTCTGTTTCTGAGCGAACCGCTACCATTTATAAGCAATACGGAGTTAACCCAGCTGTATTGACGACAAAATATATAGGCAGCCAAGCGGCTCAATTCCAAGTGCCACCCAATAACCCAGCAGCCTACACTCCAGACCAGCCCTTTAAATTAATCTACATGGGACCAACAAGAAGAGATAAGGGATTCTACTTTTTCTTAGAAGAACTACGTTCTTTACCACAGGAAGAATTGAGTTCGCTTGAGTTGGTTGTAGCAGGCCGAATTTATGATTCGGTCGAGTTGGGAATGTCAATTGAGCAGAAAGGACGGTTGTTATCTCTGGCTCAATCTCTTCACCGTTTCCGTTTCTACCCTGGCTACAAATACGAGAATATTCCCAATATGTTAGATGGAATCCACTTGGGAGTTGTCCCATCACAATGGGAAGATAACCTGCCACAAGTCACTTTTGAACTCATCGCATGTCGCGTGCCAGTACTTTGCTCAAATCGAGGAGGTGCACAGGAGTTTGTTCGCCATCCGGCTTTCATTTTTGACCCTTCAAAAAAAGGAGACTTCGAGTACAAACTCCGTACTATTCGAGAGAACCCGTATTTACTCACCGAGTTTTGGCAAGAGGCGCGAGCAGTCAAAACAGTAGAACAGCATTTTCATGAGTTAAACGAAGTTTATCAGACAGACATCGGAAAATCGCTTTCGCTTGTTGGCGGGAGTTCTAGTGCTGATTAATGATAGTTATAGCAGTCCTAGATCATTCGTGAACAACAAAATTCCCGACTTCGCCAAAGTTGTCGGGAATCTGAGGATGCGCAATTTTCACAAATCAAATAAGGCTTTTTTCTAACCGTCGAACTCACGTCGATTTATCACGACTCAACAAACAGAATCAATAAATAATGTGAAGCAAAAGCCCCCTCCAAACAGGAACGGGCTTTTTGCTGTAATATTTCCGTTGCTGAGCGGACAAGCTTACTCCCTTCCCGGTGTAAGATTACCCATCTAATTTCTGCTCCCCTGCTGCCTAAATGGTAAGCTTCGGGCGGGAAAGGAGTAGTCCCATTGTTCAAATTTTAAGCCGCTGGGGAATCATAAATGCCCCAATATTCAATGTTGTGCTTCCTCAACACTGCTTCTGCAGGGTGAATCTCTTCATCAGAGCCGTCTACTACCACCATAAAATTCCCCTGATGAAGGCGATCGCTATAAACTCTAGCTCGTTCTTCGGGAATACCTAAATCAGCCAGCGCCTTCACCAAATTATGAGTTGCTGCAGCTCCCACAGCGACACCTCCAACACTGCTGGCTAATGCTACACCAAGGGAACCTGCTGCTAACACGGCTCCTAAGCCAGGAAGTGCCAGACTTGTCAGACCAACTAAAACGCTGCCCCAAGTAGCTGCTGTGAGAGTATCTCCAACGACTCCTGTGGCAGTATTTACATTTTCATCACCAATGCGCGAGGTCACCTGGGTGTTAGCAACCTGTTCCCCCTGGTCTACATCTTTAGCAATGATAGACACTTTTTTCATGGAAAAGCCTGAATCTTTCAATTCATTGAGTGCTTGCTCCGCAGCTTTACTGCTAGCAAATACTCCTACAGCGTGTTTTTGATTGCTTACAACCATATCTTCCTCATACTTGCAATGCAAGGTAAATGCATATTTTTTTGTTATTTCCATTACTATTGTTGGAATTTAAGTTATATAATTCATCATTCTGTTGATTGACAAATTGTGTGCGAACACTTCACGGCTTCTCTATCTCAAGAGTCAGTTCTTGTTAAATTATTAAGAATTGCTATCTACAAATTCATTGATTCAAAGCTACCTGAAAACTTAAAACCTACTTTTCAAATTATTGCTTACTACTAAATCTTACTTATAATACCATGTTTATGTAAAGATTATTAAAGAAGTATTGCTCTTACTTACGTTAGATGGGGAACTGGATTATTTCAGGTATTTTGGTAACCGAAAATACCCTCACATGAAGTTGAGCCATGAAAATTTAAGTGAATTTTTTGACAAATATACACATACCTATAACAGTAGTGTAGGTTGAGCTAATAACTTTAACCCCATCTACCCTAACTACTGCCAATTCATTTTGACAGGTACAAACCAGGAACAGTTGAAAGTAAGATGCAAAACTCAATTTTGAAAGATGATCCCCTATGGTTTAAAAACGCCATTATTTACGAAGTGCCTGTTCGCGCCTTTGCAGACAGCAATGGTGATGGCATTGGCGACTTCCGAGGGCTGACAGAAAAACTGGATTACCTGCAAGACTTAGGTGTGACTACCGTTTGGGTGCTGCCGTTTTTTCCCTCGCCACTGAAGGATGATGGATACGATATTGCGGATTACACCAGTGTTAACCCAATATACGGCACCTTGGAAGATTTTAAAGAGTTCTTGGAAGCAGCCCACCAGAGGGGCATTCGCGTCATTATTGAGTTAATTGTCAACCATACTTCTGACCAACATCCTTGGTTTCAACGGGCACGTCGCGCACCCAAGGGCAGTAAAGAACGAGATTTCTATGTTTGGAGTGATACTCCAGAAAAATACCAAGAGGCGCGGATTATTTTCAAAGATTTTGAAACCTCAAACTGGGCTTGGGACCCAATTGCCAAAGCATATTACTGGCATCGCTTCTACTCCCATCAGCCAGATTTGAACTATGATAATCCCGCAGTGCGGCAGGCGGTGTTCGATGTCCTCGATTTTTGGTTGGGGATGGGGGTAGATGGGTTGCGCCTAGATGCTGTGCCTTATCTGTACGAAAGAGAGGGAACAAGCTGCGAAAACTTGCCAGAAACCCATGATTTCCTGAAGCTGCTACGATCGCACATCGATGCAAAATTCCCCAACCGGATGCTTCTAGCCGAGGCGAATCAATGGCCCGAGGATGCGGCACAATATTACGGGGCTGGGGATGAATGTCACATGAACTATCATTTCCCCCTGATGCCGCGCTTATTTATGTCGTTGCGGATGGAAGATAACTTCCCCATCATTGATATTCTCAACCAAACTCCTGCCATTCCCGATAATTGTCAGTGGGGATTGTTTTTGCGTAACCACGATGAACTGACATTGGAAATGGTCACGGATGAAGACCGAGACTATATGTATCGGGTCTATGCACAAGACCCTGTGATGAGAGTAAACTTGGGCATCCGCCGTAGGTTAGCACCGCTTTTGGGAAATGACCGCCGTCAGATAGAATTGCTCAATAGTCTGCTGTTGTCTCTGCCAGGAACGCCCGTGCTTTACTACGGAGATGAAATTGGCATGGGAGATAACGTGTATGTAGGCGATCGCAATGGTGTTCGCACGCCTATGCAGTGGAGTTCCGACCGGAACGCTGGTTTTAGTCGTGTCAACCCCCAAAGGTTGTATTTACCCGTGATTGTGGAATCAGAATACCACTATGAGGCAGTCAACGTTGAAGCACAACGGGCTAACCCCAATTCCCTGTGGTATTGGACAAAACGCCTGCTTGCCACTAGGAAGCGTTACGAGGCATTGGGTCGAGGCAGCTTTGAAATACTGCACCCCAAGAACCGCAAAGTTCTTGCCTTCACCCGCACCTATCAAGAAGAAACAATTTTAGTGGTGGCGAATTTGTCCCGCTTTGTGCAAACAGTCGAATTAGACTTATCAGCCTTCAAGGGACTCGTGCCAGTGGAAATTTTTGGTCAAATAGAGTTTCCACCCGTTGGGGATTCGTGCTACTTCCTCAGCCTTAGCCCCTATGGATTTTACTGGTTTGCTTTATCGCCTAAACTCAGCTTGACCCAGCCGCCTAAACCCGAATCCGAGTTGACAACGCTGGTTGTGAGCGGTCAGTGGCACAATGTTTTTAACCAACGAGAAGTGAAAACGACTCTGGAGTATATTCTACAGGATTACCTGTATACCTGTAGCTGGTTCCGCAGCAAAACCCTGAGTGTTCAATCTACACAAATCACTGAGTCGGTTTTAATGTCCTACAAGGGCACAGAGGCTAAGGTGGTTTGGTTGCGAGTGGACTACATCCAGGGAGACGCCGAAACTTACCTTTTGCTCTTAGCTTACGCAGAAGGTGAGCAAGCAAGGCAAATTTTAGGAGAATCCCCTCAAGCAGTGGTAGCTCGCCTTGAGGTTCAAGGCAGAGAAGAAGTAGGGATTTTATTTGATGCCACAGCAGACAAAAACTTTCTCAATCTCCTGGTGGATGCAATTGTCCAGAATCGCTCCTACAAGGGGATGGCAGGAGAATTGATTGCGACTGCGACTGATTTATTCCCACATTTGAGCGGTGAGGACTCCTACCTTGAACCGACTGTCCTCCAGGGAGAACACAGGAATAGTTCTATAATTTATGGTGATCGCCTGTTTTTGAAAATACTCCGCAAAGTCGAGGAGGGGATGCACCCTGATTTAGAACTCCGGCGCTTCCTCAGTGAGAAAAAATTCTTAAAACACTATGCTCCCGTTGCTGGAGCGCTGGAGTACCGCAGCTTAACTAAAGCAGGAACTCAGCCTAGCCTACCCATGACTGTAGGAATACTGCAAGAATATATTCAAGATACCCGCATTGGCTGGGACTACACTCTCGATAGCTTGCAGGACTACTTTGAATTGGTGACGACACAGCAGGCAGATATTACAGAGGTACCCGTTCCCTCAGGTTCCCTGTTAGAGTTGCTGAAACCTTTCAATGACGCAACAACGCAAACAGAGCCAGACACGAAGACAGAAAATTTATCCGCGTCGGCAAGTCCCCTTGTCCCCGAGTCGCTAGAATTAGCGAACCAAACCATCGGTTCCTACCTAGTCAGCGCCCAACTGTTGGGTCAAAGTACAGCCGAACTCCATATTGCCCTAGCTTCTGATCCAGAAAATCCCGACTTTGCCCCTGAACCGTTTTCATCTTTTTACCAGCGCTCTATTTACCAATACGCCCGCAACTTAACCGGGCAAACATTCCTTTTATTACAAGATAAGCTCAATGGTCTGCCATCAGACACTCAAGAACTAGCAAGGGCTGCCCTTGACCGCCAACAGGAAATTCTGGGTCGTTACCAGTTACTCCTGAACCAAAAAATTACTGCCATGCGTACCCGTTATCATGGGGATTACCATCTGGGGCGAGTGCTATACACGGGCAAGGATTTCATTATCTTTGACTTTGAGGGCAGAGAGGGTCGCAGTTTGAGTGAACGGCGCATGAAGCGTTCTCCCCTTCGAGACGTGGCAGGAATGCTGTTATCGTTCGACTACGCTGCTAGCCACGGGCTTCGCAGCGAAATAGAAAGAGGGATGATTCGCTCTGGAGAACTCCCCTTGATAAAAGCTTGGAGTAGATTTTGGTCTGTTTGGGTGAGTGCGGCTTTCTTGAATAGTTATCTGGAAACTGCTTCAAAAGATAGCTTCTTGCCAAAGACAACCACAGAACTGCAAGTGCTTTTGGATGCCTTTGTTTTGGAGAAAGCCATTGCTGCATTAAGTTACGAACTCAACAACCGCCCGGATTTAGTGGATATTCCTCTGCAACAGATTTTGCAGTTGCTCTGAGCACATTAACAGGGGGTAGGTGAGTAGGGGTGTAGGGATGAAAAATTTACTACACCCCATAGCCCACAACAACTGTAGCTGCTTCCCTAAGGATGACAGCTAACAGTATCCATAGTTACAGGTTGGCTTAAAATCAAGCCTATTCCTCTAGGTTTAGTCAGTTTATGCCTGCGGTACAAGGTTGGATAAAACAATAGAAGTTATTCTACTTATTGACGCTAGTAATAAGAAAAATAACGAATTTTATAGAATATAAATTTTTTGTTCGTGTAAGTACTAAATCATCAAATGATGATTGGCAAAAGCTTAGTTGAGTTAGCAGATTTGAGTTTTGAATTTATTAACTAGATTAGCAGTCATAAATTTTGACAAGTTTATTACTTAGGGTCATACAATCATCACTTTTTTTGAGTCATTCTTACTTAAGACATTAGCTGATTAAGTAAGGTAAATAGCGTTTTAAGAATCAAAAAAGTGCCAAAACTTTGAATGTCAAAGGAATTACAACTATGAAGCTTTCTGATTTTGCAAAAAATGTTTGGGCTAGTGCCTTTGTTGTTAGTTTAGCCACTTTCTCTTTAACTGTGCCTGTTTCTGCCCAATCTGGCTCTTCTGGTTCTGGTGCCGGCACAGGTACAGGTAGCACAGGCGCTGGTACTACAGGCACTGGTAGCACAGGCATAGGTACAGGCGCTGGTACTACAGGCACGGGTACTACAGGCACTGGTAGCACAGGCATGGGTACTACAGGCACTGGTAGCACAGGCACTGGTACTACAGGTATTGACACAGGTTCAAGCACAGGCACCACAGGCACTGGTACTACGGGTATCACAGGTAGAGGCACCACAGGCACTGGTACTACGGGTACCACAGGTACAGGCACTACAGGCACTAGTACTACAGGTACCACAGGCACTGGTAGCACAGGCACTGGTACTACAGGTATTGACACAGGTTCAAGCACAGGCACCACAGGCACTGGTACTACAGGTATTGACACAGGTACTGGTACCACAGGTATTGACACAGGCACAGGCACCACCGGGACTGGTACCACGGGTACGGGCACCACGGGTACGGACACCACGGGTGCAGGTACTACAGGTACAGGGACCACGGGTACAAGTACCACTACGGATGGTACGACAACAGGTACTGATACCACCACGGGTACCAGCACTACTACCACCACAGCCCCAACCACTTCTCAAGGAACTAGCGATGTGAGGGGCGATCGCGGTTTTGATTGGGGCTGGCTTGGCTTACTTGGTCTTGCAGGTCTTGCAGGTTTTGCGAAAAAACGCTCTGAACCCCAAGCATATCGCGATCCCAATGAAGAAGTAAGCCGTCCTGGCTCCACTAGATATTAAAGCGTCGCTTGCGGCAGGGGCGCAATGCATTGCGCCCCTAGGGGTGTAGCGAGGGAAGGGGAAAATAATTCAGCTACACCCGCACACCTCATTGGAAGTTTTGTAGGAATGACTTTTATACAGGACTTACGCAAACCGGACGAAGAATCAGGCTTTGCGATTGCTTCCCTAGCTTGCGGGAAGCCGCAACAATAGACTTCTTGCATTCATTCCAAAAAAATGAAGAATTAACCGCAGCCTGTAGCAGATGGATGCATATGAAATCTACTTATGCAAAAGGTCTAATGACTTCTATAAAAATAAAGACTTTCAAAGCGATCGCAATTATGCGCAGCGAAACTGATCGCTTTGCGCTTACAGAAGTAAAAAGGGCTTAGTGTCTCGGCTTTTAGACAAGAGCATTGTACTTCACGCACGAATAATGTGCTGTATCACTGATAAGTTTATATTTCTATTATATTTCTAACTGTGGGAGAAAAGTACTAGCAAGGAGGGCTGCTTGAGTGCGATCGCGCAGGTGCAACTGGCTGAGAATACTCGTGACATGATTTCTAACTGTGCGATCTGAAATGTAAAGCGCATGGGCAATCTCGCGATTACTCAATCCCATTGCAATTAAACGCAGAACCTCTTTTTCCCTAGGGGACAGTTCCGCTAGTTCTGGTGGGATAGCTGAGTGTACTGAATCAGATATCTGAGGCGTTGTCAAAGCTTTTTCAAACAGTCCTGGTCCCATATGGGTGTAGCCTTGATGCACGGCTCGAATGGCGATCGCCAACTCCTCAAGCGGTGTATGCTTCAACAGATACCCTCTCGCCCCATGACGCATAGCCTGCGAAACGTATTCATCATCATCAAATGTCGTCAGCACCAAAACGTGTATTTCTGGAAAACGCTGGCAAATCAGCCGAGTTGCTGCAACGCCATCCATCACAGGCATTCTGACATCCATCAGCACCACATCTGGTTGCAATGGCGTTCTGTACAGCGCCTCCACGGCTTCAATTGCACCTTGACCATTCTGGGCGTCTCCAACCACCTGGAAATCTGGTTTTGATTCCAGCAAGTTCTTGAGTCCCTGACGAATAATGATTTGGTCGTCTACCAGCAACAGACGAATCATAAGATTTTAGATTTTGGATTTTAGATTTTTGTTGCTCTTTGAGAGTTCACCATACTAGAATCCATTATGGGTATATTTACCTGAATTCGGCATCCCTTTTGGGGTTCGCTGATGATATGAAAGCTTCCTCCTAGTGCAGTCGCTCGTTCTCGCATTCCTTGAAGTCCGAAACCTGTCGTGTTTTGTTCTGGATAAAAGCCTTTGCCGTTGTCTTCCACAAGCAGGTGTAGTCTTCGATCCTGAGAGTGCAACTGTAGGGTCACTTGAGTCGCTACGCTGTGTTTGGATATGTTGGTCAATGCTTCTTGCAAGATGCGATAGATAGCAGTACCCACCTCAGGAGTGACAGGATGTGCAAGACTAATTTTGCAGTCTGGGGTGAGAGTTGTGGCGCTACTAAAGTCTCGGATCAGGTTATTAATTGCATTTTCTAGTGACTTTCCGCGCAAGGGATCGGCTCTCAGTGTTGCCACAGAACGAGAGACTTCCTGCAATGCTTGGTATGCTAACTGTTTTGCTTGTTTGAGAAAATCTGTGGCTTTATCAACATTCGATGGCAATAGTAGCAAAGCATTCTCTAGCTGGATAGTCTGGGCGGTTAGCGCGTGTCCCAGGGAGTCATGAATTTCACGGGCAATGCGGTTGCGCTCTTGTAAAGTTGCTTGGTTTTCAATTCGCAACGCATATTGGCGTAGCTGCTCATGGGCAATTGCCAGTTCTTGCCGACTTCTGCGTTCTGATAGCACAGCATTAACCAACAGCAATACAAAAGTTAACGTCAAAGCAAAAGAAATCGCGTTGTTCAGTAGCAAATTGGCTGTATTCGTCGCAATTTGTTCCGGAAACGGTCTTCCCTCCCCTACGTGCATTCTGAATAAAACAGTGGTTCGACTTCGCAAAAATACTATGTAGAGATATGATACGTATACTAGACTTGCAACAATCAAGCGACCCTGTAAATTGAACATTTGGCAACTGCGAATGACCGCAATTAAACCCAGCAGGGGAGCAAAGCGAAGATGACTGTTTGTAAAAGCTGGCAACAAAACAATCCCTAATTCCACTGCCGTGTACACAACTTTGTGACTGAAAGATCTCGTTGGTAACCTTAAACCCATGACCCCAAACGCAACAATACTCAGGACAGTCAACCACGGAGAAGCTTGGGATGGGTAGATGGGGGGAATTAGGAATCCTGCCAGGAGACTCATACCCAATAACAGCCATTCCAGGTAAAGTAACAAGCGCAGGGAAGGGAGAGAACGGGATATATAACTGTTCACGGCAAACAAAAATAGTGGAACTTTTAGGTTGTTTCTTACCGTATTTTATGTAGGGTTTCGATACCAGCGCTTGTTATCCTATTTTACTGGGGTAAAGAGTATGACAAAAGTCACAAATTAATAGTTACTTTTGTCCCAATATGTTTGGGACTTTTGCTTCATATAGTCTATAAGGGGAACCACCTACGATAGGGATGTTGCAATCAGCAGCAACGAAAGTTGAGACATGAGTGGAGTTGTTATGAAATTTAAAGTTAGTGCATTGATTGCAGGGATTGCAGCAATTGCCATCACAGCCGCACCCACAGTTGTACAGGCTGAACCAAATAACTCCAGAATGGGTGGGGCAGAACTCAACCTGACTACGGAGCAAAAAGCCCAGCTTCAGCAAATAGGACAAGAGACTCGCTCCCAAATAGAAAGCTTGCTCACCCCCGAACAGCGCGAGCAGCTCAGAGCAAATGCATCTCAAGCACCCCGCACAGGAAATAGACAAGCGGCAACTGCCCAACTCAATCTCTCAGATGAACAGATATCCAAAATTCAGCAAATCAGGAAATCTTCTGAGGAACGGATGCAGGCTGTTCTGACAGCAGAGCAATTGGAAAAGATTCGCCAGTTTAGGCGCAAATGATATTCGTAATTAAGTTGTCAATCAGGAATTAAGAATTACGAATTATCAATTATGACAAGTTTCATGCTCCAGTTCCCCCAGTTCCTTCAAAATAAAGGATTGGGGGTTTCCTTAATTTTTAGTTAAAATTTAGAACCTGAAGAATCTTTGGAGCCGTTGTATCACAGGAGATTTTCAAAGCATATGGCAGAAGTAGAGGAAATATCCGATTTGGCAAAAAATTCGCAGTCCTGGAAAAAAACCAGTTCTGTAAAAGATTTGAAGCAAATCAAAATACCAAAGTGGCTTGTAGGACTGCTGATTTTGGGGCTTCTGGGTGGAGGAGGCTACCTAGGAACACAGCAGTTCATGATGACACAGCGTCAAGAACGCCAACGTCGGATACAGACGGCTGTTGTTGAGCGGACAAATCTTCCTGTGACAATTTCGGCAAATGGCAACGTTAAGCCTGAACGCTCAATAAACCTTAGTCCAAAAACGTCGGGCGTGTTGAAGCAACTGCTGGTGAAGGAGGGCGATCGCGTCCAGCAAGGACAACTCTTAGCGTATATGGATGACTCAAACCTGCGGGGGCAACTCACTCAGGCTCAAGGGCAACTGGAAAATGCCCAAGCAAATCTGCGGTTGGTGCTGGCGGGTAGCCGTTCTGAAGACATTGCGAAGGCACAAGCTGACGTCAGGAGCAATCAAGCACAGCTCATCCAAGCGCAATCTCGGTTGGACTTGGCAAGGGCACGGGTGAAGCGGTTACAGGCTCCCACGCAGGAAGGAGCAGTTGCCCGCGATACCTTGGACGAAGCTTTGACCGAAGAGCGCAACGCCAGAGATAATTTGGAACAGGTAAAGGCGAGTCTTGCTGCGGCAAGGCAGGAACTTGCTAAACTCAACAATGGTTCTCGACCCGAGGAAATTGAGCAGGCGCGCGCCCAAGTCGTGTCAGCCGAGGGGAGTTTGCAGACAATTAAGGCACAAATTAATGATACAGTGATTCGCGCCCCATTCACTGGACTTGTCACGCGTAAGTTTGCCGATCCTGGTGCGTTCGTGACTCCCACTACAGCAGGAAGCGAGGTGACTTCGGCAACTTCTTCTTCTATCCTGGCATTAGCATCTCAAAATGAGGTGACGGCAAAAGTGGCTGAAACCAATATCTCTCAAATTAAAGTGGGACAGACAGTGACTATCCAGGCAGATGCTTACCCGGATAAAAAATTTACAGGAAAGGTCGTCCAGGTCGCTGCTCAATCGACTGTAGAGCAGAATGTGACAAATTTTGAAGTCAAATCATCCCTTTCTGACCCAGAAAATCTCCTGCGGGCGGGGATGAATGTGAATGTGGACTTTAACGTTGGAAAGTTAGATAACGCGCTGGTGATTCCCACAGTTGCTATTGTCCGCCAGGAAAATGCCAGTGGAGTGATGGTGTTCACAGGGGAAGAAAACAATAGAAGACCCAGATTCCGACCAATTACAACTGGGGTGACAGTGGGCAATAAAACGGTAGTTCGCTCTGGGCTGAGTGAGGGAGAGCGAGTGATGCTCAGTTTCCCGCCAGGGGCACGTCCTCAAGGTAATGGTACACCCCGTGGTATGACGCCTTTCGGCGGACAACCAAGGCGTATGCGTTAGGAGGGGTCATGACAATTCAAAATTCACGCATTCGCTCATTCAATCCGCAAGAACCCGATAAATAAATTTAGGCGGCTCAGATCCTGAATTAGTTAAAACTATTTCTCGTAATTGTGTAAAGTGCGTGCCGTAGGCATATTTTGAATTCAAAAATGGTCATTTAAATGGTAAGGTCTATTCGCCCAACGAAAGTCTCGTTAGTTGAAATCCTGACAATGGCAGTAGAAGCTATGTGGAGTAATCGTCTCCGCACAGGGCTGACGATGTTGGGGGTAATCATCGGTATATCCTCTGTAATTGCTGTAACGTCTGTGGGTCAAGGTATCCAGAAAGCTACTGAGCAGCAGATTCAAGCTTTAGGCTCGAATGTTATACTGGTACTGGCGGGAGCGGCACGCTCTGGAGGTATCAGCCAGGGTTTTGGTTCTGCATCAACGCTAACATGGGAAGATGCCCAGGCTGTTTCCCAACAAGTTACTGCTGCCGAGTCTGTCACCGCCTATCTACAACGTGCGGTACAGGTCGTTTATGCAGGACAGAACGTTTCCACACAGGTACTGGGAACTGATTTGAATTACCCAGAGGTGAAAAATATTCATCCGCAAGAAGGACAGTACTTTACTCAGGAGGATTTAGACGGCGCTAATCCTGTTGTCGTTCTGGGTAGTAAGGTACGAGATGATTTATTTGGTGTTGGATCATCTGCTATTGGTTCTGATATTCGGATTCAAAACGGACGCTACAAGGTGATTGGCGTGATGGAATCGAAGGGAGCAGCGGGCGCACAGAACGTAGATGACCAAATGTATATTCCTCTGACAAATATGTCTGCGCGAATTGTGGGCAATAATGCTCTTAACGGTACTGCTATTAATGGTTTATGGTTAAAGGCTCAGGACGAGGCGCAGCTTGACGCAGCCCAGTTCCAGGTAACGAATTTGCTCCGTATTAGGCATAATATCTACCCGCCACAACCAGACGACTTTCGCATCATCAATCAAGTTGACATTATCAACACCTTCAGCAATGTTGTGGGACTGTTTACAATTTTGGTGGGGGCGATCGCAGGCATTTCCCTACTGGTTGGGGGCATTGGTATTGCAAACATCATGCTGGTTTCAGTTGTAGAGAGAACCCGAGAAATTGGCATTCGCAAAGCCGTAGGAGCGACCTACAGCGCGATTTTGAGCCAGTTTCTCACTGAAGCAGTCGTGGTTGCTATTGTGGGTGGAGTGATTGGGATTGGATTTGGGATTTGCCTTGCCCTGGCAGCAGCTAACATATTTAAATTTCCGTTTGTTGTGTCTTTCTGGTCAATCATTGCCGGATTTGGATTTTCGTTAGTGACTGGGCTGGTAGCAGGGGTGATTCCAGCCCGCAACGCCGCCCGACTTGACCCCATCGCTGCTTTACGGAGTGATTAATATGGCAACCATGATTTGGATGGAAGATATTACCAAAACCTATCGGTTAGCTGATACAGAAGTACCGATTCTTAAAGGTATCAACCTGACCATTGAGGAAGGAGAATATGTTGCCATCATGGGAATGTCTGGTTCTGGCAAGTCTACCCTGATGAACATCATCGGCTGTCTGGATCGCCCAACCGATGGACACTACGTCTTGGAAGGTCGGAATCTCACGACTCTAAATAATGACGAATTAGCATACATCCGCAATCAGCGCCTTGGCTTTGTCTTTCAGCAATTCAACTTACTGCCTCGCGCCACTGCTGTTGAAAACGTTATGCTGCCGATGGTTTATGCTGGCGTTTCCAGACAGCAACGACGCAAGCGGGCAATTGAAGCTCTCACGCGAGTCGGACTGGCGGAACGGTTGCACAACCGCCCCAATCAACTTTCTGGCGGACAACAGCAACGGGTGGCGATCGCCCGTGCTTTGGTCAATCGTCCTGCATTGGTGCTGGCAGATGAACCAACAGGAGCATTAGATAGCCAGACTTCTCAGGAAGTGATGGAGTTGCTTACTGATTTGAACAACCAAGGTATCACGATTGTTATCGTTACCCATGAGGCTGATGTCGCCGCCCAAACCCAGCGAGTCATTCACGTTAAGGATGGTTTGATTGTGTCGCCAGTCATTAGGGGGTAGAGTATACCCAAACCAGCCATCTCTACAATTTGGACTTTGGCTGAACGAATCGCACTACGTGCATTCTGAGCACATAATGTAACGAACTGTAACGCTACGTCAGTCAGCAACACAATTGCTTAAGATGTGAATACTGGCATTTAAAAAGCACTGCAAGACACAGGGTTCTGCCATGAACCATGAGACGTGATGGTGGGTGGATTAGCTGTGAGGACTACCTCACCTTTAGAGTTTATCACCCATCCAGTAGCTTCTACGATGTGTTCTGGTGTAGCAGTAGTTGGTTTGCTGGTAACAGATGGACTCTTGCGGTTATCGCTGCTAGGATTGAGACTCACCCAATCTACCTGCACTGCATCTGGTGTCAACATATCTAAGGGACTGGCGGGTATGCCACCTCGTCCGGTGACAAGAAATGAACTGGCTCTTTGCCTGCTACCAGGATTGCAGCTAGTATCAATTCGTTGTGAAACATCAAAGAAATTTGTAGGTAGTTCCACTAATCCCCGATTTGGGTCAATATCAGGTGTGTTGAGTTCTACAGTGCCGTCTACACCAAACTCTGAACTGGCAGTAATGTCACTCAGGGAAGTTAGGCTTTGGCGGGGTTGAATGCCATAGATGCCAAATGCTTTAATATCTACTCTTCCACCAATGCCAGTGTAAGCATTGGCAGAGATGTCGCTATTTTCACCCCTGACGCCGACGATGAAACCGTTAGGAGTATTGATGGTGATGTTGCCGCCGTCTCCAGGCTGTTGTGCTGTGCCTGCGGTGGTGGAGATGAAACTTCCACGACGCAACAAAAGTAAGTTTCCTATCTCTAGCCCAATATTTCCACCCTGACCCGTTGTGGTCTTTGCATTAATCTCACTTTCATTATCAAGTTCAATCGTATCTGCCACAATGCTGATATTTCCAGCGTTCCCCTTGCCAGAGATATCGGTATTTACAGATGAACGGTTCCGTAACTCCATACGGTTTGCTTGAATGTTAATTTCTCCAGCGTTCCCTGTGGCATTTGCCCCCGTAGCACTCCTGATCTGAGAACCGTCCATCTGCAAAGCATTTGCACTGATGTTGAGTTTTCCACCATCACCCACGCCATAGGAATCAGTAGATATACCTGTTCCTTTGGTTACAAAAGAGCCTGCAACCTGAATGTTGATGTCTCCAGCGTTACCTGTTTCTATCGTACGGCTAAACACTCCGGAATCTTCAATCTGCAAAGAATTTGCACTGATGTTGATGTTCCCAGCGTTACTATTAGAAGTATCACTCAATATACCTGCATATTTTATGACTAAAGAATCGGCGACCCGAATGTTGATGTCTCCGGCGTTCCCTCGGCTATTTTCGTTGGTATAAGTATCGATTCCTGACCCTTCAAGTAAAAAAGAATTTGCGCTAATATTGATGTTTCCAGCGTCACCGTTGCCAAAGCTAACAGTACCTATACCTGTGCCTCGTACTTCCAAAGAGTCGGCGACCTGAAGGTTGATTTCTCCAACCTTACCTGGCTTTCCTGTACGGCTAAACACTCCTGAGCTTTCAATCTCCAAAGAATTTGCACTAATACTGACTTTTCCAGCATTATCCGTGACAGTATCGCTTAATATACCGGCACTCTTTACCACCATAGGGCCTGCGACTTGAATGTTGATATCTCCAGCTTTTCCTGTACTATCTCGCTCCGTACTGATAACGACACCCGAATCTAGCAAAGAAAAAGAACTTGCCCGAATGTTGATGTTTCCAGCGTCACCTGTGCCCCATGCTTCAGTGACCACGTTAGTGTTATTCTTCATTGTGATGTTGTTGTTGGCAACCAGGTTAATTTGTCCGCCCTTACCCGTACCCCATGCGGCACTTCCCACGCCAGTATCGTTAAACGTGATGTTGTCGGCAACCAGGTTAACTTGTCCTGAGTCACCCGTGCTGGATGCTTGAGTACTCACGGCATTCTGATTCTCAAACGTGATGTTGCTGGCAACCAGCTTAATTTGTCCGCCACTCCCCAAACTGTAAGTGTGCGCTCTGATGTTGGACTCATTGATACCTATGTTCTGGCCGACAACGCTAACTTCTCCCCCATTTCTATCGCCAAGGGTATCACCTTGTACAATTGACTGCTGAGTGAAATTGATGTTCCTACCAGTCATCGCAATCGAACCACCACCTACTCCTGTGGTACTCACGAATGTTTTCTGTGAAAACTGGATATCACCAAAACTGGGAGTGTCATAACTGAGCTTCCAACCTTGTTGTATCGGTAGGAGACTCACAGATCCATTGCTGCCAACACTGCCGATTTCAATACGTCCGGATGGTGACTTGAGAATGCCACCCTCGAAGGACACATTACCTCCCACGAGTGCTAAGGTTTGCCCCGATTTGACTTGCAATCCCGTAAAGCTAGTGTCCACTGGGGGACGGGGTTGTCTGATGAAAACATCCTCTGCCTTGACAATATTTTCATAATTAATGTCGTGCCCAGGTCCTTGTACCAGAATCGATCCTGGATTGCTGCCCATATTTAGTCCAACAGGTGCGGTTATTGTCAACAGGGGTAAGTCTTGTGATGGAGTGGCACTGAATTTAGTACCATCGGCAAAATTTATACTGTTAGCTGTACTTGCAATAAACGAACCCCCAATATTTAAACTGGCATTCGGTCCAAATACAATTCCCTGAGGGTTAATCAGAAAAAGGTTAGCCGTCCCTAGGGTGCGGATCAACCCATCAATATTAGATATCGACCCACCTGTGACTCGACTGATAATGTTTTGAATATCTACAGTATTGTTAAATAAAGCTCCCCCACCAGTGGGAACAGAAAACTGTTGGAAGCTGTGGAACAGATTAGTGCCTGCTTGTGTTCCGCCTGTGATATTGAAGATATTGCCATTGATGTTGACGATGGAATTATTCGGTAAAGTGGCATCAGGGGTAATTTGAGCTTGAGTGGAATCTGCCGATAAAGTATAGACACCAGCGATCGCCATTCCTAAGAAAGCGCCCCAACAAGTACTTCGCAAACCACCCATTGTACTCTCCCAACCTGTGTAGTAATTGCACCTTAAATCAACCACAATTAGTCGAAGTCAAGTTAACACCTGTATACTTCTCAGCTAGAGAGTGGCGATTTTACCCAAACCGCTAATTCTTTATAAAACCTCATCAAACTTGGCAACGTGTCTTCAGAATGCACGTAGTCAGATTCGTTTTTTCAACTATTACATTTTGACAGAATCAATCACCGGAAAAACACGGCTGTTGTTTAAATTAACAAATGCACCTGCGAACCCTGTTGAGTTTTACTCACTTCAATTCGGGCTTGAAAGGCTTCTTTAAGATGGGGCATATGAGTTACTGTCAGGATACAAGCAAAATCAGATGCGATCGCATTAATCGCTGCAATTAGGCGATCGCATCCTTCTGCATCTTGTGTCCCAAACCCTTCATCCACAATCAACAATTGCAACGCCGCCCCCGCCCGCTGCGCTAATAATTTCGCCAACGCTAAACGGATCGCAAAGTTAATTCTAAACGCTTCTCCACCAGAGTAAGTTTCATAAGCCCGCGTTCCTCTAGCATCAGCAATCAAGATATCCAAAGTGTCTATCAGCTTGGCATTTTTCTTGCTTGCCTTACCACTCTTTCCAGCCCTTTGTGTAACAAATTGAACGTGTAGCTGATTGGCACTCAGTCGCGAAAGCAGTTGATTTGTCTCAATTTCCAATTGCGGTAAGACATTCTCAATCATCAATGCTTGGATACCATTTTTACCAAAAGCTTGTGATAATTCCTGATAAATGCGATGTTGTCGTCTTGCTTCTTGCAATTGCTGCTGCTGTTGTTCATACTGAAGTTGCAATGTTTCTAGTTGGTGAGCCTGCTGCTGCAAGCGTCCCAACTGACCAATTTGTTCGTCAAGTTGCCGTCGGCGTGATGCCAATTGCTGCTCTAATGCTGGGATTTGAGCAGATGGATTTGCTGATTCTTCGAGCTGCTGGACGATGCTTTCGATTTGGGTAGCAAGTCTTTGCCGCTCAGTTAATCTCGCTTGCAAAGATACCTCTAACTCTTGTAATCTTGTTTTCAGTTGCGGATACTGTTGCTGCGCCCCCACAAGTTGTTGATAGCGTAACTGCCAAGATTGAGCTTTGCGTACAGCCATGCGAAGATTGTTATGCTCTTCTGACACGTAACCAATTTCAGCTATGTGGCGCTCAAGAGCGGCGATTTGCCTGGCACATTCAGATTGCGTTGCTTCTTGCTGGGTTCTAGTTTGTAATTGGGCAATTTGTGCCTGAATCTCTGGTTTTCGTGCGTCTATCTGCGCTTGACGCTTTGCCGCATCTTTAATTTGGCTGAGTCTAATTTCTGCCCACCGCCACCGCTCTACTTCGTTACGGGCAAGGGCGTGGTCTTGTTCATTGTAGTTGAGTTGTTGTAAATATTGTTGAAGTTGCTGGAGTTCGGCTTGGGTTTCATGAGCATAGTTACCCATTTGCAACCAGCGCTCTAATTGCTGCTTTTCAGCGACTATTTCTTGTAGTTGTTGTTCGACATCACTTGTCGCCTGCAACTGTGCTGCCAATTGTCCCCTTTGTTCCCGTAAGGCATCATAATGAGACAATTCCTGTGATATCTCACGATATTCCTGCCTGAGTACCTGAATTTCTCTATCAGAGACAGCCATTCGCTCCCTGACTATCCACAACTCATCTTGTGCATCTTTGTACTCTATTTTGGTTTTATCTACGACACGATTCCAGTAATGTTCCTCTAGAGAACGTTCGCACAAAGGACAGATAGCATTGGGATTTTGGAGCATTTGCAGCTTTTGCTGGAGTTCTCCCAGCAGTTTTTCAAAGTCCCGTTGATGAGCCTGCAAACGTTCGATCAGGTGACGCCTTTCCTGTCCTTTTTCCTGCACTCGTTGTAGATAAACCCGCTTCTTCTCCAATTCTTCTATCTGTATTGCCACTTCCATCACTGCTTGTTGCAGTTGCGGTTGGCGTCTGTGCTGGCGTTGTAATTGGTTGGCTGTTGCTTCGAGTTGTTCGAGTCGAGCAACTAAACCAGCATGAGCGCGATCCAATTGGCTTTGCAATGTTGCCCGTTGTTGCAACAGGGGAGCGACTTGCAGTTGTAACTGATCCATTTGAGCAACACGGTTGCGTGCAGCAGCAAGTTGTGCTATGGCAGCTTCTACTTCATCTGACTTAGTCAGAGTTTGCTGAAGTTCTTGCTCTTGTTGCTGCACAGCGGCGAGTTGTGCCTCTGCGTGTTGTAATTGCCGTTCAATTTCGTTAATTTGTTTGGTAAGCTGCTGTTGTTTTTGTTGCCGTGCTTGTTGGGCGCGAGTGTATTCTTCAAATTGAGCGCCCATCGCTTCTTCTTGAGATTGCAGAACTTGGTATTCGTTGTACCCAGCTTCAATCTCAGCTGCTTGATTTAAGAGTTCTTCTAAAGAAGAGAACTGAGAGTGAATTGCTGAGCGCTCTTGTTGCAGGCGATCGCAGTCTTGAGTAAGATTCTGGTACTGCTGCCTAACAAAGTTCAGTTGTTGCTCCCAGTTTTGCCGCTGATGCTGGACAACTTGCAAACTTTGTAATTGAATATTTTCAAAGGCTTGTACCTGTTGCAACTGGTTGATTTCGGCTTCCAAGTCGCCTTGTTTTTGGGCAATTGCTTCACGTTGTTGCAGTTGAGATCTCAGCGAATCCAAAAGGCGCTCTAGTTCTTCCGTTCTTGCTTTAAACTGGCGTGAGAGTTCTTTTGCCCGTTCTTCTAATTGATCATACTGATTGAGTTTTAATAATTCTGCTAATATTTCCTTACGCTCACTAGGTCGCTTGAGCATGAATTCATCGGCACGACCTTGACGCAGGTATGCCGAATTGATGAAAGTTTCGTAATCAAGCTTAATATGTTCTAGAATCAAATCTTGTGTTGCACGTACCCCTTTGCCGGTAAGTGCGCGAAACCCAGTGGGTATTTGTATTTGAAATTCCAGAGCACCACTTCCACCCCGCACTCGGGTGCGAATCACTTTATATGTTTGCTGGTTTGCTTCAAAGATGAAATCAACTCTAACTTCTTTTGCACCTGTTTGGATAACGTCATCTTCGCTAGAAGCTCTGCTTTCACCCCAAATTGCCCAAGTGATAGCTTCGAGGAGGGAAGATTTTCCAGCGCCATTGGAACCACAAATACAAGCCGTATGTAACCCGCGAAAATCTAAAGTAGCATCGCGGTAACTGAGGAAGTTTTTGAGAGTAAGTTGGATTGGAATCATCGAGGATTGGGCGCTAGACCTTTTTTTTATAAATAACAGTACATATGCTCTTTTTGTTAGTTTAGCTAGCTAAAAATAATGTTTCTAGTCTTTAACACCTGAAGTTAACGAATGTTAACAATATAATGAGTGTTTTTTTCATATTAGGCAAACATTTTTTACTACCAGCGTGGAAAAATTCATCTTTGCTTCGGTTCTTTCCTTTTTGCCTTCCATAAATAACCAGCTAGTTTGATTCTTTAAACGCTTTACAGGTAAGGAGGATGAGGTGAAAAAAGAGGGCGGAAAGGGGGACAAGGGGAGCGACAGACAAGGGAAATTCTCCTTGTTCCCTTGTTCCATCTCGCCTACTTTTAATTAAGAACGGGGGTAGTGGCAAATTTTATTTGCCAGGATTTTCTGGTGATGGTAGACGAACGCTTGTGTGCATCATAAAAAAACAAACCCGTTTGTGCAGGTTTAGTTTTACAAGCAGCGACTAGAAGTCGCAAAGGCGTATTTTGGTGATTCCTAATTCCGTTCACTCTCGTTTAACCTAGAGCGTGGTATCAAAAGTCCAACATATGTACCCACAGCAAATTTTGTTAAATCCAGAAATTGAGGACGGCTTTTCTCGTCGATAACTGCAAGAATCAGAGAACCAATCACGGTAATCAGCATAACAATACCCAGCACTTCATCTTTTGAAAGAAACTTCTTGGATAACATCTACTTACTCCACCAATTGCTACATCCCTAGCTTTACAGGTGTGTGGTTGCGAAAAGATTGCATACAGGTTTGAGTGGTGGGTGAGTTGTGGATGAGAACGGCATGATTTGAAATTTTCGCAGGTACAATCGATACAAGTGTTGTGGTTCAACTATGACAGGGCGATCGCTTTGCTGTTCTATTGAAGGTATCGAAAAGGCAAGAAAAGCTTTAATCCGCTTCTCTTTGACTCAAAAGGCATTAGCACAAGAGTTGGAAGTAACTCGCCAACCCATTGGAAAGTTTTTTACAGGTAAGCCTGTTGACCGCAATCTCTTTGTCCAAATTTGCGACAGGCTAGAGCTAGAGTGGGAAGAGGTCATTGCTGAACCACCCAGCGAACCAGAGGTAGAAGCAAATCAAGATAATAACATTGATATAGATGTCCTTGTAAAAGAGGTACGCGAAAAGATAAAACCCCTTATACAAGAACGCTGCGATACAATGCGCGTGCTGGAAATGACTCAGCCAATGGGGTTGAATGACATTTACACCAGCGTCAATATCCTAGAGAAAATTACTGGGCGTAGGCGCAAAGATATTGCTGAATTACTGCAAGAGTGTAGGAGCGAAGATTTTGACCGCTTGGGACTGGGTAGAATTACTCAAGAACGAGTGCCAGGGCTAGAAGCGGTCAATAAACATCCTAAGCTGATGATTTTGGGAAAGCCAGGGGCTGGTAAAACCACGTTTTTGAAATATTTAGCGATTCAGTGCATTGATGGTGTATTTCAGGCTGAACGCGTGCCAATTTTTGTCACCCTTAAAGATTTTACAGAAGCCCCAAAGAAACCGGGATTACTGGAATACATTAGTCAGCTATTCTCTAGTTGCGGGGTAATGGCTACTCAAGTAGCTGATTTATTCAACCACGGTAGGGTTTTGGTTTTGCTTGATGGGTTGGATGAAGTCAGAGAAGAGGATAGCAGCAGAGTTAGAAATCAGATTCGGGAGGTCTCTGACAATCTTTATCTTGCTGAAGAATTTACAAGAGACTCTCAACAATACTTTGAAGACTTCAAAATAGACTTAGAGAAATACCAAAGCACACACAAAATGCCATCGCTAGATATAATTCTAAAATGGCTTTGTGATAATTTTCCTAAAAATTTTTATACAAACTATTTTGTTATCACCTGCCGTCTTGCAGCCTGGGAATATACCTTTGAAAAGTTCACAGAAGTGGAAGTAGCTGATTTTGATGATGAACAGATTGCCACATTTGCAACCAAATGGTATAAGGACAAAGCTGTAAAACCAAAGAGTTTTCTTAAACGCCTCGAAGACAATAACCGCATCAAACAACTCGCCGCCAGTCCGCTGCTGCTGACGCTTTTATGTTTGGCATTTGAAGAGTCAGGGGATTTTCCAGCAAATCGTTCTGAGTTATACAAAGAGGGATTGGATGCGCTGTTGAAAAAATGGGATGCCAAGCGGGGAATTCAGCGCGATCTAGTTTACAAAAAGCTGTCAGCCCAGCGCAAGGAAGATTTACTCAGCAAAATTGCCCTGACTACATTTAAGGGCGGTGATTATTTCTTCAAGCAGAAAGTTGCAGAACAATACATAACAGAATACATCCGCAATTTACCAGATGCTAATACTGACCTGGAAGCTTTGCAACTGGATAGTGAAAGAGTTTTGAAGTCAATTGAAGCACAACACGGGCTATTGGTGGAACGGGCGAAGGGTATTTACTCGTTTTCCCATCTGACCTTTCACGAGTATTTCACGGCTAGAGAAATTGTTGTAGGGAAACTGTCATCAGATGAGGCGTTACAAAATTTGGTCTATCATATCACCGAGAAACGCTGGCGGGAAGTCTTTTTGCTAGCGGTTGGGATGTCGCCAAGTGCAGATCGTCTGTTGCAATTGATGAAAGAGAAAGTTGATGCAATCGTAGCTACTGATGAGAAGTTGCAGCAGTTGCTAATGGCGGTGAATCAAAAATCTCGTTCAGTGAAGCTTTCCTATAAACCTGCAACTATTCGGGCTTTTTACTTGTGTCACCATCTAGATCGTACTCGTGCCCTTTTTCTTGCCCGTACTCTTGAGGGTGTTACTGACATCCACACTGCGTTGGATCATGATTATAGACTTTGTAGTGCTGTTATCGATATTCTTGACTGCGCTCTTGAACATATTTTTACTCTTAAGCGTATTGTTGCTAATAGTCCATTTTTTGGCTATGACCTTGACCTTGTTTTTGAGGTTAACTTGGATATTGTACATGAGTGTGCCTTTGAACTTGACCGTGCCCTTGCCCGTGGCTTTGATCCAAAACAAAAGCAATCTCTCCAACAACTTAAAGATGAACTCCCAGATCCAAAGAAAGACAGAGAAAAATTTAAAGAGTGGTGGCAAGCTCACAGTCATATTTGGACTGAGCAGTTAAATTCCATAATGATTGAGCATCGAAATCTTTATCACGGCTGGTTGAGCAAGCAGCGGCTGTTCAGGGAACAGCAGGAGGAATTGCTAATGCAGTATTACGACGCAAATAAATTGCTAGTAGATTGTCTAAATAGCGATTGTTATGTCAGCCGTGAGGTGCGACAGAAAATAGAGGATGAATTGTTATTACCAATTGCAGAGATTAACAAGCGTCAGCAACAAATTTTATAGCAAATGTAGCAGATGACTTGTCTAGTACATTCCACTACAAAAATACCTGGCGATTAGAAATCGCGGCTACACAAACAAAGCGCGCCTACGCGCACTCAATAATACATAGCCTGCGTAGGCTCCAGAGAAGTCCTGCAGGCGGGTTTCTCGCGCCCTGGGAACTGAGCGCAAAGCGCACGCTACGCGAACGGAGCTTCGCTTGTATAGCCCCAGACTTCCAGTCTGAGGTTGTACCAATACTGGATGTTCACGATTGTCTTTGTGTCCTACAGATTTACAGCAAAGCAATAAGCTCATTGCTTATCTTTGCATAAACAAGAGGTGTATCACTATGATACTCTACCATCACAAGAAATTAACATTACAATAGAAAGTAAGAGATTGCAATTTCCCTCACTCCCCTATTACTGGGCATACATCAGCAGATAGAGATAATGTAAAAATCTTCAGGAACTATTTCACAAACTTTGCGTCATATACATCCTTCGTTACTATTCTCTAGCGCCAAGAAGCGGTATAAGAATAGAGAGGAACAATTGCACATTCTTACCGTCATAAAATCGATTTAAGCCTCGGAATACGCCTAGCGACAGGTTTAAAAAAAGCCAGAAACAATCTCAGTAACAGCACGTCAAACACATTAAGAAAGAAACAAAAAGGCTCTGCTATGACTCACTTTCATCGTTGGAAAACTGGAACCGCTGCATTTATGGCAATGGCAATGACAACAGGAGCCATTGCACCCATGTTTGTCTCTGATCCTGCTTCTGCACAATCAATCTTTCGCGGTCAAACACAAACACAAACACAAACAGGAACAGTTTCAATTCCTGCTGGAGTAACACTTCCAGTCACCTATGACAAAGATAAAATTGTTGTCACTCCAGATGAAACTGCACCCATAAAGCTGAAGGTAGCAAGAAACATTGTAGATAGGGCAGGAAATGTATTAATTCCAGAAGGAAGTCAAATTGATGGACAATTGCAACCAATAACCAGAAATGGTGTCAAAGGGACTTATTTTGTAGCGCAAGAGTTACTGCTTCCTAATGGTAATCGGCAGTCTATTAATGCAACTTCTCAAATCATTACCAGAAAGGAAACAATCAGCAAAGGAGCTAAAACTGGTACCATTCTGCAAGATGCTGCTATTGGTGCAGGTGCTGCTAGTGTCATTTCACTGCTGACAGGTAACCGCAGAATTGAAACTTTAGAGCCTATACTCGGTGCGGGTGCAGGTGCTGCAGCAAGCGTTCTATTGCGGCGCAACAAAGCTGAGGTTTTGGTTGTTGAACCCCAAAGAGGAGATTTGAATCTCGTACTGCGCTCTAATTTGTTAGTATCTCGTGGCTCTTACTAGGCTAATCTTAATTTAGATTGTGCGCCTGATCAATTGGCAGTGCGATCGCGCCTTGCGCGGCTCCCTTCAGGAGCATCGCGAAGCGATTCCGAAGGAGTATCGCCCTTCCTTTGCCTCCAAGACGCTTTGCGCCGAGAGTGCCATCGCCCGTATACTGCCAAGGGGTTGCCAAAAGAGCAACCCCTCCTCTATTTGCGCAGGAGATAGGACAACTAGCACGAAGTGCAACTACGGAGAGTAACAAAAGAAGCGATTGCAACAGATGCACCTTTAACTATGGTGTGCAGTCGCTTGATTTTTCACTCAGGAAAACTGCGTAGTCTTACCCATAGGAAATTACTTTAACAGTGCCATACTTATTTCTAAACTTACATATAAAAAGGCAATTAAGTTGGTTGCTACACAGCCGTCTGTTGTCAACAAATTGTTGCTAATACCGTTGCCTTGAGATAGAGGCAATAAACTAACTATAACTTGATTCCACCTATAACCCTTGCTCATTTGTCGAGAGGGAAGAAAACACTTGTCAATTTCGAGCTTGCAGAAAGGGAGTTAGAGTGTGATTTTTTTTATCCTTATAGGTAGCAGTCACGTAAAAAAAACCATTCTTTTGCAACTATTCTCTCAATGGCACGTCTAGCTTAATTAACTGGAGAAAAATAGTTTTTAAATTGGCAAAAAATAGGTTTTTTTTGACTGAATAAAGTTTCAAGGATTCAAGAAAGGAGAAAAGTGAAAATGAACTATTTTATTCTTACTTGAGATTTGATTTTTCATACTTTTTGCCTTAACTTTATCATTTAAATAACTCTTATAAGCGAATAAAATATTAATAAAACTAATAATATTGGGAAACTTCTTAACTCAAAAATAGTCTAATTAACAAGCGAAAAAGAGCATAATTTTGTGGGGAGCGAAAATATAATGTTTGGTCACCTTCGTTGGCAATCTGGATGTGCTGCATTCATGGCTTTGGGCATAACAGCAGGTACTATCGCACCTCTAGTGGCACCTACAGCTTCTTTCGCCCAAACAAGTTTTACGGATGTTCAATCCAACTATTGGGCAGCAGAGTTTATTCAACAACTGGCACAACGGGGAATTATCGCTGGATTTCCAGATGGTAGCTTCCGCCCAGAACAGCCAGTCACACGCGCTCAATTTGCTGCCATGATTGGCAAAGCTTTCCAAAAAGCCCCAGAACGGCAGGCAGTCAGATTTTACGATGTACCAAGCAGCTTCTGGGCATCGAGTGCGATTCAGGATGCATATACCACCGGTTTCTTGTCTGGATATCCTGGGAATCGTTTCGAGCCTAACCAAAATATTCCCCGCGAACAGGTTTTAGTTTCCCTCGCTAACGGTTTAAAATACAACGCTAGCGGTAATGCCGAAAGCAACCTGCAATATTACAACGACGCTAATAACATCTCTAGCTATGCCGGTAGTCCAATTGCTGCGGCTACAGAGAAACAAATTGTCGTGAACTATCCTAATGTTAAATTCCTAAATCCGAAAGCAACTGCAACTCGCGCACAAGTAGCAGCTTTTGTCTACCAAGCACTGGTTAGCTCTGGTAAAGCCGCAGCAATTAACTCACCCTACATTGTAGCTCTTGGTGAACCGACTCCATCAAAACCAGTAGCGGTGACAATTCCTGAAGGTACTGTGATTCCTATAAAGTATGAAAAAGCAGAAAAAATTCTTGTGACTAAGGATGAAACAGCGCCTCTAACCCTCACCGTGTCACAAAACGTGATTACTGATAAAGGAACTGTAGTCATTCCGACTGGCAGTCAGGTGGTTGGTGAACTGCGTCCCATCAAAGACAAGGGTGGTTCTCAATTCATCGCCCAAAAACTCATCTTAACTAATGGTCAGGAGTATCCAATCAATGCGACTTCGGAAGTGATTACTAAGACCGAAACTGTCAAAAAGGGCATCAATACAAAAACAATTCTCAGAAATACCGCACTTGGTGCAGGTGCAGCAGCAGCGGTATCTGTTGTAACTGGCGATCGCGCTATTGCAGCAGAAGAAGTTCTGGGGGGCGCTGCGATTGGTGGATTGATTAGTCTGTTCTTTGGTAAGAACAGTGTGGACTTAATCGCCATTGCTCCAAACACCGACTTGCAAATGACCATCGGTCAGAACTTTCAGGTTTCGTTGAAATAAAAGATATTCTTGATTCTTCACTCTTGATTCTTCCCTCTTGATTCTTCACTCTTCACTTTGGGTAACCAAATAATAAACGTCGTTCCTGGTGCATCGGCTGATGTAATAAGCGAGGTCACAGCAGGGCTGAAAACTTCTATTTCGCCCTGCATTTGCTCTATGAGCTGTTTGGCAATTGATAATCCTAACCCCGTCCCTGGAATTTCCGTTTGAGCTTGCACACCTCGGTAATGTCGCTCTCCAAGATGCTCTAAATCTTGTGCTGGAATGCCAGGACCTGTGTCAGTGATGGTAATTCCTTGAAAATGAGCTTTTTGTTGCCCCGCCTGGATGAAAATCTTGCCACCAGTGGGCGTGTATTTCAAAGCATTGTCAATAATGTTGCTTAATACCTCTCGTAATGCTTTGAGGTTGGCGCGTACCAGAGGTAAGTTAGGAGGAATTTCAGATATGAGTTGCAAATTTCGCTCTTGAGCGATCGCTTTGGCTGACACTAACAATGGTTCTAATATATCAAGTACAGAACAGTTAACTTCTTTTTCTCCTGTACCAGGCAACAAAAGCGGTGCTTTCGCGTCTTTCTGCACGTTTGCTTCTACAAAGGCTTTTTTTTGCGGTAGCGCCAGTGGTCCTAAATCTTCTGCTGTCAAGTCAATAATTTCATCAAACTGTTGCAACAATTCTTTGAGGCGATCGCTTTCCCGCACAATACTAGTTGCTACCTCTCGGTTAGCATCTCCTAGTCGTATTCGCTTCAGCAATAGTTTACCAAAAGTTTGCAATGCCGTTAACGGGTTGCGAAGCTGGTGCAATAAATTATCCAGTAAATCCTGCTGTTTTTCTTGGAGAATTTGTTGTTGCTGCAACTGCTGGTGTAGCCATGCTCGACGCTGATCCAAAACACAGGCTAGCAATAGCGTTTGAGCAATCCGTTTTATTTCACTTTTTTCTTGTTCATTCCATGCTCGGTCTTCCCTGACTGTGACGAGCAACCCTATCATCACATCCTCATGGACAAGAGGTAAAACAATTTGGTCACCTCTTAGTAGATAGTCCTCTGTTGAATGAGGTGATGCTGCATCTGGTGTCCCAGTTTCTCGTGAACGGGCTGGAAATTCCTCTGCTGCTTTCAATAACCTCCGCTTAGAACGGTTGTTTTTGGGGTTGAACACATCGCCCATACGAGAACGCGCTGTTCTATCCAAGGTAGTGGACGCTGAGGTGTACGAATCCCAATTCTTTTTGGAAATAGGTATTGAGATCGGCAATACCAAAGCATTGGCTCTTTGCTGTTCTACTGCCGTTTCTGGGTAAACCACCACAGGAATGAGTTTTGCTTCATTTGTCGAAGCTTCTATCAATTCTTGTGTCAAATAGACAACGCTCAAAGATGCTTCCAGCCCTTGGGCTAAGAGTGCCAATTGCTCTCGGCATAGAGCAACAAACTCAGAACTGGCAGACATTAACATTTCAAGAGCCCTTTTTAAGATGACATGACTATAGGGACGAAAACGAACAGGAGTTGGCTTGTTCTATTTAACAAAGCTTAACTGAAGAAAGCAACTAACGATTCGTTCCAAGGAATTATATTGGTCGCTACTTCTAATTTTTCTTTTACAAAACAAATTATCTTTCTTGTATCAAAAGGTTAACAACTCTTGTGTTTTTGAACTAGAACTTTTATAATGACGACGGATTTTGTAGCTATCACTACAATCTATAGCTTGTAAGAGGAGGACAGAACGTTGGCAAGGAGACGCAAGAGGAAGAGCCGTCGTCGCCAAGAAGGGCGGCGAATTTTAGAACACGTGCCTCAATTTAGCATCGAAAGCGGCGAAGATAAGCCTGTGACAGCAGCTAGAAAATTCATTCAAGCTGAGGGAATTTTGCCACCCGCGTTGCTACTTGTAAAGCGAAATGAACACACAACAGATCGTTATTTTTGGGCTGAAAAGGGGCTGTTTGGTGCTCAATATGTTGAAGAGAACCACTTCTTATTCCCTAGCCTGAGAGTGCTTGAAGCTTCTCCAGGCCAGGAACCACTAGCTGTTGCTAGTCGATGAACTAATAATGGTTATCATAAAGTTTGAGTTTGCCTTATGACAACCATTAACTGACAAAATTGCTAGGTTTTTTCAAAGTTTCATTTTTTTTTAAGGATGCAGTTCACTTGCCAGTGTTAGCCTAGCAATTTTGGCTCAGGCTCTCAACTTCAATCAAACCTTGTGTTTGTATGAGTTGATTACAAGTGTCAGAACGTATAAGGGAGTGGGGATAGAGCGAGCCCGTTTTGAGCCAAGCTTCGGCACGCTCTTTCAAGCGATATAGCTTTTTTCTACAACTTGTGGAGAAGAGCAATACAGCAGGAGTCGTTCGTTTTACCTCCTCTCTCTATTCCATTTTTTTAAAATTCAAAAGTGGCTTATAGTGTGTCTTTGCGACTGATATCATGTTCGGTTAATCAATTGTCAATCACAAGCATTGCGTCCCTCCTAGGTCGGAGCTACGCTCATCTTACGCGTGCGCTTCACCGCTTAGAACTTTCTTGATGCGACTTACCCTACTCTTTCTTGAAACCCGGTTTGGAGTCTACGCTTCACAAACCCTGCCCTCAAGCGATAGGTTGCACAAGACTCAGCATGACAACACCACATCCTGATTGTCACAGTGTCAACAACCCAGGTCTAAAGACGCTGGGCTTCTAGCCTAAGTCCAAGGACAGTAGTTGACCCGACTAAGTACCTCGTGTACTACGTTATTGGCAAGTGTTCAAGTTCCTACCTACAGATGCGA
>JAESFT010000266.1_pt1 | contig 44072 bp, 47 predicted proteins | sample 9269451 | NCBI WGS metagenome assembly JAESFT01 (sample SAMN14502557, study PRJNA617106) | algae metagenome | isolation source: Scytonema hyalinum WJT4-NPBG1 and co-occurring heterotrophs from well... | place: USA: Mojave Desert, Joshua Tree National Park, California | collected 2006-05-25
CTGGAGAACCTGGCCATCTACGAGGTTCCCGTGACCCGGACGCTCGAGGATTCAGACATCAAGAAATCCAGCGTCTGGCGCTTTGGGCAATTCTAAGGCGCGGCTCTTTGCAAATCTGCATCGGTTTCTTGCAGGCTGCCGTAGCCCTTTCCCCCTTCATATTCGTAGCGTTATAACCTATATGAATGAGGTGGATTCGCGTCGCTCTGCCCGACGCGGAGACGGTCGGGGGCTTAAAACTTTAGCAATTTAGCCGGGAGTGATCCGATGGCCCATACATTGTCTCTTCAGCACAGACTTCCCCACGATGGCGCTCAGGTCCACGATTCCGAGGCCTCGGACAAGGCGGAACGGGCTATTGCCCGATCGGAGGCCATTTGCCGGGCCAGAGGAGCACGTCTGACCCCGATCCGCCGCCGCGTGCTCGAGGTGCTCCACGGCTTCGACAGGCCCCTCGGCGCCTACGACCTGGTCGATCTGCTTGGATCGCAGGGCCGGCGGATGGCGCCGATCACCGTCTACCGCGCCCTGGATTTTCTCATCGAGCAGGATCTGGTGCACCGGCTCGCGAGCCGAAATGCCTATATCGCCAGTTCCGGCTCCTCCCCGGAACCTCTGACGACCTCCTTTCTGATCTGCGACGGCTGCGGGGATGTGAATGAAGTCACGTCTCCGGACGTGGCCGATACCGTGCTCAAGGTCCTGCAGGAGAAGGGATATCAGCCGCGCACCAAGGTTCTGGAGATCACGGGACGCTGCGCCCGCTGCCAGGATGTTCACTGAACGGTGTTCCGGGCTTCCATAAGCCGCGCTTGACGAAGAAGGCTTTTGGCATCAGCTAAACGGCGGCAGCCCCGGAGCTGCCGTCGTGGATTGCAGCATGTCCTTCATCTCGCCTTCTGAGACCGCACCTGCCTCTGAGAGCCCCGCCGGACCTGCCCCGCGCCACCGCACCGTGGGCGTGCGCGTCGGGTCTGTCATGGTGGGCGGCGGCGCGCCGATCGTGGTTCAGTCGATGACCAACACGGATACGGCGGATGTGGACGCGACCGTGGCCCAGGTCGCGGCGCTGGCTCGGGCGGGCTCCGAGATCGTACGCATCACCGTCGACCGCGACGAGGCGGCCGCAGCCGTGCCGAAGATCCGCGAACGGCTCGACCGGCTGGGCGTCGAGGTGCCGCTGGTCGGCGATTTCCACTATATCGGCCACCAGCTCCTGGCGGATCACCCGGCCTGCGCCGAGGCGCTCGCCAAATACCGCATCAATCCCGGCAATGTGGGATTCAAGGAAAAGAAGGACCGGCAGTTCGGGGCCATCGTCGAGCAGGCGATCCGGCACGGCAAGGCGGTCCGCATCGGCGCCAACTGGGGTTCGCTCGATCAGGAGCTGCTGACGCACCTGATGAACGAGAACGCGGCCTCGGCGAACCCGCGCGACATGCGCTGGGTCACCCGCGAGGCGATGATCCAATCGGCCCTTTTGTCCGCCGCCCGCGCCGAGGAGATCGGCCTCGGGCGCGACCGGATCATCCTGTCGGCCAAGGTCTCGGCCGTTCAGGACCTGATCGCCGTCTATCAGGATCTTGCCCGCCGCTCCGATTACGCCATCCATCTCGGCCTCACCGAGGCGGGCATGGGGTCGAAGGGGATCGTGGCCTCGTCTGCCGCCATCGGCATCCTGCTCCAGCAGGGGATCGGCGACACGATCCGCTTCTCCCTGACCCCGGAGCCCAGCGGCGACCGGACACTGGAGGTCAAGACCGCCCAGGAGCTGCTCCAGACCATGGGCTTTCGCACCTTCGTGCCGCTGGTTGCCGCCTGCCCGGGCTGCGGACGGACCACCTCTTCGGTATTCCAGGAGCTGGCGCGGGATATCCAGACCTGGATCTCCACCTCCATGCCCGAATGGCGCCGGACCTATCCTGGTGTCGAGAACCTGAACGTGGCCGTCATGGGCTGCATCGTGAACGGGCCCGGCGAGTCGAAGCACGCCAATATCGGCATCTCGCTGCCCGGGACCGGCGAGCAGCCGGCGGCTCCGGTCTTCATCGACGGAAGGAAGGCCATGACCCTGCGCGGCCCGACCCTTGCCCAGGACTTCCAGAAGATCGTCCTCGACTACATCGAGAAGAGCTACGGCCAGCCCGGGCGCGATGCCGCCGAATGAGGCGGCAAGCGTGACCATGGAACCTCCTGCGAAATTCCGTTTTTAAGCTCAGGCGCGATGTGGTAGAGAGCCGCCGCGCCGGCAATGACGGCCGCTGCGCTCTTTGGAGAATTGGGCGGAGAAGAAGCCGCCCTTCGTCGTTTATGAGAGTGATCCAACCAGGGCCGTCCGCGGGCACGTCCGCAAAGAAAAGCACACATGGCAGAACAGCACGCCGTCGCCCCAGGACATGCCGATTCCGCAGTCCCTGAGGCCACCTTACCGGACAGCCATTCCAAGGCGAGCTTCTGGACCCTCACCCTTGGCGCCATCGGCGTCGTCTATGGCGATATCGGCACGAGCCCGCTTTACGCCATGCGGGAGACGGTGATGGCCGCCACGGGCGGTCACCACGGAACTCCCGTTCCTCTGACCCGGGAACTGGTGATCAGCATCCTGTCGCTCCTGCTCTGGGCGCTGATCCTCACGGTATCGGTCAAATACGTCGTGCTCCTACTGCGCGCCGACAACAAGGGCGAAGGCGGCTCCCTGACCCTGGTCGCCCTGGCGCAGCGCGCCCTCGGACGCAGGAGCCTGCCGGTGCTCATGATGGGCATGGCTGGTGCCGCCCTCTTCTACGGCGATGCCGCCATCACCCCGGCGATCTCCGTGCTCTCGGCCCTGGAGGGCCTGAAGCTCGTCGCACCCTCCTTCGAGGCCTATGTCCTGCCGGGCGCCCTGGCGATCCTCATCGCCCTCTTCGCCGTTCAGAGCCGCGGCACCGGCAAGGTCGCGGCCTTCTTCGGCCCGCTCACGCTCCTGTGGTTCATCACCATGGCGGGCCTCGGTCTCTTCCACATCGCCGACGATTGGGAGGTCCTGCTCGCGTTCAACCCCTATTACGGTGTGTCCTTCCTGGTCACGCATCCGGGCACCGCTTTCGCGATCCTCGGCAGCGTCTGCCTTGCCGTGACCGGTGCCGAGGCGCTCTATGCCGATCTCGGCCATTTCGGCCGCAATCCAATCCGCATGGCCTGGGGCACGGTGGTCTTTCCGGCCCTCGCCCTGAACTATCTCGGACAGGGTGCGCTCGTTCTGTCGAACCCCGAATCCATCACCAACCCGTTCTTCCTTCTGGCTCCGCCCTGGCTGCTTCTGCCGCTCGTGATCCTCGCCACGCTGGCGACCATCGTGGCGAGCCAGGCGGTGATCACCGGCGCCTATTCCCTGACCCGGCAGGCGGTGCAGCTCGGCATCCTGCCGCGCCTGGAGGTCCGCTTCACCTCGGAGACCCATCAGGGGCAGATCTACCTGCCGCGCGTGAACTGGCTGCTGCTCGCCGCCGTGGTCAGCCTGGTGCTGCTCTTCGGCTCCTCCAGCAGCCTGGCCAGCGCCTACGGCATCGCGGTCTTCGGCACCATGGTGGTCACCACCCTTCTCGCCTGCCTGGTCATGAGCCGCAGCTGGGGCTGGGGTCCGCTGAAGACGGGCCTCATCATGATCCCGCTGCTGCTGATCGACCTCACCTTCCTGTCCTCGAACCTGGTGAAGCTCCTCGACGGCGGCTATGTCCCGCTGGTCATCGCCGGCGTGTTCTTCGTGCTCATGTGGACCTGGGTGAAGGGAACGCGCATCCTGTTCGAGAAGACCCGCAAGATCGACGTGCCCTTCCTCGAACTCGTGCAGATGCTGGAGAAGAGCCCGCCCCACCGGGTGAAGGGTACGGCCGTCTTCCTGACCAGCGACCCGGACACGGCACCGGCGGCCCTCCTGCACAACCTCAAGCACAACAAGGTGCTGCACGAAAAGAACGTGATCCTGACGGTCAACAGCGCGGACGTTCCCCGCGTGGAGGACGAGGACCGCGTTGCCATCGAGCATGTGGGCGATTCGTTCTGGCGCATCCGCCTCAGCTACGGCTACATGGAAACGCCCAACATCCCGCGCGGCCTCGCGATCCTGCGCAAGCAGGGCTTCAAGTTCGACATCATGGCCACGTCGTTCTTCCTGTCCCGCCGCTCGATCCGCCCCGCCAGCCAGTCGGGCATGCCGCTCTGGCAGGACAAGCTGTTCATCGGCTTGGCGAAATCGGCAAGCGACGCCACGGACTTCTTCCAGATCCCGACCGGGCGCGTGGTGGAGGTCGGCACGCAGGTAACAGTGTAAGACGGTTGCTCTCGCGGCCGGCCGATGTCAGTTTTGCCAGTCCATGACCGAGATCACCCTTATCCGCCCGAGCCTGGACTGGCTCCCCTTCTACGCCGATGCCCTGGAGCGGGGCTGGTCGCCCAATACCGACCAGGACGTGAGCCGCGAGCAGCTTCTGCAGCTGCGGCGCAACCCCGAGCGCTTTCTCCACGACCTCTACAACAGTCCCATGGTCCGGCTGCCGGACGGCCGCGAGGTGGCGCGTCTTCCGGCGCACGATTTCTGGATCAGCGACGGGGAATTCTGCGGCCGCATCGGCTTTCGTTTCCAGAGAGGAACGGAGGACCTGCCCACGATCATCTACGGTCACATCGGCTACACCATCGTGCCCTGGAAGCAGCGGCGCGGCTACGCCACGCAGGCGTTGCGCATGATCCTGCCGGTCTGCCGCTCGGAAGGCTTCTCGCGGGTGCTGATCACCTGCGACGACGACAACGAGGCTTCGCGAAAGGTCATCCTCGCCAATGGCGGCATCCCGGCCGGCGCTCTCCCGCACAACCGCCGCCCCGGCCACGTCAAGCTCACGTTCTGGGTGCCGACACAATGAGGCAGATCCGAAACACAGGTCTACCTTCCAAGGACCGCTCTTGATCATGAGCTAGTGCACGCTAACTCGGTCGGAAAACGCGAAGCTTGGCTTTTCACGCTTTGTTGAAACCCGGCATGGTCCCGGCTACGGTTTGGATCGCAAGGAGCGCTCATGTCTTCCATCATCAAGCAGAACAATGTGAAAGTCACCGGGAGGGGCAAGCAGCCGATGCTCTTCGCCCATGGTTATGGCTGCGACCAGAACATGTGGCGCTTCATCACACCCGCCTTCGAGGAGCAGTATAAAATCATCCTTTTCGACCATGTCGGGCACGGCGGGTCGGATGCAAGTGCCTTTGACCCGATGAAATACGCCTCGCTGGACGGCTACGCCGACGACGTGCTGTCGATCTGTCGGGAGCTGGACCTGAAGGATATCATCTTCGTCGGCCATTCGGTCAGCGCCATGATTGGGGCTCTCGCGGCCATCAGGGAGCCTGAGCGGTTCGACCGGCTTGTCCTGATCGGCCCCTCGCCACGCTATATCGACGATGGCGAATATGTCGGCGGGTTCAAGCAAGAGGACATCGAGGGGCTGCTGGACTTCCTCGACAGCAATCATCTCGGCTGGTCCAGCACCATGGCTCCGGTGATCATGGGCAACGCGGATCGTCCGGAACTTGGCGAGGAGCTCACCAACAGCTTCTGCCGCACCAACCCGGACATCGCCAAACACTTCGCGCGCGCGACGTTCCTCTCCGACAACAGGGCCGACCTGCCCAGCGTGAAGACGAAGGCGCTCATCCTTCAGTGCTCGCAGGATGTCATTGCTCCCGAAGCCGTCGGGCGCTACATGCATCAGAACCTTCCAGGCAGCGAGTTCGTCCTGATGGAGGCGACGGGGCATTGCCCGAACCTGAGCGCACCCGAGGAGACGATCGCGGCCATGAAAGCCTTTCTGCGCGACCCAGCCCCCATCCAAGCGGCAGCCTAGTGACCATTGACCAGGGTTCCCTGATCGAGACGGCCGAGGAACTCTACGAAAGTGCCCCCTGTGGTTATCTTTCAACCCTGCCGGACGGCACCGTCGTTAGAGCCAACCAGACCTTTCTCACCTGGATTGGTCTGGAGCGGCAGGATCTCATCGGTCATAAATGCTTCCAGGATCTCCTGAGCATCGGCGGCAAGATCTTCTACGATACGCATTTCGCGCCGCTCCTGCGGATGCAGGGCTTCGTCAACGAGATCGCTTTCGACCTGATCTGCGCGGATGGGCGGCAGCTGCCGGTGCTGGCCAACACGGTCCAGAAACTGGATGCGGCCGGCCGCCCGATGGTTCATCGCATCACCGTCTTCAACGCCGCCGACCGGCGCAAGTACGAGCGGGAGTTGCTTCTTGCCCGTCAGAAAGCCGAGCAGGCGACCGAGGAGCTCAAGCGCCTGAATGAGACTCTTGAGGAGCGGGTTGCCCAGGAAGTCGCCGAGCGCCTGAAGGCCGAGGAGGCTCTCCGGCAGGCTCAGAAAATGGAGGCGGTCGGGCAGCTCACAGGTGGCATCGCTCACGACTTCAACAATCTGCTCACCATCATCGTCGGCAACATTGAGCTGCTGCAGCGCCGGCTGCCTGAGGGCAATGAGCGGCTCCTGCGAGCTGCCGATCACGCGATGGAGGCGACACGCCGAGCGGCAACGCTGACACAACGACTCCTCGCCTTCTCCCGGCGCCAGCCGCTTGAACCCAAGCCCATCGACGCCAACAAGCTGGTTGCCGGGATGTCGGAGCTGCTGCGGCGGACGCTCGGCGAGACGATTGTGCTGGAGACCGTTCTCGCCGGTGGCCTCTGGCGGACGCAAGCTGACCCGAATCAGTTGGAGAACGCCATCGTCAATCTGGCAGTGAACGCCCGCGATGCCATGCCAGGTGGCGGCAAGCTTACCATCGAGACTGCCAACGCGCGTCTAGACGAGGCCTATGTCGAGGCCTTGGCCGAGCCCGTTCCGCCTGGGCAATATGTTCTTGTGGCTGTCTCCGATACCGGAACCGGCATGGACAAGGCTACCATGGAGAGGGTGTTCGAGCCGTTCTTCACCACCAAGGGAGTGGGCAGGGGAACCGGGCTTGGCCTGAGCCAGGTGTACGGCTTCGTCCGCCAATCCAACGGACACATCAGGATCTACAGCGAACTCGGCGAGGGCACCACGATCAAAATCTATCTGCCTCGTCTGATCGGCTCTGATGATGAGCCTGCAGAGATGCCGGCCAAGGCTCCCGTGATGGTGAAGGGATCCGGCGAGACGATTCTGGTGGTGGAAGACGAGCCCGCCCTTCGGGCTTACGCCGTCGAAGCACTGCGTGACCTTGGATACCGTGTGCTCGAGGCTGCTGACGGGCGAGGCGCTCTGTCAATTGTGGAGCGACATCCTGAGATCGAACTGCTGTTCACTGATGTCGTTCTCGCAGGCGGTATGAACGGCCGCGTGCTCGCAGACGAGGTCACACAGCGCAAACCTGGGCTCCCCGTTCTTTACACGACAGGCTACACGCAGAACGCCATCGTTCACCATGGTCGCTTGGACCCTGGCATGAACCTGATCAGCAAACCCTTCAGCTACGCGGATCTCGCCGCCAAAGTGCGTCGGATGCTCGACGATTAGTCTGAGGACTAAACCTGCCGCTCGACGACGAAGCGCACGGCCTCGCGCAGGATCTGCGCCCGCGGCCCGAAATCGTCGAGGGCGCTGTCCGCCTGCTCGACCAGCTGCCGGCATTCCCGGCGGGCTCCGTCCATGCCGAGCAGATCGACAAGGGTCGCCTTGCCCTTCTCCTGGTCCTTGCCCGTACGCTTGCCGAGCGCCTCTGCCGACGCCTCCCGGTCGAGGATGTCGTCGGCGACCTGGAAGGCCGCACCAAGGGCGCGTCCATATGCGACCAGCCGCCCGCGCGCCGCGGCGTCGGCCTGCCCCAGGATCGCTCCCGCTTCGACCGAGAAGGTGAGGATCGCCCCGGTCTTCATCATCTGGAGCAGCCGCACGTCGGCCTCCCCCATCTCGACGGCCCCGTAGCGCCCCTCCGCCGTCAGGTCGAGCAGCTGGCCTCCCACCATCCCGCCGAGGCCCGAGGCGCGGGCCAGGCCGAGCACGAGAGCCGAGCGGATGCCAGGGTCGGGTGCCGTTGCGGCATCGGCGAGAACCTCGAAGGCCAGCGTCTGGAGCGCATCTCCGGCGAGAATGGCCGTGGCCTCGTCATAGGCCTTGTGCACGGTGGGACGCCCTCGGCGCAGGTCGTCGTCGTCCATGGAGGGCAGATCGTCGTGGACCAGGGAATAGCAGTGCAGAAGCTCGATGGCGCAGCCGGCCCGCAGCGGCCCCTGCCCCTCCACGCCGAGGAGGCGGGCCGCCTCGATGGCCAGGAATGGCCGCAGGCGCTTGCCCCCGCCCAGGACCGCATGACGCATGGCGGCCATGAGACGGGGGGGCCGGGCAAGCTCGCCGGGAGCGGCATTGTCTGATAGCAAGGCTTCGAGACTTGCTTCGACAACCTTCGCGGCGTCAGAGAGCCGCGTCGTGAAAGTGCTGGTGGATGGCGCCATGACGAGCCTGAATACGGATGGGGCTGCCGCTCCGTCCGAGGGGAATGCGGGTGAACGGATGAGGCCGAAATGGACGCTGCGGTCGGGACGGCCGCGGGAGCCGATGACGGCCGCCCGCTTCTTCCGCCGCCTCGTTCAGTTCGGCCTCGGTCTCGTTCTCTTATGGGTCGGCGCGGTCTTTTGGCTAGGCCTTTTGTACTGGGCCGTGCCGCCGGTCTCGAGCCTGATGCTCGGCCGCTGGCTCACCCTGCAGCCTGTGGAGAGGACCTTCGTCCGCCTCGACGAGATCTCGCCTAACCTGCCGCTCGCCGTCATGACGGCCGAGGACAGCCGCTTCTGCGAGCACAACGGCGTCGACTGGGATGCCCTCTGGGACGTGGTGGAGGCTGCCGACGAGGACGGGCCGTCCCGGGGAGCCTCGACGATCCCCATGCAGGCGGCGAAGAACCTCTTCCTGTGGCCGAGCCGCTCCTATGTCCGCAAGGGTCTCGAGATCCCGGTCGCCCTGTATCTGGACCTGATCTGGTCGAAGCGGAAGATGATGGAAGTCTACCTCAACGTCGCCGAATGGGGCGACGGCATCTTCGGCGCCGAGGCGGCCGCCCAGAAGTATTTCCGCAAGTCGGCCAAGAGCCTGACCCGCCAGGAGGCGGCCCTCATGGCGCGAGCCCTGCCCAATCCCCTGGTCCGCAACCCCGCTCGCCCGCGGCCCGGCCACCGGGCCCTGGCCGGGCAGTTGCAGGCCCGCATGGACAGGGCGGCGCCTTTCAGCGATTGCCTGAAGCCTTGAGAGGCCGCCCTGCGGCAATGAAAAACCCCCGGATCGCTTGGAGGGGCTAGATATTTGCCCAAAGACCTTGTATGAGGCGCAACCTCATCAAGTTTGAGATGTGAGCGTTCCCCGGTTGAGCGGGCGCTCCGCTATTTAACCGGAGACGAGAAATGGCCGTTCCAAAAAGAAAAACGTCGCCTTCGCGGCGCGGAATGCGTCGCTCCGCGGATGCCTTGAAGGCCCCGACCTACATCGAGGACAAGGATTCCGGCGAGCTGCGCCGTCCTCACCATGTTGACCTGAAGACCGGCATGTACCGTGGCCGTCAGGTTCTGAAGGTGAAGACCGACGCGTGATCCGACGCGGCATGCAACGATCCGAACCGGCGCCCAGGGCGCCGGTTTTTTTATGCCCGCAATCCCCACCCTGCTGATTTTCCATCGCTTTTTACCCTTCATTAAGCCTGAGAGCCGATCCTGCATCCCTTGGATTTCCGGGTTTGGTCAGGCTTGCAGAAGAGGCGCCTTCAGCCATCCCCGATCTGCGCGTGTTTCGAGGGTGAGCGTGATGGCAACGAGGGGGCAGGGCCGGACGGGACTTTTCAAAGGCGTTTCCCGCTCGCCTCGCGAGGGCCGAGCCTCAAGGCCTTCCCGCGCGCCTGCCACGGGGATCGTCTATGCCTGGGACATGGTGTCCGACACCCTCACCTGGGGACCCGGTGCCGCCGAGGCGCTCGGCCTGCCATCGCGGGATCTGCCGAAGACGGGCCAAGCCTTCGCTCAGCTCGTCGAGCCCGGCTGCGGCCTCTCCCATCAGGATGCCATCGGCACGCAGGAGGGCTCGGGCAGCGCCTACGAGACCCGCTATGCCCTGCGCTTCGAACCGGACCGGGTGGTGATGGTCGAGGATGCAGGCCGCTGGCAGCCGGACGTCCAGGGACGCCCGGCCTTCGCCCGCGGGCAGCTGCGTCTCGACCTGGCCTCCGGCGGGCAGGATCTGCTGCCTGCGATGCTGAAACAGCGCTCGGAGCTTCTGTGCGGCATCCAGAACGGCATCAATGAAGCCCTGCGGACCTCTCAGACCTGCACCCTGATCGTCGGTGCGCTCGACGATGACGAAGCCGGCTCGATGGCGGAGATCGCCCGGACCTTGCGCCCGATGATGCGCCGCCACGATCTCTTCACCGCTCTCGGGTCCCGCCGCTTTGCCCTGACCCTGACCTGCTGTCCGGCCGCGGATGCTCCGAGCGCCATGCGGCGGCTCATCGCGCTCATGAAGGGCCATCCGGCCGCGGCCTCGCTCCATCTCGGGGCAGCCTGCGCGCCGGATCATACCTTCAAGGCCCCCAAATTGCTGCGCTTTGCCGAACAAGCCCTGACCGTGGGCCTCGATTGCGGGGAAACCTGCACGCTTTACGACGCGCGTCCGAAGGCGCCCTCACGGGCTGCCGAGCAGGCGCCGTTCGATTGGGTGGCCGCTCTCAACAGCCGCAGCCTGACTCTCGCCTGCCGACCTGTGGTGGAAGCTCACAGCCGTGCCCCGGCCCTGATGCAGGTCTGCCCCTCGCTGTCGCGCTCCGGTGGCAGCCCGATCGCGCTCGGCCCGGCGCCGAAGCTGAAGGAGGCGAACCTCGCCCTCCTCGTGGATGCACGCATGCTGGAGCTGGCCGCCGACTATCTTCGCGACGATCCCGGCGCGCGCCTGGCCCTCCCGGTCTCGCCCAGAACACTCCTGGATGACGAGTGGCTGCCCCTACTGGCAGCCCATCTCGGCGCCCGCCCGAGCATCGAGTCGCGGCTCGTCATCGAGGTTCCCGAGGCCGCCCTGGCCGAATGCCGGAAGACCCTGGGTCGCCTCCATGCCATGAAGGCCCTAGGCGTCGGGCTTTCCCTCGCCGGCTTCGGAACGGGCTATGTGTCGCCGGCCCAGCTGCGGATGCTGCCCGTCGATCTCCTCAAGATCGACGGCGTCTTCATCCAGCCGCTCAAGCGCTCGACCGACGACCGCCTCGTCGTCAGAACCTTGATCGACCGGGCTCAGCACCTCGGCATCGCCACGGCGGCCGAATGGGTGGACGACGAGTCCACCGCCCGTCTGCTGACGGCCTGGGGCGTGGATTACCTGCAGGGCGCATTGTTCGGCGAGCCCGAGGCAGTGCTGCAGCCGTCGATGCTGCATCAGATGCTGAAGAAGGCGCGCGGCTGAGGGCAAGGCTCCTTGCGGAGCTATTTGCTCGCCAGCTTGTCGAGCTTGGCCTGCATGTCGGCCATCTGCTGCTTCAGGCTGTCGAGGTCGTCCGTCCCTTCCCCCTTCGCAGGCGGCCTGGATTCGGGGGCGCCCGGGGGCGATTGCGGGAAGGGTGAGAACATGCGCATGGCCTCCGTGAAGAAGCCCATGTTCTTGCGCACCTGCTCCTCCATGGCCTGAAAGGCCGAAGGGCCGAAGGCCTGCGCCATCTGCTCCCGGAGCTTCTGCTGCTCCTGCGAGAGGTTGTTCATGGAGAATTCGAGATAGCTCGGCACGAGAGCCTGCATGCTGTCGCCGTAGAAGCGGATCAGCTGGCGGAGCACCGTGACCGGCAGGAGGTTCGGCCCCTCCTTGTTCTCCTGCTCGAAGATGATCTGGGCAAGAACCGAGCGGGTGATCTCCTCGCCGGACTTCGCGTCATAGACCACGAAATCCTCGCCCTTGCGCACCATGCCCGCCAGGTCTTCCAGCGTCACGTAGGTCGAAGTACCCGTGTGATAGAGGCGGCGGTTGGCATATTTCTTGATGACAGTCGGTTGTTTGTCCGTCGCCATTTTGCCCGATACGCTCCCGGGAAATCCACCGTGCCCGGCATCCTTCATCCCGATCCGCGGGATGCCAGCCCTCAATGATTATAAGTCTTATCCCGAACGATCAAAGCGCCAAAAGTCTAAGGCGGTCAGGGCTGGGTTGCACGATCCGCTCCTTGACATCCCACCCCCTGGGGATTTGATCGAACCGGCACTACATTCGTTCTGCGATCAGACAATCAGCATGAGGAGAGAGGAATGGCCCGAGACAGCATCGTCATCGTCGGCGCGGCGCGCACCCCCGTCGGCTCGTTCAACGGGGCCTTCGCCAACACGCCGGCCCATGAACTCGGCGCCGTCGCCATCAAGGCGGCTCTGGAGCGGGCCAAGGTCGAAGGCGGCGAAGTGGACGAGGTGATCCTCGGCCAGATCCTCACCGCAGGCCAGGGCCAGAATCCGGCCCGTCAGGCGGCCATGGCCAGCGGCGTGCCGCAGGAGAAGACCGCCTGGGCCCTCAACCAGCTCTGCGGCTCGGGCCTGCGCACGGTCGCCATCGGCATGCAGCAGATCGCCAACGGCGATGCCGGCATCATCGTGGCGGGCGGACAGGAATCCATGTCGCTCGCCCCCCACGCGGCCCACATGCGCGCCGGCACCAAGATGGGGGATTTCAAGCTCGTCGACACCATGCTCAAGGACGGCCTGATGGACGCCTTCAACGGCTACCACATGGGCAACACCGCCGAGAACGTGGCCCAGCGCTGGCAACTGACCCGCGAGGAGCAGGACCAGTTCGCCACCGCCTCCCAGAACAAGGCCGAGGCCGCCCAGAAGGAAGGCCGCTTCAGGGATGAGATCACGCCCGTCACCATTGCCTCGCGCAAGGGCGACATCGTGGTGGACCAGGACGAGTACATCCGCGCCGGCACCACCGTCGAGGCCCTTGCCAAGCTGCGCCCCGCCTTCTCGAAGGACGGCACGGTTACGGCCGGCAACGCCTCGGGCATCAACGACGGTGCGGCCGCCGTCGTACTGATGACGGAGGCCGAGGCCGAGAGGCGCGGCCTGACCCCGCTCGCCCGCATCGCCTCCTGGGCCACCGCCGGTGTCGATCCGGCCATCATGGGCACGGGCCCGATCCCGTCTTCGCGCAAGGCGCTGGAAAAGGCCGGCTGGAAAGTGTCCGACCTCGAGCTCGTCGAGGCTAACGAGGCCTTCGCCGCCCAGGCGCTCGCGGTCAACAAGGACATGGGCTGGGATCCGTCCATCGTGAACGTGAACGGCGGCGCCATCGCCATCGGGCATCCCATCGGAGCCTCGGGTGCTCGCGTGCTCGTCACCCTCCTGCACGAGATGGGTCGGCGCAACGCCAAGAAGGGCCTCGCCACCCTCTGCATCGGCGGCGGCATGGGCGTCGCCATGTGCCTGGAGCGCTGAAAACCTGAACAGGCTCGGGGAAAATTCCGGAGCCTCGCCCTTCCCCGTTCTGTCAAATAGCCTAAGCTATGTTGTGAGGCGGCCCGAATCCGGCCGTCTCACGACGAAGGGATCCTCGAGAGATCCGCACGGAACGGTCTTGGGAAGGAAACAGCATGGCGCGTGTCGTATTGGTCACCGGTGGCACCCGCGGCATCGGTGCCGCGATTTCAAAAGCCTTGAAGGACGTGGGCTACAAGGTTGCGGCCAATTTCGGCGGCAACGACGAGGCCGCCAACCAGTTCAAGTCGGAGACTGGCATCCCGGTCTTCAAGTTCGACGTTTCCGATCCGGCATCCTGCGAGAGCGGCATCCGGGCGGTGGAAGCCGAGATCGGCCCGGTCGACATCCTGGTCAACAACGCGGGCATCACCCGCGACGGCATGTTCCACAAGATGACCTACGATCAATGGTCCGCCGTCATCCGCACCAATCTCGATTCCATGTTCACCTGCACGCGACCCGTCATCGAGGGCATGCGCTCGCGCAACTTCGGACGCATCATCATCATCTCGTCCATCAACGGCCAGAAGGGCCAGATGGGGCAGGCGAACTATTCCGCCGCGAAGGCGGGCGTGATCGGCTTCGCCAAGGCGCTCGCGCAGGAGAATGCCAACAAGGGCATCACCGTCAACGTGATCGCGCCGGGCTACATCGCCACCGAGATGGTGAAGGCCGTCCCCGAGGAGGTTCTGAAATCCAAGATCCTTCCGCTCATTCCGGTGGGCCGTCTTGGCGAGGCGGAGGAGATCGCCCGTACGGTCCTCTTCCTGGCCGCCGACGAGGCCGGCTTCATGACCGGTTCGACCCTGTCCATCAACGGCGGGCAATACATGGCCTGATTGGCACGACATCGTCCCGGATGCAGGTCTGACTGCCGTCCGGATCCGATGGGCCGCATCCTGCCCGCAAAACGGAGAATTGAGGTATGAACCGCATCGACATGGCGGGCAAAACCGTCGTGATCACCGGCGGCGCCCGCGGCATCGGCTATGCGATCGGCGAGCGCCTCGTGCAGTCGGGCGCCAGGGTCGCCATCTGGGACCTTCGCCTCGAGGAATCCAAAGCGAGCGCCGCAGCGCTCTCGAAGGATTGTATCGGCCTGAGCGTCGATGTTGCGGACAGCCTGTCGGTCGAGCACGCGGCGCAGCAGACCCGCGGCGCCTTCGGACGCATCGACGGATTGGTGAACGGCGCCGGGATCACAGGTCCCGTCAAGCCGCTCGCCGAGTATTCCGTCGAGGAGTGGCGCAGCGTCGTCGAGGTCAACCTGACGGGCACCTTCAATTGCTGCCGCGCCATCGTGCCGATCATGCTGGAGAACGATTACGGCCGCATCGTCAACATCTCGTCCGTCGCCGGCAAGGAAGGCAACCCTAACCTCGCCGCCTACAGCGCCGCGAAGGCCGGCATCATCGGCCTTACCAAGTCCCTCGGCAAGGAGCTGGCCAAGACCGGCATCGCGGTGAACTGCATCACGCCCACCACCGCCAAGACGAAGATCCTCGACTCGCTCACGCCGGAATTCATCGAATACATGCGTGTTCGGATTCCCCGGGACCGCTTCGCCGAGCTGCACGAGATCGCCGCCATGGTGGCCTGGATGCTCTCCGAGGAGAACTCCTTCACGACGGCCGCCACCTTCGATCTCAGCGGCGGGCGTACGACCTATTAGAATTTCCCGACAAACCTGCCTCGGAGCTTCGCTTCTTCGGGAAAGTCGTGATAGGTGGCGGCCATGACGACTCGCACCGCCACCACCATCGGTCTCACGGCCATCCTGCTCTGGTCCATGCTCGCCCTCTTCACGGCGGCGACGGGCACGATCCCGCCGTTCCAGCTCAATGCCATGACCTTCCTGGTCGGCGGGCTGGTCGGCGTGGTGAGCTGGATCGTGCGCCCCCAGGGGCTTAGGGCCCTGCGCCAGAAGCCCGTCGTCTGGGCCTTGGGGATCGGCGGCCTGTTCGGCTACCACGCGCTCTATTTCGCGGCCCTGCGCTGGGCGCCGCCGGCGGAATCGGGCCTGATCAACTATCTCTGGCCGTTGCTGATCGTGCTGTTCTCCTCGCTGCTGCCGGGCGAGCATCTGCGGCGAGCCCACATCCTGGGGGCGCTGCTCGGATTTGCCGGCGTCGTGGTGCTGATCGCCGGGCGCGGCGCCTTCGATGCGCGCGCCGAATACATGCCGGGCTACATCTGCGCTTTCGTCGCCGCCTTCGTCTGGGCCGGCTATTCGGTTCTCTCCCGCCGCTTCGGCCAGGTGCCCACCGACGCGGTGGCGGGCTTCTGCCTGGCGACGTCTCTCTTGAGCCTCGTATGCCACCTCGCGTTCGAGACCACCGTCTGGCCCGAGACGACGACGCAATGGCTTGCCCTTCTGGCCCTCGGCCTCGGCCCGGTGGGCGCCGCCTTCTATGTCTGGGACATCGGCATGAAGCGCGGCGACATCCGCTTCCTCGGTGTCGCCTCCTACGCGACGCCGGTGCTGTCGACCCTGCTCCTGGTGGTCGCCGGCTATGCGGAGCCGACCGTGACGCTCGCTCTGGCCTGCGGCCTCATCGTGGCCGGCGCGCTGGTCGCCACCCTTACACCGAAGAAGACCGCCCCGGCATGACCCGGTGGGTGTAGCGATAGGCCGTCTCGAAGCCGAGCGCGCCATAGAGCGAGCGGGCGATCTCGTTCTCCTCGCGCACCTGGAGATAGGCGGTGTGCGCCCCCTGCCCGCAGCCCCAGGCCATAAGGCTTGCGACCACGCGGCGGCCCAATCCGATGCCGCGCAGGTCCGGCGCGACCACGATGTCGTAGAGGCCGACATAGCCGCGCTCCACCACGCCGAGCCCCCAGGCCACCGGCCTGTCGTCGAGGCTGAGCGTCGCGAACGCCGTCTTCTGGCGGATGCGGGAGACGATCCGCATCAGCGTCTCGTCGTCGGCCTTGTCGCCGCCATAGGATTCGGCCGCCGCCCGCACCCAGCGCTTGGACGCCTGCGGGTCGAGATTGACTTCGGGATCGATCTCGCAATCGCCGCTCGTAATCGGAGCCGTCAGGACATGCGTCGGCTCGATCTCCTTGAAACCACGCTGCTTCAGCAACTCGTCGACGCGAGGCGTCTCTACCCCGTTGAGGCGAAAAGTCGGACGAACATTGGCCTCGACGAAGCGCGCGATCATGTAGTCGAGAAGTTCGTCGTCGAGACCGGTCTCCGGCCGGAAGGGCGTCGCGGAATTGGCACGTTTCGAGTAGCCGTTCGCAAGGCGGACGACCCAGCCGTCGTAGAGCTGATAATCGAACGAGGGCCAGGCGTTCAGGAGACGGCTCTCGAGTCCGATGATGAGGCTGTGGTCGCTCATAGGGTCGTCCGCTCCCGCAAGGTCATGCTCCCCATCAGAACCTGTTCTTCCATTCGCGCAAGGCCTGAAACACCTCCACGGGCGGTGCTCCCTCCTTTTGAACGGATTTCGCGAGTGCCGGCTCCCCGGCGCGCAGGAAGGGATTGGTCGCCTTTTCATGCCCGATGGTCGTCGGCACGAGGAAGCGCCCCTCCGCCTTGGCCGTCTCGGCCTCCGCCGCCCGCGCCTTCAGCGCCTCGTTATCCGGATCGGCCGCCAGCGCGAAGCGCGCGTTGGAGAGCGTGTAATCATGCCCGCAATAGACCCGTGCCTCGTCCGGCAGAGCGGCGAGACGCTGGAGCGAGGACCAGAACTCGGCGTAGGTTCCCTCGAACATCCGCCCGCAGCCGAGGGTGAAGAGGGTGTCGCCGGCAAACAGCGCCCGGTCCGCCGCGAACCAGTAGGACACATGATCCAGGCAATGCCCGGGGGTTTCCCACACATGCGCCTGAAGACCGCCGACATGGACCGTGTCGCCCTCGCGCACATAGGCATCGGCATGCGGCACCGCCTCCCGCGCCTTGACCGGCGCCACCACCCGGCATCCGGTGCGGCGCTTCAGGGGCTCGATGGCCTGCACGTGATCGGAATGGCGGTGCGTGACGAGGATGTCCGTGAGCTGCCAGCCGGTCTTGGCGAGAGCTGCCAGGATCGGCCCCTCCTCCTGCGCATCGATGGCCGCGCAGGCGCCCGTATTGGGATCATGGATCAGAACACCGATATTGTCCTGAAGGCAGAGAAAGGCGTGGATCTGGGCGGACATCGGGGCACCTCGTCTTGATGTGCTCTGAGCTATCATGGAACAGTCGGCGCGTGAAACCAGCCCCGGATCCGCGCATTGCGTTTGCCGGGCCGGAGCAAGAGACAGCCTGTTGAGGTCATGAGCATCGACATCACCGATCTGCGCGGCTTCTACGCCAGCCCGCTCGGGGCCGTGACGCGCCGCTTCGTCGGGCGCGCCATCGACAGGTTTTGGGGCCCGCTCACGGGCCTGCGCGTGCTGGGTCTCGGCTATGCGCCGCCCTACCTCTCCGCCGTGAAGGGCGAAAGCGAGCGGACGCTCGCCTTCATGCCGGCAAACCAGGGCGTGGTGAACTGGCCCAGCACCGGCGCCTCGGCCTCCGCCCTCGTCGACCCGCTGATGATGCCCCTGCCCGACGCCTCCATCGACCGGGTCCTCGTGGTCCATGCGCTGGAGACGGTGGAGAGCCCGAGCGAGCTCCTGCACGAGATCTGGCGCATCCTCACGCCCGGCGGTCGGATCATCCTGGTGGCGCCGAACCGGCGCGGCCTGTGGGCCCGCATGGACACGACGCCCTTCGGCTATGGGCAGCCCTACAGCCGCTCGCAGCTCAAGAGCCTGATGCGCCAGACATGGTTCTCGCCGGAGGGCTGGGCGGAAACCCTCTACGTGCCGCCCCTGCGCAACCGCCTCCTGCTCCAGAGCGCCCAGGCCTGGGAGCAGGTCGGCGCCGGATTCTCGCTTCCCTTCGCGGGCCTTCACATCGTGGAGGCGACGAAGCAGCTCTACCGGCCCGGCGCCGTCCATGCGGTGCGCCGCGCGCGGCGCCTTTCTCCGGTTTTCGCTCCGGTGCCTGCGGCCCCGGCCTCGCGGATGGCGCCGCCTTCCTTGATTCCGCCGGGTTTTGCGGGACTAAGGCAGGGCTCACCTTGACTTGGACCCTCCAAAACGCCAGTGTCCGCCCCGCTTCGGCAGGGCTATCCGGTCACGCCGGCCTTCATTTTCCATTAGAGCATCGTGCGGAAAAGTGGATCCGGTTTTCTGCCTGTACGATGCTCTCATAAAGGAGGAAGCATCGGGCCCAAAAGTGCAAATCCACTTTTGGGCCCGATGCTGTAGAGTCTGATGCGCAGTTATCTCGATTTCGAAAAGCCCGTCGCCGAGCTGGAAGCCAAGGTCGAGGAGCTTCGGGCGCTCGGTGAGAACCGGGATGCCGTCTCCATCACCGATGACATCTCCCGCCTGGAGGTCAAGGCCGCCGACGCCCTGAAGGAGCTCTATGCCAAGCTCACGCCCTGGCAGAAGACCCTGGTCGCGCGTCATCCCCAGCGCCCGCACTTCGTCGATTACTGCGCTGGGCTGATCACCGAGTTCACGCCCCTCGCGGGCGACCGCAAGTTCGCCGAGGACGAGGCCATCGTCGGCGGCTTCGGCCGCTTCCGCGGCCAGCCGGTCTGCGTGATCGGCCAGGAGAAGGGCCACAACACAGAGACCCGCATCCGGCACAATTTCGGCATGGCCCGGCCCGAGGGCTACCGCAAGGCGGTGCGCCTGATGGAAATGGCGGACCGCTTCGGCCTGCCGGTGATTTCCTTCGTGGATACCGCAGGCGCCTATCCGGGCATCGAGGCGGAGGAACGCGGACAGGCCGAGGCCATCGCCCGCTCCACCGAGATGCAGCTTTCCCTCGGCGTGCCGAACGTCTCCGTGGTGATCGGAGAAGGCGGCTCGGGCGGCGCCATCGCGATCGCGACCGCCAACAAGGTGCTGATGCTGGAGCACGCCATCTACAGCGTGATCTCGCCGGAGGGCGCGGCCTCGATCCTCTGGCGCGACGCCGCCCGCGCCCAGGATGCCGCCACCAACATGAAGATCACGGCCCAGGACCTCCTGCGGCTCGGCATCATCGATGCCATCGTGACCGAGCCCGTGGGCGGCGCCCACCGGGAGCCGGAGTCGGCCATCCAGGCCACCGGCAATGCCATCGAGGAAGCCCTGCACGATCTGGGCAACATGGGGCCGGCCGAGATCCGCGACCATCGGGCCGACAAGTTCCTCAACATCGGCCGCAAGCTCTGAGATCCGCCCTGCCGGCCTTGAGGGCCTGCCCGGCTCCCGGGCGGGATCCTCCTGCCTCCCGGTCCCGCCTTACCTCGGAAGAGATGTCGCGTGCTCCGATGTGCGGCGCCAGCCCCCTTCGCAGGCGGATTTTTTACCTTCCTTTCAGCATAACTCGATTACGGCTCCGCTTGCAGTAAGGGCCAGTTAAGGCTAACGATTTAGGGATTAAAGGGGAACTGACCGGCAAAGACGTCGGGCAGATCAAGAATTGCGGGGTCCCCCATGATGAAGCGTTTCGCATTGGCCGCGAGCCTGGTGCTCGCGCTTGCTGCCTGCCAGGACGACCAGCTTTCCCGTGGCTCCACGCGACACCTCGTGCCGATTCCGCCAGCCACGATGGCGTTGATGTCGACCAAGGGCATGTCCAAGGAAGACCCTATCCTGATCCGGGCCTACAAGAAGGAATCGGAACTGGAGGTCTGGAAGCGCGGCTCCAACGGCAAGTACGCGCTCCTCAAGACCTATCCCATCTGCCGCTGGTCGGGCCAGCTCGGCCCCAAGACCCGCGAAGGCGACCGGCAGGTGCCTGAGGGGTTCTACACGGTCACTCCGGCGCAGATGAACCCGAACTCGGCTTATTACCTGTCGTTCGACACCGGTTATCCGAACGCCTTCGACCGGTCCTTCGGGCGCAACGGCGGCGACATCATGGTGCATGGCGCGTGCTCCTCGCGCGGCTGCTTCGCCATGACGGACCAGAACATCGCCGAGATCTACGCCATCGCCCGCGAGGCGCTCAGCGCCGGTCAGCGCGGCTTCCAGTTCCAGTCCTATCCATTCCGGATGACGGCCGAGAACCTGGCCAAGCATCGTCTGGACCCGAATATCGGCTTCTGGAAGAACCTGAAGGAAGGCTCGGATACCTTCGAGGTCACGAAGGACGAGCTGCGCGTGGCGGTCGGCCGGGGACGCTACGAATTCAACGTGGATCCTGACACCGCCTCTCTCGTGGCGCAGAAGCAGCGTCAGGACGAGCAGGAAGTGGCCGAACTGGTCGCGAAGGGCGAAAAGCCGATCAAGCTCGTCTACAACGACGGCGACACGCATGAATCCTTCCGCGAAGCCCTGGCCAACGTGACGGGCGTGTCCGACAGCAAGCTCGGATATGTGAGCCGCACCGAGGGGATTTCCTCCGGCCCGCGGCAGATTGCGCTCGACGACAGCGGCCGCGAGAAGATCGAGACGCCGTCGACCGCCCTCGCTTTCGCCTCGATGAGGGAGGCTCCCGCCTCGCAGCCGGAGTCCCGCCCGGCCGAAAGCCGTGCGGCCGTGACCCAGCAGACCGCCCCGGTGGCGGTTGCGGCGGCAGGGTCCCCCTCGCAGGAGACGCCCTTCTACAAGAAGATGTTCAGCGGCGTGACCGACCTGTTCAGCACGTCCTCCGCACAGCCGGTGGCCGAGACGGTCCAGGTCGCGCCGGCCCCCGCCAAGGCGGCTCCGGCCATGAAGGCCGTGCCCCAGAAGCGGGCTCAGGCTCCTGCGAAGGTCAACGTGGCCGCTGCAAACTGAGCGTCGCACAAACCGCGGCATCAGAAAGCCCGCCCCTCGGCGGGCTTTTTCATGAGCTGGACTGAGGTGTCGCGGGAAACTTTTCCGGCCCTGCCCGGATTTCTGGAGCGGAGGTCCTGTCATGCTCCTGAGCCCCACCGCCATTGTCTTGCCTGGCCTTCTGCAGCGTCAGGTCGACGGCCTGGCACAAGCGCTCCTTCAACCGGATCGCAGCATCGATTTTTCCGTGCCATTGGGAGAGCCGGCGCTGATTTCCGCCGATTCCGTCTCCTGGCGCATCTTCAAGAATCCGGTTTCCCTTCTGGTCGGCGGCATCACGGCCGTGCTGCTCGAATTCGGGGAGCCGCGCGTCCGGGACGGGGTCTGGCAGCACAGCAGCTTCCGGACGGACCCGTTGAAGCGCCTTCAGCGAACCGGGCTTGCCGCCATGGTGACGGTGTACGGGCCGCGCAGCCGGGCGGAGACCATGATTGCCGGCGTCGTCAGACGGCACGATCGCGTGGCGGGCCAGACCAGCGAAGGCGAGGAGTACCGGGCCAATGATCCGGTCCTGCTGGACTGGGTGCAGGCGACGGCCGGGTTCGGCTTCACGGAGGCTTATTCCGCCTATGTCAGGCCTCTGACCCCAGCCGACCGGGCGGCGCTCTTCGTCGAGGCCCTGCCCGCCGCAAGGCTTTACGGGGCAGCGGGAGCGCCCGCCTCGCAGGAGGAGCTCGACGCCCTGTTCGGGAGCATGACTTCAAGGCTCGTCCCCTCGCCCGTGATCTTCGAATTCCTTGCCATCATGAAGCGTGCCCCGATCCTTCCGGCGCCGGCACGACCGCTGCAGACTTTGCTCGTCAAGGCTGCGGTCGACATTCTGCCGGCCTGGGTGCGCGAGCGTCTCGAACTCGGCGCCTCCTGGTCCCTCAACCCCGTCGAGCGCACCCTCGTCCGCACTGTGGCGATGGCAAGCAATCGGTTGATGCTGCCGTCCTTTCCGGCGGTCCAGGCCTGCCGGCGCCTCGGCCTGCCTGACACCTATCTCTACACGTGACGCCGGGTTGGAAATCCGGCGAGGAGGCGGTGCTTCGGAACGGGTACGGGCTTCCAGGACAGCCGAGAATTCCAATCCGGCCCCATAAGGAGACATCCATGGATTGCCTTTCGCACCGGCTCTCTTGCGGCGTGGTTCTCTTGCTCTGCAGCGCAACCGGCAGTGCCGACGCTGCACCGGCCGTCTTCGAGCGCTACGCAGGCTCCTTCTCCGCTACAGGAATCATCCTGGAAGGGCCGGATGCGACCTCCCATCGGGTCACCTGCCAGTTCACGATCCGGCAGCAGGGGCCAACGGATCTGTCGCTCCAAGGGACGTGCCGGGCCTACCTGCTCATCGCGCGGTCGGTCAGCGCCCGTTTGACCTGGGATCCCCGCTCGGGCCAGGTCACCGGCACGTATACGGGCTCCCGGGTCGGGATCGCCCAGCTCAGAGGCCGGCAGGTGGGAACGGATTTCGATCTGGTGATCGCGTGGCCGAGACCGCTTTACGGCGATACGTCGGCCCAGATGCGCGTCGCCAGCCTCGATCCGAACCGCTTTCGGATCGTCGTCACGGATCGGATCGGGGCGAATGGGCCCGTTCGGGCCACGACCGATCTCACCTTGCTGCGTCAATGAAGGACGACGAAAAGCCCGGCGCAACGACCGGGCTTTTTCAACCGTCGCGATGCGGATCGGATCAGCCGAACAGGGCGTCGATGGCGTCCTGGGAGGTGCGTGTCGGATCGCCGTCGAGGGCCGGTCCGTTCAACAGGGCCTCGTCCCCTTCGCGCTCCGGCATCTTGAAAGCCTCAACGTCGTTGAAGCTCTCCAAGCCACCCCAGATATGCGCCATCTGGGTCACGCGCTCCTCGATGAATTTCATCGAGCCGACGACCTTGCTGATGCGCTGGCCGGTAATGTCCTGGAAGTTGCAGGCCTCGAAGATCGTGATCACCCTGTCGGAGATCCGCTGGGCCATCACGGCGTCCTCGCCGGACAGACGCTGGACAAGCGTCCCGGTGATCTCGTCGATCTCCTCGGCCGCCGCCAGGATGCTGTTGGTGGCCGCCTCCGTTCCGGAAACGACGGCCCCCAGTTCGTCGGTGACGCTGGTGACCTGACCGCCCGGGGTGTGGGAATGCAGGGTCGCGATTTCCTGCTTCGTGCGCTGGATCGACTCCGTGATGGCGTCGAGTTCGTCCTTGAGCCGGAGCGCTTCGCGCAGATCGGTCCGGATCTGGTCCAGGAGAGCCTTCGATGCCCCGCTGTTCGGCTCAAGCGCCGCATGAATGGCCGCCATGCCCCGCATGAGTTCGGCATGCCGGCGCGCGGCGATGCTCTCGCGGGACTGAGCCAGGAGGTCCAGGCTCAAAGGGTCAAAAGAGACGGGTGGCGGAAGGCGCATGGCGACTACTCACCCAGGACGGCGACGATCTTCGAGCGCAGGGTTTCCGCGTTGAAGGGCTTCACGATGTAGTTGTTCACTCCCGCCTGCTTGGCGGCCACGACGTTCTCGGTCTTGGCCTCGGCGGTGATCATGATGAAGGGGAGCGCGGTCAGCTCCGCATCGGCGCGGACCTTCTGGAGCAGCTCGAACCCGGTCATCGGCGCCATGTTCCAGTCGGAGATCACGAGCCCGTATTTCTTCTCCTTGAGCTTGCCCAAGGCTTCCGAGCCGTCCTTGGCCTCGTCGACGTCGTTGAAGCCGATCTGCTTCAGGAGGTTGCGGATGATGCGCAGCATCGTCTGATAATCATCGACGATGAGCACCGGAAGAGACGTATTCAATGCCATGATGTTTCGGCCCGAAAATTGAGAAAGGACATGTGAAGAAGGATCCTTTGACAGACCTTTCTTCAAAAATGGTTGTCGTGGTCCTTGCCTTATCCCCGACGATGCTTGCCTCAAGCTGACGTCGCGCCGTCTGCCGGAATCAGGATCCCTGGCAGCAAAAGGCCCGGCGCGGCGTCCGGGCTCTTTGGTTTCGCTTCCCCAGGATCGATTGCTTAATGGCGCAGGCCCGGCGCCTCCTGGCCGGTGCGGGCCACGTAATCGGTATAGCCGCCGCCATACTGGTGGATGCCCTCCGGCGTCAGCTCCAGAACCCGGTTGGACAGAGCCGCCAGGAAATGGCGGTCGTGGGAGACGAAGAGCATGGTGCCCTCATATTTCGACAACGCCTCGATCAGCATCTCCTTCGTGGCCATGTCGAGATGGTTCGTCGGCTCGTCGAGCACCAGGAAGTTCGGCGGGTCGTAGAGCATCTTGGCCATCACCAGCCGCGCCTTCTCGCCGCCCGAGAGCACCCGGCACTTCTTCTCCGCGTCGTCGCCGGAGAACCCGAAGCAGCCGGCCAGCGTCCGCAGCGAGCCCTGGCCGGCCTGCGGGAACGAATCCTCCAGGAATTCGAAGACCGTGCGATCGCCATCGAGCACCTCCATGGCATGCTGGGCGAAATAGCCCATCTTCACGCTCGCTCCGAGGGTGACCGTCCCGTCGTCGGGCGTCGCAGAGCCCGCCACCAGCTTCAGCAGGGTCGACTTGCCGGCGCCATTGACGCCCATCACGCACCAGCGCTCCCTGCGGCGCACCCCGAAGTCCAGCCCCTCGTAGATGCTGCGGCTGCCATAGCGCTTGTGAACGCCCTTGAGGACGACCACATCGTCGCCCGAGCGCGGCGCGGGCAGGAACTCGAACGCCACGGATTGCCGGCGCTTGGGCGGCTCCACCCGGTCGATCTTCTCGAGCTTCTTGACCCGGCTCTGCACTTGCGCCGCATGGGAGGCGCGCGCCTTGAAGCGCTCGATGAACTTGATTTCCTTGGCGAGCATCGCCTGCTGGCGCTCGAACTGGGCCTGCTGCTGCTTCTCGTTGAGAGCGCGCTGCTGCTCGTAGAACTCGTAGTCGCCGGAATAGGTGGTGAGGGAGCCGCCGTCGATCTCCATGATCTTGTTGACGATGCGGTTCATGAAGGCGCGGTCGTGCGAGGTCATGAGCAGCGCGCCCTCATAGCCCTTCAGGAACTCCTCCAGCCAGATGAGGCTCTCGAGATCCAGGTGGTTGCTCGGCTCGTCGAGGAGCATGACGTCCGGGCGCATCAGGAGGATGCGCGCCAGGGCGACGCGCATCTTCCAGCCGCCGGACAGGCCCCGCACATCGCCGTCCATCATCTCCTGGCTGAAGCCGAGGCCGGCCAGAACCTCGCGCGCCCGCCCCTCGAGGGAATAGCCGTCCAGCTCCTCGTAGCGCGCCTGCACCTCGCCATAGCGCTCGATGATCTGATCGAGATCGTCGGCCTTCTCAGGATCCACCATGGCGGCTTCCAGTTCCCGCAGTTCCGTCGCTACGGCGCTCACGGGACCGGCGCCCTCCATGACCTCGGCCACGGCGCTGCGGCCGGCCATTTCGCCGACATCCTGGCTGAAATAACCGATGGTCACGCCCCGATCGACCGAAACCTGGCCTTCGTCGGGCTGCTCCTCCTTGGTGATCATTCTGAAAAGCGTCGTCTTGCCCGCGCCGTTGGGACCCACCAGCCCGACCTTTTCCCCTTTCTGGAGGGTTCCGGAAGCCTCGATGAAGAGGATCCTGTGGCTGTTCTGCTTGCTGACATTCTCGACGCGAATCATGGGTCCCAAAGCCTGGAGGAGTTGCGGCGGCCTTATGGCATGGCTCGCGCCCGCCTGCGAGGCTCCGAGGTCGGGCAAAGTGTCAGAGGTCAAGGCTGGAGCATCCCGACTGAAGAGCCGGCCCTAATCCTCATTTCCATCTGGCCCGATCCGGCGGAACAGGACATCCTGGGACGGGGGAGAAAGGATGGTCGCCATGCGAAAGACCGTCATCGCCGCACTCTGTGTGCTGATCCCTGGCGGGATTGGGGTGCTGGCCCAGTCGAGCGATCCCATCACCCAGCGCCAGAACCTGATGAAGAACAATCAGGAGCAGGTTCGCACGCTGACCGGAATGGCTCGGGGACAGGCGCCGTTCAACGCCGCGGCCGCGCAGGCCGCTCTCCAGCGGATCGCACAGAACGCCCAGCAGACGCCCGCTCTCTTCCCGCCGGGCTCGCATCAGGGCAAGACCGCGGCACTTCCCGCCATCTGGGAGCGCAAGGCGGATTTCGATGCCCGTGCGGCCAAGCTCGCACAGGATGCGACGGCAGTTCAGGCCTCGATTACGGATCAGGCCAGCCTTCAGGCGGCGGTCCAGCGGGTCGGCCAGAACTGCGGCGGCTGTCACGAGGCCTATCGCCGAAAGGAAAGCTGACGTAACATCCGGAGGTCCGAGAGGACCGAAGGTCCTCGACTGAGGGAGATCGCCATGCGGTATCCCAAGGCTCCGTGGCTTCTCCCCGCTCTCGTGGCGGGGCTCCTGACCGCCGCTCCGGCCTGGCAGCAGGCGCCTGACGAAGTCGATCTCGCCCTCGTGCTCGCCGTCGATATCTCGACTTCCATGGATCCCGACGAGCAGGACCTGCAGCGGCAAGGCTATGTGGAAGCCTTCCGTTCGCCGTCGGTGCATCAGGCCATTCAAAGCGGCCTCGTGGGACGCATCGCAGTGGCTTACGTGGAATGGGCCGGGGCGCATCCGCATGTCCAGAATGTCGTGGTGCCCTGGACTGTTGTGGGCGATGCGAAGGCCAGCCTCTCCTTCGCCGAGAGGCTCGCCCGCGCTCCGATCCGCCGCGGGGCCGGGACCTCCATCGCCGAAGCCATCGATTTCAGCCTGGCTCTCTTCGCGTCCGGCCCGTTCCTGCCTGCGCGCCGCGTGATCGACATCTCGGGCGATGGCGCCAACAACCAGGGGCCTCTGGTCACGGAGGCCCGCGACAGGGCGGTGGCCCGGGGAGTCACGATCAACGGCCTTCCCATCCTGCTCAGACGCCCCGATCGGCGTGAGGACGCGACCTTGGATGCCTATTACCGCGACTGCGTGGTCGGGGGCTTGGATGCGTTCATGATCCCGATCCGGGAGCGCGGGCAGTTCCTGACCGAAACGAGAACCAAGATCATCAACGAGATCGCCGGTACGACCAAACCTGCCGGGTTGGTTCAACCTGCAGGCACATCGCCGAAGGCAGATTGCGATACCAGCGAAAGCCTGTGGGACGACATTCCCCCTGCGCGGCATGACCCGAAAACAGTTACCGGGCAGGATCTGTAGAGGGTGAGGCTTTGCGATCGCGAATGAGCCTCTTCGCGCTGATACCTCCCCTTCATGTCCAGGCACGTGGCAGAAATTCGCGCACCAGTCCCGCGACCTCGGTAAGGTTTGTTTCCAGCAGCCAATGCCCGCCGTCGAGCAGATGCAGTTCAGCCTCGGGAAGGTCGCGCAGATAGGCCCGCGCCGAGCCCTCGGGCATGTACCCGTCCTGCGGTCCCCAGACAATCAGGGTCGGCGGCTGGTGTTCGCGCAGATAGGCCTGATAGCGCGGGAACCAGGCGAGATTGTCCTTCAATCCGGCAATCACCCCGACAATGATCTCCCGGCGGCGTTCCGTCGTCAGCGACCAGTGCAGCGTCCACAGGTCGGGCGGGATGCGCTCGGCGAGCTCCGGACGAACGTCGTTCAGGAACTCGTCGCGAAATCCCTCCTCGGTGACGGCCTCACCCAGCTTCGCGCGCATCTCCGGCGTCGGGTTACGGAAATACTCCTGCAGGGGAGCGTATTTCGGGCCGAGCTGATCCTCGTAGATGTCCCCGTTCTGAATGATCAGGGCGGCAATCCGGTCCGGGCGCATGATCGCAAGCCGCAGCCCGATCTGGGATCCGAAATCATGCAGATAGAGGGCAAAACGGTCGATCCCGAGCCGGTTCAGAAATCGATCGAGAAACGTCGCGTAGCCGTCGAAATCGTAGGCGAAGTCTTCCGGGGTGTCGCTGTATCCGCACCCCGGAAAGTCCGGCGCGAGAAGCCGCCAACGATCCGCCAGAAGAGGCATCAGGTTGCGGAACTCGTAGGAGGAGCAGGGATAGCCGTGGGGCAGCAAGATTGCAGGGGCATCCTCCGGCCCTGCCTCGCGGTAAAAGGTGCGGATGCCGTCCACGTCGATCCAACGATGCTTCACGATACCTGCAGCGTCCATCTCTGATGTCCCCGTGCTCTGTCGGTCAGGAGCTTGAACGTCGCCGTGCGGGGATTGGTTCAAGAACCCTGCGACCGGTCTGGGACAGCCTTTCAGCCGCCGCACCGGGAACCGCAATGCCCCATGCGCTTCGGGCAGTTCCGCGCTATCATGCCAGCATGACCGAGAAGCTGAAACGACGGCTCACCACCGTACTCTGCGCGGACGTGCAGGGCTATTCCCGCCTGATGGAGGCGGACGAGCCAGGCACCCTGGCGACCCTGCGCCGCCATCGGGCCGCCATGGCGGCGCTCATCGAGCGGCATGACGGACGGATCGTCAACACCTGGGGCGATGCCGTCATCGCCGAATTTTCCAGCGTCGTCGAGGCGGTGCAGTGTGCCGTCGAGACCCAGCGGGAACTGTCCGCCCAGGATTCCCACCTGCCCGAGGCCCAGCGCATGCGATTCCGCATCGGCATCAATCTCGGCGACGTGATGGCGGACGGTTCCGACATCTATGGCGACGGGGTCAATATCGCGGCGCGCCTTCAGGAAATGGCCGATCCCGGCGGCATCCTGATCTCCGGCCCGGTCTACGACCAGGTGCATAACAAGTTGTCGGTCGGCTTCGACTATCTCGGTCGCCAGCAGGTGAAGAACGTCGCGGCTCCGGTCACGAGCTACCGGGTGACCCTGGATGGCGGGATGAATGTGCGCCCGGCACCCATCGATGAGACTGCCGTTCCGCGCTCTTTCGAACGCTCGCCGAGATCCCGAGCCCGGTTGTCAGACCGGTTTGCAAATCTGCCGCGCCCGGTCGCCGCGGCCTTCGTCATCGGCGGTTTCCTGTTTCTGATCAATGTCTTCAGCGGCCTCAACGAGATCTGGTTCCATTGGCCGGTCACGGCGATTCTGCTGATCGTCGGCTTGTGGATGGTGTTTCGGCGCAAGCCCGCTCGGGAGGCGCGGGAAAACCGCCCGGCCGATTAAGGCTCGCCTCAGCAAAAAGCCCGGCGCGAGGGCCGGGCCTTCCGTGATCGGCATCGTCGGCTCTTACGCCACGAACTGCCCATGGCAGTGCTTGAACTTCTTGCCCGAGCCGCAGGGACAGGGCTCGTTCCGGCTGACCCGGCCCCAGGTGGAGGGGTCGTTCGGATCGCGGGACGAGGAAGGTTCCGTTCCCGCGGCAGCGGCCGCGAAGCCGAGGGCCGAACCGGCCCCGAAAGCGCTGCCCTGGGGCATGTCGAACTCGTTCTCGCCGGTGGCCGGGTCGAGGTGCTGGGCGAACATGGGCGGGAGTTCCTGCGGCTCCGGCTGCTGGAACACCACCTGGATGCGCATGAGCTGGCCCGTCACCTGCTCGCGCAGATGCCCGATCAGCGCGTTGAACAGCTCGAAGGCCTCGGACTTGTACTCGTTCAGCGGATCGCGCTGGGCGAGGCCGCGCCAGCCGATGACCTGACGCAGATGGTCGAGGGTCACGAGGTGCTCGCGCCAGAGGTGATCCAGGCTTTGAAGCAGAACCTGCTTCTCCACGTAGTTCATGACTTCGGACGTGTTGGCCTCGACGCGCTGAGCATAGGCCTCGTCGGCCGCCTTGGTGATGCGCTCGCGGATCTCGTCGTCGGCAATACCCTCCTCCTTCGCCCATTCCTCGATCGGCAGATCGAGGTTGAGGAAGTTGACGACGTTCTGCTTCAGGCCCTCGACATCCCATTGCTCCGCATAGGCGTTCTCCGGGATGGCGCGGGAAACGATGTCCTCGATGACGCCGTGGCGCATGTCGTCGATGGTCTCGCGCACGCTCTCTTCCGCCATGAACTCCTTGCGCTGCTCGAAGACGACCTTGCGCTGGTCGTTCATGACGTTGTCGTATTTCAGGATGTTCTTGCGGATGTCGAAGTTGCGCGCTTCGACCTTCGCCTGCGCCCGCTCGATGGCCTTGTTGATCCACGGGTGAATGATGGCCTCGCCTTCCTTCAGGCCGAGCTTCTGCAGCATGCCGTCCATGCGGTCGGAGCCGAAGATGCGCATCAGGTCGTCCTGGAGCGACAGGTAGAACTTGGAGCGGCCCGGATCGCCCTGGCGGCCCGAACGGCCGCGCAGCTGGTTGTCGATGCGGCGGGATTCGTGGCGCTCGGTGCCGAGCACGTAGAGGCCGCCGGCAGCCAGCGCCTTCTCCTTGAAGGACGCCACCTCGTCCAGGATCTCCTTCTCGCGGCGGGCGCGCTCCTCGCCTTCGACGCCCGCGAGCTCGCGCTCGATGCGCATCTTGGCGTTACCGCCGAGCTGGATGTCTGTGCCGCGGCCGGCCATGTTGGTGGCGATCGTGATCGCGCCCGGCACGCCGGCCTGAGCGACGATGAAGGCCTCCTGCTCGTGGAAGCGGGCGTTCAGCACGGCGAAATGCTTGGTTCCCCGGCCGGCCCGCGCGTCGCGGTAGAGGGGTTCGAGCGCCTGCGGGTCCTCGAAGTTGATGAGCTTGTAGCCGTCCTTGATGAGCAGCTCGGCGAGATATTCCGACTTCTCGATGGACGTGGTGCCGACCAGGATCGGCTGACCCTTGGCGGAGGATTCCTCGATATCGCGGATGACCGCCTGATAGCGCTCCTCCATGGTCCGGTAGACCTCGTCGTCGTCGTCGATGCGGGCCACGGGACGGTTGGTCGGGATCTCGACCACTTCGAGGTTGTAGATCTCCAGGAATTCGTCGGCTTCCGTGGCCGCCGTGCCGGTCATGCCGCCGAGCTTGTCGTAGAGGCGGAAATAGTTCTGGAAGGTGATGGAGGCGAGCGTCTGGTTCTCGGGCTGGACCTGGACCTTCTCCTTGGCCTCGAGCGCCTGGTGCAGGCCTTCCGAGTAGCGCCGGCCCTGCATCATGCGGCCGGTGAACTCGTCGATGATCACCACCTCGCCGTTGCGGACGATGTAATCCTTGTCCCGCTGGAACAGGGTGTGGGCGCGCAGCGCCTGGTTCATGTGATGGACCAGGGTGGCGTTCTGGGCATCGTAGAGGTCGCCCTCCTTGAGCAGGCCGATTTCCCGCAGCAGCGCCTCGATCTTCTCGGTGCCCGCCTCGGTGAGCGCCACGGAGCGCTGCTTCTCGTCGAGCTCGTAATCGCTCTTGTCGAGACGCGGGATCACCACGTCGATGGCGTTGTAGAGCTCGGACCGATCGTCGAGAGGGCCGGAGATGATGAGCGGCGTGCGCGCCTCGTCGATGAGGATCGAGTCCACCTCGTCCACGATGGCGAAGTTGTGGCCCCTCTGTACCATCTGCGCCATCTCGTACTTCATGTTGTCGCGAAGATAGTCGAAGCCGTACTCGTTGTTGGTGCCGTAGGTGATGTCGGCCGCATAGGCCTGGGCACGCTCGGCATCGTCCAACCCGTGGACGATCACGCCGACGGAAAGCCCCAGGAAGCGGTAGATCTGCCCCATCCACTCGCTGTCGCGGCGGGCGAGGTAGTCGTTGACCGTCACCACGTGGACGCCCTTGCCGGCCAGCGCATTGAGATAGACCGGCAGGGTCGCCACCAGGGTCTTGCCCTCGCCGGTGCGCATCTCGGCGATCGAGCCTTCGTGGAGCACCATGCCGCCGATGAGCTGCACGTCGAAGTGCCTCTGGCCGAGGGTGCGCTTGGCCGCCTCGCGAACGGTGGCGAAGGCCGGGACCAGGAGGTCGTCCAGGGTCTTGCCGGCGGCGAGCTGGGCCTTGAAGTCCTCGGTGCGGGCGCGGAGCTGCTCGTCGGACAGGGCCTCCAGCTCGGCCTCCATCGCGTTGATGGCCGCTACCTTCGGCCGGTAGGACTTCAGACGGCGATCATTGACCGAGCCGAAGATTTTCTTCGCGAGAGAACCGAACATCGAGAGCCTTCGAAATTCCAGAATGCAGGAGAAAGGGGCGTTTGCGCCGCCTTATAGACCTAATTACGCCGGAGTGCATCTTAAAGACTGTGCCTTTAGTGGCGCAGCCCCAAGCCGGCCCGGAGGACCCGTTCAAGACCCCGCGAGCGGCGATGCTGTGACATAAATATGCCATCACTTGCAAACGTAAACACATTCGGCCATCTGATCGTCGCTGTCCGTGGGCGATCACGCTCACCAGAGGAAACCACATGTCTCGCTCACTCACCTTCCGGAAGAGCCTTCTGACCCTCGGCGTCGCCCTGCCGCTCATGGCCGGGGCAGCCCTCGCCCAGACCCCTCCCGCGCCCGCCACCTCCCCTGCAGCCGTGCCGGCCGTCGATCCCTCCAAGGTCATCGCCCGCGTCAACGGCGTCGACATTACGGAAGGGGATCTCGCCCTGGCTGCCGAGGATCCGGCCCTGCAGATGCCGAACGTTCCGGAAGCCCAGAAGCGCGACCTGCTGACCGGCTACATGATCGATCTGAAGCTCGGCGCCAAGGCCGCCGAGGCCGCCAAGGTCGGAAGCGGCGCGGAGTTCGCCCGCAAGCTCGCCTATAACCGGGACAAGACCCTCCTCGACGAATATCTCGACCAGGAGGCCAAGAAGGCCGTCACCCCGGAGGCCGCCCGCAAGCTCTACGACGAGACGGTCAAGAGCGTGCCGGCCGAGCAGGAGGTCCGCGCTCGCCATATCCTCGTCGAGAACGAGGACGAGGCCAAGAAGATCGCCACCCGCGTGAAGGGCGGCGAGGACTTCGCCAAGGTGGCCGGCGAGGCCTCGAAGGACCCCGGCTCCAAGACGGACGGCGGCGATCTGGGCTTCTTCACCAAGGACCGCATGGTCGAGCCCTTCGCCGAAGCCGCCTTCAAGCTCGAGCCCGGCCAGATCTCCGATCCGGTGAAGAGTCAGTTCGGCTGGCACGTGATCAAGGTCGAGGAGAAGCGCACCAAGCCGGCCCCCACCTTCGAGGAAACCAAGGACCAGGTCGAAACCTACCTCGCCCGCAAGGCGCAGCAGGATCTGATCATGGGCCTGCGGAAGAATGCCAAGATCGAGCGCCTGGACGACAAGGGCAACCTCGTCGAGCAGAAGCAGCAGTAAGATCGGCTTCTCCGTTCAAAGGGCGGCCTTTCGGGCCGCCCTTTTTCGTTTCAGACGTCCCGACGACTATTTGTTCGTCCGACCCATCCGGTTCGGATCGACGCCACCTTCGCGGTTGGCCTGGTTCTCCACGTCGCCCTGGAACGTCGAGCCGCCGTCGAGATCGCGCGGATCCTCGCCGGACATGGTGGTTCCCTTGGAACGGCCGATGCCTGGGTCGACATCCAGATCGCTGCGCGGGCGGTCCTGAGGTTGGGTCTTCGGGTGTTTGCCCGTCATGAAAGCCTCCATCGCTTGCAGAACGGGTCAACGAGGACACACTGGCTGCGTTCCTTGGCCCATGCCGATGTGCCCCTGCAGCTTTGACTTGACAAAAAGCCTTAAAAAACCGCAGGTCGCCTTTCCTAAACGGTATTCCATCCGCTCACCCTGAGACCCTTTGCATGTCCAAGTCCGTGTCTCCGCTCGCTCCGAAGTCGTATCCGACGCTTCCCGCCATCGACGGCGTCAGGATCGCAACGGCGGAGGCCGGTATCCGATACAAGAACCGCACCGACGTTCTGTATGTGACCCTGCCCAAGGACACGGCGGTAGCGGGCGTGTTCACGCGCTCCAAATGCCCTTCGGCTCCGGTCGACTGGTGCCGCAAGAACTTGAGCAAAGGTACGGCCCGGGCCCTGGTCGTGAACTCGGGCAATGCCAATGCCTTCACGGGCAAGAAGGGTGCCGAAGCGGTCAAGCTCACCGCCGACATCGCCGCCGAGGCGGCCGGATGCCGCGCCTCGCAGGTCTTCATCGCCTCCACCGGCGTGATCGGCGAGCCGCTCGACGCGACGAAATTCGAGAACGTGCTCACGACCTGCGAGAAGAAGGCCAAGCCCACCGCCTGGCTCGACGCCGCCAAGGCAATCATGACCACCGACACCTTCCCGAAGGTGGCGACCCGCACGGCCGTCATCGGCGGCGTCGAGGTGACCATCAACGGCATCGCCAAGGGGGCGGGCATGATCGCCCCCGACATGGCCACCATGCTCTCCTTCGTCTTCACGGATGCGCCCATTGCCGCTCCCGTGCTGCAGACGCTTCTGAAGAAGGGCGCCGACAAGAGCTTCAACTGCGTGACGGTGGACAGCGACACGTCCACGTCCGACACGCTGCTCTTCTTCGCGACGGGGACCGCCGCCGCCAAGGGGGCACCGGCGATCTCCCTGCCGAGCGACCGGCGCCTGAAGGAATTCCGCAGCGCGCTCGAAGGCCTGCTGTGCGATCTCGCCCAGCAGGTCGCCCGCGACGGCGAGGGGGCGCGCAAGTTCGTGACCGTGAAGGTGACGGGCGCCACAGGCGCCACCTCGGCCAAGCGGATCGCCATGGCGATCGCCAATTCGCCGCTGGTGAAGACCGCAGTCGCCGGCGAGGACGCCAACTGGGGGCGCGTGGTCATGGCCGTCGGCAAGGCCGGCGAGCCGGCCGAGCGCGACAAGCTCGCGATCTGGTTCGGCGACATCCGGGTCGCAGTGAAGGGCGCCCGGGATCCGGACTACGACGAGGCCAAGACCTCCGCCTACATGAGGGGCGACGAGATCACGATCCGCGTCGACCTTGGTCTCGGCCGGGGCGAGGCCACCGCGTGGACCTGCGACCTCACCAAGGCCTATGTGGAGATCAATGGCGACTACCGGAGCTGATCGGGCGTCGATCAGGGAACGACGGTGATCTTGCGCTTGATCGTTATCCGCATCGGGCCGCCATACTGGCTCATGCCGATGAACGTGTAGGCAAACTCGTCCGGTCCTTGGTAGCCGGACTTGGCCACATAAAAGGGTTTGAGCCCCTCGACTCCTGCCCTGCCGATCTTGGGCTTCTGGGAGATGACCGTTTCCTTGAGGGCGCCGGGGATCCCGTTGATGCCAAAAGCACAACCTTTGCCGGACTTTACCGTCAGCTCGCCTTCGATCTCGACGATTTCACCGTTGAAGGAGACGGGAGGACCTGAGCAGTCCTGTGCTGAGGCCTTGCCTGCCCAGAGACCGCAGGCGAGCGCGGCAACGGTTGCGACAGCCAATGTCCGGATCATGAAAGCCCCTGAAGTGATAGGCTGCGAGCAGCAGTCCCTTACGTCTCCAGGTTGTGTATCAAAGTTACATATGTCAAGCCCTATGAAAGAGGTTCGCTTCAGGGCGCAAGCAGGATATGAGAGCAACCTTGCTCGCTCCAACGAACGGCTTGACCACCCGTGTCTTCTGTAAAGCTCACCCTCGTCGTTGCCGTCGCCCTGATCGACACGGACAACCGGATCCTTCTGGCCCAGCGGCCTGAAGGGAAGCAGCTTGCCGGCCTGTGGGAATTTCCCGGCGGCAAGGTGGAGCCGGGCGAGCGGCCTGAGGAGACTCTGATCCGCGAGCTGCGCGAGGAACTCGGCATTGCCGTGAAGGAACCGTGCCTCGCGCCGCTGACCTTCGCGAGCTATCCGTACGAGACCTTCCACCTGCTCATGCCGCTCTATGTCTGCCGCCGCTGGGAGGGCTTCGTGCAGCCGCTCGAGGGACAGGCGTTGAAATGGGTCAAGGCGCAGGAGCTGCGAGGCTATCCCATGCCGCCGGCCGACGAGCCGCTGATCCCGTTCCTCGTCGATCTTCTCGGGTTCTGAGAAGCGTCCATGTCTTCGCCGAATTCCGGAATCACCGCGTCGACGCCTGCGCCCACCGCAGCCTTCGTGGTCTCCAACCTGCTGATTTGCTCGTTTTTATGGGGCAGCTCATTCCTGCTCGTGAAGCTGAGCGGAAATCTGAACCCCTTCGTGCTCGCCGCCATGCGCGGGCTGATCGGCGCCACATCGCTGGCCCTGTGGTTCACCCTTCAAGGCAAGAGCATCCTGCCGCAGCGCCAGGAGTGGCGCATTTGGGCCGTGCTCGGCACCCTGAACGGCTGGCTGCCGAACGTGCTCCTGGCCTACGCCCTGACGCAGATCCCCACCGCCCCAGCCGGCATGATCCAGGCCTCGTCCCCGCTGATCGTCGCCGTGCTGTCGCATTGGCTGTTCGCCGACGAGCGGCTGACGCCCCAGCGTTTCCTGGGCGTCCTCGTCGGCTTTCTCGGCATGGGAATCCTGATCGGCCCCGCCGCCCTGCCGGACAGCGGCATCAACGCGACGGGCGCGCTCCTTATGTTGGCGGTGGCCTTCAGCTATGCGACAGCGAATGTGTTCGTCCGGACCGTCAAGCAGGCGGACCCGGCCCGGATGGCGCTGGGCCAGCAGATCTGCTCCGGCTCCGTCGCGACCCTGCTGGCCGTCACCGTAGCCGGACCATCGGCCTTCGCCCCCATGCCTTCGCATATCCTGCCTCTGCTCGCGCTCGGTGCCCTGTCGACGGCCCTGCCGATCCTGCTGTTCATGCACCTGATCCGCCGCACCGGGCCGACCCGCGCCTCGATGGTGGGTTATCTCGCGCCGGTCTGGACCACCATCATGGCGGTGCTGTTCTTAGGCGAGAGCATCGGCCTTCGCGAACTCACCGGCGGCGCTGTGGTGCTCGCAGGCGTGGCGCTGGTCTCTTTGAGCGGAAGGCTCAGGCCAGCTCGCTGAGCAGGGCCCGCGTCTCAGGCGGGATCTCCACCGGTCGCCGGGTGGTCCTGTCCACATAGACATGGACGAAATGGCCCTGGGCGACAGCCTGATCGACACCGGTTTTGAAAATGCCAATCCGGTAGCGCACCGAGGAGCGCCCGAGATGGCTGACGGCGATGCCGGCTTCCAGCATGTCAGGGAATGCGACGCTTTCGAAATAGGTGCAGCCCGTCTCCACTACGAGGCCGATGACCGGGCTCTCGGCAATGGCGAGAAGGCCCTTTTCGATGAGCCACCCGTTCACGGCCGTATCGAAATACGCGTAGTAGTGCACATTGTTCACGTGCCCATAGGCATCGTTGTCCAACCAGCGGGTCGCGATGGGACGGAACAGCCTGAAGGCGGAGCGGTCGGGCCGCGCAGGACGGTCTGCCATGGCGCCCGTCACCAGGCCGCTTCATAGATGGCGCGCGCATCTTCGAGCGTGAGCGGGCGCGGGTTGTTCACGAGCAGCCGTGTCTGCTTCATGGCATCTGCGGCCAGCATGGGCACAGCCTCCTGCGGGATGCCCACGTCGCGCAGGCGCGGCTGGAGCCCGACCTTGGCGCACAGGGCGGCAATCGCTTCGACGAAGGCCGATGCCGTGGCACGGCCTTGGAGCTCCGGAAACGCGTAGGGCGCAAGCTCCGCGTAAGCAGCCGCGCAGGCGCCGGCGTTGAAACGCAGCACATGCGGCAGCACGAGGGCGTTGGAGAGCCCGTGCGGCACGCCGAAATGTCCGCCGATCGGGTAGGCCAAGGCGTGTACGGCAGCCACCGGCGAATTGGCGAAGGCCTGACCGGCCAACATGGAACCGAGCAGCATGGCCGAACGAGCCCCAAGGTCGCCGCCCTGATGCACCGCACGTTCGATGTTGCGCCCGAGCAGGCTGAGGGCTTCCTTCGCCAGCGCCTGCGAGACCGGGTTGTTGTTGGGGCTCGTCGAGGTATAGGCCTCGATGGCGTGCACCATCGCGTCGATGCCGGTCGCCGCCGTCACAGGCGGCGGCAGGTTGACGGTCAGATCCGGATCGAGCAGCGCGATGTCCGGGATGATCAGCGGCGAGACGACGCCCTTCTTCTCATGCGCGCCGGTGGTCACGATGGAGATCGGCGTGACCTCCGAACCCGTGCCGGCGGTGGTGGGAACGGCCAGGAGCGGCAGCCGCGGTCCTTTCGCAAGGCCGACGCCGTAGATCTCGGGAAGGCTCTCGTTGCTCGCGGCAAGCAGGGCGACGAGCTTCGCCACATCGATGGAGGAGCCGCCGCCGAAACCGATCACGGCCCGCGCCTGGAAATCCTTTGCCCTGGCGACGGCGGCCAGCACCACATCCTCGGGCGGATCGGCGACGACCCTGTCGAAGACATCGACCGCAATACCCGCTTCTCCCAGCGTATGGAGAGCGGGCGCGATCAGCCCGGCCTTGACGAGTCCCGAGTCGGTGACCAGGAGCACGCGGGGGCCAAGGCGCTGGGCGGCGATCTCGCCCAGGCGCGCGATGCTGCCGGAGCCGACGATCACGGACGGGGCGGTGTTGAAGGTGAAGGGCGACATGGGCGTTCCCAAGATGCGGGCACTTGCGCCGGAGATTGCCTCGGTCCCGCAGGAGCAGCAACCCGCCGCCCCTTCAGCCCTTAGGAGAAGAGCCTAATCCCGGAACTCCTCAATGGCGTCCATCTTCTCCGGATAGAAGGCCAGATGCTCCTTGATGGCGGCAACGGAGGGAGCGGGCTGCTCGTAGCTCCAGGCCGCATTTTCCCGCACGAGGCCGCCGCCGTTGACCGTGAAATACGAAGCATCGCCCTTGTAGGGGCAATGCGTCCTGTGATCGGTCGAATCCAGCAGATCCATATGCACGTCCTCGCGGGGGATGTAGTGCACGGGCGGCAGGGTCGCCTCCTGCAGAGTGAGAGCCTGCGTCGTCTCGGCAATGATAAAGCCGCCGAGCATGACCCGGATGCGGTGCGGGTTCTTCGTGATGGTGATCGGATGATCCGGGGCGGGCTCTTTCATGGGTCCATTCTCTCCAGAGAGGTCTTCTCAAAAATGAAGATAGGGCAACCCGGTTGCACCCCAAGGCAGGACGAGAATCACGTCTCATCCGGGGGAGGTGCAGGCGGTCCTTCCTTCACACCCAGGGCGTCGGCCAGCCGCGCCCTGGCGGAACCGGGACGCAGGGGCTTCTGCTGGCTTTCATGGGGCGTCCAGCCGGAGAGCCAGACGATCTCGAAGGTCGCCGGAATGCGGCCGTCCGCATCGCCGAACCGCTCCGCGTAGATCTCTGCCGTGCGCACCAGGGTCGCGCGCCGCAGCGGGGTCCTGCGCCGGTCCTGGAGGGCATTGGTCAGCCCCATCCGGCGCAGGTCCTGCATCAGCGCGAAGACATTGGCATAGCGCACCCGGACCATGTCCGAATCGGTGACAGGCAGGGCAAAGCCAGCCCGCTGCAGCAGGCCGCCGATGTCGCGCAGGTCGGCAAAGGGCGCCACGCGCGGGCTCACACCGCCCTCGATCTCGGCTTCGGCCTGCGTCAGGGACTGACGCAGCTCGGTCAGCGTGGAGCCGCCGAGGAGCGCGCCGATGAACAGGCCGTCGGCTTTCAGCGCCCGACGGATCTGGATGAGCGCGCCGGGCAGATCGTTCACCCCGTGCAGGGCCAGGAGAGACACCGCGAGGTCGAAACGCTCGCCCGAGAACGGCAGGCGCTCCTCGTCGCCGAGAATGCTGCCCGGCTCCGGCACCGGGGCCAGGCGGATCACGGTCTCGGCACGACCGCTCCGGCGCAGAGCCTCGGCGGCAGCGGGTGTCGGCGTTCCCACATCGAGCGCAAGAGAAAAGGTCCGCAGCACCGTGGAGAGCCGCTCCTCCAGATCCTCGACGGCGCGGACCAGGAGGAAATCGGCATAACCCCGGCTCAGCGCACGCGACAGGCGGCGGCGGACGAGGGAGCGGTCGAAGACAAGGGGCGTGCTCATGAGGCGCTCGATATGGCGTGCGGCGGCTTCAGAACCAAGCATTTTTTGATTTCTGTTGAGGAGATGCCAGCCAGAGGCTCATCGGCTAAGCTTGTCCCCATGAGCGCGCCCGCCGAAGCCCGGCCGATTCCGTGGAGCGCCCGCCTCCGCAACGGAGCGCGGGAGGCCTGGCGCTCGACCCTCGGCCTGATCTATCCGCCGACCTGCATCGCCTGCCAGGCCGCTACCGGCGAGCCTCATGCTCTCTGCGCCGCCTGCTGGTCGCAGATCCGTTTCATCGAGCGGCCCTTCTGCGAGCGTCTCGGAACACCTTTTACGGTGGATCTCGGCCGGCCGCTCGTCTCGCCCGCCGCCATGGCCGATCCGCCGGTCTTCGGGCGCGCCCGCGCCGTGGCCGAATACGACGGGACGGCGAGCCTGCTCGTGCACCGCCTCAAATACAACGACCGCCTGGAGCTTGCCCGTGCCCTGGGCAGGATGATGGCTCGGGCCGGTGCCGAGCTCCTGGCCGATGCCGACGTGATCGTGCCCGTACCGCTTCATGGCTGGCGCCTGTGGCGGCGTCGGTTCAATCAGGCCATGGCGCTGGCCAAGACCGTCTCAGCGGAGAGCGGCGTCGCTTGCGACCCGTTCCTGCTCGCCCGCATCAAGCACACCCGCCGGCAGGTCGGACTTACCAAGGCACAGCGGCAGGAGAACCTCCAGGGCGCCTTCCGCGTGCCCCTTGAAGCAAAGGCCAGGCTCGTGGGCAAGCGCGTGCTTCTCATTGACGACGTGCTGACCACTGGCGCAACGGCCAATGCAGCCTCGCGGGCGCTCCTGCGCGGCGGCGCAGCCTCGGTGGATATTCTGGCCTTCGCCCGAGTTGTCCAGGAGTTGTGACGGGAGCCCAAAGCTTCCTATATCCCTGCCATCGAAGGAGAACTCTCTGTCATGCCGTCCATCACGATCTACACGAAGAGCTGGTGCCCCTATTGCTCGGCGGCCAAGAAGCTTCTCGGCGAGAAAGGCGTTGCCTTCACCGAGATCGATATCGAGAAGAAGCCGGAAGCCCGCGCGGAGATGATCCAAAAGGCGAACGGCCGCTCCACCGTCCCGCAGATCTTCATCGGCGAAAAACATGTCGGCGGCTGCGACGACCTGTATGCTCTTGATGACAGAGGCCAGCTTGAGCCTTTATTGCAGGCCTGACGGAGACCAGACTTCATGACCTCGACCCGCTTCACCGCCGCCTGCGTCCAGATGCGCTCCGGGCGCGACGTCCTCAAGAACCGCGACCATGCGGTCGCCCTCGTTCGCGAGGCCGCGGACCAGGGGGCGCATTTTGCCCAGACGCCCGAGATGACCTCCCTGATCTGCCGGGATCGGGCGGAGCTGTTCGACAAAGTTGGACCCGAAGCGCGGGATCCGGTGCTCGCCGCCCTGCGCGAGGTGGCGCGGGAGCGGGGCATCGTGGTCCAGATCGGCTCCATCGCCGTCAAGGAGGGCGACAAGGTCGCCAACCGCGCCTTCCTCATCGGTCAAGACGGCGAGGTTATCGCCTCCTATGACAAGATCCACCTCTACGACGTGGACCTGCCGAACGGCGAGAGCTGGCGCGAATCGGCCACCTATACCGGTGGCGCCTCGGCCGTGGCGGCCGAGACGCCCTGGGGCTATCTCGGCATGACCATCTGCTACGACGTGCGCTTTGCCACCCTCTACAAGGCGCTGGCCGAGAACGGCGCCTCGTTCCTCTCGGCGCCGGCCGCCTTCACCAAGCAGACGGGCGAGGCCCATTGGCACGTGCTGCACCGGGCGCGGGCCATCGAGACCGGTTCCTTCATGATCTCCGCCGCGCAAGGCGGCCTGCACGAGGACGGGCGCGAGACCTTCGGCCATTCCGTCATCATCGATCCCTGGGGACGGGTGCTCGCGGAAGGCGGCACGGAGCCGGGCGTGTTCCTGGCCGAGATCGACACCGCCCTGGTTGCCGAGGTCCGCGGCCGGATCCCGACCCTCAAGAACGCCCGTCCCTTCAAGGTCGAGGTCGTTCCCGCCATCGAGACGGACCAGGCGGCGAGCGCCTGATCTCTTCCCTTTCCCAGCCTGAATCCTTAAGTCTTCCCGAGACATGATCAAGTACGCGCTGGCCTGCGAGCAGGCCCATGAGTTCGAGAGCTGGTTTCCGTCGAGCGAAGCGTTCGAGACGCAGCGCAAGCGCGGCTTCGTGACCTGCCCGTTCTGCAACTCGGCCAAGGTCGAGAAGCAGATCATGGCCCCCTCCGTGGCGCGGACGGACAAGGCTCCGAAAATACCGATGCCGGAGGCTCAGCTCGTCGCGGTTCTCTCCGAGCGGGAACGGGAGCTGCGCGCCGCGCTGCGGGCCCTGCGCGAGCATGTGATGAAGAACGCCGAGGATGTCGGCAAGGGCTTCGTCGAGGAAGCGCGCAAGATGCATTACGGCGAGACGGAAGAGCGCTCGATCTACGGCGAGGCGGATCTCGCCGAGGCCAGGGCGCTTTTGGAAGAGGGCATCGACGTCCTGCCGCTGCCGGTCGTTCCCGATGACAGGAACTAGGCCGGTCTAGTCCTCAAGGTCCTTCTTCAGCCGATCGAGCATGCTCACCGCCCGGCCGGCATAGGCACCGATCCAGCGATCGTAGATGTGCTTGATCGGAAGCGGGTTGAGATGATTCCACCGCTCGCGCCCCTTGCGCTTGACGATTACGAGATCCGCGCCTTCCAGGACCTTCAGGTGCTGCATCACGGTGCAGCGGTCGAGCGCCGGGAATCGCGCGCACAGCTCGCCCGTCGTCTGCGGCTTGTCCTTCAACACATCGAGAATATCGCGGCGGATTGGAGCCGATAAAGCTTTGAAAACTCGATCGCTTTCGTCGTTACTTGACATGTTACCTTTTTATAACATGATACCCCGATAAGCAAGGAGAGGGTTCATGGATCTGACGTTCAAGGTGTCTGCCAGGATTGCAAAGCCGGTGGCGGAGGTATTCGAGGCTGTCGTCAATCCTTCCGAGCTGTCGCGTTATTTCACGACCGGCGGTGCCAAGGGGCGCCTGGAGACGGGCGCGACCGTCACCTGGGATTTTCACGATTTTCCGGGAGCCTTCCCGGTCCGGGTCATCGAGGTCGTGCCGGAGAAAAAGATCGTCCTGCAATGGGAGGCGGGCGATGCAAATGAGGCCGATGGCGCAGGAGCCTACAACACGACGGTGACGATGACCTTCGAGCCGCTTGACGACGGACGACGGACATTGGTCTCGATCTCGGAAGAAGGCTGGCGCGAAACGGAGGCTGGTTTGAAGTCATCCTACGGCAATTGCCAGGGCTGGATGCAGATGCTCTGCGCACTCAAGGCCTATAAAGAATACGGCATCAACCTACGGGAAGGCATGTTCAAGTAGGCGACTGCCGTGATCGGAACGAGCCATGGCCGTTCCGGCTTATGCCTCATCTGAAACAACGATGAGGATGATCTTCTCTTGGCGGTTTTCTTCACCAGCGACACCCATTTCGGCGACTCACGGGTGCTGCGGATCGACAAGCGTCCGTTCAAGACCATCCCCGAACACGATGCCGCCCTCATCGCCAACTGGAACGAGGTCGTCTCGCCCGAGGACGAGGTCTGGCATCTGGGCGACTTTGCCCTGCATGTGCGGCCCGAGCGTGTCGACGAGCTGCTCGGGCTGCTTCACGGCCGCAAGCACCTGATCATCGGCAATAACGACGGCTCGGCGACCCTTGCGGCGAAAGGCTGGGAGAGCGTTCAGGCCTATGCGGAGCTCATGCTCGACGGCCATGCGCTCGTCATGTGCCACTATGCCTTCCGCACCTGGAAGAACATGGGCCGGGGCTGGATCGACCTGCACGGCCATTCCCACGCCAAGCTGAAGCCGCAGACGCGCCAGTTCGACGTGGGTGTCGATGCGTTCGACTACCGGCCGGTGACGCTCGAGACGATTTTGGCCTCCCGGACGCGACGCCGGAAGGCCAATGCCGAAACGATAACGGGCTGAGAGAAGCTGTCAGAGAGCAGCTTTCACAGGTTTCAGTACCGGCGGTGCCTCGACGCGATCGAGCCGGCGGCTCCACAGGGCCAGGAGAAGACCGGAGGCCGGCAGCAGGGCCGCCACCCAG
>JAESFT010000267.1_pt1 | contig 44029 bp, 44 predicted proteins | sample 9269451 | NCBI WGS metagenome assembly JAESFT01 (sample SAMN14502557, study PRJNA617106) | algae metagenome | isolation source: Scytonema hyalinum WJT4-NPBG1 and co-occurring heterotrophs from well... | place: USA: Mojave Desert, Joshua Tree National Park, California | collected 2006-05-25
CCCTTCATGGCATCGATCAGCGCCTGGCCGCCCTGCCCGTTGGTCTTCTTCAGACCTTCGTAGATCAGGTGCATGCCATCGTAGCCGCCCACCGCCATGAAGTTCGGACGCATGCCGTTGTTGGCCTTCTTGAAAGCCTCGACGAAGGCCTTGTTCTCCGGGCTGTCGTGCGCGGCCGAGTAGTGCTGGGTCGTGATCGCGCCAAGCGCCACGTCGCCGATACTGTTGAGCAGGTCGTCATCGGTCACGTCGCCTGGGCCGATCAGCTTGATGCCGCTCTTGTCGAGGCCGCGCTCCACGAACTGCTTCATGAACTGGGCACCGATGCCGGAGGGCACGAACACGAACAGCGCATCGGGCTTGGCGTCGGCCACCTTCTGCAGGAAGGGCGAGAAGTCCGGGTTGGCGAGCGGCACCCGCAGGTTCTCCACCTGACCGCCCTTGGCCGTGAAGGCGGCGGTGAACGCCTTCTCGGCATCGATCCCCGGTCCGTAATCGGACACGAGAGTGGCGACCTTCTTGATGCCGTTCTGAGCAGCCCAATCGGCCATTGGCACCGTGGCCTGCGGCAAGGTGAAGCTTGTGCGCACGATGTAGGGCGAGGCCTCGGTGATGGTGGCCGTCGCGGCCGCCATCACGACCGCCGGCACCTTCGCCTGGGTCGCGAGCGGCGCAGGCGCGAGAGCGAGCGGCGTCAAGCCAAAGCCCGCCATGACGGCGATCTTGTCGTTGACGATGAGTTCCTGCGCCAGGCGCTTGGTCACGTCGGCCGTGCCGGTGTCGTCCTTGACGATGAGCTGGATCTTCTTGCCGGCGACCGTGTCGCCCTTCTGCTGCATGTAGAGCTTGACGGCCGCCTCGATCTGGCGCCCCGTCGACGCGAAGGGTCCCGTCATCGGCAGGATCAGGCCGATCTTCACCGTCTCCTGGGCCGATGCAGCCCCAGTTAGGGCCAGGACGGCCGCGGCCCCTAGAAATGTACGTCTCAACATGTTTCCTCACTCCCTCTTTGGCTTTTTAGTCATTCGACTTAGGCGCGGATTCGCCGTTTGATGAGCGCGGAACCCGGCACAAGGTCCATGTCCCTCTGGTTTGTGAGCGCTCGTTCCAGATTGCGATGGGCGATGCGTGCATGCTCGCGCATGATCGCCTCGGCCCGGCTCCCCTCCCGCCGTTCAATCGCCGTCAACACGCAGCGATGCTGATCCTGGGCCACCGTTAGGATATGATGAAGCTCCGGCGACCGGGACTGAACGGGAACCAGGGCGCTCGCGGAAGCGAACGGCAGGGCGCTCGCCCGTTCGATCTGGCGTGCCAAGGGCGGAGAATCGGCCATATCGATCAGGATGCGGTGAAAGCGGGCGTTCAGCTCGACATATTGCGACAGGTCGATCTCGCGCATATCGCGACGGATGACGCGATCGATCTCGTCGAGGCATTCAGCAGCATCGAGGAGCGTCGACCGGCTGACGCCGTGCTCGGCGGCAAGGCGCGCGGCCAAGCCCTCGAGAGTTCCCCGGATCTCGATGGAGACAAAGACCTCCTTCTCGGAAAACGCCTTCACGGCAAATCCGCCGGACGGTATGGCTTCCAGCAATCCTTCTTCCTCAAGCCGAACGAGGGCCATGCGAACCGGCGTTCGCGACACGCCGAGCCGCTCGACCATCTGCAGTTCGGACACCCGCTCGCCGGGATTCAACGCCCCCCGAAGAACAAGTTCGCGGAGGGCGAGCTGTGCCTTCACGGTCTGCGAGAGCGAGCGGTCGCTGGATTTCTCGATGCTCATCAGGCCGCCCTATCCGCCGTGTCGATGGTAATGCTGCGGCCTGCGACCCGCGACACGCAGGTGCAGAGTTTGGCGTTGGCCGCTTTTTCCTCTTCGCTGAAGAACACGTCGCGATGATCGACGATGCCGTCGACCTCCAGGATATGGAGCGCGCACAGGCCGCACTCGCCGCGCCGGCAGTCCGAGATCATTGCGACGCCGGCGCCCTCCAGGGCATCCAGCATGGTCTGGTTCTGGGGGACATCGACGACAAGATCCAGGCGGGGGATATTCACCTTGAAGGGCTGGGACGCGAAGCGCCCGCTGTTGCCGAAGGTCTCGAACCGCAATTGATCGACTGGACGGCCGCTCTGCTGCCACGCCCGCTTGGCCGCTTCCAGCATGCCGATGGGGCCGCAGACATACAACTCGCCGCCAGGCGCGAGACGCGCGATCTCGCCGCCCAGGTCCACCCTGCCCCCCTCCTCATCGATGAACATCTGCAGACGGTCGCCGATGCGCTCGCGCAGCTCGTCGGCGAGAGCCGCGTCCTCTCTGCGTCGGCAGGCGTACAGCACCCGGAAATTCGCCTGTATATCGGCAAGGGCAAGTGCCATGGTGAAGATCGGTGTGATGCCGATGCCCCCGGCGAGGAGCAGATATTCCGGCCGGCCCCGGCCAAGATCGAAGTGATTGCCTGGGGTCGATATCGTCAGCTGGGCTCCGGGCCTGAGGCTCCACATATAGGCGGAGCCGCCCCGGCTGTCGCCGAGGAGTTTCACGGCGATCCGGTAGAGGCCGTCCGTGCAGGGTCCCACGATCGAATAGGATCGCACGTCCGGTCGTTCGCCGATCTGCACCGTCACGTTGATATGGCTGCCCGGCTTCGGGACGACGAAGTCTCCCGAAGGCTCGATCTCGAAGAGCCGGATGTCCGGAGAGAGATCCCTGGTCCGGAGCAGCTTCGCGGGCCGCCAGTCGAGTTGCTCAGCCATCGTCCGACCTACTCGGCCGCCTGGCTGGGCACGTGCGGCTGCGGACCATACTCCTCATCCAACATCCGATCGATCAGCTTGCGCGCCCAAAGGGCGCCGGCGTCGATGCTGAGGTTGTAGAACGGCATCCGCGGGTTTCGGTCGATGGCGACCTGCTGCGCCTCCAGAACCACGTGGTCCTGGTCGTAGACTCCTTTGCCTTCGTTGACGTGAGCCTTGTTGATGTCCTTCGTCAGCTGCTCGTCGTCTTTCCGGAAGGTTCTCACGAAGTTCCAGAAGTAGTGGCAGGTCTTGTCCGTTTCGGGCGTAATGGCTGCCAGGAAGGCGCCGTTGACACCCTGGGAGCGGTCACCCTGCGGAGCACCTGTTCCGGTCACGGCGACACCCACGTCGCCCACGACGATGGACGGTGCCTGGAAATAGATGATCTGCCAGCGGTCCACATGCTCGCCCGGCCTGTCGAGCTGCTTGGCCCAGAAGGGCGGCGGCTCAATGTTGATCATCCAGCGGGTCACTGTCGCCGTATGGTCGGTGTGCGTTACGTCGAACGGCGCACTGGTGATTGCCTCGTCGCCGATGCTGCCCGCGTGCACATAGGTCTCATGGGTCAGGTCCATGAGATTGTCGATCACGAGACGGTAGTCGCATTTCAAGCCGTAGAAGGTACCGCCCTCGCCCACCCATTCGGTTCCGTCGTTCCAGTGGAAATCCGGGATCTTGGCCGGATCCGCCAGCGCCGGATCACCGGGCCAGATCCAGACCAGGCGATGCCGCTCGGCCGCGGGGTAGGCGCGGACGCAGGCCGACGGATTGATCGTCTTCTGCGCCGGCATGTAGGTGCACCGGCCGGCCGAGTTGAAGACGAGTCCATGATAGCCGCAGATCACCTGATCGCCTTCGAGGCGCCCCATCGACAGCGGCAGCAGGCGATGCCAGCAGGCATCCTCCAGGGCCGCGATCTGGCCGTCCGTGCGGCGAAAGAGAACGATGTCCTTGTCGCAGATGGTCCGGGCTGCGAGCTCATGCCCGATCTCGTGACTCCAGGCGGCGGCATACCAAGCATTGAGAGGAAAGGCTTTGGTGTGCGTCATCAGATTTCTCCCTCAAATACGTTGTATACAGATATTGGGGCCTAGCAACTATACTTGCGACTAAATCGCCCTTTGAGATGATATTGTACTGTCGAATTGCTCAGCCTGTATACATAAAGAGAAAGCGCCATCGACCGATGGCGCTCTCCGGATCTTTTCGTCAGTTGGACTTGGCGGCTTTGACCGGGTCCTTGACGTTCGGGATGGTGGCGAACTCCACGTTGTAGAGCTCTCCGTCCCGGCGCTCGACCTTGCGCACATAGATGTTCTGCACGATGTCGCGGGTCTGCGGATCGATCGACACCGGGCCGCGCGGGCTCGTCCAGCTCATGCCCTTCATGGCATCGATCAGCGCCTGGCCGCCCTGCCCGTTGGTCTTCTTCAGACCTTCGTAGATCAGGTGCATGCCATCGTAGCCGCCCACCGCCATGAAGTTCGGGCGCATGCCGTTGTTGGCCTTCTTGAAAGCCTCGACGAAGGCCTTGTTCTCCGGGCTCTCATGCGCGGCCGAGTAGTGGTGGGACGTGATCGCGCCAAGCGCCACGTCGCCGATACTATTGAGCAGGTCGTCGTCTGTAACGCTACCCTCGGCGAGGAAGCGGATACCGCTTTTGTCGAGGCCGCGCTCCACGAACTGCTTCATGAACTGGGCACCGACTCCAGACGGCACGAAGGCCAGAAGGGCATCCGGCTTGGCGTCGGCCACCTTCTGCAGGAAGGGCGAGAAGTCCGGGTTGGCGAGCGGCACCCGCAGGTTCTCCACCTGACCGCCCGCCTTGGTAAAGGTCTCGGTAAAGGCTTTCTCCACATCGATTCCGGGACCATAATCCGACACGATGGTGACGACGCGTTTGAGACCTTCCTTCGCGGCCCATTCCGCAAGAGGAACCGTGACCTGCGCGGCTGTGAAGCTGGAGCGCACGATGTAGGGCGACTGCTCGGGGATGATTGAGGTAGCCGCAGCCATCACCACCTCCGGCACCTTCGCCTGAGTCGCGAGCGGCGCCGTCGCCAAGGCAAGGGGAGTCAGACCGAAGCCTGCGAGCACGGACACCTTTTCCTGAACGATGAGTTCCTGCGCCAGGCGCTTGGTCACGTCGGCCGTGCCGGTGTCGTCCTTGACGATGAGCTGGATCTTCTTGCCGGCGACCGTGTCGCCCTTCTGCTGCATGTAGAGCTTGACGGCCGCCTCGATCTGACGGCCCGTCGACGCGAAGGGTCCGGTCATCGGCAGGATCAGGCCAATCTTCACCGTCTCCTGGGCCGATGCAGCCCCGGTCAAGGCCAGCATGGCTGCCGCAGCACTTACGGCGGTCATGAAAGTCCGTCTTAGCATTTTTCCTTCCTCCCGTTTGAATCCTTCCCCGGCATTTCGTCAGGCACTTCTCGGCCTCTTGGCGGGAACCGGGAAAGGAAATCCTTTGAGTCGATAGCTTCCGCTATTCAGGCTTGATCCCCGCACGCTTCACGAGATCGCCCCACCGCGCCATCTCTTTCGTGATATGATTTCGGAACTCGGTCGGCGTGTTGGTCCAGACTTCGGCGCCCTCCAATGACAGGCGCTCGGCAATCTCAGGCGCGGCCATGGCGGTTCTGATTTCGGTGTTGAGTCGATCCACCACAGCCTTCGGCGTGCCGGCCGGAACCAGGATGCCATACCATTGGGAGGCTTCGAAGCCAGGGAACCCGGACTCCGCCACCGTTGGAACATTGGGAGCGCTCATGAGGCGCGACGATCCGGACACGGCGAGCGCCCGCATGGAACCAGCCTCCACGTGCTGAAGCAGGTTAGGCGCCCCCGTGAAGGTGAGCTGCACACGCCCGCCGAGCAGATCCGTCACAGCCGGCGCCGTACCCCGATAGGGAACGTGGGTCATCGTGATGCCGGCCCGGTCGGAAAGGGCGACCATGGCGATGTGGGCGGCACTGCCGATGCCGCCGGAGGCGTAGTTCAGTTTGCCAGGATTCTGCTTGGCATAGTCGATCAGTTCCTGAAGAGTCTTCGCCGGCACGTCGGGGTGGACGACGAGCATGTTGTGCACATTGGCGATGCCGCTGACCGGCTCAAAGCTCTTCATCGGGTCATAGGGCAGCTTCGGGTAGAGCGCCGGATTCACGGCGAACGTGCCGATATGGCCCATCACCAGGGTATGCCCATCCGCAGCAGCACGAGCGACGGAGCCGACACCGACGGAGCCGCCGGCACCGGGACGGGACTCGACGATCACTGGAAATTTCAGGGCGCCTTCGAGCCTTTGCCCGAGAAGCCGGGCCAGAATGTCGGTCGATCCGCCAGGCGTAAAAGGCACGACCAGGAGAATGTTTTGGCTCGGGTAAGCCTGGGCTGCGACACGCACCGCAAAGGTGGCGGACATGCCCAAAGCCGCGGCTCCCATGAAGATCTGGCGGCGATTGACGGTGGAGTGGGCCTGTCCCCTGAGCGCCTTGTTTTGCATATGTCGTTTCCTCTGGCTTCCGATCTTGATGCAGGTCTCGATCGGCCTTGTTTGTTCGTTACCGTGTCATCGGATCGATCCGGTGTGACTGGAATCGTGATGCCAAGGCCGTGATCTCGATCGACTCGACGAGGCCTGCCAGGGCGAACGGATCGTTCTCCGCGAAAGCCTGAGCCGCTTCCCGGGACGGCGCCTCCAGCACACCGAAATTGCCGATCGGCGTCTCGCCGTCGTCGTCTGTCAGGGCGCTTCCGATCAGTACCTTGGCGAGACCGCCCCCGCCGGTGACGACGTGCTGGCGGTGCGCGTCCCGATGTTGCTCCCGCAAGCCTGTGGCATCGGCCCGATGGCGACAGATCATGAGCCAGTACATAGCGTCACGCCGCTGCGGCCGGCGCGGCGCTCGCCCGGTTCTCCATGACGATCATGCCTGCCCCCGTCATGGATGCCGGCACGAAGTAGTGCTTGTGTCGGACCACCACGTCGCGGTCCATGGCACCGCGCATGACGAGCCACATCATGAGCTCCGCCCCCTCGCTGCCGAACATCTCGACGTACTGCTCGCGAGACATGTTCGCGAGCTTGTCCGGATTGGCGGCCACATCGTTCAGAAAGGCTTGGTCGGCTTCCGGATTGACGAAGCCGGCGCGCGCGCCCTGGAGCTGGTGGGAAAGCCCGCCGGTTCCGAGAACGACGAAACGCTCGTCGCTGTCATAACTCTCGATGGCCTGGCGCAGGACGCGGCCCATCTCGTAGCACCGGCTCGGCAGTGGGATCGGGTACTGGATGACATTGACGAAGATCGGGACCACCTTCACCGGCCATTCGTCCGGCTTGCCCCAGAAGAGTTCCATCGGCACCTGCAGCCCGTGATCGACCTCGATCTCCTGGCAGATCATCGGATCGAAACGGTTCTCGACCAGCGTGTCGATGAAATGCCAGGAGAAATCCACAGCTCCTTTGAAGGGAGCGATGGCGCGGGGCCCCCACCCTTCGTCGACAGGGCGGTAATCCTCCGCACAGCCGACCGCGAAGGTCGGCACCTTGTCGAGGAAGAACGTGTTGCCGTGATCGTTGAAGATCACCACGGCCACGTCGGGCCTGTTCTCCCTGACCCATTCCTGGCCGGGGATGTAACCGTCAAAGAACGGCTTCCAGTCGGGCGTATCGCGCAATCCCTTGTCGAGGGCGGCGCCGATGGAAGGAACATGGGACGTTCCGAGGCCTCCGATGAGTTTCGCCATTCCTATTTCTTCCCTAGACGATCCCGCAAGAAATCCGCGTGCTCCATGCCCGCCTGATGAGCGCCGATCTCCGTGATACGAACCGGGTCGACGGCCGAGATCTTGAGAATGAAGAAGAGGTTGCCGCCCAAACGCACCATCTCACGCCAGTTGCGGGTCATCACCGCTTCCTTCTCCTCGGGCGTGAGACCGAAGCGGTCGAGATAGGCGCTCTCGTTGTCTCGGAACGCTTCCCGATTGGCCGGGTTACTGAGCCCCATGGCCATCTTGTTGATGCGGTAACCGCGAAGCGACCGTTTGCGGTCGAACAGCGGGGTGTCCGGGATACGATCCGGCGTGCCATTCTCGCTCATCGCATTCACCTCCCCGCCAGCGGCAGGATCGACGCTCGTTCTGTCGTTCGCGAACCCGAGGAAACGGAGCAACGCCCGGGACACCTGCTCAGGCTGTTCCAGCAGGGACATGTGACCGCAATCCTCGATCACCACGAGTTCGGCATTCGGAATCAAGGACGCCATCTCCTCGTGCTGGGCGAGCGGGCTCCAGCGATCCTGCCGACCGACCATTACCAAGGTCGGGCAGGTGATGTTCGGAAGATGCGGGCGTACATTCGGCCGGTTCAGCAGCGCCTGGATCTGCCTGTGATGCTGCTCCGGCGTGGCGCGCATGACCATGGCCTTGAGGGGCGCGAGGAGCATCTGATCCTCGACCCGGGCTTCATGCAGCATCGGCGCTAGCCATCTGTCGGCCAAGGCTCCCATGCCCTCGGCATAGGCCAGATCGATCATGGCCTGCCGCTTGACCTCCTCGCCATCTCGCCGGGCGTCGACACCGGTATCGATCAGAACAAGCTTCTCGATGCGCTCCGGAGCCAGGCGTACCATCTCCATGGCCACGCGAGCGCCCATCGAATGCCCGATGGCGATCAGAGGCCCATCCGCAAGAGCCAGTGCGGAACGAGCCATCGCCTCGATGGAATCGAACTGAGAGAGGTCCGCGATGCGGATCTCGGCAAAGGGCGCAAGAGCTGCCCTCTGCGCCTCCCAGATGGTGGCATCGCAGAGGAGCCCCGGCAGCAACAGGATGGTCGGCCTCTCGCTCATGGGTTCTTTATTGTTCCTCCCACACGCAAAGATGAGCAAGGGCTCAAAGATGAAGCAAATGGTTTATTTTGAAGGATTGGTGAAAATCCTTCATGAGCATGGCACCTACTGCTTCGGGATGCCTGCCTTCTCGATCACGGCCCGCCACTTCTCGATGTCCGAGCGAAGCCGCTCGCTGAGCTCGGCCGGACTTTCGCTCCGAGCCTCGATGCCGAGATCGAGAAGGCGGGCCTTCACGTCTTGCGCCTTCAGGATATCCTGCAAGGCCCTGTTGAGGGTATCGATGATCGGCTGGGGCGTTCCCTTGGGGGCGAACAGGGCATTCCACGAGGTCACGTCGAACCCCTCGATCCCGGATTCGCGCACGGTCGGGACGTCCGGCATGGCGGCGGAACGGCGCGGGCCGGAGGACGCAATCGCCCTCACCTGCTTGCCCTCGAGGCCCGATTTCACGGCAGCCTGGCTATCGATGAGCAGATGGGTGTCGTCTCTCAGCAGGGAGACCAGCGCGTCCGGTGTGCTGCGGAACGGCACATGAACCAGGTCTGCCCCGGTTTCCTGCTTGAAGAGAACTGAGGAGAGGTGCTGAGAGCTGCCCACGGCAACCGTGGCCACGTTCAGGGTTCCCGGCTTGTCCCTGGCCTGCTGCAGGAAATCCTTGAGGCTCTTGAAGTTCGAGTTCGCATTGACCACGAAGAGAAAGTCGAACGTGCCGAGGGTCGAGATCGGAACGAAGTCGGTCTGCGGGTCGAACGGAAGCTTCGCGAACAGCGGCACGCTGATCGCGGTGCCGTTCGTGAGCATGGTCAGGGTATGTCCATCGGGAGCGCCCGCGAGAGCCGCCCGGGCCGCCGTGATGCCGCCGGCGCCCGGCATGTTCTCGACAATGAAGCGCTGTCCGAGCTTCTCGCTCAACTTCTCCGACACGATGCGGATCGTGATGTCGGCCACGCCGCCGGCGCCGAAGGGAACCACCACTTTCACAGGGCGGGTGGGATAAGCCGGTTGCGCTTGTGCAGGAACGACTGTCCCGAAGCCCGTCGCTATGGCGAGCGCCAGCAGAGACCGTCTCGTAGCCGTTCCGAACATGGTGTGTTTCTCCCTGATCAACTTTGAGTTTGATTTCGCTCGTGGCCGCAGGCTCTCGGTCGCTGTCTTCAAGCCGCGAAACCGAACAGGCGCGCCGGGTTCTCGACGAGAAGCTTGTGCTGGGTGGCCGGATCCGGCGCATAAAGCGGGATGAGATCGACCAGATCGCCGTCGTCCGGCATGACCGGCACGTTCGGGTGCGGCCAATCCGTTCCCCAGACGACTCGATCGGGCGCCGCATCGATCAGGGCCCTGCCGAAGGGGGCGACATCGTGGAAGGGCGGCCCCGCCCGTGAGATGCGCTCCGGGCATGTGACCTTGACCCAGCATTTCTCGTCGCTGCGAACGAGATCCAGCAGCGCCACGAAGGCGGGTTGATCGAGGCCGAGGCTCGCATCGACAACACCCATGTGGTCGAGCACATAGGGAATCGGCAACGCCGTCAGCCTGGGCCTGAAGTCCGGAAGCAGGGTCGCGGGAAGATAGAGATCCACGTGCCAGTCGAGGGCGGCGATGCGCTCCACGATCCTGTCGAAGGACGACATGCCCGGCATCTTTCCGAGGCGCGGGAGGAAGGTGAACCGGCATCCGGTGATGCCTGCATCGGCGAGGCGCCGGAGATCCTGCTCGCTGAACGTCTCGTCCACGTTCGCGACGCCCTTGTAGCGCCCGTTGCTCTGGGCGATGGCATCGGTCACGACGCGGTTGTCGCGCCCGTGCGGCGTCGCATTCACGATCACCGCCCGCTCGACGCCGAGACGATCATGCAATGCGCGGAACATCCCCAGCGGCGCATCCGGCGGCGTGTAAGGCCGCTCCGGTACATAAGGATATAGCTCATTCGGCCCGAAGATGTGGCAATGCGTGTCGCAGGCCTTCGGCGGCAGCCTGAAACTCGGAACATGCGGATCGGGATGCGGCGGCGGGATTGTCGGCGCTGGCGTCATTCGAACGAACTGACCTTCATGAAGCTGTCTCGGGCGCTCATGAAATGCTTCAGAGTTCAAATGAAGCAAATGGTTTGTTTTTAGCGATTAATGAATATACTTCATAAGTTCCGATACCTGCAGCCATGACTGCGCCTGAGCGGATGGACCCGATGCGCATCGACTTTCTCGGCCTTCACGCCTTCGTCGCTATTGCCGAGCGCGGCAGCTTCCAGCATGCGGCGGCGCATTTGAACCTGTCGCAGACGGCGCTGAGCCACCGGATTCGCAAGCTGGAGGAAGATCTTGGCGTGAAGCTCCTGTCGCGGACGACCCGCGAGGTCTCGCTGACCCAGGCCGGGCTCAATCTTCTGCCGAAGGTGAAGGAAACCATCGAAAGCCTTGCAGGCTCCCTGGATGAACTCCGTCACGAGGGGCGCAGCCGTCAGGAGACCTTGTCGATCGGATGCCTTCCCACCATTGCGTCCGGGCGCCTGCCGAGAGCCCTGCGTCAGTTCCAGGAGCGGCATCGGGACGTGGTGCTCCGGATCTACGACAACTCCGCGACCGAGATCAGCAACCTGGTTCAGGACGGCACGATCGCTTTCGGCATCACCCTGGTGGCCGCGCACCGGTGGGATTTCGACATCGAGATGCTGATCAAGGACCCGTTCACGCTCGTCTGCCCCGAAGACCACCCCCTGTCCGCCCAGTCGGACGTGAGCTGGTCCGATCTCGCGGAGGAGCCTCTGATCCGGATCAGTCCCCAGACCGGAAACAGGATCATCATCGACGATGCGCTGGGAAGTCGCCGGGAGACGCTGAGCTGGCGCTTCGAGGTCCAGCACATTCAGACGGCGGTGGCCCTCGTCCGCGCGGGGGTCGCCCTGACGGTGATTCCCAGCCTCGCGTTCGACACGGTCGACGAACGCGGCCTCAAGCTGATCCCCCTGCGCAATCCCAGCGTCACCCGCCAGCTTGGCATCATTTCGAAGCGCGGCACGCCCCTGTCGCCCCTTGCGGACGAGCTGCGCAAGCTGATCGTGCAGACCTTTGGCGAGCCGAAGCAGAAGTCCTCGACAAAACGCGGAGGGAGATCCGTCGGCAGAATGAAAAAAATTCATGAAAGCCCATAAACAAACCATTTGATGCACCCATACGGCTGATGCACCCTGCCGGAAATCCATTCACAAGAAGGCGGGAGACGGACCATTCAGCCTCGCATTCCCTGCATGATCCTTCGGGGCGGCACCTCCAAGGGCGCCTACTTCCTGGCGGACGATCTCCCGTCCGATCCGATCCGGCGGGACTCGCTTCTTCTGTCGATCATGGGATCGCCGGACCCGCGCCAGATCGACGGCATCGGCGGCGCGCATCCGCTCACGAGCAAGATCGCCATCGTGTCCAAGTCGAAGCGTCCGGACTGCGACGTGGACTTCCTGTTCGGCCAAGTCGTCGTCGACAAGCCCAAGGTGGACGTCACGCCCAATTGCGGAAACATCCTGGCCGGCATCGGGCCGTTTGCCATCGAGCGCGGCCTTGTTCCCGTGCAGGGCCCGGTGACGCGGGTTCGCGTCCATACGGTCAACACCGGCACCATCGCCGAGCTGAGCGTCCAGACCCCTGACGGGCACGTGGTATACGGAGGCGATGCGCGCATAGACGGTGTGCCGGGAACGGCCGCGCCGATCGCGGTCGAGTTCCTGGATGCGGCCGGCTCCGTCTGCGGCTCGCTGCTGCCGACGGGACATGCCGTCGACCGCGTCGCTGGCGTCGAGGTGACCCTGATCGACAACGGCATGCCCGTCGTGGTGCTCGAAGCCGCGTCCGTCGGCCGGACGGGATACGAGCCGCGCGACGTCCTCGACAAGGACACGGAACTGAAAGCACGCCTTGAGGAAATCCGCCTTGAGGCGGGCCGGCTCATGGGGCTGGGCGACGTCTCGTCCAAGGTCGTGCCCAAGATGGCGCTGGTCGCGCCGCCCGCGGCCGGCGGGCATGTGTGCACCCGCAGCTTCATCCCCCACGAATGCCACGCCTCCATCGGCGTCTTCGCTGCCGTAACCGTGGCAACCGCCTGCGTGCTGCCCGGATCTCCGGCGGCTCGGGTGGCCAAGATCCCGCCTGGGCGGGAGAAAACGCTGTCGGTGGAGCATCCGACCGGCGAGTTCAGCGTCGTGATCGAAGTCGGCGGAACTGAAGAGAGCCCCATCGTGGAGAAGGCGGGTCTGCTGCGCACCGCGCGCTTGCTCTTCGAGGGCTATGCCTTTGCGCACGAGGCCCTGGCGCAATCGCTCGAAGCCGATCGAAACGCCGCCTGATCAACTCTTCTCGTCGAGGATAGCATGAGTACTGGAAAGACCGGACTTGTCGTCACCGCTCATCCCGGTGACTTCGTATGGCGCGCCGGCGGCGCCATCGCCCTGCATGCCAAGAAGGGCTATCGCATGAAGATCGTCTGCCTCTCCTTCGGGGAGCGCGGCGAAAGCCAGTGGGCCTGGAAGAAGGGCGACGTGTCGCTTGCCGACGTGAAGGCGCAGCGACGCGAGGAGGCCGAGCGCGCCGCCGAAACGCTCGGATCCGAAATCGAGTTCTTCGATGCCGGCGACTACCCGCTCCACACGACCCCCGAAATGCTCGACCGGCTCGTGGACGTCTACCGCGAGCTCAAACCTTCCTTCGTGCTCACCCATTCCCTGGAGGATCCGTACAACGTGGACCATCCGGAGGCGACGCGCTTTGCGCAGGAAGCGCGCATCATCGCGCAGGCCGCCGGCCACAAGCCGAACCCGGACCTCACCTACAATGCGCCGCCGGTGTTCCTGTTCGAGCCGCATCAGCCCGAGCAGTGCAACTACAAGCCAAACGTGATTCTGAACATCGACGACGTGTGGGAGACGAAGCGCAAGGCCTTCGAGATCCTGGCGGCCCAGAAGCACCTGTGGGAATACTATACCCGGGTGGCCCTGAACCGCGGCATGCAGGGCGGCCGCAATTCCGGGCGGGCCATGACCTATGGCGAAGCCTACCAGCGCATCTTCCCCCAGATCGTCGAGGAATTGGCATGAAGCCCGTCGTCGTCACCAATACGCCGCGCATCGACCGGTCGATAGTCGACCGACTTGCGGAACTCGGCACCGCAACGACCCATGAGGCCATGGGACGTGTCGGCCTGATGAAGCCGTACATGCGGCCGATCTGGAATGGGGCCCAGGTCGCCGGCAGCGCCGTGACCGTGCTGGCCCAGCCGGGCGACAACTGGATGATCCACGTGGCCGTGGAGCAATGCAAACAGGGCGATATCCTGGTCGTCGGCGTGACGGCCGACAACACGGACGGCATGTTCGGCGATCTGCTGGCAACATCCTTGAAGGCGCGTGGCGTGGTCGGCCTCGTGATCGATGCCGGCGTGCGCGACGTGAAGACCCTGACGGAGATGGGCTTTCCCGTCTGGTCGCGGGCCATTTCCGCGAAAGGGACGGTGAAGGCGACCCTCGGATCGGTCAATGTCCCGGTCGTCTGCGCGGGTGCCCTGGTAAAGCCCGGCGATGTGATCGTGGCCGATGACGACGGCATCGTGGTGGTGCCGCGCAAGGAGGCCGAAGCCGTTGCGGTCGCGGGCGAAGCCCGGGTCGCCAATGAGGGATCCAAGCGCGAGACCCTCGCCTCGGGCGTTCTCGGCCTGGATCTTTATAAGATGCGAGAGCCGCTGGCGCAGGCGGGTCTGACCTATGTCGAATACAAGGATGAAGACTGACAATCACGCCAGTCCCCTGCAGAGCGGTGCGAGTACATGAGCCTTGAGATCGCCTTCATCGGCTACGGAGAAGTCGGACAGCTTTTCTCCCGTCAGCTTGCGAGCAGGCCGGGCGTGAGGGTCAGAGTCTATGACATCCTCTTCGACGATCCCCGCAAAGGATCGGAGCTGCGGCAGCGTGCTGCGGAGGCGGGTGTTCATGCCGCCGACGGTGCAGCGGATGCCTGCCGCGCCGATTTCGTGATCTCGGCGGTGACCGCCGATTCCGCCGTCACGGCCGTGGAACAGGTCGCTCCGCACCTTCAGGCGTCCCAGGTCTATATCGACCTCAACTCCGTGTCTCCCGCCACCAAGGAGCGGGTGGCGAGACCCGTTCGGGAGAAAGGCGCGGACTTCATCGAGTTTGCCGTGATGGCCCCGGTCAAGGAGCCGGGGATCGAAGTTCCAATTTTGAGCGGCGGTGAGAAAGCCGAAGAGATTTCGGCGCGCCTCAACGACCTCGGCATGAAGATCACGCCCGTCAGCACCGAGATCGGAACCGCGTCCGCCACGAAGCTGTGCCGCAGCATCGTGATCAAGGGCATGGAAGCCCTCATGGTCGATTTCACGCTGGCTTCAGAAAAGGCGGGGGTAATGCCCGCTGTCCTGGCGAGCCTGAAGGCTTCCTATCCGGGCATGGACTGGGAGAACGTGGCAAAGGTCATGATGTCCCGCGTGCGCCAGCACGGCATCCGGCGCGCGGCGGAAATGCGCGAAGCCAGCCTCATGATCGAGGAACTCGGACTGGACGGCTCCCTTGCCAGCGCTATTGCCGATCGCCACGAGAGCTTTGCCAAGTCCGGTGGGTCGTAGGTGTTCAACCGAGCGCTGGAGCGAAAAATCTTCGCTCGCTTCGCTTGTGCGATGGAACATTCTCCACGTCATGGCCGGGCTTGTCCCGGCCATCCCGATCTGTAGAGCGCGGCGCTCCAGATAAGCGGGATCACTGGCACAAAGCCGGTGGGGACGGGAGAAGGTTCCATTCCCGCTCAGAACCTCAAATCGGGAGCCCCGTATAATTCTCTGCCAATGACCGCGCGGCGGCTTCCGAACTCCTGAGATAGTCGAACTCCGCCCGCTGGATCCGGCGGCTGAAGGTATCGGTGTGCGGAAAGGTATGGAGGATCGAGGTCATCCACCAGGAGAACCGCTCGGCCTTCCAGATCCGCGAGAGCACGCGGGCGGAATAGCCGTCGATCCCTGCCGAAGACCGTTCGGTGTAGTACTCGATGAGGGCTTCGGCCAAAGCACCGACATCGCTCGCCGCGAGGTTCAACCCCTTGGCACCCGTCGGCGGGACGATATGGGCGGCATCGCCTGCCAGGAAGAGGCGCCCGAAGCGCAGCGGCTCGGCCACGAAGCTCCTCAATGGTGCGATGGATTTCTCGATGGAAGGACCCGTCACCAAATTGTCGGCGGTTTCCGCGTCGACCCTCCGGCGGAGTTCGTCCCAAAACCGGTCGTCCGACCATTCCTCGACCTTTTCGTTGGCCGGAACCTGGACGTAGTAGCGGCTGCGGGTATGCGAGCGCATGGAGCAGAGAGCGAAACCGCGCTCGTTGTGCGCATAGATCAGCTCCTCTGCCACCGGCGGTCTGTCGACGAGGATGCCAAGCCAGCCGAAGGGATAGACCCGCTCGAAGGTCCGGATGGAGCCTTCAGGCACGCTGGCGCGGGACGCACCGTGGTACCCATCGCACCCCGCAATGAAGTCGCAGGCGAGTTCGTGCTCGACGCCGTCCTTGACGTAGCGCACTGTCGGTCTGTCGCCGTCGAAACCATGGAGCGAGACGTTCTCTGCTTCATAGATCGTCGTCGCGCCTGAGGCGTCGCGCGCCTGCATGAGGTCGCGGGTGACCTCCGTCTGCCCGTAGACGGTCACCGTCCTGCCGATCAGCTCGCGGAAATCGAAACGGTGCCTGTCGCCGTCGAAGCAGAACTCGACACCGTCGTGAACCAGGCCGTCCGCATGCAGCCTCTCGCTGACGTCGGCCTTCTCCAGAAGCTCCACCGTGCCCTGTTCGAGGACGCCGGCGCGGATGCGCCCGAGCACGTATTCCTGGCTGCGTCGTTCGAGGATGACGGTTTCGATTCCGGCCTTGTCCAAGAGACGTCCCAGCAGAAGCCCGGCGGGCCCCGCACCGATGATGGCGACCTTGGTCCGCATGTGCGATGTCCTCCGAACTGGCGGTCAGGCCGCCTCTTTCTGAGCGCAGAATGAACCCTGCTCGTCGAAGGGCCAATAGACAAAGCAAGCATCGGATTGGACAATTCGAACATTCCATGATGCACAACGGATTGATCGATCTTGGCCATCGGCGACATTCCAACTTATGCACTCTATGGCGAAACCCAAGATGATCCCGCAGCGGACTGGATCCATTGCGAGACCATTCAGGCCCGCAGTCGCTTGCACAATTACAGGATTTTGCCGCACCGGCATGAGAAGCTGTTTCAGATCCTGCACCTCGCCAGCGGCACGGCCGAAATCGTTGTCGACGGCCGCAGCATGAGCCTGACCGCCCCCGCGCTCGTTGCTCTGCCCCCGATGACAGTGCACGGCTACACGTTCTCGCCCAACGTGCAGGGAACGGTCCTGACCCTTTTCGACAGCCGTCTGTCTCACGTTCTCGCCGATATGGATGGCGTGCGGGAGACTTTTCGGTCGGTCCAGGTGATCCGTCTCAACACGCACGAGGATGCTGCCCGCACCTTGGGTGCAGATATCGGCTCTCTTGCTGACGAGTTCGCCGGGCGCCGACCCGGACGTTCGGAGGCCATTCAGGCCCGCCTGACGCTCATCCTGATCGCGCTCCATCGACTCAGGGGCTTGGCACAAGGAGCAGGCCCTCCGAACCCCGGACGCCGCGCTCTCCAGCACGCGCTGCGCTTCCGCGAGCTCGTCGATCGGGATTTCCGCAGCAATCAGCCGATCGAGGCCTATGCCCGAAGGCTCGGCGTGACGCCACCCCATCTCAACCGCATCTGCCGGGAGCACCTTGGAGACACGGCGCTCGGGGTCATCCATCAACGCGTCATTCTCGAGGCCAAGCGGTACCTGACCTTCACGAGCTTGAGCGCCAAGGAGATCGCGCTGGCCCTCGCCTTCGACGACCCGGCCTATTTCACACGCTTCTTCAAGCAGAGGACAGGATTTCCGCCTCTCGCCTTCCGGGCCATGCAGCAGAGCACGATGGTCTGACCGACGAACCCGAACGGCTCCGTGGCGTTACAGACCCAAGGAGATACGTCATGGCCGACACGGACCGAAAAAATCCCGGCGACGAGGATGTGCCGGGCACCAGGCAGACCGGAGAGAACATCTGTCAGACCTGCAACGGATCCGGCAACGTTGGGGAGAAGCCATGTCCGGATTGCGGCGGCTCCGGCCGGATCACCGTCATCGTCGGAGATGCCTGAGCAGATCTAGTGGTCCGCTACCGTCCCGGGCACGAAGCTTATGCCTGTGACGAGGGTCTGGGCGCGGCTCAAAGCTGCCGCTGTGGAAACGACCATCTGCGGCAGCACCATCCACTCCAGCGTCCAGGCCGCCCCGGAACGCTCGTTTTCATGCACCAGGGCCTGATGCAGGATGCCAAGCATCCCGGCATTGAAGCGGGCGAGCGTCACCAGCACCTCGGCCGGAACCGGATTGGATTTATGCGCCATGGCCGAGGAGCCGCCGCCCGTAGCGAGCCGCACCTCGCCGACCTCGTTCTGCGCCAGCAGGGCGATGTCCTGCCCGATCTTGCCGAGGGTACCGGCGAGCAGTGACAGGAAGGAGCCGAACTCGCCGATCCTGTCCCGTTGCGAGTGCCAGGACGGAGCAAAGCCCAGCTCCAGAATCCCGGCCATGGCATCGGCCACCGCATCGCCGCGATCCTTCAATTCACCGCGCGTGCCGATCGGACCGCCGAGCTGGAGAACGAGGAGGCGCGGCGCCAGATTCTGCAAGGCATCACGGTGCCGCTCCAGGGGCTGAATCCACGTATCGATCTTGTCCGCCGCCGTGAACGGAAGCGCCTGCTGCATTCGGGTATGCGCCATGAGGCGCACCGCGCCATCGCGCCGCTTCAATCCATCGAGTGAGTGGATCAGCGTATCGAGACGCCGCCCGAGGATTTCGGTGACGCTTTTCAGGCGCAGGATGAGCGCCGTATCGATGATGTCCTGGCTGGTGGCGCCCAGGTGGACCGACTTGCCATAAGACTCGCCGACGGCGGCACGCAGCTGCTTGACGAGGTCCGGGACGATCACGCCGTCCCGGGCCAAGCCTTCCGAGAGCTTGGTCCAATCCGCCTGAAAGCTGCCGCAGACCTCCGCGATCCGCCGTGCGGCCGCTACATCGATCAGGCCAACTTTGGCTTCTGCATCAGCAAGAGCGGCCTCGACCCGCAGCATGGCCGAGAGTTCGGCCTCGTTGGAAAAGAACGCCCCCGCCTCCTCGTCGCCGACGAGGGCCTGCAGGACGGGATGCGGGAGCGTACGTGTCATCGTGGATCTCGCGTCATACGGCTTCGAGGGCGACGGCGATGCCCTGCCCAACGCCGATGCACATGGTGGCGAGCGCGCGCTTCTTAGCCTTCAGCTTGAGCTCCAGAGCGGCCGTGCCGGTAATGCGCGCACCCGACATGCCGAGCGGATGGCCGAGCGCGATGGCGCCGCCATTCGGGTTGACGTGCTCGGCGTCCTCCGGGATGCCGAGTTCCCGCAGGGCCGCGATGCCCTGGCTGGCGAAGGCCTCGTTCAGCTCCACCACGTCGAAGTCCGTGGGCTTGAGGCCGAGCCGGGCGCAGAGCTTCTTCGTGGCCGGAGCCGGTCCGATGCCCATGATGCGCGGCGCGACGCCTGCCGTGGCACCGCCGAGAACGCGGGCAATGGGCTCAAGCCCGAACTTCCGAACCGCCTCCTCCGAGGCGACGATCAGGGCCGCCGCGCCGTCGTTGACGCCGGAAGCGTTGCCGGCCGTCACCGTGCCGTCCTTGCGGAACGGCGTCGGGAGCTTTGCCAGCTGCTCGATGGTGGTGTCGCCGCGAGGATGCTCGTCCTTGTCGACGACGACTGGGTCGCCCTTGCGCTTCGGGATCGTGACCGGCACGATCTCCTGCGCCAGGCGCCCGTTGGCCTGGGCTGCGGCGGCTTTTTTCTGCGAGCGCAGGGCGAAGGCGTCCTGGTCCTCGCGGGAGACGTTGAAATCCGCCGCCACATTCTCCCCGGTCTCCGGCATGGAATCGACGCCGTATTGGCTCTTGATCAGCGGATTGATGAAGCGCCAGCCGATGGTAGTGTCGTAGATCTCGGCATTGCGCGAGAAGGCCGTGTCCGCCTTCGGCATCACGAAGGGCGCGCGCGACATGGATTCGACGCCGCCCGCGATCATGATCTCCGCCTCGCCGGCCTTGATCGCGCGGGCCGCCGCGATGACCGCGTCCATGCCCGATCCGCAGAGGCGGTTCATAGTGGTGCCCGGGATCGAGCCGGGAAGCCCTGCAAGCAGCACGGCCATGCGGGCGACGTTGCGGTTGTCCTCGCCCGCCTGGTTGGCGCAGCCGTAGATCACGTCGTCGACGGCCTCGAAGTCGAGATTCGGCAGGCGCTCCCGCAGCGCCTTCAGGGGAACGGCCGCGAGATCATCGGCCCGCACGCTGGACAGGGAGCCGCCGTAGCGGCCGATGGGCGTGCGCACATAGGCGCAGATATAGGCTTCACGCATCTCAGGTCCCCTTCTTGCCGCCGTGAGCTTTCTCGGTCCGGGCCTGAAGCTCGCGCAGGGTGGTGAGTTCGAGTTCGGACGGCGGAGGCGTTTCCTCAAGGCGCTCGGAGAATCGCACCTTCCAGCCGCAGGTTTCCTGCACCTTATCGCGGGTCACGCCGTGATGCATCGACACCACGGTGAATTCCTTGGTCTCGGGATCCGGCTTCCAGATCGCGAGATCCGTGATCAGGAGCGTCGGCCCCTTGGTGGTGATGCCGAGGCGCTCGCGATGGTTGCCGCCCTCGCCGTGGCCGAAGGAGGTGTAGAAGTCGATCTTCTCCACCATGCCGCGGGTCGCCTGCTTCATGGTGATGAACACCTCCTTGCAGGAGGTGGCGATCTCGGGCGCGCCGCCGCCGCCGGGAAGGCGCACCTTGGGCTTGTGGTAGTCGCCGATCACGGTGGTGTTGATGTTGCCGAAGCGGTCGAGCTGGGCGGCGCCCAGGAAGCCGATGGAGATCCGCCCGCCCTGCAGCCAGTAGCGGAACATCTCCGGCACCGAGACGGTCGTGACGGCGGTCTCGCAGAGCTCGCCGTCGCCGATGGAGAGAGGCAGCACGTTCGGCGCCGTGCCGATCGTGCCGCTCTCGTAGATCAGGGTGATGTCCGGCGCATGGGTCAGCCGCGCCACGTTGCAGGCGGCCGAAGGCGCGCCGATGCCCACGAAGCAGACGTCGTCATTGGACAATGCGCGGGCCGCCGCGATGGTCATCATCTCGTTGGGTGTGAAGTCCGAGAGGCTGGTCATCCTTACAATCCCTTCACGCGCTCGGCGAATATCTCGGGGCCCTTGTCGAGCACGTTCTCCTTCATCCAGGCGGTGAAGAGGTCGCGGTCGGCCGATATCTTGTCCCAATCGAGATAGGCGGCGTTGTCTCGGTCGTAATAGCCGTGCGTGTACGATGGATGCGCCCCGCCTGGTACGTGCGCGATCGACGTCACGGTCCAATGCGGCAGCACGCAGAGGTTCGGGTGAAGATCGTCGAAATCCTCCACGATCTCCTCGACGGTCACCACCGAGCGCTTGGCCGCCAGGACCGCCTCCTTCTGCACGCCGATGATGCCTTCCACCAGCACGTCGCCGCGCCTGCTTGCCTTCTGGGCATGAATGACGGCCACGTCCGGGCGGTGCGCCGGCACGGCGGCGAGCTCCTCGCCGGTGAAGGGGCAAGTGACGCTTTTGATGGACGGATTGACCTCTTTGAGACCCGCACCGCGATAGCCGCGGAACACCGCGCAAGGCAAGCCCGCGGCGCCCGCCTCGTAGGCGTTGGCCATAGCGGCGTGGCTGTGCTCCACCGTCTCGATGGCGCGCGGCCAGCCGTTCTCGATGGCGTCGCGCATGCGGCGCAGCAGGCCGACGCCGGGATTGCCCGCATAGGAGAAGATCACCTTCTTCACCAGACCCATGCCGATCATCTGGTCGTAGATGATGTCGGGGGTCATGCGGATCAGGGTGAGATCCTTGATCCCCTGGCGGATCACCTCATGGGCGGCCGCATGGGGAATGAGGTGGGTGAACCCCTCGAAGGCGACGGTATCGCCTTCGCGCAGGTTCTCGGCAACGGCCTCCTTGAGGCTCTGGAACTTGGCCATGATATGCTTCTCAGGTCGGCACTCAGATGTCGAAGAACACGGTTTCCTTCTCACCCTGCAGGTGGATGTCGAAGGTGTAGGCTGGCAATCCGTTCTCCTCGCCACGGGTGGCGATCAGGGTCGGGATACGCGACTTGCGGGCGATCTGCGCCAGGACGGGGCACTCGGCATTGGCCGCCTCCTCGTCGGAGAAATACATGCGCGTGTGCAGCCCGATATTGATGCCCCGCGCCACGATCCAGACCGTGATATGCGGCGCCATCATCCGCCCGTCCCGGAAGGGCACGCGGCCGGGCTTGATCGTCTCGAAGCGGTATTCGCCAGTCGTGCCGTCGCAGGGCTGGCGTCCCCAGCCGACGAAATTGGGGTCGGCCGTGCCGCGGGTCTCTTCGGGGCTGTTGTAGAGCCCGTCCGCATCGGCCTGCCAAATCTCCACGAGCGCGTCCCGCAAGGGATCTCCGGCTCCGTCGAAGATGCGGCCCTTCACAATGATGCGCTCGCCCTTGGTCTCCGGACCCACCAGCGCCAGGCCGAGATCCTCGTTCCAGACGCCGGTGATCTCCACCCAGTTCGGGTTCGTGCCGATATGGACATAGGGACCCGCCGTCTGGGAGGGGGTCTCCTTCAGGAAATCGAGCTTCTGAACCATCAGTTCCCCTCCATGCGGTTCTCGAACATGGTCGAGCGGCGGCCGCGCAGGACGATGTCGAATTTATAGGCGAGCGAATCCATCGGCAGGGTATTCTGCCGGTCGAGCGCAGCGACGAGCTGCTCGACGGCGGCCCTGTCGGGCACCGTCATGGCGATGGGGTCCTGCCAGATCATCGGATCGCCCTCGAAATAGCACTGGGTGATCAGACGCTGCGCGAAGGCATGCCCGAAAATCGAGAAATGGATATGCGCCGGTCGCCAGTCGTTGACGCCGTTCGGCCACGGATAGGCGCCTGGCTTGATGGTGCGGAACCAGTAGCGCCCTTCCTCATCGGTGATCATGCGGCCGCAGCCGCCGAAATTGGGATCGATGGCGGCGAGATAGGTTTCCTTCTTGTGGCGGTAGCGTCCGCCCGCATTGGCCTGCCAGAACTCGACGAGGGCGCCGGGAACGGGCCGGGCGTTCTCGTCGAGCACGCGGCCATAGACGATGATGCGCTGTCCGATAGCCTCGCCCGTCTGCGCGTAATTGCGGATGAGATCATTGTCCAAGGGTCCGATCTTGGAATGCCCGAAGACGGGGCCGGTCATCTCCGAGAGCGTATTCTCGAGCGAGATGAGCGGCTGCTGCGGGGAGCGCAGCACCGAGGTCTTGTAGGAGGGCGTGAAGGCCGGCGGATGCCAGGTCCGGTCACGCTGGAAATATTGGCCGTTGTCAGTCATGTTCGCTCCTCTTGGATCCGCCGTGCGGCCCCTGCTCCGAACCGGCTTCCATGTCCGCAAAGGTCTTCTTGACGATCTTGATGGCGTGGTTCGCCGCCGGCACGCCGGCATAGACGGCGACGTGCAGCAACGCCTCCTTGATGTCCTCCTTGGTCGCGCCCGTGTTGCGCGTGGCGCGCACATGCATGGCGACCTCGTCGTCCTGCCCGAGCGCGGCCAGGAGCGCGATGGTCACGATGGAGCGCTCGCGCTTGGTGAAACCCGGCCGCGACCACACGGAACCCCAGGCGCCCTCGGTGATGAAGGTCTGGAAATCGGCATCGAATTCGGTCATCTGCGCGGTCGCCCGGTCCACATGGGCGTCGCCGAGCACCTGACGGCGCACCGCCATGCCCGCCTTGTAGCGTTCGCTCTGCTCGTTCTCAGACAAGTCCCGCCTCCTGAAGATGCTGGGTGATGAGTTGCGACAGCACGGCGGGCTTCTCGACGCAGGGAATGTGCCCTGCCCCGTCGATCAGCGCGAAACGTGCGCCGGGAATGAGATCCGCCGTGCTCTTGACCACGTCTGCCGGCGTCGAGCCGTCCTGATCGCCGGCGACGCAGAGAGTCGGAGCCTTGATCCGGCCGGCATCCGGCCGCAGATCGGCGTCGCGGATCGCCGCGCAGGTTCCGGCGTAGCCATGGTCCGGGGTGCGAACCAGCATATTGCGCCAGCCGGCAACCTCGTCCTGGCGCGTCTCGCGGAACAAGGGCGTGAACCAGCGCTGAAGGACATTGTCGGCGATGGGCTCGATGCCGGTGTCCTCGACCGTCGTGATCCGCTCTGCCCAGAGTTCCGGCGTTCCGATCTTCGCCGCCGTGCAGCAGAGCGCGAGCGCCCGGACGCGCTCGGGCGCTCGCGCGGCGATGCGCTGCCCGATCATGCCGCCGACCGAGAGGCCGATGAAGGCGGCCCCGTCGACCTTCAGGTGATCGAGAAGAGCCAGAAGATCGTCCGTGTGGTCGTCGATCGTGTAGGGCGCAGGCGGCGCATCGGAGAGGCCGTGTCCGCGCTTGTCGTAGAGAACCACCCGGAAGCGGTCCGTGAAGGCCGGCACGACTTCCTGCCAGATGCGAAAATCGCTTCCCAGCGAATTGACGAAGACGAGAACCGGCCCATGCGGCTGTCCGATCACCTGATGGTGCAGAACGATCCCGTTGACGCGTACGAATGCCATGCCTCACCTCAATGCAGCGAGCCGACGCCGATATAGCGCTCAACCAAGCCCTGATCGCCGCGCAGGGCCTCGCTCGTCCCCTGCCAGGCAATCCGCCCACGCTCCAGGATCAGGACCGATTCCGCGAAATCGAGGGCGCTCTCCAGGCGCTGCTCGACGAGCAGGATCGTCATCGCGCCACTGGAGGCAAGGCGCGTGAAGGCTGCCATGAGCTCCTCGCAGATCACGGGGGCCAAGCCCTCGAGCGGTTCGTCCAGGAGCAGGACGGACGGACGGCCGAGGATGGTTCGTGCGGTCGAAAGCATCTGCTGCTCGCCGCCGGACAATTGCCAACCGAGATTGTTCCGCCGCTCGTGCAATCGGGGAAACATGTCGTAGGCTTCCTGGACGACGCTCCGGGGCCGGTCCTTCACGCCGACGATCAGGTTCTCCTCAACCGTCAGGGACCGGAAGATGTCCCGGGTCTGCGGCACGAGACCGATGCCCCTGCGGGCGCGCTCGGAACTCTTCAAGGACGACACGTCGGCCCCGCCGACCAAGATCTCGCCCCCGTAGCGCCGGTTCATGCCCATGAGCGTCGAGAGCAGCGTCGTCTTGCCCATGCCGTTGCGGCCGAGAATGGACAGGCGCGCGCCGGAGGGCACGGAGAAGGACACGTCCTCCAGGACGATTGTCGGGCCGTAGCCCGCGCTCAATCCACGGACATCAAGCGACGCTGCGGGCATGGGCATAGTTCCCCAGATAGGCCTCACGGACCCTTTCGTTGGCGGCAACCTCCGTCGGAAGCCCTTCGAAGATGATCTCGCCCGCGGCCAGCACGACCACGCGCCTGGCGAAGCGGAACACGAGATCCATGTCGTGCTCGATCATCAGCACAGCGAGGCTCGGCGGCAGTCGCTCCAGCGCCTGTTCGATCCTCGGCGTATCGCTCGACGGCACGCCGGCCGCCGGTTCGTCGAGCAGCAGAACCTTCGGCCGGAGCGCGAGCGCGATGCCGATCTCCAGCAGGCGCTGCTGGCCATAGGCGATCTCGCCGACTTTTCGCCGCGCCACATCCAGCAATCCCAGCGTGGAGAGAATGCCCTCCACCTCCCCGGCCACTTCGGGAGTGCCCGTGAAGCGGCTGAGAATTCGGGATGCCTTTCCTTCCCGCTGCAGCACGGTGAGCGTCACATGCTCCTCCGGCGTCATCTCGGAAAAGAGCCGTGTCACCTGGAACGTGCGCACAAGCCCCTTACGGACGCGCTGCACGGCTCGAAGACCCGTGACATCCTCTCCGTTGAGAACGACCCGACCGGCACTCGGCTGGAGCTGCCCGGTCACCAGATTGACGAAGGTCGTTTTGCCGGCACCGTTCGGCCCGATGAGAGCCAGCCGCTCGCCGGCCGGCAGGGACAGCGAGATGTCCCGGCTGACCGCGAGGCCGCCGAAATTCTTGGTCAGGCCCTCGACGCGAAACAGATCGCTCATCCCCGGCCTCCCGTCCTCACGCGCTTGCCGGCCCCGGAGACCTTTTCGAGAACGCCGCTCAGGCCGCCGGGAGCCGCGAGCACGACCGCGATCAGCAGCGCGCCGACCATGGTCATCCAGTGGAACGGGTTGATGGCCGACACGATGTGTTCGAAACCCATGAAGATCACCGTGCCGACCAGGGCGCCGTAGAGGGTCCCGAGCCCGCCGAGCACCAGCATCACCAGCGCGTTCGCCGACAGCTCGAAGCTGACGCTGTCGAGGCCGACCACCTGGGTGGAGATCGCCGCGAGCGCTCCGCCCATGCCGGCCACCGCACCTGAGATCACGAACATCTTCAACAGCACCGGAAACACGAAGGAGCCCATGGCGCGGATCCGGATCGGATCCTGCTTGATGCCCCGGCACAGCATGCCGAAGGGCGAGGCCACGATGAGTTTCAGGACGACGAACACCACGACGAGCAGGGCGAGCCCGAAGAGATAGGCCGTCCGTCCCCACAGATCGAACTCGAACACGCCGAAGAGCGGGCTCACCGTCAGGCCGGCCAACCCGTCGCTGCCGCCCGTATAGGCCGACGCCTTGTTGGCCGCCTCGTGGAAGAGCTGGACGATAGCGATGGAAAGCACGAGCTGGGCCAGGCCATGGGCGCGCAGCATGATCGTGCCCATGAGGAGCCCGGCCGCCGACCCGGCGACGGCCCCGATGAGGACGAGGGTCAGCGGCTCGGTGACGCCGTTCACGCAGGCGATGCCGGCCGCATAGGCGCCGGCACCGAAGAGTGCCGCCTGCCCCAGAGTTGCGACGCCGCAATATCCGGTGATGAGATCGATCGAAAGAACGAGAAGCGCCACCGCAATCACCCGGGTCAGGAGCGCCAGGTTGTCCGGGAACAGCCAGTATCCCGCGAGGCCCGCGGCGACGATGAGGCTCACGCCGATCACGTCACGCCGCCACCGGTTTCCGGCGGACGCCGGGGCCGCAACTCTCTCCGTATGAGCGATGACCTGCACGTTACTGGGCCCTTCCGAAGAAACCGCGCGGAAACACGCACACGATGGCGATCACGGCGGCATAGAAGAAGAAGTTGCCGAATTCGGGCATCAGGTAGCGGCCGGTCGTATCGACCGCACCGAGCAGAAGACAGGCCACCACGGCACCGGGAATCGAGCCCGCACCACCGACCGAGACGACGACCAGGAAGGTCACCATGTAGCGCAGCGCATAATAGGGCTCGATGGGCAGGAACTCGGCGCCGACGACGCCTCCCAGGGCCGCGAGCCCGATAGCGATGGCGAAGCTGATGGCGTAGACCACCTGCGTGCGCACGCCGAGCGCATCGGCCATTGCGGCATTGTCCACAGTCGCCCTGAGCTTGATGCCGAAGTCGGTCTTCTCGATCAGGAACCAGAGCCCGCCCGCCACGATGACGCCGCAGGCCATGACGAAGAGCCGGTGTGCGGCAATTGTCTTGAACCCCACATCCACCGGCTGGCTCAGACTGCCGGGCAACGGAATGGTCTTCAGGGTCGGGCCGAAGAAGTAGTTGGTGATGCCGATGACGCAGAAGGTGATGCCGATGGTCATGAGCACCTGGGTCAGCTCGGGCCTGCCGTAGATCCGGCGATAGAGCAGACGCTCCAGGGGAATCGAAATGATCACGGTGCCGATGATCGCCAGGAAGATGGCCACCGCATATCCCAGCCCGAGATCGCGTGCCGCGTAGGAAGCGATGTAGCCCGCGATCATCGCGAAGGCACCGTGCGCCAGATTCACCACCCGCATCAGGCCCATCGTGAGCGACAGGCCGATGCAGATGATGAACAGAGCCATGCCGTAAGCAAAGGCGTCGATCGCGATGCTGAGAACGGTCTGCATGGGGGATCCCGGACCCGTGGCTGATCGGTTGATGGGAAGACGCGGCATGGAGAGGCCGCGTCTTCTGGAGTGTTGGTCTCCCTCGCCTACTGGGTGGCGAGGCCAGGATCCTTCTGGTTCGGGAAGGTCTGGATTTCCTTGTTGTAGGTCTTGCCGTCCGGACCCTTCACGACTTCACGCAGATAGATGTTCTCGGTGATGTGACGGGTCTCGGCGTCGATGCTCACCGGGCCGCGCGGGCTCGTCCAGGACAGGCCCTTCACGGCGTCCACGGCCTTCTGCGCGTCCTGCTTGCCGTCCGTCGCCTCGATCATCTTGTAGATCACGTGCATGCCGTCATAGGCGCCCACAGACGGGAAGGAGAGCTGATCGGCTCCGCCGATGGCCTTGGTGGCAGCCTCGACGAATTTTTTGTTCTCGGGGCTGTCGTGCGAGACCGCGTAATGGAAGGTGGTGAGCAGGCCGACGGCTCCGTCGCCGAGCGCCGGCAGGTCCGATTCCTGCGTCAGGTCGCCCGGGGCGAAGAACTTGATCCCGGCCTGCTTCAGGCCGGTCTCGTTATAGGCCTTTACGAAGCCCAGCGTCGTCGGCCCCGAAGGCAGGAAGGCGAAGACCGCCTCGGCGCCGGAATCGCGCACGCGCTGCATGATCGGGCTGAAATCCGTGGTGTTGAGCGGCATCCGGATCGCTTCCACCACCTGTCCGCCGGCAGCCTCGAACGCCTTCTTGAAGGCCGTTTCCGCATCGACTCCCGGGCCGTAATCGCTCACGGCCGAGATGACCTTCTTGACGCCGCGCTCGACGGCGATCTTGCCCAGCGGCGACGTCGTCTGCGCCGTCGTGAAGGAGGTGCGCACCACCAGGGGCGACTGGGTCATGATGGCGGAGGTCGCGGCGTTGAAGATCACGAGGGGCGTGTTCGCCTGCTTGAGCAGCGGCGTGATCGCCATCGCGTCCGGGGTGAAATAGACGCCGCCGAGATACTGCACTTTCTCCTTCACCACCAGTTCCTGGGCCAAGGCACGGGACTGCGCCGGGTTGGCAGCCGGGAGATCGCGGTAGATGACCTCGATATCGTGGCCTTTCACGGTCTTGCCGTTGAGCGCCATATAGGCCTCGACACCGGCCTGGAAGTTCTTGCCCTGGAGCGCGAAGGGCCCGGAGAAGGGACCGATGATCCCGACCTTGATCGTGTCGGCCAAGGCCGGGGCCGAGCCCATCAGCAGAGCGCCGACGGCGGCTCCGAGAATTCCTTTAGAAACCTTCATCCCGTTCCTCCCTCTGAGCTGCCTCGATCTCACGTGCCGGATCGTGGTTTTCTCATCCTATCGTCTAGCTCATTGTGCGCATCGCGAACATTGAAAGCTATATCGCACATGTAGTACGGTTTGCCGAGGTGGTGTCAAGGCTACCAAAGTTCAGCATACCCGTTCGGAGACCAGGATGCAGGGTGGAGACGTCGAGGATCAAGGCAGCGACCGGGACTTCGTGGCGAGCCTCGAGAAGGGCCTTCTCGTAATCGAGGCGTTCGATGCCAGCCGTCCGCGCCTGACCCTGTCCGACGTGGCCAAGCTCACCGGCATCACCCGTGCGGCGGCGCGCCGATACCTGCTGACGCTCACCCGGCTGAACTACGCGGATTTCGACGGACGATATTTCAGTTTGAGCCCTCGAATCCTGCGGCTCGGCTACGCCTATCTCTCGTCGGCCTCGCTCTCCACGCGAGTGCAGCCGTTTCTCGAGCAGATCTCGGAAGCGACCGGCGAGTCGAGTTCTGCCGCAATCCTCGACGGCGACGACATCGTCTATATCGCCCGCTCGGCGACGCGTCGCATCATGTCCATCGGTCTGGGGGTGGGAAGCCGCCTCCCCGCCTATTGCACGTCGCTTGGACGGGCCATCCTGGCCTACCAGCCCGAGGCCGCGATCGAGGCCTATCTCCAGCGCGTGCGTCTGGAGGCCCGGACGCCGAAGACCGTCACCGACAAGACCGAGTTCCGCGCCGTCCTCGAAGCCACCCGTGCCCAAGGCTACGCCCTGGTGAACGAGGAGCTCGAGTTCGGCCTGCGCTCCATCGCGGTTCCGGTGATCCAAAAGGACGGACAGGTGACGATCGCGCTCAACCTCAGCGCCCAGGCGGGACGCGTCTCGGCCGACGAGATGCGGGAGCGGTTCCTGCCCGCGTTGAGTCAGGCGAGCGAGTCGCTGCGCTACATGCTTTAGAGCCTCGGACCCAAAAGTGGACACCGCTTTCGGGATCCATCCGATGCTCATTTTCTAATTTGCGCATCGTTTAAGCGGAATATCGAATCCACTTTTCCGCACGATGCGCTAGACGACGGAGACGGGCCGGCAGCCCAGCAGGGCCCGCGCCTCCTCGGGCGTCGCGGTGCGGTGCCCGTGGCGCTCGATCGCCAGCACCGCATGCTCCACCAGTTCCGCATTACTGGAGGCGAGCCGTTCCCTGGTGATACGGATATTGTCCTCAAGCCCGGTCCGCACCGCATCGGCTCCTCGGGTAAGCGCCCAGTCCATCACCTTCGCCTGATGCCGTCCGATTCCGGCGGCCGTCCAGGTGCAGTTCGGGAAGAGGTGCTTGGCTTCCTTGAGAAGGATGTCGAGCAGCCGCTCCTCGGCCGGCAGCGCATTCTGCACGCCCATGACGAACTGGATGTGCGGCTGCTCGTCGAGCAATCCCTTGTCGGCGAGGCGCCTTGCGCCATGGAGATGCGAGAGATCGAAGATTTCGATCTCCGGGCGGATGCCGAACTCCTTCATCTTGCCGGCCATCTCCTCGACCAGGACCGTGTGATTCTCGTAGACGATGGTGGGAAAATTCACGGAGCCGGTCGAGAGCGAGGCCATGTCGGGACGAAGCCCGAGGGCGGAGCTGCGCTGGCCCGGATCGCGCCCCCGGCCGCCAGTCGAAAACTGAACGATCATGCCGGGGCAATGCCGGGCGACCCCGGCCTGCACGGCCGCAAAGCGTTCCGGATCCGACGAGGGCGTCTCGTCGTCGTTGCGCACGTGGATGTGCACGAGGGCGGCGCCCGCCTCGTAGGCCTGCTGGGACGACTCGATCTGCTCGGCCGGGGTGATCGGCACCGCCGGATTGTCCTTCTTGCGCGGGACCGATCCGGTTATCGCAACGGCAATGATGACAGGCTTCACGAATTCTCTCCTGACAGCATCCGGGCAGCATGGGCCCTACCGCACATAGGGCGTCATCCCGGGCAAGCGAGCCGCGCAGTCGAAAGTTCCACCCGGGACCGCCCCGTCGTCTGCCGACCCGCAGGGCGGCAGACGCGGCTGCAAGGAACGCCGAACGATTCCTCAGATCGGAAAATGCTGCGGGCCGGTCTCGATGGTGATCCAGCGCAGTTCCGTGAATTCGTTGATCCCGGCCTTGCCGCCGAACCGGCCGTAACCGCTCGCCTTCACGCCGCCGAACGGCATCTGGGCCTCATCGTGCACCGTTGCGCCGTTGATGTGGCAGATGCCGGAATCGATCCTGTGCGCCACGTCGAGGGCCCGCGTGACGTCCCGGCCGAAGACGGCGGCCGACAGGCCATATTCCGTATCGTTGGCGATCCGGATCGCCTCCTCGACGCCTGCCGCCCGGACGACGCAGACGACCGGCCCGAAGGACTCCTCGCCATAGAGGCGCATCGCCGGGGTGACGTGATCGAGAACCGTCGCGGACATCACGGTGCCTTCGACCCGCCCGCCGGCGAGGAGCTTGGCGCCCTTGGAGACCGCATCGTACACCAAACCGCTGATCCGCTGTGCGGCTTCCACGCCCACGAGCGAGCCGAGGGCGAAGTTGCCGTGGCGCGGGTTGCCGGCCTGGAGCGATTCCGCCTTCGCGGCAAGCTTCGCGACGAAGTCGTCCGCAACCGCGTTGTCGACGACGATGCGCTCCGTCGACATGCAGATCTGACCCTGGTTCATGAAGGCCCCGAAGGCGGACGCTGCGACCGCCGCATCGAGATCCGCATCTTCGAGGACGACGAGCGAGGCCTTGCCTCCGAGCTCCAGGAGCACGGGCTTCAGGAAGCGCGCCGCCGTTTCCGCAATGATGCGGCCGACCCTGGTCGAACCCGTGAAGTTGATCCGGCGCACCGCCGGGTGGGCGATCAGGGCCTCGATGATCTCGGGTGCATTCTCGGGCGCGTTGGTGATCACGTTGATCGCGCCTGCCGGCAGGCCAGCCTCCCGCAGGACCGCCCCGATCAGGTGATGGGTCCCGGGACAGATCTCGGAGGCTTTCAGCACGACCGTGTTGCCGCAGGCGAGCGGTGTCGCGATGGCGCGCACGCCCAGGATGACCGGCGCGTTCCACGGCGCAATGCCGAGAACGACTCCGGCCGGCTGGCGCACCGCCATGGACACGCAGCCCGGCTTGTCGGAGGGAATGATCTCGCCCGTGATTTGGGTCGTCAGCGAGGCCGCCTCGCGCAGCATGCCGGCCGAGAGCTTCACGTTGAACCCCGCCCAGCCGGCGGTCGCGCCGATCTCCGTGGCCATCAGGCTCACGAATTCCGCAGCCCTGGCTTCGAGCAGATCGGCCGCCTTCAGGAGGATCGCCCGCCGGGCGTTCGGCCCGAGCTTCGACCAGGCCGGGAACGCTGCAGCCGCCGCGTCGGCGGCGGCCTGCGCATCGGCGACGCTCGCGGCGGCCGCACGGCTTGCCACGTCGCCGGAGATCGGATCCCGCCGCTCGAAGGTAGCGCCCGTGGAGGCGGCCATTTCGTGGCCGTCGATGAGAAGATTGATGTCCATCATGTCTGCTGCTCCGCGTTCAGCTCAATGGGAAGAATGAAGGTGTCACAGGTCTCGCCGCGGCCGCCCCGTCATGGGACGCTCCGCCGAGATAGGCGCGGCGCACTGCCGGGTCGTCGCGCAGATCGGCCGCGCGACCCTGGCCGACGATCCGACCCGTCTCGATGAGGTAACCCCGGTCCGCGATGGCGAGGCTCTGCCGCGCGTTCTGCTCGACCAGCACGACGCTGACGCCGCTCTCTCGGATGCGACCGAGCGCGCCGAACAGTTCCTTGCACATAAGCGGCGACAGGCCGAGCGACGGTTCGTCGAGGAGCAGGACGTCCGGCTTCGACATCAGCGCCCGTCCGATCGCCACCATCTGCTGCTCGCCGCCGCTCATGGTTCGCGCCGTCTGGCCGAAACGCTCGGCCAAGCGGGGGAACAGGATGAGGACGCGCTCCAGGATGTCCTTCTCGCTCGCGCGGGATCGCTCGGGATAGGCCCCGAGGCGCAGGTTCTCCCGCACCGTGAGATCGCCGAAGATCCCGCGCCCTTCGGGCACGAGCGCCAGCCCAGCCTCGACGATGCGGTGAGGCGGCAGGGACGAGAGATCCTGGCCCGACAGGGTGATCCGCCTGCCCGGAAGCGACGGCACGATCCCGGCGATGGCTTTCAACAGCGACGACTTGCCGGCCCCGTTCGCGCCCAGGATGACGACGATCTCGGACCGGCCAACGCGAAGGTCGACCTGCTCGAGGGCGCGATGAAGCCCGTAGGCAACCGTGAGATTCGTGACCTCAAGCATCGGGATCTCCCAGATAGGCCCGGACGACCTCGGGATCGGCCAGGACGGCAGCCGGCGGACCCGATGCGATCATGGCTCCGGCACTCATCACCACGCAGCGGTCGCACAGGGAGCGGATGGCGTCCATGACGTGCTCCACCAGGATGATCGCGAGCCCCTCCTGCCGCAGCGAATGGATCAACGCGATGCCGTCCTGCAGTTCCGACGGGTTGAGGCCGGCCAGCCATTCGTCGAGCAGGAGCAGCTTCGGCGCGAGGGCCAGCGCCCGCGCCAGCTCGAGACGCTTCTGATCGATATAGGTCAGCTGGGACGCGGCGTGATCGATCTTGCCGCCAAGACCGACCCGGCGCAGCAGCCGAACCGCCTCCTCCGTCGCAACCTCCCCCCAGAGCGGCGTTTCGCGGAAGGCCAGTCCCGCCTTCACGTTCTCCGCGCAGTCCAGCGAGGGGAGCACGCGCACGAGCTGGAATGTCCGAGCAACGCCCAGGCGGGTGATCTTGTAGGCCGGCAGCCCGGCGATCGCCCTGCCCGCGAGCCGGATCGCACCGGCATCGGGCTTCAAGGCGCCGGACAGGAGGTTGAGGGCCGTCGTCTTGCCCGAACCGTTCGGTCCGATCAGCCCGACGATCTCGGAAGGCCCGACCTTCATGCTCAACCCGTTCACGGCCACGAGGCCGCCGAACCGGCGGGTCAGGCCCTCCACCTGGAGAAGCGGCTCGGTCATGCGGGCCTCCTGGTCTGGAGCAGGAGCGGCTTCAGCTTCGTGCCCTCGATCAGCCCGGCGACCCCGTTGGGCACGCCATAGACGATCAGCATGAACACGAGGCCGAGGAGAATGCTGAAATAGTTCGGGAAGTTCGCGCCGAGAACCTCGAACAGGATCGTGAGCGGGATTACCCCGAGCAGCGGCCCCCAGAGGCGATGGGCGCCGCCCAGAAGAGCCATGATGAGGACCTGGAACGAAACCACCGGATTGAACGCGATGGTCGGGTCGAGATAGGTCCAGCGCGGCGCCATGATGGCGCCCGTCAGGGTCATGAAGGCGGCGCTGATCGCAAAGAGCAGGAGCTTGGCGCGGGTCGTGTCGATGCCGCAATGGCGCGCGACCGTCTCGTCGTCCCCGATCACGCGAAGGGCGAGTCCCAGCCGCGAGCGCTGGATGAGCCACCCGACCAGGAAAACGAGAGCGGCCAGTGCGAAGAGGTGCCAGAAGATCGATTGCTGCGTGATGTCGATGAAGACGTAGCGCCCCATGGATTGGCTGACATTCACCTCGAACCAGGTGACGAGCTGGCGGATGAGCTCGGCAAGGCCGAAGGTGAAGATCACGAAGTAGACGCCCGACAGCCGCAGGGTCGACAGGCCGACCAGGATGGCAACGGCGGTACCGACAGCAGTTGCGGTGGCGAGAACGAGGGGCCACGGCAGAACCTCGCCCAGCACGGCCACCGTATAGGCGCCGATGCCGAAGAAGGCGACGGTCGCCAGCGACACATAGCGGGTGGTGCCGGAGAAGAGCGCCCAGGCGGTCGCGAGCACGAGATGGCTCAGAATGCCGATGGCGACGGCCAGATGGTAGCTGGAGCCCAGGAACGGCACGAGGCCGAGCGCGAGCAGCGCGCCCGCAACGACGAGAACGGGCATCATGTTCGATTTCATCGGCCTGCCCTCCCGAAAAGCCCCGTCGGGCGCACGAGCAGCACCGTCAGAAACAGGATGAAGGTCGCGGCAAGGGTCAGCCCGGGATCGACGAGCCGCGCCACGAAGGTTTCGACGAGGCCGAGCAGCAGGCCCGCGACGAGAGCCCCGAGGAGATTGCCGACCCCGCCCATGATGACGACGATCAGCGCCTTCATGGTGAAGACGACGCCCATGGCGGCGTTGAAGGTCAGGAACATGCTGACCAGCACGCCTCCGGCGGCGCACATGGCACCCCCTAGGGCAAAGGCGAGGCCCGCGATCTTGCGGACGTCGATGGCCACGAGGCTCGCGGCCGTCGGATCGACGGCAACGGCGCGGATCGCGGTTCCCGTCCGCGTGCGCATCAGCACCGTGTAGAGAATGAGGCTCAAGGCGACCGCGAAACCGAAGGCGATCAGGCGGTTCACGGCAATCGTCGATCCGGCGATGCTGATCGGGACCGAAAGGTAGGAATAGCTGTAGTACTGCCCGCCGAACAACACGAAGGCGATGCCCTGCACGACAAAGAGCAGGCCGAAGGTCGCCAGGATGGAATCGACCTCGAGGGCATCCCACGTCCTGGCGCGCCGAACCAGGGGCATCAGCAGCCCCTGATAGATGAGCCAGCTCGCGGCGAAGCCTGCAGGCAGCACCAGGAGCATCCCGACGAGTGGACTGAGCGCGAAGGTCGTGAAGAGCACGTAGGACGCGAAGGCCGCCGCGATGAGAACCTCGCCATAGGCGAGGTTCATGATCCGCGCGACGCCGTATTGAAGCGTGAGGCCCATGGCGACAAGGGCATACATGCCGCCAAGGATCAGCCCGCCGATGAGGATGTCGACGATCAGCATGAGAATCCCAGCGAGAGGCGGTTACTGCTTCCAGGCGGGCTTGGGAGCGACGACCGGACGGGCGCCTTCCTTGGTCATCGGCGCAACGCCGTAGAACTCACCGTTCTGCCACTGGCCCACGCTCCAGACGTCCTTCAGCAGGCCGCCTTCGAGCTTCACCTTGCCGATGACGGTGTCGAAGGTGCCGGTCTGGAGTTCCTTGATCACGGCGGCGCGGTCGATCTTGCCGACGCGCTCGATGGCCTGCTGCAAGGCCTGCAGGCTGGCATAGGTGATCGAGCTCGCCCACCGGTCCGGCTCCCGCCCGACCGCTTCGGTGTGGCGCTTGAAATAGTCCTTGAGGGCCGGTGAGTCCGCGTTCCAGCCGCCGATGCCCATAACCCCGTCGGCGTTCGCGCCGAAGCGCTGTTTGTAGACCGGGAACGCCGTGCCGACGCCCACGAAGAACACCTTCGGGTTGAAGCCGAGCACCTTCGCGGTGTCCGTCACGCCGAGCGTGTCCGGCGGATAGCTGAAGGCGATGAAGGTGTCGGGATCGGCCGCCATCGCGTCCTTCAGAAGCGGCTGCACGTCCTGGGTGCCCGCTGGGTATGACTTGTCGTAGACGAGGTTGAAGCCGGCCTTCTTGAGGGCGTTGCGGGCCGCCGTCGACAGCTCGATGCCGAACTGGTCGGAGACGCTGATCATCGCCACGTTGGCGCCGATCTTGCCCTCGCCCTTCATCCTGGTCAGCAGGTCCACGAAGGAGGTGGAGATGTCGGACGGCAGCCCGAGCCAGAACGAGGCGTTCGGCCATCGCTTGGCCAGCTCCGGGGCCCGGTCGGTGTTGGTGGTCACCGCCAGGTGCGGGTAGCCGAGGCGGTTCATGATGGGGGCGACCGCCAGGTTGAGCCCGGTGCTCCAGGGAGGCAGGATGAAATCGACCTTGTCCTGGGTGGCGAGACGCTCGACCGCCTTCACGGCCTCTTCCGAGTTGCTGCGGTCGTCGTACTCAACGATCTCAACCGGAACCCGCCTGCCCGACAGCATGATCCCGCCGGCCGCGTTCACCTCTTTCACCCAGAGCTGGTAGTTCGGCAGCGTCGTGATGCTGGCCCCGCCCGTATTCGGGCCGGTCTTCGAGATCGCGTATCCGATCTTGATCGAGCTCTGGGCCTGGGCAGCGGCCCCGGCGACAAGGCAGCCTGCGGCAGCCAGCAGGGCGGCGGCATGGCGCCGCGTCAAACGAACGGTCATGGTTTCCTCCAAGGCAGTGTGATCGAGGGCTCTCGTTTGGATCCGGCCCGTCATTTCCGAAGCTTACGCCCGCCATCGATCCTGGAAATTGGACAGAACTGGCGAAAGATTGTACTCGACAGGCAATGCCCAAAGGCCGCGATCCGCAATCTGCTTCGCCCCAACAGCGCTCGACCCGCGCAGAGACGCTGTGGTCTGCTCCGACGGCCGCCCTCCATGCCGAGCCGATCGCCCCCTCCCTGTCGGAGCGGGAATGGGTCCTGTCGCAAAGCCAGGAAGAGCGACGCGCGCATGCCTTCCTCATCCTGTCCCGCGGAGGCACCCTCCTGGGAGAGGAGCTCACGGAGCTGCCCTCCCCCTCCCTCCTCTGGCTTCCGAGCCACGGCGCATGGACCGTCCGGGTCAATGCCGGGGCCAGGGGATACATGCTGTCGGTGGACGACGATTTCCTGAACCGAACGATCAGCGGCGCGCCCGAAGGAGCCTTGCTTCGCTCGACCACCAGCCGGATCACCCTTGTCCCAGCCCAGCGCCTGCAGGATCGCGCCGAGGAAATCGGCCATTCCTTCCAGGCCCTCGCGCAGGAGGTGCGGGCCCCCGATCGCGGTTCGATGGCGATCGTCGGGGCCCATGTGACGCTCATCTGCCTGCATCTCTGGCGCATGGCTCAGGTGGACGGGTCCGCCGAAGCGGGCCTCCGGGGCACGGGCCATCATGTGCTTCAGCAGTTCCGGCAGCTGGTCGAGCTTCGGTACCGCGAACACTGGAGCATCACGCGCTATGCCGATGCTCTCGGCGTGACGGAAGACCGCCTTCACGCCGTCTGCGCCCGCAATGCCGGCCAGCCTCCCCGCTCTCTCGTCTTTGACCGGATGGTGCAAGATGCCTGCATGCGCCTTCAGCAGATGGACGTGCCGGTCGAGCAGATCGCCTTCAGCCTCGGGTTCAAGGATCCAGGCTACTTCAACCGCTTCTTCAAGAAGCATGTGGGGGTGCCGCCGGGCGCGTACCGGCGTCGCGCCAAATCCCGGCGTGCCGGCAGCACGAGCTCCTATGCCGCTTGGCCGTGATGGGAGCCCGGTGACATGTCCTTCCGGTATCTCGTTCCAGGGATCTGCCAGATTTGATCTAGGTCAACGTCGAGGTCATGGCTTCCATGCAAGCTCCCGGCATGACCCCAGATTTCATCGCCCGCTATGATCAGCGCGTCCCGCGCTATACCAGCTATCCCACCGCGCCTCATTTCAAGCCCCACATCACGGCCGAGACCTATGCGTCCTGGCTCGCCGATCTGGAGCGAAGCCGGCCGCTGTCCCTGTACCTGCACGTGCCCTTCTGCGCGGAACTCTGCCTCTATTGCGGGTGCAACACCGCCGTGACGCGCAGCCACAAGGCGGTCGCCGCCTATGTGGACTGCCTGGAGCGCGAAATCGACCTCGTCGGCCAGCACCTGCCCGGTCGTATGGCTGTCTCTCACATCCACTGGGGCGGCGGAACGCCGACGATCCTGTCGCCGGAGGACCTGCAGCGGATCTCGCGCCATCTCGGCGCAGCCTTCAACGTTCAACCAAACGCTGAAATTGCGATCGAGATCGACCCGAGGACCATCACGCCGGAGCACGTGGAAGCCCTTGCGGCGTCAGGCCTCAGCCGGGCGAGCCTCGGCGTTCAGGACTTCGACCCCAAGGTGCAGGAGACCATCAGACGGGTCCAGACGTTCGGGCAGACGGCGCAGGTCGCTTCCTGGCTGCGGCAGGCCGGTGTGAACGGCTTGAACCTCGACCTGATGTACGGCCTGCCGTTCCAGACGGTGGAGAGCGTCAAGCACTCCGTGGACCTCGCCCTGAAGCTCAATCCGAACCGCATCGCGCTGTTCGGCTACGCCCATGTTCCATGGATGAAGCGCCATCAGGCGCTCCTGCCCGAAGCGTCTCTTCCCGATGCCGTCACCCGGGTCGAGCAGCGGGAGGCCGCGGCCGCAGCCTTCACGGCTGCAGGATACGTTCAGATCGGCATCGATCATTTCGCCAGACCCGACGATCCCATGGCCTCCCGGCAAAGGGCAGGACGTCTTCACCGCAACTTCCAAGGCTATACCACGGACGATGCGGCGGCACTGATCGGGTTCGGCACCTCGGCCATCGGATCCCTGCCGCAGGGCTATGTCCAGAACGCCCCGACGACCGTTGCCTATCGCGAAGCCGTCCTGAGGGGCCAGCTCCCGGTCGCCCGCGGCATCGCCCTCTCGGACGATGATCGCCTGCGCCGTGCGATCATCGAGCGCCTGATGTGCGACTTTTCGGTGGATGTCCATGAAATCGCTTCGCAGTTCCGCCGGAGCGCATCGGATTTCCAGGCGGAGATCGACGCCATCGACGAACTGGCCGGGGATGGACTCGTCGTCCGCCAAGGTCTGAGCCTGACGATTCCAGAAGGCGGTCGTGCGCTCGTCAGGAATGTCTGTGCCGTCTTCGACCGCTATCTCGACGGCGGCGCCCAGCGCCACTCCCGCGCATTGTAACGCGTCGGACCGCGGGTTCTCCAGGGGCTTTGATCTGCGTCAATGCCCCTTCCCATCCCTTTCCTTAAACGAATTTGCTGACGGCGAAGCTCATAGGCCTCGCCGATGTTCTCAGAAGGTTGAAGCCTATGGCTCAAGCGGTAGCACCCTCAAAAGGAATGACCTTCGGCGAGATGGGCTCAGCCCTTTCCTTCGCCGCACTGGCTCTCCTCAGCATCATCATCGCGGCGAAGGCCTATACGCCTGAATACGCCTTTCACGCCTATCTCTTCGCAGCATCAAGCGTGGCTGCCGTATTCGCGATTGTGAATCGGTACTACGAGCGTCCTGTGCAGCTTCCCCCGCTGACCATCGGCGGAAAGCCGAACTACAACATGGGCCCGGTGAAGTTCGCCACGATCGCCTCCGTGTTCTGGGGGATTGCCGGCTTTACCATCGGTCTGCTGATCGCCCTTCAGCTCGCCTTTCCGGCACTCAACTTCGACACCGCCTGGCTGTCCTTCGGCCGGATGCGGCCGCTCCACACCTCGGCGGTGATCTTCGCCTTCGGCGGCAATGTGCTGATTGCGACCTCATTCTACGTGGTGCAGCGCACCTGCCGAGCCCGGATGGTCGGAGACATCGCTCCCTGGTTCGTGGTGCTGGGCTACAACTTCTTCATCGTGATCGCCGGCACGGGCTATCTGCTCGGCATCACCCAGGGCAAGGAATATGCCGAACCCGAGTGGTATGCGGATCTCTTCCTGACGATCGTGTGGGTCACCTACTTCCTGGTCTTCCTCGGCACCGTCATGCGCCGCAAGGAGCCTCACATCTATGTGGCGAACTGGTTCTATCTCGCCTTCATTCTGACCATCGCGGTCCTGCATCTCGGCAACAACGCCTCGATCCCCGTCTCGCTCTTCTCGCCCAAGAGCTACATCGTGTGGTCGGGCGTGCAGGATGCCCTCGTGCAGTGGTGGTACGGCCACAACGCGGTCGGCTTCTTCCTCACCGCCGGCTTCCTCGCCATCATGTACTACTTCATCCCGAAGCGGGCGGAGCGGCCGGTCTATTCCTATCGCCTGTCGATCATCCACTTCTGGTCGCTGATCTTCATGTACATCTGGGCAGGTCCCCACCACCTGCATTACACCGCCCTGCCCGACTGGGCCCAGACGCTGGGCATGGTGTTCTCGGTCATGCTGTGGATGCCCTCCTGGGGTGGCATGATCAACGGTCTCATGACTCTCTCGGGCGCCTGGGACAAGCTCCGCACCGATCCGATCCTGCGTCTCATGGTCGTGTCGGTCGCATTCTACGGCATGGCGACCTTCGAAGGCCCGCTCATGTCCGTAAAGGCCGTGAACTCCCTGTCGCACTACACCGATTGGACCATCGGTCACGTCCATGCCGGCGCACTCGGCTGGGTCGCCTACATCTCCTTCGGCGCGGTGTACTGCCTCGTGCCGTGGCTGTGGAACAAGAAGGAACTGTACTCCATGAAGGCCGTCTCCTGGCACTTCTGGATCTCCACCCTCGGGATCGTCCTGTACATCTCCTCCATGTGGGTCGCAGGCATCCTCCAGGGTCTCATGTGGCGCGCCTACACCAGCCTCGGCTTCCTCGAATACTCCTTCATCGAGACCGTGGAAGCGATGAACCCCTTCTATGTCATCCGTGCGCTCGGCGGTGCGTTCTTCGTGGCCGGCAGCCTGATCATGGCCTGGAACGTCTGGAAGACGATCTCCGTCGGAGAGGCAGTCGAGGAGGCTCCTCAAGCCATGCAGCCCGTGCTCATCGCCGCTGAATAAAGGAAACGATCATGTCATTCTGGTCCCGTCACAAGATCTTCGAGACAAACTCGATCATCCTCATCCTGGGCGTGCTGATCGTCATCGCCATCGGCGGCCTCGTGGAGATCGTACCTCTCTTCTACTTGAAGAGCACCATCGAGAAGGTGGAGGGCGTCAGGCCCTACACCCCCCTCGAACTCGCCGGCCGCCACATCTACGTCCGCGAAGGCTGCTACAACTGCCACAGCCAGATGGTTCGCCCGCTGCGCGACGAGGTGGAGCGCTATGGGCATTACTCGCTGGCGGCCGAGAGCATGTACGACCGCCCCTTCCAGTGGGGCTCCAAGCGCACGGGCCCGGATCTCGCCCGCCTCGGCAACAAGTATTCGGACGATTGGCACAAGGATCACCTGAAGGATCCCCGCGCCGTGGTGCCCGGATCAATCATGCCGAGCTATCCCTGGCTCGAGACGACCGAACTCGATGCATCGGCGATCGCCCAAGAATTGAAAGTCCAGGCAACCCTTGGCGTGCCCTACAGCGATGAAATGCTCAAGCATGCCGAGAGCGATATCCGCATTCAAGCCAATGCCGACGATCCGAATGCCGTCGATCTCGCGAAACGCTATCCGAAAGCCCAGTCGCGCACCTTCGACGGCAACCCACAGAAGGTCACGGAAGCCGATGCTCTGATCGCCTATCTGCAGATGCTGGGCACGCAGGTCGACTTCAAGCTCTACGACAACAAGGCCAACGTGCGCTGAGGACCGACATCATGCCAGCCGCATACAAGTTTTTCGCCGAATTCGCCCAGACCTGGGGCTCCTGTACTTCGTCGCAGTTTTCCTGGCGGTGCTGGTCTATGCCCTCGCTCCCTCGCGGAAAGATCGCTTCGACGCGGCCTCCCGCATGCCTCTCCAGGAGGATTGATCCCATGGCCCATGACAAGCACGAACAGGTTGACGCCGTTTCGGGTGTCGCCACGACCGGGCACAGCTGGGACGACATCCAGGAACTCAACAACCCACTGCCGCGGTGGTGGCTCTGGACCTTCTACGCCAGCATCGCCTGGGCGATCGCCTATTGCATCGCCTACCCGGCTTGGCCGCTGGTGTCCTCCTATACGAAGGGCGCCCTCGGCTGGCAGTCGCGGGATGCGGTGGTGGCCGATCTCGACGCGCTCAAGCAGCAGCGTTCCGGCATGACGGCGAAGCTCGCCGGAAGCTCCCTGGAGGAGATCAGGCAGAATCCTGAAATGTTCGCCTTCGCCCGGGCTCAGGGCAAAGCTGCCTTCGGCGACAACTGCGCCCCCTGCCATGGAGCCGGCGGCGCGGGTGCCAAGGGCTATCCAAACCTGAACGACGACGACTGGCTTTGGGGCGGCTCGCTCGCCCAGATCGAGCAAACGATCCGGCACGGTGCCCGTTCAACCAGCGATCAGGGTCATTCCGGCTCCATGCCGGCCTTCGGGCGTGACGGGATGCTCAAGCGGGAGGAGATCTCCCAGGCGGCGGACTACGTTCGCTCCCTGTCGGGCTTGCCGACGGACAAGGGAACCGATCTGGTCGCCGGCGCCAAGGTCTACGCGGCCAATTGCGCGGCCTGCCACGGAGACAAAGGCCAAGGCAGCCAGGATCTCGGCGCACCCAACCTGTCGGACAAGATCTGGCTCTTCGGTTCCGACAAGGCGGCCATCATGGAGGGGCTCATGAACGGGCGCGGCGGAGTCATGCCGACCTGGCACGGACGCCTCGATGATACGACCATCAAGGCCCTGACCCTCTACGTCCACTCCCTGGGCGGCGATCAGAGGCCCTGAGACTGCTCTTGCTCTGACAGAGCAACGGCTGGAGGCCATCCGCCGGCCGTTGCTTGATTTGGATCAAGGCGGCTTGGCCGACCCCATCGTATTCCATCGTCATTCAGATCGAGACGATTGCGATAGATTCGATGGCTGACGCCCCCTTTCCTCATCCTCTCGGAGCCTCGGCCGACGACGCGCCGCTCTATGCTCCTCGCAAGAAGATCTACCCTCAGGCCGTGAAAGGCCGCTATCGCACGATCAAGTGGGTCGTGCTCGCCATCACCCTCGGCATCTATTACTTCCTGCCGTTCATCCGCTGGGATCGCGGACCCAATGCGCCGGATCAAGCCATCCTGGTCGATCTCGTCAACAGCCGGTTCTATTTCTTCTTCATCGAGATCTGGCCGCAGGAGGTCTATTACATCACCGGCCTCCTGGTTCTGGCCGCTCTGACGCTCTTCCTCATGAATGCGGTCGCCGGCCGCATCTGGTGCGGCTATCTCTGCCCGCAGACCGTCTGGACGGATCTGTTTTATGCGGTCGAGCGCTGGATCGAGGGTGATCGGCGTGAGCGGATGCGCCACGACAGGGACAAGCTCACCATCGGTGTCTTCAGTCGGAAGGCACTGAAGCACTTGATCTGGCTCATGATCGCCTGGTGGACGGGTGGCGCCTGGGTGCTCTACTTCGCCGATGCGCCGAGCTTGGTTTACGATCTGGCGACCTTCCAGGCCTCGTATATCGCCTATCTCTGGATCGGCATCCTGACCTTCACGACCTACACGCTCGCCGGCTTCATGCGCGAGCAGGTCTGCACCTATATGTGCCCCTGGCCGCG